>Ga0256839_1003413_pt1 | contig 16405 bp, 15 predicted proteins | sample 354166metaG_FD_185968 | JGI IMG/M metagenome (GOLD analysis project Ga0256839, IMG submission 185968) | Hydrothermal vent microbial communities from Mid Atlantic Ridge, Atlantic Ocean - 354-166 | ecosystem: Environmental > Aquatic > Marine > Hydrothermal vents | place: Atlantic Ocean: Mid... | reverse complement strand
TGGTGCTGGTGCTGGTGCTGGTGCTGTCCTGCTTGGCAGCCTGTTTTGTCGTTGCCTGTGTGCTCGCATGGCGAGTCTGTGTTTGGGTCTGCACTTGCTTTACGCCTTTCTGCTGCGCTTCAGTACCTGCTTGATGGCACTGTTTTATGGCTTCAATAAGCAGCCCGATTTTGATGGGTTTAGCGACATAAAAAGCGTTTTCAAGATTGGGGTCTTTAATGGATATGACAACCGTTGGGCGTTGCGGGAGATGCGCGCGGTGCTGATGCCACAGTTTTTTAGCGTTGCTGCTGTCCATGTTACAGATGGTGACATCGGCACTTGCTTCATCGGTTAGCAGGCAAGCCCCTTTGCCGACGCTTGAGAAAGCCACGCGTAGCACCTCCTGCGAGCGCTCATCCAGCCCGATAGTGGAGACTTGAACTGGGTCAGTCACCGTTTTCTTACGCACAGGAACTCTCCTCATTGTTGCTTTGATCCAGCGTTAAAATGAGCTCGACCCACTGCTCATGTGCCGCTAGGGGTGCGTTGTCCAGCTTATTTAGCATTGTGATACAGCCATTTCGATTGTCGGTGTGGCGATAGATCTGCAGCAATTCTAGGCTGATCTCTTCTCGCTGCGGAGAGATCAACAGTGCGGCCTCTAATGTGGTTTGAGCCTGCTGTAATTGGCCTGAATTTAATAAATCGCAAGCGGTCACCAAGGGGTCTTCATCACGGCCGTTTACAGTCGTTTGGAGTTGTCGTACCAGTGGTGCAGTGCTTGCATCATCACTTAGCACGGCATGGGGTGATACGGGCAGCGGGGTCGATTCGGGGAGTTTTTTTTCAAGACAAAGCATTAAAACCTCATAGTGTGAGGCCTCTAAAAAATAGCAAGCTTGCTGTAACAATCTTTTCCGTAAACGCTCCCCCTTATCACCGAGGGCAGTGAAAAGATCCAATAGCGCACCATAGGTGCCGTCGGCATCGCCCAGCTCGCGATAAAGGCGTATGCGTTGGGTGTGGCTCATTAAATCCAGTGGATTGCGAGTGACCCGGTGGGTGAGAAAATCCGCGCTCTGTTGCGCACAAAAAACAGGAGGAGCGCTGATCCAATCGCTTCGGTCAAGAAAGCATGGCTCAATAAATTCGTCATCCTCATGGTGGGGATGGTCTAAAGTCATCTGATTGGTATTCACACTATCTAGCCGAATTAACGTCCAATTTTGATTTTTATATCTTCCTGTTTAACCGAGCCGCTGATCTGTTTTTATTAGGTTCAGCTCTTTTTCAGCGCGCTGTTTAATAATTTCAACCATGATCTTTATCGCTTGTTTGCTTAATAACTTTAAGATTATTTGTTGTAACTTGTTAATTTCTTAGTGTTTTAGTCTCCTATGTTTAATTCGATTAAATCGCCTCATAAGGAGCGTCGGCGGGATTGAAGGAGCTGGGCGGTGGTCAGAGCAACCTGCTAAACTGCACTCTGAGCCGTTGCTTTTGAGCGTCGATGAGCTGTAAGCGGCTTCCTGTGCGATAATAAAGAACTCGTTAAGTTTCTGAAAAAATAATGGAAAGTACCCGCAGCAAACCGACAGCATTTTTGCCAGCGTATTTCCCCATCGCCTATAAATTGGCGCTGGTGTTTACGCTGTTAATTAGCAGTGGCATGGCACTGCTAGGGTTGTTCATTGTGCATAATCAGAGCGATATTCTTGAGCGACAGGTGAGCGAAGCGGGCAGCACGGTGCTGAGGCAGATGGCGGAGTTTTCTCGTGAGCCATTGTTAGCGAATGACCATCTTAGTCTTGAGATTATCGTTAACAGCCTCGCGGGTGAAGAGAGCATTCTGGGTGCAGCGCTCTACGATGAAAATAAAGAGGTGATCGCCAAAAAAGGGGTGGTGCCTGCCGATGTACGCATTGCCGCTGCGCTGGGGCGGATAGAAAAGCTGGCGTGGCAACAAAGTAGCTTAAATGAGCCGCACGGTGAGATGCTTTCATTTTTTAGGCCGATCGACTTTATGGATGTTACCGCCGGTTATGCGCTGATCACCTTCGATATTCGCTTGAGACAGCTAGCCCAACAAGAGACCATTCGAACCGTGGGTGGCGCAACGCTGTTGCTAGTGCTGCTGGGGTTTATTGCCTCTTTCATTTTGGGGAGACGCTTAACGCGGCCGATTCACCAGCTGATTAATGCAGGGCATGCCATTACAGCAGGGGATTACAGCGTACGGCTCAATGACCAGCGCAAAGATGAACTCGGTTTCTTGATGTGTGCGATGAACGAGATGACAGAGGGACTGCGGCGCAAAGAGCAGGTGGAGCAGACATTCTCGCGTTATGTTTCTCCCAAGGTTGCCAAAGCGCTGCTGTCTAATATGAGTCAGGTGAAATTGGGTGGGCAGCATGTTGAGGCGAGCGTACTGTTTGCGGATATTGTCGGTTTTACTCAGCTCTCTGAACAGTTGCACCCTGAAGAGGTGAACAGCTTACTCAATGAGTATTTCAGTATCATTGCGCAGGCGGCTCATGGCTACGGTGGCCATGTTGATAAATATATTGGGGACTGTGCAATGTTGGTTTTCGGTGTGCCTGAGCCTGATCCAAAGCACTGCTTTCAGGCGGCGGTTTGTGCGATTACGATTCAAAAATTGATTAAAACGCTGAACCAGAAAAGGGCGCAGCAGGGCTTGGTGCAACTCCACTTCAGTATCGGGATCAATAGCGGCATGATGCTGGCTGGCAATATGGGCGCAGCTGAACGGATGGATTACACCGTGGTGGGGGATGTGGTGAACACCGCCTCACGCCTTGCCGCTGTCGCAGGTGCCGATGAAATTCTGATTAGTGAAGAGCTTAACCTGCAACTGCAACCACAGGGAATGGTTTGTACTCGCTTTAAAAAATTCAGGCTGAAGGGTAAAAAAGCACCTGTGCTGACTTACCATGTGGTAGGTGTTGAAGTGAAACACCAATCCGTGGTCGACAGCACATTAAGTGCTATTTTGAAACCGGGTGTTGTATCGCTGTCAACATGAATAGATGCAAACTCATCTCGGTTGTTTTATTGATAACGTTTGTACAGGGCTGCGCCTACATCAGCGCACGCTCTTCCAATCTGCTTGAAAAAATCGACCTGCTAGTCGAGCAGCAATATTATGGTCAGGCGCAGGCGATACTCTCTAAAGTGCCCGCTTCACATCCTGACTACTCACAAGTGTTAGTGCTGACTGAAACTGTTGATAAGCAGGCAAAAGCGTACGAGCAGCAGGCTTTGGCGCAAGGCGATGAACTCGAACAAGCAGGCAGATGGCAAGTGGCGATAGAGCACTATGAACAAGCGCTTAGCCTCTTACCCAGCAGTGAGCCATTAACACAGGCACTGCAGGCATTACAGCTTAAGCGCGATCAGCGGGTGGCGACGCTGGAGTTGAACCAGCTTATTGCGCAAGGCGAGTGGTTGAGGCAGCGTGACCTCACTCGGGAAGAGCTGTTGCTGATCACGCCCAGTAGCTGGTTTAAAGCCCGCCGGCAAGAAGATGCGCAAAGGGAGTCAAAAAAAGTGGCGGTAGCGCTGGGTAAGGAGGGGGAGCTTGCGCTAGCGCAGGGGGAACTATTGCGTGCGCAAAAGATACTTGATCTAGCCTGGCAGCTTGATCCTGCGCCTGAAATAGAAACGGCTCGCAAAAATCTTGCAACACAACAGGAGCAGGTTGCGGCTAATAAACTGCGTTCACAAGTGGCTGATCAACAAAAGCAGCGCCAAGCCGTGATGAATAGCAGAAAGCATATGCGAAAAATCTTGCAAGGCTCTTTTCAGCAGGCGCTAGCTGATCGTGAGCTTAGCGACGCCCTTGATTATATTGCACGCTTAAAATTATTGGGGGAACTGGATGAGGGTGAACAACAGCTTGTACAGCAGCTTGAGTTTATGATTGAAAAACAGGTCAATGAAGGGTTGAACCTTGGGGTTGAGCACTATGGGCTTGGAGAGTATCAACAGGCGATTGCTTCGTGGCAGCGTGTACTTGAAGTCGATCCTGAGAATAGGCAGGCACAAGCACATATTACACGGGCAGAACGAATTCTTGAAAAACTACAGCGACTGCGTGATAGCAAAAAAGAGTGAGCAATTTCGTTAACGGGTAGCTCTTTTGCGCTATGAGTTTTGTTGCATTGGTGGGCTAAGAATTAGCGTGCTTTGAAAGTGCTCATAAAAACCAGCCCTTCCGGGCTGGTTGGTGGCATGCTATTTGATGGCGCCTACTAGGCTGCTGCCGCTGATGTCAGGCAGTCTTGGCATGGTTTGAACAGGGAACTCACCCGTCAGTGACTCCAGAAAGGCGACAATTTCATCGACCTCAGTTGCAGAGAGTTTCTTGTCGAGCTGGCTGGCGGCCATCACACGCACCGCCTCACCGAGCGAGTTCACGGCACCGTTATGAAAGTAAGGTGCTGTTACCGCGATGTTACGCAAGCTGGGTACCCGCCAAGTGTTGATATCGGCTTTATCTTTAGTCACTTCATAGCGCCCTTTGTCATCCGCCAGTTTATATTTAGCGATGAGCGGGTTGTTGTGTACCGGGAATTTCTGAAAAAAACCTGTGCCTGTATCAAGCGCAGGTCCTGCGAAGTTAACGCCGTTGTGACAGCTGGAGCAACCGACCTGCTCAAAACGTTTCATGCCTGAAATCGCTTTATTTGACATCGCCTTTTTATCACCCTTCATATAGCGGTCAAATGGGCTGTTAATGGTGATCAAGGTGCGCTCGTAGGCGGCAATGGCTTTTGCCATGTTGTCATAGGTGACGGCCCCGAAAATCGCTTCGAACTGTTTTTTGTAGCCCGGAATAGTGCTGAGGCGATCCACGACGGCTTGCTCACTCGGCATGCCCATTTCGATCGGGTTCAAGGGTGGTCCCTTCGCTTGATCTTCCAGCGTTGCCGCGCGGCCGTCCCAGAACTGAGTGGTGAGGAAGGCTGAGTTCCACACGGTGGGTGCGTTGCGCCCGCCACGCTGACCGTTGACCCCAACGGAGGTGGGGCGATTATCAGTGCCGCTGGCCATCACGTTATGGCATGAATTACAGGAGACGGTGCCGTCAATCGAGAGGCGCGGGTCAAAAAAGAGCTGTTTGCCTAGCTCAACTTTGGCACTGCTCATAGGGTTATCTGAAGGGGTGGGTACCCCGTCTGGGATCGCGTTGAGCGCAAGCGCTGGGCTTGATGCTAGGATGACGATAGCAGTCATAAAACGTTTCATCTTATTCTCCTTGATGGGTTGAGGGTAAAGCTAAACTTGGAGTGATCATAGGCGAGATCTTCCAAGTGAGCTAACGAATTAAATCTTATTCAATCATTGAAATTATCGATTAGTTAGATTTTCACAATCGACCGGCAGAATCACTATAGGAGAATAGCCCGGATGAGGCGAAATAAAATCTGAATTTCACTTGATTTGGCTCGGCACCGAGTTTGCGCTTGCAACGTGGGTGACGACTACTGTTTGCTCATCCTCAATTTCAGCCCGTACATCCAGCGCATAAAGCAGGAACCCAAGCCGTTTTTTATTGGCCAGCTTACGCAGATAAATCGGGCGTGGGTCATACCGCAAAATTTCGCTGATCAATAAACGCAGCTCTGGATACTGTCGCTCAAACACCGCCACTTGCTGTGCGGCTTCATCACTAAAGCGAACCTGAAAACAGGGCTCAGGCGGCAAGTGTGCAAAGCCCCCGTGGGCATCCGCAATCGCATCGACATAGGGGATATAGGGTTTAATGTCGATGACGGGTGTCCCTTCGATCAAATCCAGCCCTTTAATATGCAGCACAACTTTGCCATTGCGTACCTCGAGCTGCTCCAGCGCAACCACTGACTGGCCGACCTGATTGGGTCGGTTGGGCGCGCGCGTGGCAAATACCCCCATCCGTTTTCCCGCTTTGCGCGGCGGGCGCACGGTGAGGTTGGTTTCATTGTTAAGGCTTTGGTGAAAGAGAAAAGTGATCCATATGTGTGAAATATCCTCCAGCCCGGTAAACGCCTCGGTGCGATCAAATGGTGGATAGAACTCAATCCAGCCGCGCGCCGCTTTGATTAATCCCGGCTGACGAGGTGTGCCAAAAAGCTCCTTGAAGCAGGAGTGAATGATGCCGATGGGTTCGATAGTGTGGTTCAAAAGAGCCGTGCCTGTGAGTATGTGTGATAGTGAAATTATATAACGCGAGTCGCCCAATAAGCTTGTTGTGGGAAAGGGCTAGGGGAATGATTTAATCATCCCTTTTATTAGGGGTATACTAAGCGCCATTATGCGCAGGGTTGAGATGTGATCAAATTTAGCAAAATGCACGGGCTGGGAAACGATTTTGTGGTGATCGATGCGATCAACCAAGATATCGTGCTGACCACCGCGCAGATTCGCTTTATTGCAGACCGCCACTTTGGCATCGGTTGCGACCAGTTACTGCTGGTCGATGCAGCAGAATCTGCAGATGCGGATTTCCGTTATCGCATCTTCAATGCAGATGGTGGCGAAGTCGGGCAGTGTGGCAACGGCGCACGCTGCTTCGGTCGGTTTGTGCATCAGCATGGGTTGAGTGACAAAACGGTGATTCCCGTTGAAGTGGCGGGTGGTATTATTCATTTGACGATGGAAAAGAATGGTCAGGTGACCGTGGAGATGGGCGTGCCGCAATTTTCACCGGCACAGATCCCGTTTGTGGCTGATGCCGAAGCGCCACGTTATACCCTTGAAATTGAGGATGCCGTTTATGAGATCGGTGCGGTCTCGATGGGCAACCCGCATGCTGTTTTACAGGTCGCCTCATTTGAAGATGCGCCCGTGGCGCGTTTGGGGCTACTGATAGAGGGGCATTCTCGCTTCCCGGCACGCGTCAATGTTGGCTTTATGGAGGTGGTGGATGCGCGTCACATTCGCCTGCGCGTATTTGAGCGCGGCGCGGGTGAAACGCTTGCTTGTGGCTCTGGTGCTTGCGCGGCGGTTGCCGTGGGTCGGCGTTGGGGGGTGTTAGAAGATGAAGTGTTGGTTGATCTGCCCGGTGGTTCACTTTGGGTCAGGTGGTCAGATGAAGCGAGTTCGGTGCGGATGACAGGTCCTGCCACCCATGTATATGAAGGAATGATCGAATTATGAGTGTGCAACAGGATTCGGATGTAGCAGCGAAAGCGATCGATGCTAAAAGTGTGGCTGATTATCTGGCTGCAAACCCCGGCTTTTTTAATGAGCGCGATGAGTTGTTAGCGCAAATGAAGGTGACCCACACGACCGGTGCAACGGTATCGCTGATCGAACGGCAGGTGGCGATACTGCGTGAGCAGGGTGCCGCCTATCAACAGCAGTTGAAGGCGTTAGTCGAAGTGGCCCGGATTAATGATAAATTGATGTTGAAGATGCAGAAATTGGTGCTCTTACTGCTGGAGACCCATGAGCTGGAAGCACTATTAAGGTTGATTCAACAGAGCCTAAAAGATGACTTTAATGCTGATGGCATCACGTTTTGCCTATTTGCTGACCCCGCAATGGTGTCACTGGAGTCAGACCAGATGGGTGACCTGCGGGTGATGTTTGTCTCTAGAAACGACCCGCAGTTTAAAGCGCTGGGGGCGATTGCCAAAGGGGTAGAGCCTGCCTGTGATGTGATTAGTGACGCGGAGGCCGCCGTGCTGTTTGAGCATGCCGGGGTTAAGATTCGCTCGGTGGCGCAGCTCCCCTTGATGATGGCCGATAAAAAAACGGGTAAACCTGAGATTTCACTCGGGGTGCTCGCGATTGGCAGTAAAGATGCGGGGCGTTTTTGCAGCGGTGTCGGCACGGTGTTTCTTAAATATCTCGGTGCGTTGATCACCCGTAAATTACGCCCACACCTCTTAGCTGAAGGCGAAATATAAGATGCGCTGGGTTGATTGCTGATGGTTGCCGATGGGCGGTAAAATGGCAGATTCAAAAGCCTCCCCCCTGTTTGAAGGGGGTGAGGCTTTTTTTAATTACCTGAAAAATGAGCGCCGCCTCTCACCGCTAACGCTGGAAAACTACCGCCGTGACCTGCGCAAGGTGGTGAGTTACTGCAGAGAGCAGCGCATCGAAAGTTGGCAGCAATTAGACCTGCACCATGTGCGCCGCCTTGTGGCACAGCTTCACCGCCGTGGGCTGGGTGGGCGTAGTCTGCAGCGGCTGCTCTCTGCATTGCGCTCACTATTTAACTACCTATTGCGTGAAGGGGCGGTGAAACATAACCCGGCGCAAGGGGTGCGTGCGCCCAAGGTGGCGCGTAAGCTGCCTAAAACACTTGATGTTGATCAGCTGAACCAGCTGCTTGATGCGGGTGAGAGTGACCCACTGGCGCTGCGCGACAGGGCGATGATGGAGCTGATTTACTCCTCCGGGCTGCGGCTGGCAGAACTTACCGGGTTAAATCTCGCTGACATTGACCCGTGCGACGCGGTTATCCGCATCACGGGTAAGGGGGGCAAGACGCGCATCGTACCGGTGGGTCGACATGCGCTGGCGGCGCTGGCTGGGTGGCTCCAGTGCCGCGCCGAATGGGTGAGCCCAGACAACAGCGCGTTATTTATCAGTAAACGTGGGCGGAGGCTCGGCCACCGCGCCATTCAGTTGCGGTTACGGGCGTGGGCGGTGCAGCGCGGCTTGGCGGAGTCGCTCCACCCGCACATGTTACGCCATAGCTTTGCCAGCCATTTGCTGGAGTCGAGTGGTGACCTGCGTGCAGTACAGGAGCTGCTGGGGCACGCCGATATCAGTACCACGCAGATCTACACCCACCTCGATTTTCAACACCTTGCGCGTGTTTATGACCGCGCGCACCCGCGGGCAAAAAGGGTCTCCTCCCCAGAAAAAAAGTAAGGGATTTCGGCCGCCCCACCACCTTTAGCATCACGCTGTGATGCTATGAACGCCCTGAAAAATGGTGGCCTCTCGCTGTTTTTCTGGTAATTTGAGGGATGGTGTACAATCATCGGTTCGATTAATTCAGGAGCCTTTAGTTTTGGAGCAATTTCGCGGAACCACTATTTTATCGGTACGTCGCAACGGCAAGGTCGTTGTCGGTGGCGATGGACAGGTGTCGATGGGCAACACAGTGATGAAGGGGAACGCGCGCAAGGTGCGCCGCCTCTATGATGGGCGGGTGATCGCCGGTTTTGCAGGTGGCACCGCTGATGCTTTCACGCTGTTTGAGCGCTTTGAAGCGAAGCTCGAAAAACATTCTGGCAACCTCACCCGTTCAGCGGTGGAGTTGGCGAAGGACTGGCGTACAGATCGCATGTTGCGTCGTCTTGAAGCGCTGCTCGTAGTGGCCGATCGTGAGAGTTCGCTGATCATCACCGGCAATGGCGATGTGATCGAACCAGAAAACAGCCTGATGGCGATCGGCTCCGGTGGCCCCTTTGCACAGGCAGCCGCACGCGCACTGTTGGAAAACAGTGACCATGATGCTCGCACCATCGTCGAAAAAGGGTTGGAGATTGCGGCAGACATCTGTGTCTTTACCAATAACAATCTCACCATTGAAGAGCTGGATGCGGACGCATGACCCGCGCCTGCTGCATCGTTATTAAATTTAGCTAGGTATCAAAAAAATTATGTCTGAAATGACACCCAGAGAAATTGTTCAGGAACTGGACAAACATATTATCGGTCAGAGTGATGCCAAGCGGGCAGTGGCAATCGCGCTCAGGAATCGCTGGCGCCGTGCGCAGATCAGCAATGAAGAGTTGCGTAATGAAGTGACACCGAAGAATATTTTGATGATCGGCCCAACCGGTGTCGGTAAAACCGAAATCGCACGCCGTTTGGCAAAACTTGCGAACGCCCCGTTTATTAAAGTTGAAGCAACCAAGTTTACAGAGGTGGGCTATGTGGGGCGCGATGTTGAGTCGATCATCCGTGACTTGGTAGAAGTCTCGATCAAGCTCACGCGCGAGAATGAGATGAAAAAAATGAAGCACCGTGCTGAAGATGCAGCAGAAGAGCGCATCTTGGATATTTTACTGCCACCTGCTCGTGGCTCAGATGGCGCGGTGAACCGCACCAGCGAGAGCTCTTCGACCCGCCAGAAATTCCGCAAGAAGCTGCGTGAAGGTGATCTCGATGATAAAGAGGTAGAGATAGAGGTGAGCATGGCCGCGGCAGGTGTTGAGATTATGGCGCCGCCGGGGATGGAAGATATGAGCAGTCAGTTGCAGGGGTTGTTTCAGAACATGGGGCAGCAGCGCACAAAAAAACAGCGGCTGCCCATCCGGGAAGCCTTTCAAGTGCTGCGCGAAGAAGAGGCTGCCAAGCTGCTTGATGAAGAAGGGATCAAAAGTGCTGCGCTGGAACGTGCGGAGCAGCACGGCATTGTCTTCATCGATGAAATCGACAAGATCACCAAGCGCAGTGATGCTGCAGGCAGTAGCGGTGAGGTGTCACGCGAAGGGGTGCAGCGTGACCTACTGCCGCTGGTTGAAGGGTGCACGGTCTCAACCAAGTTTGGCACAATCAAAACCGACCATATTTTGTTTGTCGCCTCAGGTGCATTTCACCTCGCCAAGCCGTCCGATCTGGTGCCTGAACTGCAAGGGCGGCTGCCCATTCGTGTTGAGCTTAGCGCGCTCTCTGTTGGTGATTTTGTGCGTATTCTAACGGAACCTAACGCATCATTAACCGAGCAATATAATGCATTGCTTGAGGCGGAAGGGGTGAGTGTAACGTTTACCGAAGGGGGCATTGCACGCGTTGCCGAAGTGGCGTGGCAAGTGAACGAGACGACGGAAAATATTGGTGCCCGCCGCCTGCATACCGTGATGGAGCGCCTGCTTGAAAAGTTATCATATGAGGCATCGGATCTTTCAGGCAGCCAAGTGACGATTGATGTCGATTATGTTGAACAGCACCTTGGCAAGCTGGTCGAGAATGAAGACCTCAGTCGTTACATTCTTTAACCGCTACGAGTACTGAAATAGATGACAGAAAAGCGCGTAAAACATCGTCCCACTGATATTCGCCTGCATCAGAAATCACGGGTGCTAGAAGTGATTTTTGATAACGGAGCTGAGTTTCGCTTGCCATGCGAATTCCTGAGAGTACATTCACCTTCGGCCGAGGTGCAGGGGCACGGTGCGGGGCAAGAGACGCTGCAGGTGGGTAAAGAGTTGGTCAATATTGATCGCATTGAGCCAGTCGGTGCATACGCCGTTAAACTTCATTTTGATGATGGCCACAATACGGGGCTTTTTTCATGGGAGTACCTTTATCGTATTGGGCAAAATCAGGCAGCGATGTGGCAGGCGTACCTGCAACGCCTTAAAGATGCTGGGCATGAGCGCGTAGCGCCGGAAGGTGAAGCATGAGCGATAAACCATCCGCTTCAACGGCAGAGACGACTCACTTCGGTTACGAAGAGGTTGATCTCAAAGAGAAGGTACACCGTGTTGCCAGCGTCTTTGACTCGGTAGCAAAGCACTATGACATCATGAACGATGTGATGTCGATGGGGGTGCACCGACTGTGGAAAAAAATAGCGCTGGATACTAGCGGCGTTCGTGCCGGCCATAAGGTGCTGGATCTTGCCTCGGGCACCGGTGATCTTGCCGCGCGTTTTTCAAAAATGGTGGGCGCTCAAGGAGAGGTGGTCGCATCGGACATCAATGCCAACATGTTAAAGGTGGGGCGTGAGCGCCTGACGGACCGGGGCGTTGTTGGCAACATCGAATATGTGCAGGCTAATGCAGAAGCATTACCATTTCCCGATAACTATTTTAACTTTGCAAGCATCGCCTTTGGGCTGCGTAATGTGACCGATAAAGAAGCCGCGCTGGCATCGCTTTATCGCGTATTGAAGCCAGGGGGGCGCTTGATGGTGCTGGAGTTTTCAAAGCCGATGGAGGCGCTCAAGCCCATTTATGACACCTATTCATTTAAGCTGTTGCCATTGATGGGTAAGCTGATCGCCAATGATGCTGAGAGTTATCGCTATCTTGCAGAGTCAATTCGCATGCACCCCGATCAAGAAACTTTGAAAGGGATGATGGCCGATGCCGGCTTTGAGCGCTGCGAATTTATGAACATGAGTGGTGGTATCGTGGCGCTCCATAAGGGCTATAAATTTTGATGTTATCGTTTTAGGATTTCACCGCTATGGATATCGCATCATCGATCAAAAAGGCATCGCTTTCCACTCTGGAGGCGGCCATCAACCACTGTTTGCAGCTGGATCCCGACGCCTTACAGCGCGTGCGCAGCCTCTCTGGCAAAGTGATTGGTATTGAACTGCTCGGCTTGAACCTGAAGTTTTATCTACTGCCAGATAACATCGGTTTACAGTTGGGTGCAACTTGTGAACGTGAGGTTGATGTGTGGCTGCGCGGCGCGCCACTTTCGATGATGCGTATGGGGTTGGGCGGTGACCAACAGCAGGCGCTGTTTTCCGGAGAGGTGGAGATCGAGGGTGACACCGAGACCGGCCAGCGACTGCGCGATATTATGAATGATCTAGAGTTGGACTGGGAAGAGCAGATCTCCAAATTAGTGGGCGATGTTGTGGGTCACAAAATGGGGAACGTTGTGCGAGGGGTCAGTGGTTGGGCAGAGCAAGCGCGCAGTACGATTGAACAGGATGTGAGTGAATACTTGCAGGAGGAGAGCCGCCTGCTGCCGCATCGCGAAGAGGTTGAACCCTTTCTTGAAGCCGTCGATACCTTACGCGGGGATGTGGATCGACTGGCGGCGCGAGTGCAGCGTCTGCTAACGCCACGAGGCACAACTGAGTGATGATTCGCCCCAGCCAGATTTTTCGCCTGCTTCACATCAATCGCATTCTGGTTAAACATGGGCTTGACGAGGTGGTGTTGGAGATGCACCTCTTTCGCCCTTTCCGTTTTATGCTCTACCTACTGCCGTGGAATTGGTTTCGCAGAGGCGTGCGCGAACCACACGCGGTGCGTATGCGGCGTACATTGGAAGACCTAGGCCCGATCTTTGTAAAGTTTGGCCAAATTCTTTCGACACGTAAAGACCTGTTGCCGGATGATATTGCAGATGAACTGGCTAAGCTGCAAGATAACGTAAACCCATTTTCGGGCAGCGAGGCGCGGCGTATTGTTGAAGCGGCCTATGGGGAGCCTTTAAATAAAGTCTTTTTATCCTTTGACGAGCAGCCACTCGCCTCAGCATCGATTGCGCAGGTGCATGTGGCCACACTGCTTGATGGTAAGCAGGTCATCGTAAAAGTTGTACGCCCGGGGATCAGAAAAACCATCAAGCGTGATCTTGGGTTGCTCTATATTATGGCGGAGATGGCTGAGCGATATTGGTCGGAAGGGCGGCGCTTGCGCCCACGCGAAGTGGTAGCGGAGTATGAAAAGACGATTTATGACGAACTTGACTTAATTAAGGAAGCGGCCAGTGCATCGCAGCTGCGCCGTAACTTTTCGGGCAGCGATTTACTCTATGTGCCAGAGGTTTACTGGCCGCAGACGCGCCGTAATGTCATGGTGATGGAGCGCATCTCAGGCACCCCAATCAGCGATGTTGAGTCGTTACGCAAGCAAGGTGTTGATCTTAAAAAACTCTCTGAAACCGGTGTTGAGATATTTTTCACCCAAGTGTTTAAGCACAATTTTTTTCATGCAGATATGCACCCCGGCAATATTTTTGTTTCGTCAGAAGGGCAATACATTGCGATTGATTTTGGCATCATGGGGACTTTGAGTCCGGAAGATCAACACTACCTTGCCGAGAATTTTCTCGCCTTTTTTAATCGTGACTATCGCCGCGTTGCTGAGTTGCATGTGCAGTCTGAGTGGGTGCCCAAAGGAACCCGTGTTGATGAATTTGAATCGGCCATTCGAAGTGTGTGCGAGCCGATATTTGAGCGGCCTCTGAAAGACATCTCATTTGGGCGGCTGCTGCTGCGCCTGTTTCAAACGGCACGCCGTTTTAATATGGAAGTGCAACCGCAGTTAGTGTTGCTGCAAAAAACGCTGTTAAACATCGAAGGTTTAGGTCGGCAGCTCTACCCTGAGCTGGATTTGTGGCAGACAGCTAAGCCATTCCTTGAACGTTGGATGAGTGAAAATCTCGGCGGACGTGCCTTTGTGAGTTCGATGAAACGTAATGCACCATTATGGTTAGACAAACTGCCCGAGATGCCACTGCTGTTGCATGAAGTGTTGCAGCAGGCGCGTGATGGTGAATTGAAAGTAGAGTGGCAGTCGAAAGAGCTGCGTAAGATCGAACGGACAATGTTGGATTCCAATCGCCGCACCTATGCGGCTGTTGTTGGCAGTGCACTGATGATCAGTGCGGCAATCCTATTGGGGCTTGATGGTTATTCGCCGTCGATGGTGGGCGATGCCCCGCTCATGTCTTGGTTGTTAGGCGGGGCTGGTTTTCTGGTGCTGTTATTTTCATGGCCGCGTACTGAACTGCGTGATTAATTACACGGTGCTCAACTCTCCCCATAGCCAACCCAATAGTAGCGGCCGCATTACTCTTGCATAAACAGGCGTGATGGCAGTGGGCGTGCTGGCCATCGATTGCTTGCTGAATTATTTACTGAATAATAGGAGGTTGGATCGTATTGCTACTATGGGGTGGTACCCGCGTGCTGTTGATTGTTTTTGTTGCAAACAGTGATTGAGGAATGGTGATCTCAAGCAGGTGTTTACGTTTGATGACCTTTGATGTCTTAATTAGCTCAATGCCTCGCTGACGTAGTGTGGGCAGCTTGCGTTCAAGAAAGGCGATGGTTTCAGGGTAAGGATGACCAATCGCCACGGCGGTGCCGTTACGTTTTGCGAGTGTGATCAAACGCTCAAACTGTACCTCGATCGCTGCTTCAGTTCGGATGTTGTCGAGAAAAACATTGCGATTAATCCTTGGGATTTTATATTCAGTGGCGACCTCATAAGCAACCGTGTGCTCTGTGGTGCGGCTGTCGACAAAAAAGATATTGCCCTGCTCGCTGAGGTTCTGCATCAGCCATCTCATATGGTCGGGGTGCTGTGTGAGCAAGCTTCCCATGTGATTATTGATGCCGCTAATATGAGGGATCGCTTTTAGGTTCTCTTTCAGTGCCGTGAGAAAATGCTGTTGAGACATGTCGACGGTTAACCCCCCTTTTCCCAGCGCTTTTTCGCTAATGGCTTGCATCGGCATATGCGCCATCACCTCTTTCTGCTGCTGGTGAGCCAGCTTGGCTAATTGAACGGCATGGCGGGTGTGCGGCAGAAAAGCGTAGGTGACTTCGCCGGGTAGGGCGATGGCACGTTCTCCGACTGCCAGCTGTTCGCCAAGGTCATCAATGATAATGCTGATGGCCGGCCATGGTTGCTGGAGATTACTAGGTGTGGTGCGATTAAAACCGAAATCCACCTCGCCTGCTAACCCAGGCTTGATGGCGGAGATCAACAGCAGCAGTGCCAGTGTGAGGCGTAGCGTCATTGTGTGCTGTGACTTGCGTGCTCTATTCTTTCGCCACTAGTGGGAAAGAATGTGCAGCCCTTTTAGAAGGTTGAGTGCTTCGTAAAGTTGATAGTCATTTTCGACAGCGTGTTTGCGCGCGTCTTCTTGGGTTTTGTCTGCAGTATCTTGATGATTATCTTTGCCATTGTCTAGGTGCCCCGCAAGGTCGGCTTCACTGACTGGCTCAAACTCAGGTTCGCTGGCTGCAGTGAGGTTGATGCGGTCAAGCGGAATGTCGGGCACAATGCCTTCAGCCTGAATGGAGCGTCCTGCGGGGGTGTAGTAGCGGGCGGTTGTGAGCTTGAGCGCTGCGCCGTTATTCATCGGTAAAATGGTCTGCACAGAGCCTTTGCCAAATGATTTGCTGCCCATGATGACGGCACGTTTATGGTCTTGCAACGCGCCGGCCACAATCTCGGAGGCCGAGGCCGAGCCGCTATTGATGAGGACAATCAGTGGCGCCCCTTTCAGTGCATCGTTAGGGCGCGCCTTAAATTTTAGTTCAGAGTCGTCAATGCGCCCTTCAGTGTAGACAATCAACCCCTGTTCTAAAAATGTGTCTGACACTTCAACCGCTGCATTTAATACGCCGCCGGGGTTGTTACGTAGATCAAGAATCATCCCTTTAAGTTCACCCTCGTTTTCTCGCTTGAGATCACTGATAGCATCTTTAAGGTTTGGCCCAGTTTGTGACTGGAATTGAGTAATGCGCACATAGCCAAACCCGGGTTCAAGGGTTCTGTACTTGACGCTTTTTACCTGAATGATGGCGCGGGTGATGGTGAGTTTAAGGGGGCGATCAACGCCGTCACGAACAATGGTTAACAATATTTCACTGCCGGGTTCTCCGCGCATAATGTTAACGGCTTCGCGCAGTGTCATCCCTTTTACCGGGGTGTCATCGAGGCGAATCACAAGGTCGCCGGCTTTAACACCG
>Ga0256839_1003412_pt1 | contig 16414 bp, 16 predicted proteins | sample 354166metaG_FD_185968 | JGI IMG/M metagenome (GOLD analysis project Ga0256839, IMG submission 185968) | Hydrothermal vent microbial communities from Mid Atlantic Ridge, Atlantic Ocean - 354-166 | ecosystem: Environmental > Aquatic > Marine > Hydrothermal vents | place: Atlantic Ocean: Mid... | reverse complement strand
GGCGTACCATCTACTTTAATAAACCCATTTGTCATGGTTTCAGCACGCAACGGCATTTCCAAAGTCAATGAATTACTCGCCGCACTACGATTTTTATCCGGTGCCACCACCGAAATATCGGCCTGTTTCCGCAGACCTTCTGCAAGCGCAATTAACCCCGGAGCCAGATAGCCATCATCATTACTTAGCAGAATATGCATTACTTATCGCCTAACCAGATTAAATTATATAAAATTGACCATATTAGCAATTAAACCTATAAAAAACAGCTCACGTGCCCAAAAAACCCACAAAAAAAGAGGATAGCCAGTTATTTCAAGAAGCTATCGGCAAAGTAACGCCGATAAAATCCGACAAGCACCCGTTAACACCGACACGAAAGCCCCGGCCTCACCCTAAAAAAACAGGATTGCAATTACCCGACAAACTAATACGGCCACAAACAGAATCTGTCAGTACATTACAAACTGAAGACACGCTAAGTTATACCGCTGACGGCATGCAAAAAAATATCCTCAAAAAAATGCGTCGAGGCCACTTCGGGTTAGATGCGGAACTTGATTTGCATGGTCTGACCAGCCAACAAGCTAAACGCGAACTCATTAAATTTTTACACTTTTGTGAGCAAGATGGCTGTCGTTGCGTACGCATTATTCACGGAAAAGGCTACCGATCAACCAACAACCTACCCATCTTAAAAAATGACGTGAATTTATGGCTAAGACAACACCAAGAAGTACAAGCCTTTTGCTCTGCCGCTCAAAAAGAAGGCGGCGCAGGTGCTGTACTCGTCCTCCTACGCTTGTCCGGTAAATACGGCGATCAAGACGACTCCGAGTATTAACCGATACCACACAAAAGGCATCATTCCCACTCGATGCAATAAGCGTAAAAACCAAGTAATACTCAAATAAGCAACCAATGCAGATATTGCCGCGCCTATCAACATAAAATCCCACTGCACCACGATATCCGACTGGTACAGCTCCCGCCCTTTTAAGCCGCCCGCTAAAGCAATGACAGGAATGGACAATAAAAAAGAAAACCGAGCCGCAGCTTCTCGTTTTAACCCAAATAACAAGCCCGCCGTAATGGTAATACCAGACCGGGAAGTCCCAGGAATTAATGCAAGTGCTTGAAACATGCCTATTATAAGCGCGTCTTTCCAAGTAATACGCTCACGTAACTCTTTAGCCCCTCTCTCAACCCACCACAGCAATAAAGCAAATACAATCGTTGCCCCCGCAATGATTAAAGGTGAACGTAGTACCGCCTGTAATTGATCGTTTAAACTAACCCCCACCAACCCAACCGGAATAGTACCAAACCCTACATACCAAGCCAATTTAGCTTCTTCTGTCAAACCTTTACCCCGCAAAGAGGCAAACCACGCGCCTATAATTGTCGCTAAATCTTGACGATAATAAAGCACCACAGCCGTCAAAGTCCCCACATGCACAGCGACATCAAATGCCAAGCCTTGATCATCCCAGCCCACCAGTACCGGCAATAAAATTAAATGCGCAGAACTTGAAATAGGTAAAAATTCCGTAAGTCCTTGCAAAACAGCTAAAGCAATTGCCTGAAAAATATCCATTAATTAAAGCCTTGAACGTAAACAATTAATAAAAAAGAGTGAGAATAAAAAAATGGTAATATAATTCATTATTCTACCTTTATTAACCGCGTCATTATTAACTTTATGAATAAAAAAATAATTACACTCAGCAGCATAATCCTTAGCACTCTACTACTGACCGGCTGTTCAAGCTGTGCCGATAAAAAAATAGATGCCGCACAAGCCGCTACGCCAACCAACCCAAACAAACAAAATGATTACCCGACACGCGACCGTGTCGATTATGTCTTTAACTGTATTGCCAAGCACGGCGGCAAACTAGACTACGTCACCCAATACGCCTGTGGATGCAAAATCGACAAAATAGCAGAAAAACTGACTTTTGCAGAATATGAAGCCGCCTCAACATTCAGTATGCTACGCAGCACTCCGGGGGAAAATGGCTCTATTTTTCGTGACCCACAACAAGCGAAAGATTTACGCGCACGCCTCAAAGAGGCAGAAAAATACGCTGAGCAACAATGTTTCATCTAATCCTACGGCACATCTAAAATGAAAGCCTGCGCACTCCCTGCTTTAAGGACGCAGGCTTTTAAATTTAGCTCCCCAATACCAAACAGCAAACCCATTGCAAACATGCAAGCCATACAAATCATTCACACAAACACGGCCGACAATCATCTAGCCATACGGCAATGCCCTACCCCTGAGCCCACCCCGAATGAAGTTTTAATAAAAGTCCATGCAGCAGGCATTAATCGACCAGATATCATGCAACGTCAAGGACTCTACCCGCCGCCACCTGGTGCATCAGGTATTCTAGGCTTAGAGGTAGCAGGTACGATTGTCGCACTCGGCAGTAATATCACTTCATGGCATATAGGCGATACAGTTTGCGCCTTAGTCACAGGTGGCGGCTATGCGGAATATTGCACTGCGACAGCCTCATTATGCCTACCAATTCCTGATAACCTGAGTTTTATCGAAGCCGCCGCACTCCCTGAAACCTTTTTTACCGTCTGGAGCAATGTTTTTGATCGCGCCCAATTACAGGCCGGCGAAATAATATTGATACATGGCGGTAGTAGCGGTATCGGTACAACGGCAATCCAGCTAGCAAAAGCTTTTGATGCGCAAGTCATCGTCACCGCCGGCAACGCTGAAAAGTGCGACTTTTGCCTGATGCTAGGAGCGGATTTAGCGATTAATTACCCTTGCCAAGATTTTGTTGAAGTCATCAAAAAATACACAAAAAATCAAGGCGTGAATGTCATTTTAGACATCATTGGCGGTGATTACTTACAACGCAACATACAATGCATGGACTTTGATGCACGCTTAGTACACATTGCTTTACAACAAGGCATCAAAACAGAATTAAATTTACTACCCATCATGCTCAAGCGACTCACACTCACCGGCTCAACTTTACGCGCACGCAATACCGAATTTAAAGCCAACATTGCACAAGCATTACACCAAAAAGTCTGGCCACTCTTAGCTAACAACACCATTCGCCCTTACATTTATCAAAGTTACCCATTAGCAGAAGCCGAACAAGCACATGCACTGATGCAATCCGGTCAACATAGAGGCAAAATCATACTCTCTGTCGCCTAAAGTCCTTCAATTACAAATTAAACGCAAGATTATCATACTCGACGGTAAGCAACTGAGGCATATTTTGATTGTTTTTTATAGACACCCATAAATATCAATTCTAATTGGAATAATTGCGCGCTAATCTGTATTATGAAAGCATTCACTCCAAAGAGGGCTATTGTGCTATGAAACAAAGAAAAAGGCCGCTTTCGCCACATTTGCAAGTATATAGACTGCCATTAACGGCTGTCGTATCCGTAACCCATAGAATGACCGGCGTGCTATTAGCGGCCGGTTTAATTCTGTTCGTTATGAGTTTGGCCATCATACAAGATGGCAACAGTAGCTTTAATGCAATGCAGCAATTTATTCAACAACCTTTTGCCAAAACAGCGCTATGGTTGATGGTCTATGCTTTATTTTTTCACCTATGTCATGGCGTACGCCATTTAATCTGGGATGCAGGCGAAGGCTACGACAAACTGCTAATGAACTATTACATCATATTAGAGTTATTTGCCTCTATCGCAATGACTTTCATTAGCTTCTTATTTGTTAATTTAGGAATTTGAAAATGACGTACAAAACCCCTTTAGCTAAAGCACGTGGGCTTGGCTCTGCAAAAAGCGGGACAACACATTGGTGGATGCAACGCGTTACCGCTGTTGCATTAATCCCCCTGTCATTTTGGTTGATTTTATTCCTACAGCACCTTTTTCAAGCCTCCTACCCTGAAATGCAGCAATGGATAGCCAGCCCTGTTAATTTCACTTTATTACTAGCTTGGGCATTCTTAGGTTTTTACCATGCCGCATTAGGCATACAGGTTGTCATTGAAGATTATCTAAGCCCTGAATGGCTTAAAATTGTATCCATTTGGCTGGTTAAATTAACGTTTACAGGCGCTGCATTAGCAACACTTGCTTATGCTATTGGTATCGCGGTTGCAGTAGGATAAATAACCCAATGAAAGATAAATACAAAATTATTACACATGAACATGATGTCTTAGTCGTAGGCGCAGGCGGTGCAGGCTTACGCGCAACCTTTGGCATGGTAGAAAAAGGTTTGAAAACCGCCTGCATCTCCAAAGTATTTCCAACCCGTAGTCATACCGTTGCCGCCCAAGGCGGTATTAGTGCTGCACTGGGCAATAATGGCGAAGATGATTGGCGCTGGCATATGTATGATACCGTAAAAGGGTCTGATTGGTTAGGTGACCAAGATGCCATTGAATATATGTGTCGTGAAGCCATCCCGGCAGTTTTGGAATTAGAGCATTATGGCGTTCCTTTTTCACGCAATAAAGATGGCAAAATTTATCAACGTGCTTTTGGTGGCATGACCACCCATTTTGGTGAAGGCACAGCACAAAGAACCTGTGCAGCCGCCGATGTCACAGGTCATGCTATTTTACATACCCTTTATCAACAATCATTAAAGCATCATGCCGAATTTTTTATAGAATATATCGTCATTGATTTAATTATGGAAGCGGGAACATGTCGTGGGGTTTTGGCATGGTGCTTAGAAGACGGTTCTTTACACGTCTTTAAAGCTCATACGACTGTTTTGGCAACCGGTGGTTATGGGCGTTGTTTTTTCTCTTGTACCTCTGCCCATACAGTCACCGGCGATGGTAGTGCTATGGTCTTACGCGCAGGATTAGCGTTACAAGACATGGAGTTCATTCAGTTTCACCCAACAGGCATTTATGGTGCCGGCTGTTTAATTACGGAAGGTGTGCGAGGCGAAGGTGGCTATTTAACCAATTCTAAGGGGGAGCGTTTTATGGAAACTTACGCCCCACATGCAAAAGATTTAGCCTCACGTGATGTCGTGAGCCGTGCCATTACAATGGAAGTGAATGCCGGCCGCGGTGTCGGAGCAGAAAGTGACCACGCCTATTTGCATATTCATCATTTAGATCCTGCCATCATTCATGAGCGTTTACCCGGCATCACCGAAACGGCACGCATTTTTGCGGATGTGGATGTGACGCAAGAACCTATCCCGGTCATCCCAACGGTACACTACAATATGGGCGGCATACCAACTAATTATAAGGCCGAAGTCGTCACACGACAGGATGGCGACCCTGATAAAGTCGTTCCGGGCTTAATGGCAATCGGTGAAACAGCCTGTGTTTCCGTACATGGTGCTAACCGCTTAGGCTCTAATTCATTATTAGATTTAGTAGTCTTTGGGCGGGCTGCCGCAATACGCTGTGCAGAACTCATTAAGCCGGGTACTCCTCATAAGCCATTAGCAACCGATGCTTACGATAAAGCCTTAGCACGTTTTGACGGCATACGTTTTGCAAAAGGAAGCACCCCCACAGCGAATATTCGTCTACAAATGCAAAAAACTATGCAAAAACATGCTGCTGTTTTTAGAACGGCGGATCTATTGGCCGCAGGCGAGCAAAAAATCGCGCAGATTCGCGATTCTTTTCATGATGTGCAGTTAACAGACCATTCTTTAATTTGGAATACCGATTTAGTGGAAGCTTTAGAATTAACCAATTTACTGGATTTATCTATGGTGACTATGGCTGCCGCTGCAAATCGTACTGAAAGCCGTGGCGGCCACGCACGGGACGATTTTCCGGAAAGAGATGATGAAAACTGGTTAAAGCATACATTATTATGGTTAGAAAACAATCATGTACAAATTGATTACCGGCCGGTACATATGTACACCCTAACGGATGAGGTTGACATGATTCCACCGAAAAAGAGGGTCTACTAATGGTTGAATTTACTTTACCCAAAAACTCCGTTGTACAAAAAGGTCGTTTTTTTGCCGCGCCCGAGGGAGCAACACGCATTAAAAGAGTCGAAGTCTATCGCTGGGATCCGGATACGGATGCCAACCCGCGTATTGACAGTTATGATATTGATTTAGACCAATGCGGTGCGATGGTACTGGATTTAATTCTAAAAATTAAAAATGAAATCGACAGTAGCCTAAGCTTTCGACGTTCTTGCCGTGAAGGGGTTTGCGGCTCCTGCGCAATGAACGTCAATGGTAAAAATACCTTAGCCTGCATTAAAGCCATTGCTGATTACCCAGGTAGCATTAAAATATTCCCACTACCCCATATGGAGGTCATCAAAGACCTCGTTGCAGATATGACCCATTTTTATGCACAATATGCCTCCATTAAGCCATGGATAGAAACAGAATCCCCTCTACCAGCAGATAGTGAACGCCTGCAAAGCATTGATGAGCGTAAACAACTAGATGGGCTTTATGAATGTGTATTATGTGCCTGCTGTTCCACTAGTTGCCCTAGCTACTGGTGGAATAGCGAGCGTTATTTAGGGCCTGCCATCTTATTACAAGCCTATCGTTGGTTAAATGATAGTCGTGACGAACAAACAGGCGAACGCCTAGATGAACTGGAAGACCCTTTTAAGCTCTACCGTTGCCATACCATTATGAATTGTACGGATACTTGCCCTAAAGGCTTGAACCCTGCTAAAGCAATTGCAGAAATTAAAAAAATGCTCTTAATACGACAAGAAGGCTAGCCCCATATGCCCAATATTAAACACCTACGCTGGCAGTGTCGGCGCGGTGCAAAAGAATTGGATGTTATGCTAACGACTTATTTGGAGCAAGAATACATGCTAGCGAAAGGCGTAGAACAACAAGCCTTTGTCATGCTATTGGCACTAGAAGACAAGTGCTTATTAAGCTATTTTTTTTTAAATAATGAACCTAAAAACCGTCATTTAAGAGGTATCGTTGCAAAAATCCGCACCACCTTTATGCATTAAGGTACAACAATCAACGTACTTGCTTATTTTTATTGTTGCAATACATAGTTTAGCTATACTTAGCAGTATCGCAATAACGCTCTCATTAGCAATCAAGTTATTGCTCATTGCATTACTTGTCTCTAGTTTTTATTGGCAGATACAAGGCTATCGACACGGAGTTTATACGACAACACTAAAATATACTGATGTATTTGCATGGCAACAACGCACACAACAACAATTTACGACTATACAGATATTAAATTCAAGTGTTATCACATCATTTATTATTATCTTGCATGTCATAGCAGACAATCAACGCCGAACGATACTTATTTTCCGTGACACCTTGCCAAATGAAATATACCGACAATTACGCGTTACATTAAAAATCAATGCGCAAAACGCTGAACCGTAACTCGCTAACATTATATTTAAAAAAATGGCCGACATTGAAATTAAAATATTAGATATTGCTAAATTAAAAAATTTACCTGCTTTACCTGAAGAAAGTAGTCATATTTTGGCCGCAATTAATGACCCTGACATTGAACTGGACAACTTGGTACGCATTATTTCGTCTTCGCCCATTCTAGTCGCCCGCTTATTGGCTCTGGCTAACTCAGCCTACTTTGGTTACGCTGGAAAAATAACCGATTTGCGTATCGCCGTTATCAATGTCTTAGGCTTAAAATTAGTTAAAAGTCTAAGCTTAAGCGTTTTACTCAATATAACCTTAGACAGCAGTCAATGCCACCAGTTTAATGCCGAACGGTTTTGGCATAATGCCCTATTAACAGCCGTTTGTGCACAAAAAATTGCGCAATTATTAAAGCGTCAAGACCTTGACCCTGCCCTGCTTTATACAGCGGGCATATTACTAGACATTGGTCTATTAGCCGCAGTTTGTGTCTATCCAACGGCAATGAATAGCCTGTTTTTACAAGAACAAAAGACCTCCGAACCACTCGGAAAATTAATGGCGCACCATTATGCAACCGATCAATATATTATTGGCGGTTATTTGTTGCGCAGCTGGCAATTACCCATTGCTTTCCAACAAATAACCAATCATTATTTAGATACTGACTATTCAGGTGATGAACTACCTGCCATTGTTCTATTAAAAATTGCCTCTTTATTAGTTAAGATGATAAACGAGAATTGCGATGCCGTAATAGACCCCAATATGATAGATTTATTAGCCTTTTTAGAGCTAAAACCAACACAATTATTAAGCATTAAAACTGAAGTTGCCTTACAGATGGACGACTTTAAGCTCTTGGTACAAACACTCATTAGCCAATAATTGATAGGCAAACGATGGAAATACAAAATATTGATGTACTAGGGTTTCACGACGTTCTGCTTGATTTGTTAAATGCATTATCTGCGGTCAGAGCCTTATCAGAAATCGATAATCTACAAAAAATTAGCGACAAACAACTGATTAGAGAAGCATTAAGCGTCCTAATCAGCAATCAAGACATGGAGCGTTGTTCATTTTTTATTAAAACCGATGACAATGAATTAGTTAATTTAACCGGCTTAAGCAGTTATGAGGCAGCAACCGGGCAATCAGAAAACTATACTCCCTTAACATTCCGGCTAGGTGAAGGGGTTATTGGCTTAGCCGCACAAACCGGCAAATTACAACACTGTACAAACTGCGCGAGTGATAGCCGGTTTAGCATTGATCAAGAAACATTAATGCCGGGATCCATTATTAGTGTTCCTGTCATGGCATTAGGCGAATTATTTGGTGTCTTAAATATTTCACACCCGGAAGCCGACCACTTTTCAGATTGGCACATTCGTTTATTAGAAATTTATAAAAATATGCTGGGACAGATGCTAAGTAATTTACGCCTATTTCAGCAAATGGAACAACAAATTACCTTAAAAACCAAACACTTACAAAAAGCACTCAATGAAGCCACCGCCTTAAAACAGCGTTTTGAAAACCTATCCATGGTAGATAATTTAACTCAGCTACATAATCGCCGCTTTTTTTATACGCACGCGACTAAAGCACTCGCCATGGCAAAACGTTATGGCGATAACTTATGCATGTTATTACTGGATTTAGATTATTTTAAAAGTATTAATGACACCTATGGCCACAACAACGGCGACCAAGTTTTAATTGATGTCGCCCAAGCACTCAGCCGTCAAATGCGTGAATCAGATATTGTGGCACGCTTTGGCGGTGAAGAATTTGTTATCTTATTCCGCAAAACAGACTGTGCCAATGGTCTTTATTTTGCAGAACGCATACGCGAAGCGATAGCAGCATTACAATGGACGTTCAAAAAGCAAAAGGTCTCCATCAGCGTAAGTATCGGCATGTATTGCATCACGCATAACAATTTGCAAAAGCAAGGAGAAAACATAGACACTTTTATTCATTATGCTGATTTAGCCATGTACAAAGCCAAAAGTAATGGTAAAAATCAAGTGGTCGTCTTTTCCAAAGACTTATTACAATCGACAAAAACTAAATAAGTCAACTCTGTCTTAGATCACCGGGGGCAAAATCAAACCCTAACTTCTGTTCTCACCTCACCCGGTAGCCACCCACTTTTGTAGCTCTCAGCCTGCATACACTTCCCAAGCTCAAATATACAGTACGGCAAACAAGTGCAACTTTTAGTATAATTCGATGATACCTTGCAAATCTCCCTAATTACATAGTGAGACACCCTTAAAATTAAGATTTAAAACTGAATGAATCAAGAATTAGAATCCATAAACGCGAAAGAAATCAAGCGCCGACGTACCTTTGCCATTATTTCTCACCCTGATGCAGGTAAAACGACCTTAACTGAGAAACTATTACTCTTTGGGGGTGCCATTCAACAAGCCGGCTCAGTGAAGGGGCGTAAAGCAGACCGACATGCCACCTCCGACTGGATGGAAATGGAAAAACAACGGGGTATTTCGGTGACTACTTCCGTTATGCAATTTGAGCATAAAGATTGCATTATGAATTTACTGGATACACCGGGGCATGAAGATTTCTCTGAAGATACTTACCGCACCTTAACGGCGGTTGACTCTGCTTTAATGGTAATTGATGTGGCAAAAGGGGTGGAAAACCGTACCATTAAACTGATGGAAGTGTGTCGTTTACGCACCACGCCTATTTTAACCTTTATTAATAAGCTAGATAGAGAAGGCAAAGACCCTATTGAGTTATTGGACGAAGTGGAATCTGTCTTAAATATTGATTGTGCGCCAATGACATGGCCGATTGGCATGGGAAAACGCTTTAAAGGCGTTTATCACCTATATGAAGATACGGTACACCTATTTAGTGCCACACATGGCGGAAAAATAATGGAAGGGGAAACCATTAAAGGCTTACATAACCCCGCCTTGGATACCTTGCTCGGTGATCAAGCAGAGGAGTTACGTGAAGAAATTGAATTGGTACAAGGGGCAAGCCATGCGTTTAACCTAGAGGCCTACCTAGCCGGAGAGCAAACACCTGTTTTCTTTGGCTCAGCCATTAATAATTTTGGTATTTTAGAGTTATTAGATGCCTTTGCCGATTACGCACCTGCCCCCAAAGGGCGCGAGGCAGATCAACGCATGGTACATGCATTAGAAGATAATTTTACCGGTTTTGTTTTTAAGGTACAGGCCAATATGGATCCCTCACATCGCGATAGAATTGCTTTTTTACGTGTTTGCTCCGGTAAATTTGATAAAGGCATGAAAATTAACCATGTGCGCTTGGGCAAAAAAATTCAGGTCGCTAATGCCATTACCTTTAAAGCCGCTAGCCGTAAAAATATCGACGAGGCTTATTCCGGCGATATTATTGGCTTGCACAACCACGGCACTATTCAAGTCGGCGATACATTTTCTGAAGGGGAAACCTTGAAGTTTTCAGGTATTCCTTATTTTGCCCCCGAGTTATTTCGGCGTGTGGTTCTGAAAGACCCTTTACGAGGCAAGGCCCTACAAAAAGGCTTGGTGCAATTGACCGAAGAAGGCGCAACCCAGTTATTCAAACCTCTTAAAAACAATGATCTTATTTTAGGTGCAGTGGGTATTTTACAGTTTGATGTGACCGCATTTCGCTTAAAATCGGAATATAATGTTGAGTGCGTTTACGATAATGTTGCCATCAATACCGCACGTTGGGTCAGTTCAGAAAATACCGCTAAATTTGAAGAGTTTAAGAAAAAGGCCTTTGATAATTTAGCTGAAGATGGCGGTGGTTTTTTGGTTTATTTGGCCTCTAGCCGGGTTAATTTGCAATTAACCGAAGAGCGTTGGCCGGATATAAAATTTAGTGCAACCCGTGAGTTGTAGGTGTATGCTCATAAAACGTGAATGCGATTAAGCATTCACGCTTGAGTCTGTGTCAATACTTTAAGCCAAGGTGAAGACGATGCAAAAAATAATACGTTTTTTATTACTCATGATAACAGTGGGTTCGACACAGACGATGGCAGCTGATAGAGCACTCTTGGTAGGGGTTGGTAAGTATCACTTAGCAAAATACAATTTACCCGGCATTGACTTAGACCTTGCCATGATGCAACAAACCGCCGCATTAATGGGTATCAAAGAGGTTAAAGTTCTAAAAGATGAACAAGCCACATTCAATCGGGTCATCAATACGATCAATCGTTTCTTAATCAATGGCGTACAAAAAAATGACCGCGTACTCTTTTATTACTCGGGGCATGGTACGCAAGTACCTGATTTTAGTGGCGATGAACACCAAGATGGTGTAGATGAAGTGTTGACAATGTATGATATGACATTGACAACACGACAAGGCAAAAAAACCTTACGCAATGTTTTGCTTGATGATGAGCTAAACGCATTGCTAAAGCGAATTCCAAGCAAGAACCTACTGGTTTTAATCGATGCTTGCCATAGCGGCACAGCAACACGCGAAATACGCCTACCTCATTCAATATTAGGTGATGACGTACAAATTAAATCCAAATTCTTGCAATATGCAGGCATGCAAAGTAAAGGCATTGCCAACAATAGCACACCTATCATTGAGTTAAATAACAATATTCCCTATGTCGCCATCGCCTCGGCAGGCGACACAGAAGAATCCATTGCCACCTCAAAAGGGAGCTTATTTACATTAGCCGTCTTACACACTATCAAAAAAGCGGCACAAACACAGCAGATATTAAGCCCTAAAGACCTACAGCAACAAGTTGCCACTTTTATCAAGCATGAAAACCAGCCATTTACACCGCGATTGCGCGGCAATGCACAACTAGCCAATAGAGCGTTACAGCTAAAGCCGGCAAAGGCAAAACAAGGGAATAATTGGCAACGCTTGTTAGCCCTCAGTCACAATATGGCACCTTTAACCGTTTTGATTAACCAAGGTCAGTATCAATTAGGGGATGCCTTGGAAGTGAGCATTTTAAATAACCAAGCCGCTTATCTTAATGTTATTAATATTGATGCCAATGACCAGGCAACCGTGTTATATCCGAATCAGTTCCACCCTGATGCCTTTGTACAAAGTAATGTACGCATTCCCAGTCAGCAAATGGCCTTTGAACTCGTTGCGCAAAAACCAACCGGCCAATCATTGCTCATCGCATTTTTATCCAGCAAAGCAATCAACTTATACAAAACGGGCTTAGCCACTCGATTACCTGGTGGTGGCTTGGATAATCTATTCCATCAAGTATCAGAGCAAGGGCTTGCTGAAATCGAAGCACTGCATAACAGCACAGACGGCAGTTGGATTAAATCGGGCCGCATTGTAACGCACATAACCCCCTAAGCTAACAGCTACACGCATCATAAGGTACAGACAATGCAAACATTCATTAAACAAATAGTCGGCATTATTTTTTTAGCTCTCGGGGCGAACACCTATGCCGCAACGCAGGTTTTATTAATTGGTGTAGGACAATATCAAGACCCACGCTTTAATTTAGAAGGGCCTAAAAATGATGTTTTAGCCTTAGAGCAGGTTTTAATTGATAAATGGGGCGTAAAACGCGACAGAATCACAAAACTGATTGATACGCAAGCCAGTTATGCCGCCATTATGCAGGCACTGAAAACCTTAAAAACAAAAACGCAAACAGGCGACCAAATTTATATCTATTTTAGTGGTCATGGTACGAGCCGCTTAGATAGGGCTATGCGCATGCCCCTACCCTATAGCAGCGGTGCTTTTATTCCGGCAGATTTCCCCATTACTTATGGTACGACACAAGCGCGTTATGCAAAATTGGTCGTCGGCAGACGTGATTTAAAACCTATCCTAAAAGACCTTGATGATTCCGGACGTTCTGTCCTCGTGGTCTCGGATAGTTGTTATTCAGGCAATGCCGTACGAGGTTTATTTGGTAAGAATGAACTACCGAGTCGCTATCTGGCCATTCCTGCAAAAAATATCGCGGCCTATGGGCTAGATGAAGATGAAGACGTTGCATTTGAAGTCAAAACCAAAGGAGACGATCACTACCCCTATAAAAATGTCTATTTTATCTCCGCGGCCAGTGATGCCGAAAAAGCTGCCGATATTCCAACGCGTTGGCTAAAGCGTTACCCCACTTTTGATGGCAAAGCGCATGGCGCTTTTACCAATGCCTTATTAGGCGTATTGATGGGCAAAGTGCCCTCTGATTTTAATCATGATGGCGAAGTGGTTTATGCAGAATTGACCCGTGCCATACGCAACCAACTCAAGGCCAGCAATTTTCCGCAACACCCGCAAACCTTGCCGCAAATGAAAGATGATACGACACTACTCGCCATGCGCAGTGTATTAGGTGTCAGTAAACCACCGCAAAATTCTCCCTCTGTGCAATTACCCGCTTCCGACAGCATAAAAATGCGTGTTTTAGTCGAATCCAATAACAAAGATTTACTACGTAGGCTCAGTAAGCTAAGCAAACTACAATTAGTCACTGAACGCGCCGACTTGCTTATTAGGCAACAGGGAACAGATTATTTACTCTTAACAGGCCGCTTTGATTTAATTGGCAAATTAAACAATCCATCACTGCAAACACTAGTCGGTAGAATACAACAAGAATTATGGAAAAAGGAAATCAATACCGCCTTAACCGCTCATGCTAGTTTTAATATGGAACTCTCCAGAAGTGAGAGTAAAAAAGGGATGGTTGCCAAAGAAGGTGAACTTATCGCCTTTACCTTACGTAGCGAACGCCCCATTTATTTGCTGTTATTAGATATTGATTCCAATGGACAGCTCAATCTTTTATACCCTTATACTAAATCTGAATTAGCCCCGATTGCAGCCAATAAAGTTGTTTTTATTCCGGGAAAACTACCAGGGCAAAAAATCAGGGTACAACCGCCATTTGGCACAGACCATCTAATAGCCATCGGCTTTACACGCCTACCCGAAGCGTTCGCTCAATTATTAGGAACCGATATCTTACTGCAAGGCTCAAAGCAATATAATTTAGTCAACACGTTATTAAACAGTACACAATATACCTATGGGTTTGCTGAATTTGATTTGCTTACCCTGCCCAAAAAAGGAGAATGATAATGTTGCGATATTTATTATTAATTTACCTCAGTGTGCTAAGTTGCAACACTTATGCAGGCTGTTTAGATGCTGAACAAGCCAAAGCGTTATATCTACGCGCAAAAGGCCAAACAGCTGATGCAAGCGTACATTTATTACAACAATCGGCTGAACTGTGTGAAAACTATGCCGTCTATTACAAATTAGGGCTCAATCAATTAAAGCTGGCACAATATCAAAATGCATTACAAAGTTTTAAAAATGCACAACGCTTTGTTGACATGGGCACACAACAAGATGCCATTTTGCTAGGGCGTATGGCCATTGCCTATTATCAACGCAATGATTTATCCAATGCATTAGCTGCCATCGACTCAGCCCATGAAGTGTATGCACAACAATCGGAAAAACCCCCTGTATGGCTCACGCAACTTAGACAAGATATCGACACCCGCATCGCGCAAACTTTGTTCACTTCTGATAAGATTGGCGAAACGCTGGTCAGCATGAAAAATTTTGGCGTAAAGCCTAAGATTAATATCAAAATTTTATTTGCTTCGCGCAGTGTGTTAATTGATGAACGCGGTCTTGAACAAGTGAAAGAGCTAGGCAAAGCTTTATTATCTTATGCTCGCTCAGGGCAACGTATTTTAATTATTGGGCATACCGATATAAAAGGTAGTGCGCAATATAATCAAAAATTATCTGAAAACAGAGCTAAATCAGTCATAAAAACCTTAGTCTCACTGTATCCTGAGCTGAAAGGCAGCTTAGACTACAAAGGCATGGGGTTTCGGCACTTAAGATATAAAGGTGACCAAGAGAAAATCAACCGTCTCAACAGACGTGTTGAAATACAGCTTCTATAGCACGCATCTTGCTCAATTATTCGCAATCAATACCGCAAAAATATAATGGATCAATCTGTACAATTCGATTTAAACCTTATCCATCGTTATGATAAATCAGGCCCTCGGTACACCTCATACCCAACGGCTTTAGAGTTACACGAAGGGTTTACGGCAACGGACTACCAACAACAAATTGCATTATCCAATCAACGCGGCGGCCCGTTATCGCTTTATTTTCATATTCCATTTTGCGATACGGTTTGCTACTACTGCGCCTGTAATAAAATTATTACCAAAAATAGGGAGCATGCAGAGCCTTATCTGGAAAATTTATTCAAAGAACTCGCCATGCAAGGTGCTTTATTTGACCGACAAAGAACGGTCAACCAATTGCACTGGGGCGGCGGAACTCCAACATTTTTAGATTATGAGCAAATGAGCCGATTAATGGCGGCAACGCGGCAACATTTTAATCTAAAAGATGACGACAGTGGTGAATATTCCATTGAAATTGACCCCCGCGCAACCAATAAGCAAACGATTCAACAATTACGCCAACTAGGCTTTAACCGCATCAGCTTAGGCGTACAAGACTTTGATGTAGACGTACAACGTGCCGTGAATCGCATGCAATCGGAAGCAGAAACCTTTGCCGTACTAGAAGCGGCCAGAAAAGAAGGCTTTCGCTCCACCAGCATTGATTTAATTTATGGCCTACCTAAACAAAGCGTTACATCATTTGCCATCACCCTAGATAAAATATTAACCGTCTCCCCTGACCGTTTTTCCATTTTTAATTATGCGCATTTGCCGGCACGTTTCAAAACGCAACGGCAAATTAATACGGCCGATATGCCCAGTGCTGCCGTTAAGCTAGATATATTACAAATGATTATTCAGCGTTTACTCGATGAAGGCTACGTCTATATTGGCATGGATCATTTTGCCAAACCAGACGATGAATTGGCCGTTGCACAACGAAAAAATAAACTATACCGAAACTTTCAAGGCTACTCTACGCATTCCGATTGTGATTTAATAGGTCTTGGCATCACCTCCATCGGACGTGTAGCAGACAGTTATATTCAAAATGCTAAAGATTTGGCCA
>Ga0256839_1003411_pt1 | contig 16414 bp, 16 predicted proteins | sample 354166metaG_FD_185968 | JGI IMG/M metagenome (GOLD analysis project Ga0256839, IMG submission 185968) | Hydrothermal vent microbial communities from Mid Atlantic Ridge, Atlantic Ocean - 354-166 | ecosystem: Environmental > Aquatic > Marine > Hydrothermal vents | place: Atlantic Ocean: Mid... | reverse complement strand
TGGAAAAACACTTTACAATGAGTCTAAATTTAGCCTCTGAAATCTTCGCAACTTTTATATACTTGTTTTTCATCGGTATAATGGTACTTTCTTTGCACTTTATACCCTCTGTTCTAGTCTAGACCCTAAATATTTTATCTAAAAAAACACCACGCCCTATAGCGATGCACCGTTGACATAAAATTTTCATGAAAACTCTACAGGGTCCATATCTATCTCTATCTCTCTACAATCCACGGCGTGCAGTGCTTTTAAAAGCACTACTCTGTTTTTAGCCCGAAGCAAAATATGAAACCTGAATTTATTTGCCACACGCTCTATAGGTGCTTTGCCTGAGCCTACTATCTCTATCTCTTCAAAGGCTTTGAGTTTAGTCATGGTATCTAGTGTAATCTTGGCTGCTTTTGATTCATCCTTATGAGATACAAGTATACGTGCAAGCCTTACAAAGGGTGGATAGTCTGCCGATTCCAAAAAAGCCAGTTCATCTATTATGAAGCGTTCATAGTCGTCCGCATAGGAACGGAAAAACTCATCATCGGCTGTCTGTACAATGACCTTGGCCTCTTTCGCCCGTCCGCTGCGTCCTGCTATCTGGAAAAGTAGTGACATGGCTCTCTCCCTAGCTCTATAGTCTGCCAATCCCATAATATAATCTAGCCCCGTAATAATACTGAGCGTAATATTGGCATAGTCATGCCCTTTGCTTAGCATCTGCGTGCCAAGCAACACATGGCTCTCTCCGGACTCAAAACGTCCTAACGCCTCTTTAAGTCTCTTGACGGTAGTGATGCTGTCTTTGTCAAACTGCTCTACTTTTATACCCTCTATCGCCTCTTCTATAATCTCTATAGCCTCTTGTGTGCCGATACGTTCGCTTGTAAGCGGGATATGTCCGCATTGCGTGCATCTTTCGACAATACGCTCCGTAAAGTTACAGTAGTGACATTTTAAATGTTTACGTTTTCTATGCAGAGCCATGCCTACAGAGCAGTAAGGACATAGATGTGTCTTGCCGCACGCTTGACAATAGAGATATTTAAAGTTTCCGCGTGTAGGTAAAAAAAGTAGTGATTGTTCCCTTTTCCGATAGTTTGTCTCAAGTGCCGTCAACAGTGTATTGTCAATACTGTTACCCGAACAGAAGGAGTAGGTTTTCTTTACTTTGATATAAGGTCTTGTCAGCTTTACTACATCATATTTATAGTATGAAGAAGCAGAGGGTGTCGCAGAGGCCAACAACACTTTGGCTCCGAGTCTCTTTCCCGTCAATACCGCCACGTCACGTGCATGATAACGTGGTCTCGTCATAGCTTTATAAGAGTCGTCGTGCTCCTCGTCTACCACAATAAGCCCAAGGTTCTCCAGCGGTACAAAAAGTGCGGACCTAGCCCCTGCAATGATCTGAATAGTTCCGCTTTTTATGCCTTCATGTATAGACTCTTTTTTCTTCTTTGTTAACTTAGAGTGCCACATAGCTACCTTGTCGCCAAAGTAGACTTTCAGCCGTTTTTCCATCTGTGGGGTGAGTGAGATTTCAGGCATGAGAAAAATAGAGCTTTTGCCCTCTTCTATCATCTTGGCAAAAAGGCTTATAAAAATCTCCGTCTTACCCGAGCCTGTCACGCCAAAAAGGAGGGATATATCTTTTTTTAGGATATGTTCGTAGGCGTTTTGCTGAAAAGGCGTTAACTCAACGCTCTTTTGATTTCTCATTCCGAATTCTTTATTCTTAATCTTCTCTTGGCTAAAAGGAAGGAAAAGCGAAAGTGCTTCAGAAAAAGAAGAGAAATAATACTCAGAGATAAACTTGGCTATTTGCATCTGCTCGTTACTGTAATAACTCTGTAAAACCGTATCAATCTCCGTGGTTTCAAACGTGGGTTTCTCTACAGCGCGAAGTACGACTGCATCTTTTATAGTGCTTTTTAGAGGCACAGAAACCATCTGACCGCTTTCCAATGTTTCTACCGATGCATAAGTCAAAGTAGGTACACTAGACTTAAGGAGGGCTATTTCATAATATTTCAATCGGCAAGTGCATCTTCTATGTATTCGTGTACGATGGTATTTCGTACATCTTTCATGATACGTAGCTCATCTATGTCATCAAATAACCCTCTTTTGCGGGCATTGTTTACCACGTCAACCAATGTGCCTTGATTTTCAAACTCATACTCGTCTATGGTTCTAAATATTTTACGTATCAGAAAATCTATACCCCTGCTATAGCGACTACATAAAATTTCAAATTGACCAAATTCTTCTATCGCGTAATGTTCTTTGATAGTGATGTCTTTACATCCATCACACGAAAGTTTTAGCCATCTTAACTGTTTTTCTAAAAGTGCCGCATCTTGTTTTAATTTTTCTACTATCATAACAGTACCGCCTTTTGTGAAATCATGGTATGAAAGATATTTTTAAAACTTCCATCGTCTAGGAGTATATCCGGCTTCTGCTCCCCAAAAACATCAAAACATGCAATGCGTAGCCTGCGTAAATCTTTTTTTATAAGTGTTTTAGAGACCACAAGCAAATCGATGTCTTCCCCTTTTTTACTCTCATCTACCCGTGACCCAAACAGATACAACTTTGCTTCCTTTGACAATGATGCTAGTTTTTCTTTAAGAAGCGTCACTTCATTTTGTGATAATCGCATGGTTTATTGTAGCAAAGCGATGCTTAGGACAGGGAAATCAAATGTGAGCTATGCATCCTACGCACAGCATGGGAAGAAAAGAGAAAAAATATATTTATTTACCTAGCGTGTCAATAATTTACAATTTGTATCTGTTGATACTTTACAATCAAATCCGTTATTCTTTAATTCAAAAATAACAGATCCTGTTAGTGGCATATTATAGGTATATTCACTTACCGGACTTGCTGCCGTACCTGTGGTAGTTTCTCTCCAGCATCCTTTAGACGTATCTGTTTCACATGCAAGTAGAGGGTAGTCTAAAGCAGGATTTGTCGTATCTCCGTTAAAGGCGTCAAATACTACTTTATTGGTTCCTGCCCCGGCTGTTGAACTTAATTTAAAAATGGGAGTAAAGTCTCCGCGTAAAATACGTTTTTGCCTCTCCATCGCTATAGCACTCCGTATTGCCGCGACCGTAGATTTCGCCTTGGCAATGACGGCATCGTCTCTAGTCATGGCAAATTTCGATATGGCTATTGCCGAGAGTATCCCTATGATGACAACGACAAAAGTCAGCTCCAACATGGTAAATGCTTTTCTTTCTTTACTGCTCATACTTTTCCTTTAAGATAGAATATCGATTGATACGAGTGTAGCATGAAGTTGTCAAAAAATGTCAAAAGTACTCTTAAAACGGAAGTTCTCCGGTACCGCCTGCGGTAAGATTACCTAGTTTGCGTAACTCAATAGCGGACTGTAAAGCTGCCGGTCTTGCGGCCTTTAGATCCATGATACGCAAGAGATAGCTGCCTACGATAAACATCAACGGCTCGCCGTCACGCTTAAGCGGCTAAAATGCCTATAATCATAATGACAAAAACAAGCTCTACCGCGCTCAAGGCTTTTCTTGCAGAGAGTCTCATCTGTTTCCTTGAGGATTTATACTTTTTTATGGCTATAGTGCATAGAGATAAAAAAATATAAAGCAGTAGTGTGTTCCCACGCCAAGCGTGGGAACAGTTAAGTATTTTTAGAAAGTAAATACTTTGGAATTTGAACCATATTGTTTCACAAGTTCGCCAGTTGCTTTAATGTTTGCCGGTGCGCTAGCAGCAATATCCTGTACAGCTATAGTTAATTGATAATCTCCTGCTGGGTTTGCTTGTGCTGTAAATTTCGCCATTGCCTCTCCATCACAGTTATACGTAAAAGTAGTTTTATCGATTGTTGCATTATTCTCTTGAATACCTTTTGTACCTTTTGTACCAACACCAATTTTTATATTTGTAACATCCGCAATCCCTTTGTTAGTCCAATCCGCAAAATCTCTTGATTTTGTATATGCTCCACTGATTTCTGTAACAAGTTGTCCAAATTCATGCATACATGTTGATGCTGTTGCGTCGTCTTTGTTTGCTGCTAGTTTAGGTATTGCTACCGCTGCTAAAATACCGATAATTACGATTACAAAGATTAGTTCAATCATTGTAAAACCTTTTCTCATGTTTGTGTTTGTCATGTTTAACTCCTGTTAAATAAATTGTAGTATCGATTCAATAACCGACCTGCCGAAAGTATAACTGAAAAATGTCAAAAAAATGTCAAATGAAGTAAAAAAAACCAAAAAAAGAGAAATCTCTCTTGTCATGGCTAGAGGATGATAGGCATTATATACTGTCTAGAGTCTCTATAAGCAGTTCTATCTCGCTTTCGTAGTTGGCCGCCTGTTTTGCCAGACGCAAGTAGGCTTTGAGAAGTTTGTCCGGTTGGTTGTCCGTGTTTAGGTTAACCCCTGCTTCACTCAGATCTCTATGTACAAAATCTGCAAAATCGTCTTCAAGTTTGATATTGTAACGGTTGCCGGATACGGTTAGTCCTACATTTTTCATATGATTTCCTTTCTATAAAATATATAAGAGAAAATATATAAGAGAGAATTCACGCCCTTGTATGTTTAATTCTCGATTCCTTATTTTACGCCAGTAACGCTTCTACCTGTGTGATAATTTTTTCTATCTCCGCATCTTTTTCTGCCAGATCCTGCTCTAGTCTGCCTACACTCTCCTGCAAAGATATACACTCTTGGGATTTCTGCTCGAGCCGGTTTTTGAGACTCTCTATCTCCTCTACGGCCCCTGATGCACTCTCTAGCTGACTTTTTAATTGACTGTTTTGTTCTTTGAGTGCCTCATGGTTTACTTTCCACTGCTCAATTTTTTCCTGTAGTTTTTGTAATGCCGACATTATGTGTACTCCTTGTGATAGTTATGAATTTTATTTGATATAATAGCGAAAGAATTAGAAATTGGAAATTAGAAATTGGAAATTGAAGATTAAAATGGAAAAAAACAGTCGTTTGTATGATGCACATGATGCTTTGTGCATTCTAACTTCCAATTCCGAAGGATTATATTGCCGCACTTCACCGTAAATTCCAAATACCGACCTGCAGGTGACCAGCCTGCTGCTATCGATACCCTCTCAAAGTCCATTCAAGCAGGTAACCGATACCAAACCCTGCTGGGTGTCACGGGCTCCGGAAAGACCTACACCATGGCAAAAGTAATCGAGCAGACCCAAAAACCTACACTCATTATGACACACAACAAAACCCTCGCTGCACAACTCTACAGCGAATTTAAAAGCTTCTTTCCCGATAATCATGTAGAGTACTTTATAAGCTACTATGACTACTACCAACCCGAAGCCTATCTGCCCAGACAGGATCTCTTTATAGAAAAGGACAGCTCTATCAACCAAGAGCTAGAGCGTCTGCGTCTCAGTACCACCGCATCTTTGCTGCACCATGATGACGTGATTGTCATTGCCTCGGTATCTGCCAACTACGGGCTTGGGAGTCCTGAGGACTATAGAAGCATCGTCCAAAAGCTCAGCATTGGAGAAGAGTATCACCAAAAGGCGCTGCTGCTTAAGCTTGTGGATATGGGGTATCGACGCAATGATGAATTTTTTGACCGTGGTGACTTTAGGGTTAACGGTGAAGTGATAGATATCTATCCTGCCTATGCAGAGGAGTATGCAATACGTGTAGAGTTCTTTGGTGACGAGATAGAGACAATCTATCCCTTCAATGCACTCACCGGCGAAAAACAAGAAGAACTCAAAGAGACGACAATCTACGCTGCCAATCAATTCATCGTGGGTAAAGAGAAACTTGCCCTTGCGGTCAAAAGTATAGAAGAGGAGCTAGATGCACGCCTCACATACTACCAAGAACAAGATCGCACGGTAGAGTTTAATCGTCTCAAACAGCGTACCGAATTTGATTTAGAGATGATAGAGAGTACAGGGATGTGCAAAGGGATAGAGAACTACTCCCGTCACCTCACGGGAAAAGCTCCCGGAGAGACCCCCTACTCTTTAATGGACTACTTTGAGGCAATGCATAACGACTACCTGGTCATTGTTGATGAATCTCATGTCTCTTTGCCGCAATTTAGAGGTATGTATGCAGGTGACAGAAGCCGAAAAGAGGTGCTGGTAGAGCATGGATTCAGACTCCCCTCCGCTCTGGATAACAGACCCCTTCGTTTTGAAGAGTTTATCAATAAGGCTCCGCACTATCTCTTTGTCTCGGCTACCCCCAATGAGCTAGAGACCGATCTATCTTCCGTGGTAGCCCAGCAGGTAGTGCGTCCTACCGGACTGCTCGATCCTACGATAGAGACGGTAGATTCTACCTACCAAGTAGAGCATCTGCATGATAGTATGAAACCCGTGATAGAAAGGGGTGAGAGAGTACTCATTACGGTGCTTACGAAAAAAATGGCCGAGGAGCTCAGTACTTATTATAATGATCTAGGACTCAAATGTCGCCATATGCACTCGGATATGGATGCAATAGAGCGTAATCAGACCATACGCTCTTTGCGGTTAGGAGAGTTTGACATCCTCATAGGTATCAACCTGCTTAGAGAGGGTCTTGATCTTCCCGAAGTCAGTCTTGTAGCTATACTAGACGCAGATAAAGAGGGTTTTTTACGATCCCGTACTGCGCTCATACAAACAGCCGGACGTGCCGCACGTAATGCCAACGGGAAGGTCTTGATGTATGCGAAAAAAATGACGTACTCTATGAAGTTTTGCATAGAGACCACACAGGCACGCAGAAAAAAACAGATAGCCTATAACAAAAAACACGGCATCACACCCAAAACCACATTGCGCGATTTGGACACAGATCTCAAAGTAGAAGATGCAGGCGAACTCTATAACAAACAAACCAAACTGGAGAAAATGCCAAAATCACAACGTCAGCAACTTATCAAAGAGCTCAAAGCCAAGATGCTTGCTGCTGCTAAAACCCTAGATTTTGAAGAGGCGGCAAGATTACGTGATGAGATAGCTAAAGTCAAAAAGCTGTAGGCTTTTTAACTTCTCAATAAGAAATTAGGAAGTAGAAATTAAGAATTAGCTATAATGAAACTATGTAAATAAAAGTACTGCCGTAACAGTGCATACAAAAATCCCTAATTCCTCATTCAAAAGGAGATCTCGTGGAAGTAGACCTCAATGCATCACAACTCTACTTTAACCGTGAGCTTTCATGGCTTCAGTTTAACTCCCGTGTGCTTGCCCAAGCACTCGATGAAAAACTGCCCCCTCTCGAACGGCTAAAATTTCTTGCTATCTACGGCACCAATCTGGATGAGTTTTATATGATACGCGTAGCAGGACTCAAAGCCCTCTTTAAGGCGCGTATTCAAGAGACCGGAGCAGCAAAACTTACCCCGCTTGAACAACTTAACGCCATACACGACTACCTCCATAAAGAGCATCGGGTTCTAGAGAGATGCTATAGTGCTATTATTACCCGACTACACCAAAACGGCGTACATATTAAAACCTTTGCACAGTTAAACGAAGATGAAAAAAAAGTACTCAAAGAGGTCTTCTTTCATGAGATTTACCCCGTAATCATTCCTATTGCCGTAGATGCCACACACCCCTTCCCTCACCTCAATAACCTTAGCTTCGGTTTGGCTATCACGCTCAAGGATGATGATAAACATATCAAACACGGGTTAATTCGTATTCCTCGTATTTTGCCACGCTTTTTACAGGTTGAACAGACTTTCGTACCCATAGAGTCTGTGGTAGAACATTTTGCTTCCGAACTTTTCCCCGGCTTTACACCCCATGCTTCCACCCCCTTTAGAGTCACACGCAATGCAGATATCGAAATAGAAGAGGAGGAGGCCGATGACTTTTTACAACTCCTAGAAGAGGGGCTTCGTTCACGCAATAAAGGCTCACTTATCAGACTTGAGCTAAGAGAGGGTGCCAACAAAAAGCTCATTAAGTTTTTACTCTCAAACCTCAACTTGGACGATAAAGATATCTATTCCTACAAATCAATGCCTTTGGATTTAGGCTCTTTATGGCAAATTGTAGGCGATAAAGCACTCTCTCATCTGGTACTGCCTACCTTCAATCCAAAAACCCTACCCCCTCTGAACGTAGAAAATATCTTTGATGCCATAGATAAAGAAGATGTGCTGCTTTACCACCCTTTTGATTCTTTTGAACCTGTGGTGCAGTTTATTAAACAGGCTGCTAGAGACAGTGAGACCGTTGCAATACGCATGACGCTCTACCGTGCAGGACAGAAATCGCCTATTGTCAAGGCACTCATCGATGCCGTACGTGACGGGAAACAGGTGATGGTACTTGTGGAACTTAAAGCTCGTTTCGATGAAGAGAATAACCTGCGTTGGGCTAAAGCACTGGAAGAGGCAGGGGCGCATGTAGTCTATGGCATTCCGGGACTCAAAGTCCATGCAAAAATAGCACAGGTAATCAAACGTAAAGATGCCAGACTCAAAAGCTATGTACATCTTGCCACGGGCAACTATAACCCAAGCACTGCCAAAATTTACACGGATATCTCCTACTTTACCTCCAAAGAGATTTTTGTTAGCGATGCTACACACTTTTTTCATTTTTTAACCGGCTTTTCGACCCATACGAAGCTTGATGACCTCTTTATGTCGCCCAAACAGATTAAACCCAAACTGCTTAAACTCATCGAAAAAGAGCGAAAACACGGAAAGAACGGATATATTATCCTCAAGGCAAACTCTTTGGTCGATACAGATATTATCAAGGCGCTCTATCTGGCATCTCAAGAGGGGTGCAAAATTGACCTCATCATACGCGGTATATGCTGTTTGAAACCGGGAATTGAAGGTATCTCCGAGAATATCAGAGTCTCCTCTATTATCGGAAAGTATCTGGAACATGCACGTATTTACTACTTTAAACACGACAAAGTCAAATGCTATATCTCCTCTGCAGATCTGATGCCGCGAAACCTCATACGGCGCATTGAGCTTATGACCCCTATACTAGAAGAGAAGCTCTCGAAGAAAATAGAACAGATTCTCCTCTTGCAGCTTAGTGACAATACGCTGCGTTGGGAGCTGCAAGCAGACGGGAGTTATACCAAAGTCTTGCCTTTAGGCAAAGAGGTAAACAACCATGCGGTATTAGAGAGCTATGTCTCCAAAATTTACGACAAGACCAAAAAAGAGACACCCGATTACGTAAGCCGTTTGGCAAATAAGATATTAAAGGAGAGCTAAATGATACTACCGTTTCAGCAATGGAGACCAAAACTCGGTAAGAATGCATGGGTAGCTGAAGGTGCTTCAGTCATCGGACGTACAGTCATAGGTGAAGATTCGGCTATATGGTTTGGCTGTGTGGTACGCGGGGATGTGCACCATATCAAAATAGGCGATAGAAGCAATATCCAAGACCTCAGTATGATACATGTTACCCATCATAAAAAAGCGGACGAGAGTGACGGACATCCTACTATTATAGGTAATGATGTCACTGTAGGACACCGAGTCATGCTTCATGGATGCACGATAGAGGATGCCTGTTTGATAGGGATGTCTGCAACCATACTAGATGGTGCCGTTATAGCAAAAGAGTCTATCGTAGGTGCAGGAAGTCTGGTCACTAAACACAAAAAGTTTCCCCCTAGAAGTCTTATTATGGGAAGCCCTGCCAAAGCAGTACGCCAACTCACGGATGAAGAAGTAGCCGAACTCTATGCCTCTGCTAAGCGATATGTCGCCTTTAAAAATGCGTATATGCAATAAATAATTTCTACTCTTTATTGAACCTACGCTCTTTTTTTGAGGAGAGAGAAAAACGTAAGAGATCATCTGTTGTTCTAATATATTCCGGAAGTGTCTGCATCGACTTTTGCATCACTGCGGCTGCACAAAGGGCATCTGACAAAGCGCGATGGTGTGTGGCTGTCTCTAGCCCCAATGACTCTATCAAGTAACCCAACCCGTAACGCTCACTTTCAAATGTTCTTTGTGCCAAGTCAATCGTACAAAGTTTTGGATTTCCGATACTTCCCAAACCAAAACGTGCAAACGAAGCATTTAAGAAAGTGTAGTCGAAATTGGCATTGTGTGCCACAAAGACGGCATCCTGCATAAAACGGCGCAAACCTATAAGTGCCTCTTTTCTTGAAGGTGCTTCCTTGAGATCTTCAGGATGTATCCCCGTAATCCTTGTAATATACTCCGGCAGATATGCACAGGCAACAAAACTCTCATATCTGTCTATAATCTCTCTATTTTGAACCATCACTGCGCCTATCTCAATGATTTGCGAGCTACCCGGTTTTGAGCCGTTTGTCTCTATATCGATGATACAAAACTTTTGCTCTTCATAAGGGATAAAATAGGTATCGAGCCTATAACCGTTATCTGTTTCTGAAATCGGATACCCGGAGGCCTGCAAAAGTAAAAAAACGGTATCGCTCTCTTCAAACAGAGTAGAGTGCTGCTTAACGATGCAAGCGTATCGGCTATGGCTGAGTATACCGTGGTTTTCTCGAAATGCCTGTGTGAGTGGTTCAAAAAGCTTTTGCATTGGCAATAAACTGCTTCACTTTGGCAGGATCTTTTTTAGCCTTGGTACGCTCGACTCCCGAACTGACGTCAACACCGTAAAAACCGTACTTTTTGACTTCTTCTACATTTTCGGCAGTCAATCCGCCTGCAAGAATGATTTTGGAACAATCCACACCGTTAAACCACTCTACATTCAAACGTTTCCCTGAACCGCCATAAGCTTCGCAGTAAGCATCAATCAGTCGGTATCTCTCTGCAAAGAGATGGACGTCTTGTGGTGATTTTGCCCGTACGACGGGAAGAGTCGGAAACCTTATCTTCTCTAAAGACACCTCATCCATATCAAAATGTATCTGTGCACGTGAAATATCACATGCTCTACTGATGCATTCTATCGTCTCTCTATCTTCCTTCACAAAAAGGCCTACCCTTTCCACAAATGGAGGAAGTTGATCTATCACGGCTTTGGCATCCGTGGGACTAATATAGCGTGGGGACTCCTTATAAAAAACAAAACCCAAAGCATCCGCCCCGCAAGCTACCGCATGCAAAGCATCCTCTACATTAGTAATACCGCAAATCTTTATTTTCATACCATCTATCTCCTTTTATCGAAGCAAAGCTCCGATAAATTATCCTCGCTTCGCTTGCGGGATTTCACTTCGCAGCATCCTCTCACTAAAGCTTCGGCTATCGTCTCAGATACATATATCATCTCTTATTTCAAAGCTGAAATTGCAGCATTGACTCCCTCAGGGTGTGCATAGACAAATGACCCCGCAACGACCACATCGACACCCGCCTCTTCAAGCATTTTTATATTTCCGTCGTTTACCCCGCCATCGACCTCTATCAGGCATGCAGGGTTTCTTTTTTCAATAAGCTGTTTAAGACGCTTGGCGCGCTCTAATACCGAAGAGATAAACTTCTGCCCGCCAAATCCTGGATTCACGCTCATCAACAGTACCATCTCCAAATCTTCAAGAAGAAACTCTATCGCTTCTGGGGGTGTATGCGGGTTTAACGTAATCGCAGGTCTAATACCGTAAGAACGTATCTTCTGTATGAGTCTGTGCGGATGTTTTTCCTCTTCTATATGAAAAGAGATAAATTCCGGTTTCAACGGAGCAAATAACTCAACAAAAAAATTATTATTCTCTACCATAAGATGGATATCCAAAGGTTTTGTCGCTGCTTTTGCAACAGCCTCAACTACCACGGGACCGATGGTCAAATTAGGTACAAAGTGTCCATCCATCACATCGACATGCACAAAATCACAACCACCTTCGCAAATTGCTATCACATCCGTGGCTAAATGTCCAAAATCGGCAGAAAGTATACTTGGAGCTACCAACATCAATCATACTCCTTTCGTAAAAAAAGAGTACGGCTTGTCCTTCTATTGCTAAAGTCTTTGCTAGAGTCTGCTCTTATCATAACGCTTTTCCTCGAAAGATATTTCCAACGATTATAGCACAGCCGTACCTAACTTAAGCAATATTTATGTAACTTTTTCCTATAATCGCACAAAATATTTGCTGTCCCTACCCACGAGACAGTGATCACAACGAAGGATATCATCATGGCAAGAAGATGTGCAATCAGCGGTAAAGGACCGCTTGTAGGAAACAACGTATCGCATGCAAACAATAAAACAAAAAGAAGACAGCTTCCAAATCTAAGATCCGTGAAAATTACACTTGAGGACGGTACGACCAAAAGAGTAAAAGTAGCGGCATCTACGTTAAGAACGATGAAGAAAAAAGCAGCACTTGCCGCAACATCAAACTAAGCGTTTGCTTACACTTTTAAGATAAGAGAGGATATACTCTCTTATCATGACTTTTATCCAAAAATTAAAAAAATTTCTCGGCTGGAGAAGTGCTCCCAAACCTTATATTACACTCAATGACGAATATTACGGACACCTAGCACCGTTTAGACTTCCTCTTATTCTTACCGTACTTACTATGCTCATTGGTACAATGGGGTATATGATCATAGATGATTTTTCTTTAATGGATGCCATCTATCAAACGGGGATCACCTTTACCACAGTGGGCTTTGGCGAGATACGTCCTATTTCATATATGGGACGTATCTTTACTATCTCACTTATTATCTTTGGATTTGTTGTTTTTTCTATTGCCGTAGGTATTATTGCCGAAGTGGTGAAAAAAGGAGAATTTCAAAAAACTGCGAAGGAGCGAAAGATGCTTTATAAGATTGCAAGACTCAAACACCATTTTGTCGTCTGTTACCACAATGAGTTTACCATTCAGGTAACCAAACAACTCCGTGAGAATCATATCCCTTTTGTGGTAGTAGACCCGAATGAAAACATGGAAGAGGTTGCCAAAAAATACCGTTACCCCTACTATGTCTCGGCAGAACCCCATACGGAAGAAGGTATATTAAAATCACATCTCTCCTCTGCCAAAGGCGTCATTACTCTAGCAGACAACGTAGCAGACAATATTGCCACGATAGCCTCGGCAAGACTCTATGAAGAGGAGATAGGACGCACAAGGAAATATCTCATTATAGCCAATGCAAAAAGCAATGAAGATGACCAAAAATTGCTTAAACTCGGAGCAAACAAAGTTGTCACTGCCACCAAACTGATGGCACAACGTATCAATGCTATGGCAGCACGTCCGGATATGGAAAACCTTTTACAAGAATTTCTCTATAAAAAAGATACCCCCTTAGATATGGAAGAGGCAAAAGTCTCAAAAACCTCGTGGCTTGTTTTAAAAAAAATAAAAGTAGCCCGCTTTAGAGATGTTGCCAATGTGACTATTATCGGAATTAATCAAAAAGACGACCAGTTTATCCCCATGCCAAAAGGGGATACTATCATTATGCCGGAGTCCAAACTCTTGCTTATAGGAACAAGTGAAGGGATAAGAAAAGCCAAAAAAATCATACGCAAAAAAGAGAAACCGGAGGAGTTGAAATTTGTATAAAATTATCGAACTTGAAAACGGTCTTGAGCATGTGCGAGGCTTTTACTGTGGAGCGACCCATGTAGGTATGCGTCCGGATAAAGAACAAGGTGATGTAGCTTTCATACGTTCGGATGTGCCCTGCGACATCTCTGCCGTATTTACCTCCAATACTTTTCAAGCTGCACCCATCAGACATTTTTTGCAATATCCAAATAATTTTCAAACAAATTTTGTACTCATGAATGCTAAAAATGCAAATGCCATGACAGGAGAGCAAGGCATCGAAGATATAGAGCATATTATGGCTGCACTTGCAAAAAAAAGAAACGTCCTCAATCCCGTAATGAGCTCTACGGGCGTCATAGGGTATCGCCTGCCTCTAGATAAAATTATCTCTGCTTTTGACAGCTTAGATTTTAACGCAAAAGATTCTCACGGGGCTGCGCGTGCCATTATGACTACAGACTCTTTTAAAAAAGAGCTAGCCTATAAAATTGAACTTGCAGACGGTTCATCCTTTCACATCGCATCCATCTGCAAAGGGGCGGGGATGATTAACCCTGCGATGGCTACGATGCTTTGCTTTATTGCTACGGATGCCGATATACCTAAACATGATATGGATGCATTTTTACATACCTCCACAGAACAATCCTTTAATCGTATTTCTGTTGACGGGGACACCTCTACCAATGATACCGTGATGCTCTTAAGTAACAAAAAAAGTGGCGTATATCATCAAAAAGCTTTTTTAGAGGCGCTTAATAAAATCATGTTTGAGCTTGCCATGATGATACTGCGTGACGGAGAGGGAGCTAACAAGCTAGTAGCCTTTGAAATCAAAGGGGCTAAAACCCAAGAAGAGGCCAAAAAGGCATCTATGGCACTCAGTAACTCTCTATTGGTTAAAACCGCTCTTTTCGGCGAGGACCCAAACTGGGGACGTATCGCTTCTACTATAGGGGCTTCTGGAATTACATGTGATGAGAAAACACTCACCATCTATTATGATGACCTGCTTATCTACTCCGATGCCTTTAGAGAACTAGATAAAGAGCGTGAAGCTAAAGCCTACAAAATTATGAAACAAAACGCCTTTAAGGTCACCTGCGATATCGGCACGGGAGATGCCTGCTATACCTCCTACGGCTGTGACCTTTCTTACGAGTATGTCAAAATCAATGCCGAATACAGAACCTAATAAAATTGACTCTTCTCAATCTCATAATACCTAAAAAATGATATAATAAGAGATGTTAACAAAAGGAGTGCAGATGTTACATGAATATAGAGATGAAATCCATGAACTAAAACAACAAAACGCACATTTTTCAAAAATTTTTGAAAAGCATAATGCACTTGACAATCAAATAGAACATGCCGAGAAAGGAGATATTCCGATGACGGCCATGGAAATCGAGAAACTTAAAAAAGAGAAACTTCTATTAAAAGACGAGGCGTATAAGATGATTTTAGAGTATAAAAAGTCAAAAATATAAACAGGATACGGGTAAATCCCATAGAGCACCTCTTTTAAAAAGATCCGTCTTTTACAGATAAATAAAGAAAACTATGAAATCCTTTCACACTATTAACGATATACCTAATGAGTTGCTTCATACCCTCAAGACATATCACTACGAGACATTAACGGCGATCCAGGAAAAAACTATTCATCCCATATTAAAAGGGGCAGATCTTCTTGCGCAGTCTAAAACAGGATCAGGAAAAACCCTAGCCTTTGGACTGCCCTGTGTGATGCGTACAAACACGGGGAACTACAAACCCCAAACCATCATCATCACCCCCACACGCGAACTCGCAGACCAAATAGCTACTGAACTTCGTAAAATTACATCCTACAAACCAAACCTAAAGATACTCACACTCTATGGCGGCGTACCCTTGCGTACGCAAGCTGAGTCGTTAGCAAAAGGGGCTCATATACTCATAGGTACACCCGGTCGGATACAAGACCACTTAGCCAAAGAGACTCTAAGCCTTGAGGGCATCAAAACCCTTGTACTAGACGAGGCTGACCGTATGCTAGAGACGGGGTTTTATGATGAGATAGTCAAAATAGGCTCCAACATGCCAAGAGGCAAACAAACGCTCATTTTTTCTGCCACCTTCCCTGCCCACATAGAGAAACTAGCCAAAGCACTACTCAACCAGCCTCTCACTATAAAAGTAGACACGGTTATAGAAGAAAACAAGATAGATGAGCTTGTTTACGAGACTACCGACAAACTTAAAACACTTAGCACGCTCATACAGTCATATAAGCCTGAGTCACTGCTCATCTTTTGTAACACAAAAGCAGAAGTCATGACGCTTACCGACAAACTACTCAAACTAGGGCACGCTACAATAGAGATACATGGAGACCTAGACCAACGTGACAGAAACGAGTCTGTTATAGCCTTTTCAAACGGAAGCAAACGCATCATGGTAGCCACCGATGTGGCTTCCCGTGGGCTAGACATCAAAGAGATAGAGCTCGTCATCAACTACGACCTGCCTTTTGATGCAGAAATCTATACCCACCGCATAGGACGCACGGGACGTGCAAATAGTACAGGCACGGCAATCTCCCTCATGAGCCCTAAAGAGAGCCGGAAGTGTGCATATGTCCTCCAAAGGGCAAAGAAAAAAGAACCCAAAGACTTACGCGTAGATGCGAAGTTTAAAATGACATCTAACTACGATACCCTCTGCCTAAATGGTGGCAAAAAGACCAAACTACGTGCAGGTGACATCATCGGTACCTTCTGTAAAGAGATAGGCATTGACAACAGCAAGATAGGGAAAATAAACATCACCGATACCAAGTCTTACATTGCTTTACATCATACCGTGGTTGATGAAGTTTTTAAGGCTTTGAAGAAAGTGAAGATTAAAAAGAAGAAGTA
>Ga0256839_1003410_pt1 | contig 16419 bp, 24 predicted proteins | sample 354166metaG_FD_185968 | JGI IMG/M metagenome (GOLD analysis project Ga0256839, IMG submission 185968) | Hydrothermal vent microbial communities from Mid Atlantic Ridge, Atlantic Ocean - 354-166 | ecosystem: Environmental > Aquatic > Marine > Hydrothermal vents | place: Atlantic Ocean: Mid... | reverse complement strand
ATTACCATATCCTGATGGATTGCCTCGGTTACCTCAGTTAACATCACACCGACTCAAGCGAGGTCGCCGGGCTGGTTCAAAGCGGCATCGGTACGCATTTCGGTCGCTCTCCAGCCGGTTTCCGCCAGAAACAGCACGGCATAGATCACGAAAAACATCAGGAAATCGCGGTGCTCGAACAGGGCGATCGACATGCCAAACACGGCATAACCCAAAACCAGCATCAAGCCGGCCACCGATACAAAGCGGATTCTCCCTCCCGGATCATGGCGGGTCACGGCAAACCGGTAACCCAGCAGCAGAAACAGGGCCAGAAGCGTGACCACGCCAACACTGCCGCGCGTGGCCGCGTGGAGCAGGAGCTCGTTGTGGGGATTTTTCCACCAGATCACCTCTACAGAAAGCCTCTCCTTGTTCGCTTCATAATATTTTTTGGAATATTCATGGTATCTACCAACACCAACGCCCATAAACGGATGTTTGTCAAAGGCGCTGAGGGCGGTTTCGAACATGTCCAGACGTGCTCCCAGTGATGTCTTTGAGTTTCCTTGAACGAAATACTTCTCCAAGTCAGCCCTGGCCTGGCCGAAACGCTTGCCCATATCAAGGCCTGGCAGGGTCATCAGGCCCGCAAGGCCCAGGGCAATGCCTCCCACAACCGCAGCCTTGTAGCCCCGGCTCTTCCCTTTGAGCAGCGGCAGCAACGAAACAGCCAGCAACAGCGGTGCCGCCAGCCAGCCGCCGCGGCTCAGAGACAATACGCTGGCCAGTATGCCCGCCACGAAAGCGCCGATACCGATTGCCCGAGCAAGTCGATTGATGCCATCCAGATACAGCGCGCCTGCAAGCGCGATAAAGCCCAGCAGCAACGACAGGTCGCCAAACCGGATCGGATGCATGACTCCATTTGCGCGGTCCGGCGATTTCCACCCCAGTTCTTCAACCAGTTTGAGCTCCTCCAACATTGCCCGCCCAAAGGCCACCCAGGCGCCGATGACCAGTCCCAGCCAGACAATCTCCATCTTCGGACGCAGATGACGGAACAGAAAAAACACGGGAACGGCCAGCAGGAACCAGCTGTACTTGGCGATGCGGCCCTTGGCCTCCGGGTCGAAGCCGATCCCGGCCCAGGACAGCCAGGCCACAATGGTAATCGAGGCAAAGGCCAGCAGCACCCATCGATCGATCCGTTCCAGCGATCTGAAGGACAAACGGTAACGCCCGGCCAGCACACCGAGCAGTGAGAGAAGGAACAGCACCCCGAAGTATTCGGAGCGAATACCGTCATAGACGAACATGGTGGCCGGGTAGACCAGCAGCACCGTATAGGCACCCAAAGCCATCAGGCGGTCAAAGGTACTCCGTGAATGCGTCAAGGGCTCACCTCGGTAGGGCCGGGAAGGCACTCCCGGCAGGGGGTCATCACGGCAGGCAGTCGTTGCCCTCCCGTTCCATTGATGCCCCGGCCCCCGCGCGGGAGATCCGGTGCATCAGGCGGCGGGAAGTATAGTAAAATGTCCGGTTTCCCGCAGCCTCAAATACCCTCAACCCATGGATTCCATCATCATCCGCGGCGCCCGCACCCACAATCTGAAGAACATCGACCTGTCACTGCCCCGTGACAAGCTGATCGTGATCACCGGGTTGTCGGGCTCAGGCAAATCCTCCCTGGCCTTCGACACCATATTTGCCGAAGGACAGCGCCGGTATGTGGAGTCGTTGTCCACCTACGCCCGACAATTCCTGTCGGTGATGGAGAAGCCCGATATCGATCACATCGAGGGCTTGTCGCCGGCCATCTCCATCGAGCAGAAGACCACCTCCCACAACCCGCGTTCGACGGTGGGCACGATTACCGAGATCCACGACTACCTGCGCCTGCTGTTCGCCCGGGCCGGCATTCCGCGCTGCCCCGAGCATGACATCGCGCTGGAGGCCAGCACCATCAGCCAGATGGTGGATCAGGTGATGGCACTGCCTTCGGATCTGAGGCTGATGCTGCTCGCGCCGGTCGTCTCCGAACGCAAGGGCGAGCATGTGCAGCTGCTGGAAAACCTGCAGCGCCAAGGCTTTCTGCGCGCCCGCATCGATGGCGAAATCCACGAGCTGGACAACCCGCCGCGGCTCGACCTGCGCCGCAAGCACAGCATCGAAGTGGTGGTCGACCGCTTCAAGGTCCGCGAAGACCTCAAACTGCGCCTGGCCGAATCCTTCGAAACCGCGCTCAACCTCAGCGACGGCATCGTGCGTATCGCGGCAATGGACCCGGACTCAGACTTTGACGAGCTGACCTTCTCCGCCAATTTCGCCTGCCCCGAGTGCGGCTACGCACTCAACGAGCTGGAACCGCGGCTGTTTTCCTTCAACAGCCCGGTTGGCGCCTGCCCGGAATGCGACGGCATCGGCACCATGCAGTTTTTCGACCCCGATCGCGTGGTCAAGGACCCATCCCTGAGCATGGCTGGTGGCGCCATTCGTGGCTGGGACCGGCGCAACGGCTACTATTTCCAGATGCTGTTGTCGCTGGCGCGTCATTACGACTTCGATGTGGACACGCCCTTCGAGGAATTGCCGCGCGAACTCCGTGAGGTCATTCTCCATGGCTCCGGAAGCGAAGTCATCGAATTCGTGTTCACCAACGAGCGCGGCGACCGCCGCGTACAGAAGCACCCTTTCGAAGGCATTCTGCCCAACATGAAGCGCCGCTACCGTGAGACCGACTCCAATGTCGTGCGCGAGGAACTGGCGCGCTATTTGTCCGACTCCGCCTGCCAGGCCTGTGGCGGGCATCGTCTCAACAAGGCGGCACGGCATGTGTTCATCGAGGGCGTCAACCTGCCGCAGATCAGCGAGCTGTCGATCGAGGACGCGCTGGATTTTTTCGAACGGCTGGACATCCCCGGCGCCCGCGGCCAGATCGCCGCCAAGATTACCAAGGAGATCCGCGAACGGTTGCGTTTCCTGGTCAATGTCGGGCTCGACTACCTCAGCCTGGGGCGCAGCGCCGATACCCTGTCCGGCGGCGAGGCGCAGCGCATCCGTCTGGCCAGCCAGATCGGCGCCGGCCTGGTCGGCGTCATGTACATCCTCGACGAGCCGTCCATCGGGCTGCATCAGCGCGACAACGACCGCCTGCTGAAGACCCTCACCTACCTGCGCGATCTGGGCAATACCGTCATCGTCGTCGAGCATGACGAGGATGCCATCCAGGCCGCCGACCACATTGTCGATATCGGCCCCGGCGCGGGCGTGCACGGCGGCGAGGTCATCGCCACCGGTACCGCCCAGGAAATCGCTGCCAACCCCGATTCACTGACCGGCCAGTACCTTTCCGGCCAGCGCAGCATCCCGTTGCCTGCGCAGCGCCGTCCGCGCGACCCCGAACGCCTGGTACGCATCCACGGCGCCCGTGGCAACAACCTCAAGTCGGTGGATTTCGAACTGCCGGTCGGCCTGTTCACCTGCATCACCGGCGTATCCGGTTCCGGCAAATCGACCCTGATCAACGAAACCCTGTACAAGCTCGCGGCCAACGCCATCAACGGCTCAAGCTACGCCGCCGCTCCCTGCCGCGGATTCGAGGGGCTGGAGCACTTCGACAAGGTGATCGACATCAACCAGAGTCCGATCGGCCGCACACCCCGCTCCAACCCGGCCACCTACACCGGCCTGTTCACGCCGATACGCGAGCTTTTCGCCGGCACCCAGGAGGCGCGCTCCCGAGGCTACAAGCCCGGCCGTTTCAGCTTCAATGTCAAGGACGGCCGTTGCGAAGCCTGCCAGGGCGATGGCGTGACCAAGGTGGAGATGCACTTCCTGCCCGATGTGTACGTCACCTGTGATGTCTGCAAGGGCAAGCGCTACAACCGCGAAACCCTCGACATCACCTACAAGGGCAAGAACATCCATCAGGTGCTGGAAATGACGGTCGAGGACGCGCTGGACTTTTTCAAGGCAGTGCCGGCGCTGCGGCGCAAGCTGGAAACCCTGATGGATGTCGGTCTCAGCTACATCACCCTGGGCCAGAACGCCACCACCCTGTCCGGCGGCGAGGCACAGCGCATCAAGCTCTCACGGGAACTCTCCAAGCGCGATACCGGACGCACCCTGTACATCCTCGACGAACCCACTACCGGCCTGCACTTCCATGACGTGGAGCAGCTGCTCAAGGTTCTGCATCGCTTGCGCGATCACGGCAACACCATCGCCGTCATCGAGCACAACCTGCATGTCATCAAGACCGCTGACTGGATCATCGATCTGGGGCCGGAAGGCGGTGCCAAGGGCGGCGAAATCATTGCCGCCGGCACCCCTGAAGAAGTGGCGACCGTCGAGGGTTCCTATACCGGGCGATACCTGCGCCCATTGTTGGGCTGCAAGTAAAACCCGTATGAGAAAAAACGGGACATCGGTCATTGCCCCGGAAACCGACCCGTGGCACCCTGAGGCACACACATTCACCGAAATAGAACACATGACCCAGACCATCAACTGTTTCAAGGCCTACGACGCCCGGGGCAAGGTCCCCGATGAACTCAACGAGGACATCGCCTACCGCATCGGGCGCGCCACCGCAGAATTCCTCAAACCGCGCAGCATCGCCGTCGGGCGCGATGTCCGCCAGAGCAGCGATGCCCTGTTCAACGCCCTCAGCCAGGGCCTGATGGACAGCGGTGTCGATGTCCTCGACTTGGGCATCTGCGGCACCGAACAGGTCTATTTCGCCGCCTTCCATCTCGATCTGGACGGCGGCATCATGATCACCGCCAGTCACAACCCTGTGGACTACAACGGATTCAAGTTCGTGCGCGAAGGTGCCCGCCCGATCAGCGGCGACAGCGGCCTGCAGGACATCCGAAGACTGGCCGAACAAGGGACTTTCTCCGAGCCAGAACGCCAGGGTCAGATGACCCTGACCGATCTTTCAGAAGCCTATATCGATCACCTGATGAGTTACATCAGCGCGCCCAGCGAACTCAAACCGTTCAAGGTTGTCGTCAACGCCGGCAACGGTGTCGCCGGCCCGGTACTCGACCTGCTGGAACCGCTGCTGCCCTTCGAGTTCGTCAAGCTTTTCCACGAACCGGACGGACGCTTCCCCAATGGCATCCCCAATCCCCTGCTTCCCGAAGGCCGGGACGCCACCATCGAAGCCATCCGTGCACACGAGGCAGACTTCGGTATCGCCTGGGATGGCGACTTCGACCGTTGTTTCCTGTTCGACGAAACCGGGCGTTTCATCGAAGGATATTACATCGTCGGCCTGCTGGCGGCGCAGATGCTCAAGCAACATCCGGGCGAAACCGTGGTCCACGACCCGCGGCTGGTCTGGAACACCCAGGACATGGCCCGGCAACACGGTGGCGAAGCCCTGCAGAGCAAGTCCGGACACGCCTTCATGAAAGAGGCACTGCGCAAGGTCAATGCCATCTACGGCGGAGAAATGAGCGCCCACCACTTCTTCCGTGATTTCGGCTATTGCGACAGCGGCATGATCCCCTGGCTGCTGATCGCCGAGATGATGAGCCAGCAGGGCAAGAAGCTCTCGGCGCTGGTGGATGAGCGGATCGCCGCCTATCCTGTCAGCGGCGAAATCAACATGACCGTTTCGGATGCCGGCAAGGTGCTCGATGCCGTGCTTGAGCACTTCCACGGCGAAAGGTATGAGCTGGATGAAACCGATGGTATCGGCGTCAGCTTTGACGATTGGCGCTTCAACATCCGCAGCTCCAATACCGAACCGCTGCTGCGTCTCAATGTGGAAACCCGCGGCGATATCGCGCTGATGGAGGAAAAGCGCGATCTGCTGATCGACCTGATCAAACGCAACGCCTGAACCCGCCACCCCGAAACGCAAAAGGCCGGACTCAAGTGTCCGGCCTTTTTGATGCTAGAGGATGACTCCGGTTACTCAACCGGACGATCCACCAGTTCCACATAAGCCATAGGCGCCTTGTCACCGGTGCGGTAGCCGCATTTGAGAATGCGCATGTAACCGCCGGGACGCTGCTTGTAGCGCGGCCCCAGATCGGAAAACAGCTTGCCAACCATTTCCTTGTCGCGCAGGCGGGCAAAGGCCAGACGCCGATTGGCGACACTGTCTTCCTTGGCCAGGGTGATCAGCGGCTCGGCAACACGACGCAGTTCCTTGGCCTTGGGCAGGGTGGTCTTGATGACTTCATGACGGAACAGCGAAGCCGCCATGTTCTTGAACATCGCCTTGCGATGCGCGGAATTACGATTGAGCTTACGACCGCTCTTGCGATGACGCATGATAAATAACCTCGATTGAAAACTGGCTTAACTTGCTAACTTGTTGTCGTTCTCGATACTGGGCGGCGGCCAGTCTTCCAGACGCATGCCCAGCGACAGGCCGTAGGACGCCAGTACATCCTTGATCTCGGTCAGCGACTTCTTGCCCAGGTTCGGCGTTTTCAGCAGTTCGACCTCGGTGCGCTGAATCAGATCGCCGATATAGTAGATGTTCTCGGCCTTCAGGCAGTTGGCGGAACGCACGGTCAGCTCCAGATCGTCCACAGGGCGCAGCAGGATCGGGTCGATCATGGATTCGGGCTCTTCCTGAACCTCCTCTTCGGAGCCTTCGAGGTTCACGAAGACGGAGAGCTGATCCTTGAGGATGCTGCCGGCGATGCGAATCGCTTCTTCCGGATCCACGGTGCCGTTGGTTTCGATATCGATCACCAGCTTGTCAAGGTTGGTGCGCTGCTCGACGCGGGCGGTTTCGACCGAATAGGCCACCTTGGTGATCGGCGAGAAGGAGGCATCGAGTTGCAGACGGCCAAGGGCAGTTTCCTCATCGCTCAGCGCACGCTGGTTGGCCGGCTGATAGCCACGACCCTTGACCACATGCAGATCCATGTTGAACTCGGTATCCTTGTTCAGGTGGCAGATGACATAGTCAGGGTCGACGATCTCGATATCGTGATCGAGCTGGATGTCGCCGGCAGTCACCACGCCCGGGCCCTTCTTGCTGAGGGTCAGGTGAGCTTCGTCACGGTTGTGCATGGTGATGCCCACGCCCTTCAGGTTGAGCATGATGTCGATGACATCTTCCTGCACTCCGTCGATGGTCGTGTACTCGTGCAGCACACCTTCGATCTTGATGTCGACAATGGCGCAACCGGGTACCGAGGACAACAGGATACGGCGCAGGGCATTGCCCAGCGTATGGCCGAAACCACGCTCCAGCGGCTCGATGGACACCTTCGCGTGGTAGGTTTCCTGCTCCTCGACCTTGACGTTGCGCGGTTTGAGCAAATCGGGCAGTGTTTTTGATGACATAGGTAATCCGTTGATTATTTGGAGTAGAGTTCCACGACCAGAGATTCATTGATGTCAGCCGGCAGCTCGGATCGCATGGGCAGCGCCTTGAAGGTGCCTTCGAACTTGCCAGGATTGACATCGATCCAGTCCGGGAAACCGCCCTGTTCGGCCAACGCCAATGCCTCGGCGATACGCACCTGCTTGCGGGCCTTCTCACGGACGGAAACCACATCCGAGGGCTTGACCTGGTAAGAGGGAATGTTCACCACTTTGCCGTTGACCATGATCGCCTTGTGACTGACCAGCTGCCGCGCCTCGGCACGGGTGGAGCCAAAGCCCATGCGGTAGACCACATTGTCGAGCCGTGATTCCAGCAGCTGCAGCAGGTTTTCACCGGTTGAACCCTTCAGCCGGGATGCTTCCTTGTAGTAGTTGCGAAACTGCTTCTCGAGCACGCCATAGGTACGGCGCAGCTTCTGTTTTTCGCGCAGCTGCAGTCCGTAGTCGGACAGGCGCGGACGGCGGGCGTTGGCGCCGTGCATGCCCGGCGGCTGGTCAATCTTGCATTTGGTATCGATGGAACGGCGCGCGGACTTGAGGCCCAGATCGGTGCCTTCGCGGCGCATCAGTTTGCATTTGGGTCCAATATATCTTGCCATGTCTTTCTCTCCAGCCTATACCCGTCGCTTCTTCGGAGGACGGCAGCCGTTGTGGGGAATCGGGGTCACATCGTCGATGCGCGAAATCTTCATGCCAATGGCATTGAGCGCGCGAATCGCGGAATCACGTCCGGGACCCGGCCCCTTGACCATGACTTCCAGGTTCTTCATGCCCATCTCCTGCGCAGCCAGACCGGCGCGCTCGGCAGCCACCTGAGCCGCGAACGGCGTGGACTTGCGCGAACCCCGGAAGCCGGAACCTCCGGAAGTCGCCCAGGTCAGGGTGTTGCCCTGACGGTCGGTGATGGTGATGATGGTGTTGTTGAAGGTGGCGTGGATGTGTGCGACACCGTCGGACACATTGCGCTTGACCTTCTTCTTGGAGCGTTTGTCAGCAGCCATAATAAAACTCGTTTATCTCTTGATCGGACGACGGGGACCCTTGCGCGTACGCGCATTGGTCTTGGTGCGTTGGCCACGAACCGGCAGACCGCGGCGATGACGGATGCCGCGATTCGTTCCGAGATCCATCAGTCGCTTGATGTTCATGGAAATTTCACGACGCAAATCGCCTTCCACCGTGAAGTTCTGCACGATGTTGCGAATCTTGTCGATCTCTTCTTCAGTCAGTTCACGGATTTTGGTGGCCGGATCGATGCCGGCTGCCTGGCAAATCTGCTGTGAACGCGTCTTGCCAATGCCATAGATGGACTGAAGGGCAATCACCGCATGCTTGTTATCCGGTACAATTACACCTGCAATACGAGCCATAAAAACGAAATCTCCTGAACTGGGACTGATTAAAAAAGGGCGCAGATGGTATACGAAGCAACCCTTTAAATCAATACATGTTTACTTGTTGATAAAAGACGCTCAACCCTGGCGCTGCTTGTGGCGCGGGTCCTTGCAGATCACGCGAACCGCGCCGTTGCGGCGGATGATCTTGCAGTTTTTGCACATTTTCTTTACGGAAGCTCTGACTTTCATATCTACACCTGTTTCCTAGCGAACCACGCCGCTCTTGCCATAACCTTTGAAATTGGACTTCTTCATCAGGCTGTCGTACTGATGACTCATCAGATGCGCCTGTACCTGGGCCATGAAATCCATCACCACAACCACGATGATCAGCAGCGAAGTGCCACCGAAATAGAACGGAACATTCCAGAACAGAATCAGGAATTCCGGCATCAGCGATACGGCCGTTATGTACAGGGCGCCGACCAGGGTCAACCGTGACAGCACCGCATCGATGTATTCGGCGGTCTGCTTGCCCGGACGGATGCCGGGAATGAAGGCACCGGACTTCTTCAGGTTCTCCGCCGTCTCCTTGGAATTGAACACCAGAGCGGTATAGAAGAAACAGAAGAAAATGATCGCCGCCGCATAAAACATCACATACAGAGGTTGCCCGGGTGACAGCGCCGCCGAGATATCCTGCAGCCAGCGCATGCCTTCCTGTTGACCGAACCAGCTGCCGAGCGTCGCCGGGAACAGAATGATGCTGGAGGCAAAGATCGGCGGAATGACGCCGGCCATGTTCAGCTTCAGCGGTAAATGACTGCTCTGTGCCGCGTACATCTTGTTGCCCTGCTGGCGCTTCGCATAGTTGACGGTGATCCGTCGCTGCCCCCGCTCGACGAAGACGACGAAGGCGGTGACCGCCACAATACCGACCAACAGGAACAAAACGATGATCGAATTCAGCTCGCCGGTGCGCACCAGTTCCAGTGTGCCGCCAATGGCCGAGGGCAATCCGGCAACGATGCCGGCGAAGATCAACATCGAAATGCCGTTACCGATGCCCCGCTCGGTGACCTGCTCACCCAGCCACATCAGGAACAGGGTGCCGGTGACCAGCGTAACGGTAGCCGTGAACACGAAGCTGAAGCCCGGATTCACGACCAGCGCGTCGGCACCGCTGCTCTGCCCCTGCAGCGCCATAGAAATGCCGATGGACTGGAAGGTGGCCAGCACCACCGTAAAGTAACGCGTATACTGGGTGATCTTGCGGCGGCCCGACTCACCTTCCTTCTTCAACTGCTCCAGCGTGGGCACCGCGACCGTCATCAACTGCATGATGATGGACGCCGAGATGTAGGGCATGACACCCAGCGCAAAGATTGACATCCGTTCCAGGGCACCACCGGAGAACATGTTGAACATGCCCAGTATGCCGTTCTTTTGCTGGTCGAAGATCTGCTGCATCACGGTGATATCGATACCAGGCACCGGTATAAAGGTGCCGATGCGGAACACGATCAGGGCACCGATGAGGAAGAAGATCCGCTTCCTCAATTCACTGAGGCTTCCGCCCGAGAGGCTGGATGCCAGTTGTGATGCCGCAGGCTTGGCCATCAGTCTTCTACCTTGCCACCGGACGCTTCAATGGCGGCACGGGCGCCCTTGGTCGCCTTGACGCCCTTGAGGGTGACGGCACGCTCAATGGCACCGGACAGGATGACCTTGGCCTGGCGCGTACGCGCGGGCACCACATCGGCCTCGATCAGCACTGCGAGATCAATAACATCAGCATCCAGGCGCTGCAACTCGTCGAGACGAACCTCTGCGGAGAAGCGTCCCTTGCGGGAGGTGAAACCGAACTTGGGCAGACGACGCTGCAGCGGCATCTGGCCGCCTTCGAATCCGACCATCGGCTTGCCGCCGCTACGCGACTTCTGACCCTTGTGGCCGCGGCCACCGGTCTTGCCCAGTCCGGAGCCGATACCGCGACCGACGCGCTTGGCGGTCCGGGTGGCCCCTTCCGCGGGCTTGAGTGTATTCAGTTGCATGACTTATTCCTCGATGCTCAGCATGTAGTTGATCTTGTTGATCATGCCGCGGTTTTCCGGGGTGTCGATGACCTCCACCGTCTGGTGCATGCGGCGCAGACCGAGACCGGCGGCACAGGCCTTGTGGGAGGCCAGCCGTCCGATCAGGCTCTTGACCAGGGTCACCTTGATCGTCTTGTTGTCTGATTTAGCCATGATTCATCAACCCGTGATTTCTTCGACGCTCTTGCCGCGTTTGGCGGCAATCATTTCAGGAGACTTCATGTCCTGCAGCCCCTTGATGGTGGCGCGCACCAGGTTGATCGGGTTGCGGGAACCGTTGCACTTGGCCAGAACATTATGCACACCGACCGCTTCGAACACGGCGCGCATGGCGCCACCGGCAATGACGCCGGTACCGTCGGAAGCCGGTTGCATGTAGACCTTGGCGGCACCGTGGCGGGCCTTGACCGGGTAGTGCAAGGTGCCATCAGTGATCTCGACGGTCGTCATGCTGGCTCGCGCCCGCTCCATGGCCTTCTGAATCGCCAGCGGTACTTCGCGCGCCTTGCCATAACCGAATCCGACCCGACCGTTGCCGTCACCGACCACGGTGAGGGCGGTGAAACCGAACTGACGGCCACCCTTGACGACCTTGGCCACGCGGTTGACGGCGACCAGTTTTTCGATCAGTTCTTCGTTCGAAACTTGAGCATCTGACATAGTGCTATCTCTTCAATTAAAACTTGAGGCCCGCTTCACGAGCGGCATCCGCCAGCGCCTTGACGCGGCCATGGTACTTGTAACCGGCGCGATCGAAAGCAACGCTCTCGATGCCGGCCGCTTTTGCCTTTTCGGCAATGGCCTTGCCAACAGCGACGGCGGCTTCGATGTTTCCGGTGTACTTGAGGCCGTCCTTGATGTCCTTGTGCAGCGTGGAGACGGCGCAGACAACCTTTCCGGTCTCTCCGGAAATGACCTGAGCGTAGGTATGACGCGGCGAGCGGTAGACGCTCAAGCGATCTACACCGAGTTCGCGGATCTTCGCCCGGGTCTTGCGGGAACGGCGGATTCGTGCAGTTTTCTTGTCCATGGTCAACCTACTTCTTCTTGGCTTCTTTTCTGATGATCTGCTCATCAGCATACTTGACGCCCTTGCCCTTGTACGGCTCCGGCGGACGATAGGCGCGGATCTCGGCCGCCACCTGGCCCACGCGCTGCTTGTCGCAGCCGTTGATCACGATCTCGGTCTGGCTCGGCACCTCGATGGTGATGCCTTCGGGGATGGCATACTCGACCGGATGGGAAAAACCCAGCGACAGGCTCAGGGTTTTGCCCTTGAGTTGCGCCCGGTAACCGACACCGACCAGCTGCAGCTTCTTCTGGAAGCCTTCCGCCACGCCCTTGACGACATTGCTCACCAGCGACCGCATGGTGCCGGTCATCGCCATGGCGTTCTTGTTGTCGTTGGCCGGCTTGAAGGAGAGCACATTGTCGTTCTGCTCGAACACGACATCGTCGTGAACGGTGATCGAGAGCTCACCCTTGGGGCCCTTGGCCTTGATGATCTGGCCGTCGATGCTGAGGCTCACGCCACTGGGCATCTCGACCGGCTGTTTGGCAATTCTGGACATGGTTATCTACCTTAAACGACGGTACAGATGACTTCGCCACCGTTGCCGCTGGCGCGGGCCTGCTTTTCGGTCATCACACCCTTGGAGGTGGATATGATGGCAATGCCCAAGCCGCCATTGACGGAGGGCAGCTCATCCTTGGACTTGAAGATGCGCAGACCGGGACGGCTCACCCGTTTGATCTCCTCGATCACGGGCTGACCCTGGAAGTACTTGAGTTCGATGGTCAGGACTTTCTTGGCATCACCATCGACACTGAAGCCGGTAATGTAGCCTTCATCCTTGAGCACCTGGGCTATCGCCTCCTTCTGCTTGGACGAGGGCATGGCGACATTGACCTTGCGTGCCTTTTGCGCATTGCGGATGCGCGTCAGCATGTCGGATACGGGATCTTGCAGACTCATTTCTCTCTCCTTACCAGCTCGCCTTGACCAGACCGGGCACATCGCCGCGCATCGCCGCCTCACGCAGCTTGTTGCGCGCGAGGCCGAACTTGCGATAGAAACCGTGCGGACGACCGGTGATGCGGCAGCGGTTGCGCTGGCGGACCGACGCAGAATCACGCGGCAGCTTCTGCAGTGCCTCGACTGCAGCCATTCTGTCGTCCCAGGGGGTCTCCGGGTTGCTGATCAGCGCCTTCAGGGCGGCGCGTTTGGCCGCGTAGCGGGCGGCCAGCTTGCGGCGGCGGACTTCGCGCTGCACCATGGATCGTTTAGCCATATCTCGTAACCTGTCTGCGGTTGTGCGTTTATTGCTTGAACGGGAAGTTGAACGCTGCAAGCAGCGCGCGGCCTTCCTCGTCGGTTTGCGCGGAGGTGGTGAAGGTGATGTTCAACCCCCGCAGCTTGTCGATCTTGTCGTAATCGATTTCCGGGAACACGATGTGCTCGCTGATCCCCATGTTGTAGTTGCCCCGGCCGTCGAAAGCCTTGGCACTCAGGCCGCGGAAATCACGAATCCGCGGGATGGCGAAATTGATCAGCCGATCCATGAATTCGTACATGCGTTCCTTGCGCAGCGTCACCTTGCAGCCGATGGGCCAGTTTTCGCGGATCTTGAATCCAGCAATGGCCTTGCGACTGAGGGTGACTACAGGCTTCTGACCGGCGATCAGGGCCAGGTCATTGACTGCGCTCTCGATCACCTTCTTGTCGCCCACGGCATCGCCCAGACCCATGTTGAGGGTGATCTTGGTCACCTTCGGAATCTGCATCGGAGACTGATACTTGAACTCGTCCTGCAACTTCGGCATGACGGATTCGCGATAGATTTTTTCTAGTCTGGTCATGTTGGCTTACCGTTATACGTCAATGACTTCGCCGTTGGACTTGAAATAGCGCACCTTGCGCTGGTCCTCGAGGATCTTGAAGCCGACACGATCACCCTTTCCGGTGGCCGGGTTGAAGATCATCACATTGGATTGCTGGATCGGCGCTTCACGCTCGATGATTCCGCCTTGCTGTCCGGTATTCGGGTTCGGCTTCACATGCTTTTTGATCATGTTGACGCCTTCGACCAGCAGACGGTCGTCGTCGATGCGCTTGAGTACAACGCCTCGCTGGCCCTTGCTGCGACCGGCGATGACGATGACTTCGTCACCCTTCTTGATTTTGTACATGTCGTTAACCCTACCAATTACAGGACTTCAGGCGCCAGCGAGATGATCTTCATGAACTTCTCGCCGCGCAGTTCGCGCGTCACCGGACCGAAGATACGGGTTCCGATCGGTTGCAGGTTGTTGTTGAGCAGCACGGCGGCATTGCCATCGAACTTGATCAGCGACCCGTCGGGGCGGCGCACGCCCTTGGCGGTGCGCACGACCACGGCGTTGTACACCTCGCCCTTCTTGACCTTGCCGCGCGGGATCGCATCCTTGATGCTGACCTTGATGATGTCACCAATGCCGGCATAACGGCGCTTGGATCCGCCGAGCACCTTGATGCACTGAACGCGACGCGCACCGCTGTTGTCGGCGGCGGTCAGAATGGTTTGCATTTGAATCATTGTGAATTCCTCAACCTGTAAGTCGCGCTCAGCTCGCCTTTTCGACGATTTCGACCAGCTTCCAGGACTTGGTCCGGGACAGCGGGCGGCATTCGGTGATGCGCACGACATCGCCGATGGAGCATTCGTTGTTTTCGTCATGCACATGCAGCTTGGTCGACTTCTTGACGAACTTGCCGTACAGCGGATGCTTGACCTTGCGCTCGATCAGAACAGTGACGGTCTTGTCCATCCGATCGCTGATCACGGAACCGGTCTGGGTTCTCAGTACCTTGTCTTCACTCATGATCACTCACCCTTGTTCTGGCGTTTTTCGTTCATGATCGTCTTCACGCGCGCAATGTTGCGGCGGACTTTCTTGAACTGGTCGCTGCGAGCGGCTTGGCCGATCGCTTTCTGCATTCTCAGGTTGAACTGCTCCTTGAGCAGCGCGTGCAATTCTTCACGCAATTCCTGTTCGGTCTTGGAACGAAGTTCTTTCGCGTCCATCACATCACCTGCCTGACTACGAAGTGGGTTTTAAACGGAAGCTTGGCCGCGGCCAGTTTGAAGGCCTGGCGCGCCACTTCCTCGCTGACGCCTTCCATCTCGTAGAGCACGCGACCGGGCTGAATCTTGCACACCCAGTATTCGACATTGCCCTTGCCCTTGCCCATCCGCACTTCGAGCGGCTTCTTGGAGATCGGCACGTCGGGGAAGACACGGATCCAGATCTTGCCGCCACGCTTGATGTGGCGGGTCATGGCGCGACGCGCTGCCTCGATCTGGCGCGCGGTCATGCGGCCGCGCTCGGTGGCCTGAAGGCCATACTGTCCGAAGCTGACCTTGTTGCCGGTCATCGCCAGACCGCGATTGCGGCCCTTGAACTGTTTTCTGAATTTGGTTCGCTTAGGCTGTAACATGACTCAACCTTCTATTTGCCCGGCTTCTTGTTGGAAGCGTTCTTGGATTCAAGATCGAACACCTCACCCTTGTAGATCCACACCTTGATTCCGAGAATGCCATAGGTGGTCAGCGCCTCGGCAAATCCGTAATCGATGTCGGCACGCAGGGTGTGCAGCGGCACACGCCCTTCGCGGTACCATTCGTTACGTGCAATCTCAGCACCGTTGAGGCGGCCCGATACATTAATCTTGATGCCCTCGGCGCCGAGGCGCATGGCATTCTGCACCGCCCGGCGCATGGCGCGCCGGAACATCACGCGGCGCTCCAGCTGCTGGGCAACACTTTCCGCCACCAGGGCAGCATCGAGTTCCGGCTTGCGGATCTCTTCGATATTGATCTTGACGCTGTTGATGTTCAGGCCGACCAGATTGGCCACCTCGCGGCGCAGCTTCTCGATATCCTCACCCTTCTTGCCGATGATGATGCCCGGCCGCGCTGTATGGATGGTGATGACGATCGATTTCGCCGGACGGGCAATACCGATGCGGCTGACCGCGGCCTGCTCGAGTTTTTTCTTGATGAACTTGCGAATCTTCAGATCCTCGTTCAGGTAATCGGCAAAGTCGGCCTTGTTCGCATACCACTTGGAGTTCCAGTCGGTAGCGATACCCAGGCGGATACCGGTCGGATGTACTTTCTGTCCCATCTGCGCCTCTTCTGCTTAACTGTCGGCAACCGTCACGGTGATGTGACTGGTTCGCTTGATGATTCGGTTGCCACGACCCTTTGCGCGTGCACGCATGCGCTTCATGGTCGGACCCTGGTCCACATAGATCGAAGCCACCTTCAGCTCGTCGATGTCGGCGCCGTCGTTGTGCTCGGCATTGGCAATGGCGGACTCCAGCACCTTGCGTACCAGAACGGCGGCCTTCTTGTTGCTGAACTTGAGCAGTGTCAGCGCCTTGTCCACCTGCAGGCCACGCACCTGGTCGGCGACCAGACGCGCCTTCTGCGGCGAGATTCGGGCATAACGGTGTTTGGCGGAAACTTGCATGTCAATTACCTTTTCGCCTTCTTGTCAACGATGTGGCCGCGATAGGTGCGAGTCAGAGAAAACTCACCCAGCTTGTGGCCCACCATGTTTTCATTGATCAGCACAGGTACATGCTGACGCCCGTTGTG
>Ga0256839_1003409_pt1 | contig 16419 bp, 15 predicted proteins | sample 354166metaG_FD_185968 | JGI IMG/M metagenome (GOLD analysis project Ga0256839, IMG submission 185968) | Hydrothermal vent microbial communities from Mid Atlantic Ridge, Atlantic Ocean - 354-166 | ecosystem: Environmental > Aquatic > Marine > Hydrothermal vents | place: Atlantic Ocean: Mid... | reverse complement strand
TGGGGACACCTCCAACATCTTGGTTGATTGGATAAATCAAGCGCTTATATGCCCAAGCTATGAGGGTCCCCGCTTTTTCTTCTATTCTTTATAGCTGACTTTGGCAAAGGGGGAAGTTGTCAGAGGTGGCAGCCCTGTTTTCAGGGACGGTGCCGGTCTTGAGCGCGTGACTACTGATTCATGGGTTCTGATGTGGCGACCCGGAATCAACGACACCACCTATTGCAACGCATTATCTGTTTTGCATCAATGGGTTGCTCACTGCTGATTTAGATGCGACATGAACTCCGAAACTTGAGTTAGTCGATCGCTTCTCCGCCATAGCGGCTCACCAGCAGCCACACCAGCTCGACGAATTCCGGCTGGTTCAGGCGCGGCTCACCCTGTAGCACGATCAGAAATCGGTGGTTGGCGATGAATAACGGCCAGGCACCGATGCGGCTGGCACCGTAAGCATCGACAGCCGCCCAGCCCTGGGATGAGATGCCGAGTGTTTGCCGCAGCCGTTCGGCGTGGCGGCGTTCTACCGCTGCAATGTCGGTGGCGAGCGCAGACAGTACCGAGGCCGTTTCGTCGTCGATGCCGTGGCGGGCGAAGGCGAAACCATTCCAGTCCACCAACAATCCCTTGCCAATGGCCGACAGCGGTGTGAGCAGTTTTTCCATTGTGTCGGCAATGTGCTGTTCAGGCACGGCTCTTGGCTCGCTGAAACCCTGTATCCATGCCAGTGTCTGGGCCTGATGCAACAACTCGACCACCTCGTCTTCACTCTCGGCGTCGATGGTGTTCGCCAGTTCTCGTAGCGAGGTTTTCGGTGTGGTTGGCGTTGCCATCAACGCCAGCAGCAGGCGACGCATCGGGTCGGGGCTGGTGCTGGAAACAGCATAGAACGCGCCGGCTGGTGAGGGTAGAAGGTAGTAGTCTTCCAGCAAGCTGTGATCGTCCATGAGATTCTCCCTGTGTTTTTTGTCTTTGCGGGGTTGCTGCGCTGGCGGGTTGTTGCGGAAGCGGCGGTCGAGGCTTGCCCAGAGCTCGGGCAGCGCCAGTTTCCGGCTCGATAGCCGCGTCCAGGTTGCACGAAAAGCATCTTGTAGCCCGTTGCGCTGGTACAGCGTCAACAGTTCGAGCACGGCGACGGCGTGGCCCGGGTCGTCCTCCAGCACTTGTTCGAGATAGCGCTGCGCCTGTGTGTCATCGCCGTGGGTGATGCATGTCAAGGCCCGTTCTACCAGTTCGTCAGGCGTACCAACGGGTGACTCGTTGCAGAACAGTGATGTTTTTCCCGAGACGCCGTGCGTCAGCAACGAAGCTGTCGATTCGGGTAACGCAGTGGTGGCGTCGAGCCCGGTTTTCAGGTGGGCGTGCAGGAATTCAACCTGGGTGTGCGACAGCAGGTCTTCGACCTGTCCGAGCAGATTGGCCCGCAACGCGAGGCCGCGAGGACCGAGAATAATGAACAGGTCGGTCATGGCATCGAAACAGGCGACTGCGTCTGCTGCGCGATGCAACATCAGAATACGCTGGACATGTACCCGCAGGTCACGCGGATTGCGCGTGATGCGTCGTTCCATGTGTTCGAGCAGGGCGCGGCCAAGCTGTTCGTCCCTGATCTCAGGTAGTAGCGTCTGCTCTTGGGGCAGAAAAGCGGTTTCCACGGGGTAGCTCGGGGCATGTGCCGCAGCGTTCATCCGGTCTGGATGGTCGGGCTTTTGTTGGCTATCGCTGCTCACGGCGTATCCTCTGATTTATGGTGCAGGCGTTGCCAACTGCGTTTCAGTCGGTGCAGCAGTCCGCGACGCTGGTTGGGCTTGGCAGCAGATTCGGATGGTGTCTGGATTTCTTCGAGCAAGCCAATTTCGCGGCAGGCATTGGTAAAGTCGATCACGGTAGCGATGGCGGTTTGGGTCGCTGTCGCGAGCTCGCCGAGTGTTGCCGGGTAGTCATGAAGATGCAAGGCAAGCCGCTGTTGCTCCGGTGTGCAGTCGAGCAGGTCGGCATCTGGCAGCGTGTTGAGTTTGAGGGTCGCCTGGGCGTTGACGCCGAGCATCAGGCGTCCTTCGGAACCGTGTAGTGCGGCGAAATAGCGTAGCCGAATCAGTGGCTGCGCTGTATTGATGAACTGTGGCGATGGCTGCTTTTTGGCGACATCGACGCTGAACTCGCTCCAGGGACGTCGGAAAATCTCAGCTAGCGTGACAATGTCACTATCACACTGGTATAGGCCCGCGCGCGGCCAGATAAGGATGTCTGGAAATCCAGGACCTGAGATTCGGTAGCTGCCGCCGTTGATGATGATTTCCTGAATCAGTCCGAGCAAGCGTAGCTTGGGGACGAAGCGCCGTGCCGGTCGAAACAGATCGCCTGGGGCGGTCTGGGGCTGGTTGGTCGTTTTTCCTGTTGGAGTTCGTGGTTCGGGCGCGTCATCAAGTATTTCTGCGGAGGTGACTGGTTGAGTATGGTTGGTTGCGACGGGCAGAGGGATGACTTGCGCCAGGCGAGGTTCGCTGCTTGCAGTGGCGGCGTCTTCTGGTGCTGCCGCTTTGTTGTCGTCATCGCTGTTCCGCGTTTCGGGTAGTGCGCTGGCGGATTTGTCGCTGACACAGGGCAGGGCACTGCTGTCGGCCAGAACCACTTCAGTCAGTTCGACAGCGGTGTCTGGCTTGGCAAGCAGTGATTCGAGTATTTCGATGTCGTCTATTGCGACTTCGAGGGTCGGGGTTCGTGAGGCATCCAGCGGTTGCTCGTTGTATTGGGATTTGATGGCGGGATCATCGTTGATCGGCACGTCCTCGGCGGCGACTTCCTCAGCGGGTTCTTCCTCGGCGGGTTCTTCCTCGGCGGGTTCTTCCTCGGCGGGTTCTTCCTCGGCGGGTTCTTCCTCGGCGGGTTCTTCCTCGGCGGGTTCTTCCTCAGCGGGTTCTTCCTCAGCGGGTTCCTCCTCAGCGGGTTCCTCCTCAGCGGGTTCCTCCTCAGCGGGTGCTTCCTCAATAGCGGCTGCGTGTGTGTCCAGGCCGCTGTCTGGTGAAAATGGAGGTGTCTCGTCAGTAACCGATGTCGTCGCTGCTACTGCTTCTGGATGCAGGAAATGATTGCTCCATTCGTCGAATGAGTGTGCCGTGCCGCCCAGGGCGTTCTCCGCTTCCTGTAGCAGGGTGACGACAGCTGTATAGGTCAGGGGGCGCTTGATATGAAGCACATGCTGGTCGGTGGGAATCGGGTTCCTGGACAATGCGGCAATCAGTGGGCGTGTATTGTTCCCGCGTGTTTCCAGCAGCGCTTCGAGCGTTGCCCGCCGCTCACCGTTGGTGATGATGAGATCCGCCTGGTCGCTGTTCTCGATCTGACGCCACCGTGCTATCTCAATACCGCCAGCCAATGCCAGCACAGTGGCGCACAGTGACTGTTCGGCGTGATCGAGACCAATTTGGGCTAACGTGAACGAGGGCATGATGTGGTGGTCCGGCGTTGTCCGGATTTCCATCGGTGAAATAAAGTTAAAGTGTAGAGTAGCGCCGATAAACGGGGCGTGATGGCTCTCGCATATCCACAGCGGGGTTCGACCAGGGCTGGGGTGGTAACTTTTCCCGAATTGGCGTGTCTCCCGGCAAATCCTGGACAATGGTCTATGCTTTTAACGTCGTTCTGAGTCAGTCGTGGATCGTGGTCAGGTTGTCGTTGTTGCTCCAGGTCTGTTCAGGCGTTCCTTGATTCACCTGTTGGCAGGTTGGAGGAGAAAGCGAAATGGCATCATTGGCTGACGTTCACGACAAACTACATGCATTGCGACAACAGACGTTGCGGCAGAGGCTGAGGTTGTCGCGAATCGATCCGGCTTCGCTGCAGAAGCTGGATGGCGATCAACAGAAGCAATTCCAAAAGTTGGAAAAGGCACTTCGTGGGCAGTATCGCAAGGCTGGCAAAGCGACGGCAAAACGCCATCTGCGTTCGCTGCAGCGCAGCCGAAGAATCAATGCCAGTCATATTGATCAGGCCTTGCATTCGGGGGCGACGCTGCCGGTGACAGCCGTGCAACGCTTCTTCTGCCGATGCCAGTATCCGCATACGGCTGAAGAGGAAGGTCATGACCAGGAAACCGAGCTGTCGCCGGGCTATGGTGAAGGCCCATCCGCTGCCGTGAGTTTCTCCTCTAACGAAAACAAGGCGCAGCTGTTTGCGGGCGCGGATACGTCTGCCGATGTGGTGGCGGCGAGTGCGACGGCAAAGGCTTGGTTCCGGTTTTCCTTCATGCCGCCTGCTGACGGGACGTATTGCGCCCGTCCTGTCGTCCAGATGAATGGCTACTGGATGCTGTGGGCGGGTGCGGCCGTGGAATGCACTGAATATGCGTCACTGCCGATATTTGGTTTCCGTGTGAGCGTCAGGCTGGCCATGGAACAGCTTTCCGATCCGGTGTTCAATACCAGTTGGGACATATTGACCGGGCCTTCGTCGGCAAGCTTTTCCGCTGGTTTCGATTTCGATTCGGTGGTCGATGATGACCTCTCGGTTGAGGTGGATCTGGTCGGTGGGGACCAGACGGTGGTGTTCGTGGAATGTGTCGCCGAGGTGTATGCAAACAACGGGATGCATTCCAGGGTGGACATGCAGAGCAGCCCGTTTTTCTATTTTTCCGTACCCGAGCTGAGGTGGGGAACCCCTTGTTTTTCGCGATTTGTCATTCCCGTTGGCGGGGCTGGTGGTTGAGGGAGGGCGTGGTCATGCGTTGCCGGGATTTGATTGAGGGTGTCGCAAAAGCCCATCCAGGGCTTTGCGACACACGGAAAGGAAAAAGTGCGATTTTTCCTTTCCTCACAGATTCAACAACTTAGTTGTTGTTGAATCTGGCGGCACTTCCTTGTGCCGCGCGAGGGTGTCGTTTTGCGACACCCTCTGATTGGGTTGATGATAGTGCTGATGCTGGTCGAGGTCGCAGTGGCCGACGTGCAGGCCGCCGCCGTCCAGTTTCAGCAGCCGCTTCAGTTTGTATCGGTGGGTGGCGACGCAGTGGTGGTGCCGCCGGGTCGCTATCGGGTCGATGCCGCTCGCAAAGGGCTTCGCGTCATGGCTGCTGATGGCAAGGCCGTGCTGGTCTCGGTGATGCGGCCTGGCCGACACAAGGAAAGGATCGTCGCGCCGGTTGCCCGTCTGATGTCAGGGAAAGACGGGCAGTACACACTACTATTACTGTCACCTGATGGCAGGTTGCTCAAGGCGCAAGCAGTCATGTGGCAGCGGCAACGACCTCGCCGTGTGGCGGCCGGGGCTCGTCCCTTGCCCGCAGTAAGCGTGACGGCCAGTTCCCCGAGCCTGGCTTCAAACCAGAAGCCTCCGTCCTCGCCGCCAACAGGTGACGCCATGCCGAGCAGAAAAGCGCTGGCCCAACGCGTGCAGAGTTTGGAGCAACAGCTCAATGCCTTGCTCTCGGTCATTGCGGTCAACGGGGGAAATGTCGCCATCACCGCGTCGAGCCTCTCCCTGCAAGCCGATGATCGTCTGACTATCGAAGCGGGAGCAGGCGGTGGCCTTTCTATAATGTCGTCGGGTGATTTGCGTATCGACGCTGCAAAGGATCTCGATGCGCGGGCAGGGGCGGTGTTGAGATTGAATGGGGCGATATCTTCGTTGCTCGCTGCCGGCGGGAGTACCAGGATCGAGGGTGGCGGAAAGCTGGAGCTTGATGCTTCTGCGGTCTTCCTCGGTTCCGCTCGTGCCGCAAATCCGGTCGCGCGTGTTGGCAGCATGACGATGACGGGTATTGGTGGCGGCCCCGGTTCCGTCACGACAGGGAGCCCTTCCGTGTTTGTGGAGTAGCCGTGGCGGGGCGCCTGGCTGTCGCCAACAGGGAATCTACCTTAACTTCTCGCTACAACTCGTCATTACTACGTTTCTTTCAGGTCTTGGTCTCTGCGAAGCATGCGCGTTCGATATGACGCCGACAGTATGCATGACGGGTACAATAGCGATCTTCCCGGGCATGCCGACAGGTCGCCAGCAGTCGCCTGGAGGCCGCACCACATAAGGCTTTCAGCCGGATCACCAGCAAAACTTCCATTGATTAGTTCTACTTATGGACGAAGAAAATTTAATTCTTTGTAATGGATATGGTTTTCCTTCAGACTACCCCCGCTTTACACCAGTATCAGCAACCCAAGGCAGACAGATACTATGATTACTAGCAATCCTTTCTCCGATATTGCAACACTCATTCCGCCCGCAGTAATGCAGGGCTATGTTGTACTTATGTTTCTCCTCGTCGTGGGCGGTACGATTCTCGATACCGTGCACAAGAAGAGCGCCAAGTACTTTTTCGAGCTGGCCAAGACCGCAAAGAAACGCGCTACCCGTACCGTCGGTACAGGTGAAAAGGTTTCTATCGCAGTCGGTACGCTTGCCAACGAAGTGCTCACTTCCAGTGAGTTCAATAATCAGAAGCGTCGCATGTCTCACCTGCTGACCATGTACGGCTTCATTATCTTCGTCGTGACCACCGCGATTCTGATCTTCTCCTACACCGGGGGTGATGCCCAGGCGCCTGGAATCGTTTCCCTGTTGTGGCATCTCGGTGCACTGATGCTGGCAGTTGGCGGTTACTGGTTCTGGTTCTTCATTCGCGTTGACGTTTTCGCAGAAGGCAACAAGTGGTACCAGCTTCAGCAGCGCGACATGTTTATCGTTTCCCTGCTGGCCATGTCGACTTTTGCACTGCTGTGGTCTTTCACTGGCTCGATGCTGATGTTCGCACTGTTCATCGCTGCAAGCACCTTCCTGTTCAGCACCGTACTGTGGTCCAAGTTTGCTCACATGTTCTTCAAGCCGGCTGCTGCGTTCCAGAAGAAAGTTGCATGGGCTGATGGTAGCCGCGAAAACCTGCCATTCATTCCTGAGAACCGCAACGACCCAGAGACGCTGGCGAAGTTCCCGGACCTCAAGACGTACATGGGTGATGCACCCCTGAGCATGGGCCTTGGTATCAAGCGCGAGACGCCGAATCACCACTAAGGGTTCTTCCGAATTCACGAGATAAACAGAGGTTAACTTATGCCTACGTTCGTATATATGACCCGTTGTGACGGCTGTGGCCAATGTGTCGATATCTGCCCTTCAGATATCATGCACATCGACAGTGTCAACCGCCGCGCATACAACATCGAACCCAATATGTGTTGGGAATGCTACTCCTGCGTCAAGGCATGTCCACACTACGCCATCGACGTTCGTGGCTACGCAGACTTTGCTCCGCTTGGGCACTCGGTTCGTGTTCGCCGGGATGAAGACAAGGGCATCATCGCCTGGAGAATCATCTTCCGTAATGGCAAGAAGGACTGGGATCTGCTGGCGCCGATCACCACCAAGCCATGGGGGTCAGCGATTCCTAACTTGAACGACGTTCCTCCTCCTAGCGACGAGATGCGTAAATCGCAGTTGCTCTACAACGAGCCGAAATACATTCGCCTCGATGATGGTGGTTTGCATACCCTGGAGTCGAACGGCCTGAAACTTAAAGAAGGGGTGGCTTACTAATGGCTTACGATACTATTGTTGAAGACAATATTGACGTACTGGTCGTCGGCGCTGGCCTCGGTGGTACTGGTGCAGCATTTGAAGCACGGTACTGGGGCAAGGACAAGAAGATCGTTATTGCTGAGAAGGCCAATATCGATCGCTCTGGTGCGGTAGCCCAGGGTCTGTACGCAATCAACTGCTACATGGGTACCCGCTTCGGCGAGAACAACCCGGAAGATCACGTGCGTTATGCGCGTATCGACCTGATGGGTATGGTGCGTGAAGATCTGCTGTTCGATATGGCTCGCCACGTTGACTCGGCCGTCCACCAGTTTGAAGAGTGGGGTCTGCCGCTGATGCGCAATCCCAAGACTGGTACCTACCAGCGTGAAGGTCGCTGGCAGATCATGATCCACGGTGAGTCCTACAAGCCAATCGTTGCCGAAGCAGCGAAGAAGTCGGCTGACAAGGTCTTCAACCGGATCTGTGTTACCCACCTGCTGATGGACGAAAGCAAGCCGAACCGTGTTGGTGGCGCTGTTGGTTTCAATGTCAGAACTGGTAACTACCACGTTTTCAAGTCGAAAACTGTCATCGTAGCCGCCGGTGGTGCATCGAACATCTACAAGCCTCGCTCCGTTGGTGAAGGTGCTGGTCGTGTCTGGTACGCACCTTGGTCTTCTGGCTCGGCTTATGGTCTGTTGATCCAGGCGGGTGCGAAGATGACCCAGATGGAAAACAGAATCGTTCTGGCGCGTTTCAAAGACGGTTACGGCCCTGTTGGTGCTTACTTCCTGCACCTCAAGACCTACACCCAGAACGGTGCTGGCGAAGAGTACGAGTCGAACTGGTTCCCTGCGCTGCAAGAGATGGTGGGTAAGGAATATCTGGACCCTGAAGTTTCGCATAGAACGCATCGTCCGATTCCGACCTGTCTGCGTAATCACGCTTTCATCAACGAAGTTGCTGCGGGTCGCGGCCCGATTCGCATGGTTACCATGGAGGCCTTCCAGGACCCTCACCTTGAGGAGATCGGCTGGCACAACTTCCTGGGCATGACCGTTGGCCAAGCGGTGCTGTGGGCGGCAACTGATGTCGATCCGAAATACGAGAACCCTGAGCTGACGACTTCCGAGCCGTATGTTATGGGTTCTCACGCAACAGGCTGTGGCGCATGGTGCTCCGGTCCGGAAGATATCTCTCCGCCAGAGTACTTCTGGGGCTATAACCGGATGACTTCTGTCGAAGGTCTGTTCGGTGCGGGTGATGCTGTGGGTGGTACGCCACACGCGTTCTCCTCTGGTTCCTTCACCGAAGGTCGTCTGGCTGCCAAGGCTGCCTGTCAGTACATCGACGACGGCAAGGCAACTGGCATCGTGGTTTCCGAGTCGCAGATCAACAAGCGTCGCGAAGAGATCTACAAGCCGATGGAGACCTACCGGGTCTACCGTAATGCCATCACGGCTGGTTCCGTGAACCCGCACTACATCAACCCGCGTCAGGGCCTTGATCGCCTGCAGAAGTTGATGGACGAGTACTGCGGCGGTGTAACCGTACAGTACATGACCAACGACTATCTCCTCGAAATCGGTCTGAAGAAGCTCGCGATCCTCAATGAGGACTGGGAAAACGGCATCGCAGCCGAAAACATTCACGAGTTGCTGCGTGCATGGGAGCTGAAGCATCGTATTCTGACTTCTGAAAGTGTTTTCCACCACACCCTGTTCCGTGAGGAAACTCGCTGGCCGGGTTACTACTATCGTGGTGACAAGATGAAACTGGATGACGAGAACTGGCATGTACTGACAGTTTCTCGTCGTGATCCAGAGACTGGTGAATACACGATGGAAAAAGCGCCTCTGTACCATATTATTGGTGAAGACGAGGGGTAAGGGGTCTGAATCGGTGTTAGCCCGGACTTCTTACCGGGTGGCGAGGGCTCGCCACTCCGGTGAGAAATTCGGGCTTGCACCGGTTCCGTAACCTGGACGCAGAAGAACGACTTCGGTTGTTCTTCTGCGTTGTCAATTCTGGAGGACGAAAAATGAACATCACCGAACTGTCGGACGAAGAAATTTTCGAAATCGCCAACCCGCTGTGGGACGAGCTTTTGAAATATTCCAACAACAGTAATTACCTGAAATTCATCCGTCACTTTTCCTACGAGTTTAAAAAAGCGGCCAATGAAGTCGAAGTCGGCAAACAGTTCGCCAAGGCGACGCTGACCAAGAATCTGGATCGTAATCTCGATCCCCTCGGGATCATTCGTCGCGACGAGTACGTTACCGTGCTCTACCGGCAGAGAAATACCAAGCGCCCTGGCGAGTGGCTTGGCCGTCTCGTGCTCGGTTATGAGGAAGGCGAAGTCAAGATCTTCGGCGCAACAATTTTCTAGATACTCATGCAGAACGATCACATCACTGATGGAAAATATGTCGAGCTGTCGTACAAGGTCATTGACCAGAAGACCGGCTCCAAACTCATTTCGGCGGACTATCCGATCGGATACATTCATGGCGTCACTACGGTGTTGTCCGCCGAGGTCATGGCTGAACTCGCAGGCAAGGAGAAAGGCGATGTCATCGAGGTGCCGATCGACTGCGACCAGCTCTATGGCCCCAGAGACGAATCGCTGGTATTCACTGACGCCATAGAAAATGTGCCCGAAGAGTATCGGGAAGTTGGCACCTCCATTCTCATGGAGAGTGAAAACGGCGAACAGAAAACCTTTATTGTCACGCGCGTCGATGAAAAAAGCGTAACGGTCGATGGCAACAACCCGCTCAGCGGACGCCGGGCCACGTTCGTGCTTGAGATTCTCACTGTGCGTGAGCCCACCGACGAGGAAATCGCGGCCGGTGGTATGGTCGGCACCGACGTTCAGATGCCGGATCACCTCACCAAGCAGTAATTCTTTTTGGGTTCCTGCGCGCTCCGCGCAGTCTTACCCGCTTGGCTAGCCAGAATTCCTCACCAGTTCACTACTGCGGCCGCCGAATGCGGCGCGCTGACAGGCGTTCACTCGGTCGGGCTGCTCAACGTAGTGTCGACTACGCCTGCGCGGCCCTTGGTCGCGAACGCCAGCCATCACACCAACTTGGGCGGCTTCGCTACGCGACCCGGTGGGAAATGCGGGTAAACGCGATGGCATGAGGACGCTACTGGAATCTGAGCCAGCGCGGCATGGGTTGCCGTCCCTGGCACTGGATTCCGGCGTCCTGCCGGACTGACGGCACTCTGTCATCCTCGCAGGGAAGCGGGGATCCAGTCACAGGGATGTGAACCACCGGCATGGGTTGCCATCCCTGGCACTGGATTCCGGCGTCCTGTCGGAACGACCGGGGCACATAGTGTTGAGAGTCGCTTTCCCTGTTGGCACGGCGGAATGTGAGGCGTGACTTCGTCGCATTTGTTTCCGGAAGGAATCCGGGCGCAATTTTCCAAAAATGCGGTATTCTCCGAAGATCTCGCTCACTGGAGTAATGCATGCACATAAGGGCTATTGCTAAAAACGGTGTGGTACGCCTCGCCAGCGTTTTGCTTGTGTTTGCTACTGGCTTTGACGTGTCAGTTGCAACTGCCAACGAGATCACCCTCAAGGTACACCACTTTCTTGGTGAGGAATCGCTCCCCCACCGCAGCCTCATCGCTCCTTGGGCGCGTCAGGTCGAAAAAGAATCAAACGGGCGAATCAAGGTTGAAATCTTTCCGTCCATGGGGTTGGGTGGCAAGGCACCTGAACTTGTCAAGCAGGTCCGCGAGGGAACGGTCGATATTGTCTGGACGGCTGCTGCCTATACGCCCGGCGCCTTCCCGCGTAGTGAAGTGTTTACGCTCCCGCTGGTGCACGAAGGTGATCCGGTCACGACCAATCTGGCGATCATGTCCTCGATCGAGAATGGACTAGCAGGTGACTACGAGGATATTCACCCGCTACTGGTACACTTCCAGGCCGGCCATGCGCTCCATCTCGCCGTTAAGTCAGTGAGGAATCTTGAAGATCTCAAGGGTATGGTCATACGACCAGCGGGCCGAGGCATTGGTTTGTGGCTCGTTGAAGCGTTAGGGGCCGAAGCGAGCAGAAAACGGCACCCCAAATTGCCAAGAGCGTTGAAAAATCATCAGCTCGACGGTGCCTTCATGTCGTTTCAGCTTGCCGAGACCATGGGTGTGATCGACGTTGTAACGTCGCACACCATGCTCGATGAGAATGGGTACTTCGGCACCAGTCTCTATCTGTTTTTGATGAACGAAAAACGCTACCAGTCACTCGCCCCTGATCTACGGGAAATCATCGACCGTAACTCGGGAGCCGGATTGGCGCGCAAGGCCGGCCGAGCCTGGATGGCGGCTGAAAGTGCAGCGATGGCAACGGCGCGGGCGAAGGGAAACCAATTCAATACGCTCATCACCACCCAACCGGCTGTGCAGGAAGCCCTGCAGCAGGTATTGGTGCGCTGGGCTCGCAAAATGAACGCACAGCGTATCGATGGACTCCGCCTGATCAAGCAAGCGCGCCAGGCGATTGCGCGCAGTTGCCGGTTGCAGGATTAGCTCGGATTTCTTCGCGCATTTCTACGCCGGTTCCGCCAGAGCCACATCCACAGGCCAGTCAAGGCCAGTACCACCATGGCGATTGCAATTAGGTCGAAAACAATGACTCCGGCATAGCCGAACAGCCGGCCGCTGTGCAGGTCGAGAATGACGCGTTCAAGCGGGATGCTGTTGCGGGGGAGTAGGTTTGTGGCCTGGTCTCGTTGGGCTTTGGTCAATGCTGCGGGCGTACTCCAGTCGGGCGCGGCTTCCGGTAGATTTTGTGATGGCTGCAACTGTGTCATTTCTTCATTGAGTACGTACTTTGTATCACCGGAATCGACGATGACCCGGTTGCCGGCCAGGCCGATTCTTTCCACTGGGGCGGAGGTGGTGATGCTGTCGATCAATTCGCCGTCCGGCGTCAGCAGTATCACGCTTTCACCACTTGCCAGAACCAGAATGCCGTTGGCTTCGACCAGGCCATTGACCGGGGATGGCGCAGTGATCTGGTGGTTGTCGAGGATGGCGGCCTGTTTCCCACGCACAAGGCGGTGGTTGGGGGTGGTGAATACGGCGATGACTTCCGGTGCGGGAATGCCGTAGAGCGTCAGCAGCAGCGGGTTACTGATTTTTTGCTGGGACAGCTCAAGTTCTTCGGTGTGATTGAGAAGGATGCCGGTGGTCGCCAACAGCACCACAAAAAAAGCGATCACCAGCCCAAAGTAGCGATGCCATTTAATGACGTGTTTCATTTTCTGATGTTTTGATCCAGTAGTAGTGCCATCCGCGCCAGTTTTTTTAGTGCCCGGACCGACAGTGTTGCGCCGGTGATGCCGTCGATATTTCTGTCCAGCCGGTTATCTTTCCTAAGGCCAGCCTGCGTGAACTGCCGTGTGAAAAAAGGTTGTTCGACTTCCCAGCCACGGCTTTCGCGAAATGCCAGTACCCGTAAACTGGCTATTTTTCCGTCGTTGATGATGACGCCAACGGTGATGGGTTTTTCCTTGCCGATTTCATCCAGCACCCACGCGCTTTTGTCGCCTTTTTTCCAGTATTTAACGCGCAGCTTGGCGTAGGGGTGCTGGAGGATCTTTTCGATCTCTTTTTTCAGGTCGCCTGTGAGCCAGATAACCTTGGGCTTGGGCGGTCTCGGGAACGTCTCTTGAATAAACGCGTCGGGTGTCTGGTTAATTCCACGGGCCAATGCGGTCGCCCCTGGCAGTCCCAGCAGCACCGCCAGGAGCAGGGCGGCGCGGGTAACGGAAATGGAACGCATCATCAGAACTGGTAGCCGATACCGAGATTGAAGCCATCCGCATTGCCGGCATCGTCATTCTGCTGTTGGATGTCGGCCTTGATGACGACATTCTCATGGGGCCAGAAGTTGATGCCTGCATTCTGTTGGATCTTGTCGATGCCGTCCTGATTGGACCATGTATTGTGGCGGGCAAACAGACCGAGCTTTGGCGTGAGTTTGTACGAGGCTTCGAGATAGTAGCCGCTCTGTACGTCTTTTTTTGCAGCTGCTGCTACGGCTCCATCAATGTTCCATTGTGCGAACAACGCCTTGACGCCGAGTGGGCCGCGGTTCCAGACGGCGTGGGTTTCCACCAGTGTTGCTGATTCGACCCCATCACCAGACTGCTGGGTGATATCGTCCTGATACTGTGCGGTAGCGGCCAGTTCGAGTCCGGATATTCCGCTATAGCGGATGCGCCCGGTCAAAGCTGGGTTGCTGGCATCGGCCTTGGCAACCTTTTGGCGGCCGCCGCGAATCTTGATTGAACCAGGGTCCACTTTCAGTCCGGAAGTCAGCGCTAGGTCGTAGCTCAGGCCACTGACCGTCTGCCCTTTGAGCATCGCGCCGCCTTCCCACCATGTCGCTGGGATAATGTTTTTTTTCCACAGGGTTGCGTTCGACGCCATAGAATGTGGGGGGCTCGTGAGTTTCGTTGATGATACCGATCGGCAACATGAACAGACCGCCCCAAGCTTCCTGTCTTTCGCCCAGATCAAACGCCATATATGCCTGCTCCAGCTCAACCTCGCCGGGCTGGCCCTCACCGGAAATGCTGTGTTCCAGCTCCAGTTCCAAGAAAAAGCGGATGCTGTCGTTGAATTCGTGGCCAACGAAGAGTATGAATCGATGAAAGTCGATCTCTTTGCTGCGGCTTCCGTTCTTGTCCACGTTCGCGTAATGCATCTCACCGTAACCACCCACTGTCGTACGGGAAGCACCACCGGTATGCTCCACTGCATCGGCAGTAGCATCTATCTGGGCTTGCAGCGTCTGTAACTTTGACTCCAGTGCCTCGATACGCGCATCGGTGTCGGCAGCGTTGGCGGTGGTGGTTAGTGCCAGCGCGCAGGAAAGGGCGCCAGCGAAGATAGAGCGGTGATGCATCATGGTTGGTTGACTCCGCGAGATTGAGAGAGTGCGCATGATACAGAATAATGAGCGAAACGCAAACGATTCGCATTAAGCTAATAAGGCCGCGTTTAATTACCGAGGGAAAAATTTATCGCGTGAGATCAGCCCGGACTTATTACTGGGTCGCGTAGCAAGGCCGCTCAAGGTGGTGTGATGACTGGCGTTCGCGAGCGAGGGCCGCGCAGGCGTAGTCGATACTACGTTGAGCAGCCCGACCGAGTGAACGCCAGTCGGCGCGCCACATTGGGTGGCCGCAGTAGTGAACTGGTGAGAAATCCGGGCTGATTTCAGACCATGTCATGCACGTTCGCGTTGGCAAAACCGTTCGATCAGTTGCCGCAGGAGTGCAATGGTCGGCGGAATCCGCTCCAGCGCCAGAAATTCATCCGGCTGGTGTGCCTGGGCGATGTCGCCGGGGCCGAGGATGACGGTGTCGATACCCAGTGCATTGAGCATCGGGCCTTCGGTGCCAAAGGCGACGGTGGTGGCGCTGTGGCCGGTCAGCGCTTCGGCGGCCTGGACAATGGGGGCGCTGCGTTCGGTCTGCATGGCGCCGATGCCGGCGAAGAGTTCACGGAATTCGCAGTGGAGCTTGCGCTCGCTAGCAACCTGGCGAGCGAGTTCGCGCAGTTGTTGGCGTAGTGTCGCCAATGTCATGCCAGGCAGGGGGCGCAGATCGATTTGCAGTTCACATTCACCGCAGATGCGGTTGGGGTTGTCGCCGCCGTGGATGTGGCCGAGGTTGAGTGTGGGGAAGGGCACTTTGAAGGCTTCGTTGCGGTGCTGGTGTTGCAGTTGCTCGCGGAATGTCAGCAGTTCACCCATCAGCTGGTACATGCCTTCGAGTGCGTTGTTGCCAAGTGAAGGGTCGCTTGAATGGCCGCTCTGCCCCCGATAGATAATAGCCTCCATCATCATGCCCTTGTGCTGATTGATGGGCACGAGGCCGGTGGGTTCACCGATGACGGCGAAACGTGCGTGGGAGAGATCCTGGGCGGCCAGCGCCTTGGCACCGCTCATCGAGGTTTCCTCGTCGGCGGTGGCAAGCAGAATCAGTGGACGTTTCAGTGTGGTGGGGTCGACTTCGCGCGCAGCTTCCAGCGCTAGCGCGAGGAAACTTTTCATATCGGAGCTGCCAAGGCCGTAGTAGCGACCGTCAACTTCGGTCAGTTGGAACGGATCGTGACGCCAAAGCGCCTCGTCGTATGGCACGGTGTCGCTGTGGCCAGCGAGTACCAGCCCACCTGAGCCTTTGCCGAGTGTCGCGATCAGGTTGAATTTGCCGGGCTCTCCCTGCACCGCCAGCTTGCGCACGCTGAAGCCTGCGGCCTCAGCCCAGTCAGCGATCAGGTCGATGACCACTTCGTTGCTCATATCGAGCGCCGACGCCGTGCTGCTGACTGATGGGGTGGCGATCAGGTCGCCGAGCATTTTCTGCAGTTGAGGGGCGGGCATGATCCGGGTCCGGTGTTGTCGAGTGACCTATGTTACCCGGAATCCCGCGGGGCGTGGTTTGTGTCTGTTGGCCGGTCAGCGAAGCAGGGTGTCAAAACGGTGTATTCTTATCGACTCAAGTTTTGGAATTCATCCGAATGGCTGTTGGCACCATTGGCAGAAACCTCGCTGCCTCCGTTGACAACTTCCTCCTTTGTCGAGGGTGTCGCAAAAGCCCATCCGGGGCTTTGCGACACACGGAAAGGAAAAAGTGCGATTTTTCCTTTCCTTACAGATTCAACAACTTAGTCGTTGTTGAATCTGGCGGCACTTCCGTGTGCCGCGCGAGGGTGTCGTTTTACGACACCCTCTTGTCAAAGTCAGCTATAAACTCAAGTTTCGGAGTTCACTTTCAGCGCATCCCCCCTATAAGGCATTGAAATAGCAACAAAAAAGGCCTTGCGCGTGATAAAATGTTGATTCTCAAATCCCAACATCAAAATCACGGAAGGCCC
>Ga0256839_1003408_pt1 | contig 16421 bp, 20 predicted proteins | sample 354166metaG_FD_185968 | JGI IMG/M metagenome (GOLD analysis project Ga0256839, IMG submission 185968) | Hydrothermal vent microbial communities from Mid Atlantic Ridge, Atlantic Ocean - 354-166 | ecosystem: Environmental > Aquatic > Marine > Hydrothermal vents | place: Atlantic Ocean: Mid... | reverse complement strand
AGCACAAACAGAACCCCAGGGGGAAACCTTTATATACTCCGTGTGCCATGCTAACACTTGACACGGTGGTGGACATGAGCGACATAGGCAAGAAAATCAGGATGGAGAGGATCATGGACAGAAGAAGCGGGAAGACAATAATAGTGCCCATGGATCACGGTGTAAGCCTGGGACCCATAGAAGGGCTGATTGACATGCCGGAAGCGATAAACAGCGTGGCAGAGGGCGGTGCAAATGCAGTGCTGCTTCACAAGGGCATAATACGTCACGGGCACAGGGGCTACGGCAGGGATATCGGGCTGATAATGCACCTCTCCGGCAGCACCTCCTTAGCCCCTGACCCCAACCGCAAGGTGCAGGTGGCGAGCGTTGAGGAGGCTATAAAGCTGGGCGCAGATGCGGTGAGCGTGCACATAAACGTAGGTGCAGAAAATGAGGCTGAGATGCTTTCCCTGCTCGGCAGGGTGGCTGAGAGGTGCAACGACTGGGGCATGCCGCTAATAGCCATGATGTACCCCAGGGGGAGGAAGATTGAGAGCGAGCATGCTCCCGAGGTGGTCAAGCTTGCCGCAAGGGCGGGTGCCGAGCTGGGGGCTGACATAATAAAGACCAACTACACCGGCGACCCGGAGAGCTTCAGGGAGGTGGTGAAGGGCTGCCCGGTGCCGGTGGTCATCGCCGGCGGACCGAAGATGGGCTCTGACAGGGAGGTGCTGGAGATGGTGGCTGGCGCCATGGAGGCTGGCGGTGCGGGCACGAGCATCGGGAGAAACATATTCCAGCATGCTTCGCCGACTAAGATGGTCAGGGCGATAGCCAGGATAGTGCACGAAGGCTGGAGCGTTGAGGAAGCGATGAAGGAGCTGGGAGAATGAAGCTTTTCTGGGTGGATGCGTCCAGGGGTGAGAGCTGGGAGGAGAGGAAGGCTGTGCTCACGTCAGCCCTTGAGGCAGGTGCACACGGTGCCATAGTTCTGCCGGAGGATGCGGAGAAGGCTGCGCTGCTGGGGAGGCTCACCCTCGCCTGCGAGTCGGATGCCTGCTCCTGCGTGCTGCTGCGGGCAGGGAGAGTGGAGGAGGACATAGCCGAGGCTGCGAAGGCGCTGAAGGAAGCGGGCAGGGAGGTGGCAGTCCTCGTGGAGGTGAAAAGCAAGAGGGACGAGAGGTTAGCGGTGCTGGCGGGCAGGCATGCGGACTACGTGATACTCGTGGCAAAGGACTGGAAGGTTATTCCCTTGGAGAACCTGATAGCGGAGCTGCAGGACGAGCGGGCTAAGGTCATAGCGGGGGTGGCTGATGCCGAGGAGGCTGAGGTTGCCCTTGAGACGCTGGAGGTGGGCGCGGATGGCGTGCTGCTGCTGAGCCCGGAGCGGGAGGAGATGCTCCGGGTGAGCGAGCTGGTGAGCGGAGCTGAGCTTAGGGTTGAGCTCGTGCCGGCAAGGATTACGGAGGTGCGGCAGGCTGGCACCGGGGACAGGGTGTGCGTGGACACCACCTCGCTTCTCGGAATTGGCGAGGGCATGCTGGTGGGCAGCCAGGCAGAGTGTCTCTTCTTGGTGCACTCCGAGAGCTTAGAGAGCGAGTACGTCAGCTCAAGACCCTTCAGGGTTAATGCGGGTGCTGTTCATGCCTACGTGCTCACGCCGGAGGGGAGAACACGCTACCTGAGCGAGCTCGCCTCTGGTAAGAGCGTGCTTGCGGTTTCGGCAGGCGGAAGCGGCAGGGAGGTGGTGGTGGGAAGGGTGAAGATAGAGCGCAGACCCATGCTGCTGGTTGAGGTGGAGGCTGCGGGCAGGCGCTACACCCACATACTGCAGAACGCCGAAACCGTGAACCTGGTGAGTCCGGATGGCAAACCCGTGTCGGTGAGCGTGCTGAAGCCCGGGGATGAGGTGCTGGTGCACCTGAGCTCGCAGGCGAGGCATTTCGGAAAGAGCGTGAGGGAGAGCATTATTGAGAGGTAGCTACAGCAATGATTTACATAGCCATGGTGCAGCCTGCATGAGGTGGTGTCATGAATCTGCTCAGGGAAACGGCAGGCAGGATTGGCAGGCTTTCTGAGGAGGCGATGAGGCAGGCGGAGGAGAGGCAGGCGAGGCTGACAAAGCCTCCTGGGAGCCTGGGCATGCTGGAGTGGCTGGGCATCAGGGTGGCTGGAATACAGGGGCGCTTTCCCCCGGAGGCTGAGCGCAAGGTTATCTTCACCCTCGCCGCCGACCATGGCGTTGCTGAGGAGGGTGTGAGCGCTTTCCCGAAGGAGGTCACCAGGCAGATGGTGCTTAACTTCCTGAGAGGAGGTGCCGCCATAAACGTGCTCGCCAGACATGCGGGGGCTGAGGTGGTGGTGGTTGACATGGGCGTGGAGGGCGAGCTTGAGCATCCGGAGCTTGTGAGCAGGAAGATTGGCTACGGCACGGGCAACATCGCAAGGGAGCCGGCGATGAGCAGGGAGGAGGCTGTCAGGGCAGTGGAGGCGGGCATTGAGGTTGCCTCAGAGGTGATAGAGAGCAGAGGGGCGCAGGTGATAGGCGTGGGGGACATGGGCATAGCGAACACCACCGCAAGCGCCGCGGTTTGCGCCGCCATCACGGGCAGAGCGCCGGAGGAGGTCACCGGCAGGGGTACGGGCGTGAGCGACGATGCCTGGAGGAGAAAGGTTGAGGTTGTGAGAAGGGCGCTTAAGCTAAATGCCCCCGACCCTGAAGACCCGCTGGATGTGCTGGCAAAGGTTGGCGGATACGAGATTGCGGGAATAGCGGGCGTGATTCTCGCGGGTGCTGCAATGAGGGTGCCGGTGCTGATAGATGGCTTCATATCAACGGCGGGGGCGCTGATTGCAGCAGGCATGGCACCCGCATGCAGGGAGTTCATGCTCGCCTCGCATCGCTCCGCAGAGCCGGGGCACAGAGTAATGCTGGAGCACCTCTCCCTCAAGCCTATCCTGGACCTGAACCTCAGGCTGGGCGAGGGCACGGGCGCTGCGCTGGCGATGCACATAGTGGAGGCGAGCGTGAAGGTGCTCAGAGAGATGGCAACCTTTGATGAGGCGGGAGTGGAGGAGAAGCTCGGGTAGATTTGTAGAGGTTAAGTTTGGGTGCTGGCTGGCTGTCAGGATACCGATGACAGGAGGTAGATGAATGGCGAAGGTGTACGTGAGATTTGAGACTCCAAAGGAGATTGCAGACAAGGCATACGAGGCGGTGGAGCTGGCGAGGAGCACCGGCAAGGTTGCCAAGGGCGCCAACGAGGTTACAAAGTATGCTGAGCGGGGACAGGGCATGCTGGTGGTGATCAGCGAGGATGTTGAGCCCCCGGAGATAGTGGCACACCTGCCACCGCTGTGCGAGGAGAGGGGCATCCCCTACGTTTACGTACCGAGCAAGCATGAGCTGGGCAAGGCGTGCGGAATTGATGTTGCCTCGTCCTCTGCCTGCATCGTGGCTCCAGGTAAAGCCAAGGAGCTGGTGGAGGAGATAGCAGAAAAGGTCAAGGCGCTGAAGAAGTGATGTGCCATGGCGAGAGAGGAAACCGAGGGCGTGCCCGCTGAAGTGGTTGAGGTGGTGGGCAGAACAGGCATGACGGGCGAGATTCTGCAGGTGAAGGTGCGCATCTTAGAGGGCAGGGACAAGGGCAGAATCATACGCAGGAACGTCAAGGGTCCCACGAGAGTGGGGGACATAATAATCCTCATGGAGACCGAGAGGGAGGCAAGGGAGCTCAAGGTGCCGTAGGTGGTGGCGGTGGAGATAAAGAGGTGCAGCTTCTGCGACAGGGAGATTGAGCCGGGTACGGGTAAGATGTTCGTGAAGAGGGACGGCAGCCTGCTGTACTTCTGCTCCAGCAAGTGCGAGAAGAACATGCTGAAGCTGGGCAGGAACCCCCGCAGGGTCAGGTGGACTGGAAAGAGCTGAAGGAGTGCTGGCAGAATGGAGAGAACCCTGCTGATAGTGAAGCCAGACGGAGTTGTTAGAGGACTCGTGGGTGAGGTTATCTCAAGAGTTGAGAGGAGGGGGCTGAAGCTGGTGGCGATGAAGATGCTCCGCCTGAGCAGGGGGGTTGCAGAGAAACACTATGCCGAGCACAGGGAGAAGCCCTTCTTCCAGGAGCTGGTGGGCTACATAACCTCCGCCCCGGTGGTGGTGGCGGTGGTTGAAGGAAAAAACGCCGTGAGGGTGGTGCGCAGGATGGTGGGCGCAACCTCGCCGGCAGAGGCAGAGCCCGGAAGCATACGGGGTGACCTCGCCTTAGACATCGGCAGAAACGTGGTGCACGCGAGCGACTCGCCAGAGGCTGCCGAGCGTGAAATTGCACTGTTTTTTTCTCCAGAGGAGATTCTCAGCTACTCACGTGCTGATGAGCCCTGGGTGTACGAGTAGAAGAGGAAAGCGGGATGATACGCCAGCCCATAGTAGCGGTTCTGGGGCATGTGGACCATGGCAAGACCACGCTGCTGGACAGGATACGGGGCACCGCCGTGGCTTCCAGAGAGGCTGGCGGAATAACCCAGCACATCGGCGCCACTGAAGTGCCCATTGACGTCATAGAGAAGCTCTGCGGCGGGCTGCTCAAGCAGCTCAAGGTGAAGCTCACGATTCCAGGGTTGCTGTTCATAGACACCCCTGGACATGAGGCATTCACCTCCCTCAGGAGACGCGGCGGCGCCCTCGCAGACCTGGCAGTGCTGGTGGTGGACATAAACGAGGGCTTCAAGACACAGACGGTGGAGGCTGTGGAAATCCTCAGGGAAAACCGCACACCCTTCATAGTGGCTGCAAACAAAATTGACCGCATCCACGGCTGGGTGAGCTGCGAGAACTTCCCCTTCTCCCATGCGCTGCTGAAGCAGAAGGAGGAGGTCAGGGGGAAGCTTGAGAGCCTGCTGTACGGACTGGTGGAGGAGCTATACCGCCTGGGATTCAGCTCCGAGAGGTTTGACAGGGTGAAGGAGTTTGAGAAGCAGGTGGCTATCGTGCCCGTGAGCGCCCTCACAGGAGAGGGCATACCGGAGCTGCTGATGCTGCTCACGGGTCTGGCGCAGAAGTTCCTGGGCAGGAAGCTTGACATCAACACCGAAAAACCCGGCAGAGGAACGGTGCTGGAGGTGAAGGAGGAAATCGGGCTGGGAACCACGCTGGATGTTATAGTCTACGAGGGGAGGTTCAGAAGGGGTGATACCATAGTGGTGGCTGGCAGGGATGGCATAGTGGTCACAAGAATCAGGTCGCTGCTGAAGCCGAAGCCCTTGGATGAAATCAGAGACCCCAGGCACAGGTTCCAGCAGGTGGAGGAGGTGCACGCCAGCGCGGGTGTTAAGGTCACAGCACCCAAGCTTGAGAGCACCATCGCTGGTTCGCCTGTGCTGGTGGCTGAGGACGTTGAAAGAGCGGTGGAGGAGCTGAGAAGCGAGATAGCGGGTATAAGGATTGCCACCGAAAAGCTGGGGGTGGTGCTTAAGGCTGACACTTTGGGCTCCTTAGAGGCGCTCGCGGGAATGCTGAGCAGAAGAAAGGTGCCGGTGAGGTACGCCGATGTGGGGGATGTGGCGAAGAGAGACGTGCTTGAGGCTGAGGCGGTGAGGGAGGAGAGCCCGGAGCTGGGGGTGGTGCTGGGGTTCAATGTGAAGGTGAGAAGGGATGCTGAGGCGAGGGCGAATGAGAAGGGCGTGCCGATAATTGTTGAGAACGTAATTTACAGGCTGATAGAGGAGTACGAGATGCATGTGGAGATGGAGAAAGCCAAGATGAGAGCCCAGGAGTTTGACAGGCTGACAAAGCCAGCCAAGGTGAAGGTGATACAGGTGTTCAGGATGAGCAAACCGGCGATAGTGGGCGTGGAGGTGCTGGCAGGGACGCTCAAACCTAAGGTGAGAGTGATGAACGAGAGCGGCAGGAAGGTGGGCAGCGTGAGGAGCATTGAGGAGCGGGGGGAGAGCCTGCAGGAGGCTAAGAAGGGCATGCTGGTGGGGGTGAGCATTGACGGTGGTGTGGTGGGCAGAAACCTTAAAGAGGGAGACGTGCTGCTGGTGGATATGCCGGAGACAGACGCAAAGTTAATAAGCCAGAAGTACAGAGAGTTCCTGAGCGAGGATGAGGCTGAGGCTCTTGAGGAGATTCTCAGGATAAAGCGCAGGGACAATCCTTTCTGGGCGGTAGGTGAGTAGTATGAGTGAGAGTGAGAAGAAAGCAGTGGCTATGATGGTGCTTTCTGAACCTGAGACGGGGAGAGCGTACAAGGTGGCTCTGACAGAAAGTGATATGAGGGCGATTGTGGGCAGGAAGATTGGCGATGTGGTTGACGGCGCAGCAGTACGCCTGCCGGGGCTGAAGATTCAGCTCACAGGCGGGAGCGACCGCGATGGATTTCCGATGCGCAGGGATGTGCACGGCACTGTGAGGCGCAGGATACTGCTGCGCTCACCTCCTGGCTTCAGACCCAAGGAGAGGGGCGAGGTGCGCAGAAAGAGGGTGAGGGGGAATGTTTATGTGCCTGAGATAGTGCAGGTTAATGCGAAGGTCGTGGAGAAGGGTGAGAGGAGCGTGGAAGAGCTGGTAAAGAAAAGGGAAGAAGGGTGAAAAGGGGGAGTTGAGATTCCGCAGTCAGAGGTTAACATAGGCTTGGTGGGGCACGTTGACCACGGCAAAACGACGCTGACGCAGGCGCTCTCGGGGAAGTGGACCGACGAGCACAGCGAGGAGATAAAGAGGGGAATATCCATCAGGCTGGGCTATGCGAGCATAAGCTTCAGGAGGTGCGGAAGCTGCGGGTTCTACACCACCGAGCAGAAGTGCCCCCGCTGCGGAGCTGAGACCGAGTTCCTGAGGGAGGTGTCCTTCGTTGACTCCCCGGGACATGAGACGCTCATGGCAACCATGCTCAGCGGCGCAGCAATAATGGACGGCGCCGTGCTCGTGATAGCTGCAAACGAGCCGTGCCCGCAGCCCCAGACGAAGGAGCACCTGATGGCTCTGCAGATCATAGGGATAAGGAATGTGGTGATTGCCCAGAACAAGATTGACATCGTGACGAAGGAGCAGGCGCTCAGAAGCTATGAGGAGATAAGGGAGTTTGTGAAGGGAACGGTGGCTGAGGATGCCCCGGTCATACCCATAGCCGCCCAGCACAAGGCGAACATTGATGTGCTGATTCAGGCAATTGAGGAGCGAATCCCAACACCTGAGAGGGATGAAAGCAAGCCCGCAAGGATGTACATCGCCAGGAGCTTTGATGTTAACAAACCCGGCACAAAACCGGAGGAGCTGAAGGGCGGTGTGGTGGGGGGTTCGCTGATTCAGGGAGTGCTCAGGGTGGGGGATGAGATTGAGATTCGCCCGGGCTACAGAGCCACGGAGGGCGGCGAGACCAAGTGGCAGCCGCTCTTCAGCGAGGTGGTGTCGCTGCACGCGGGCAGGGAGAGGGTGGAGGAGGCACGCCCGGGAGGGCTGATAGGCATAGGCACCAGGTTTGACCCGAGCCTGACCAAGTCGGACGGGCTCTCGGGAATGGTGCTGGGAAAGCCGGGAACACTCCCGCCCACCTGGGAGGAGCTCGCCATTGAGCCGCACCTGATGGAGAGGGTGGTGGGCGCAAAGGAGGAGCTGGAGGTGGAGAGCATTAAAACCTCGGAGCCGCTGATGCTGAACGTGGGCACCGCAACCACCATCGGCACGGTTACCTCGGCAAGGGAGAACGTGGTGGAGCTGAAGCTCAAGCTGCCGGTGTGCGCTCTTGAGGGTGACAGGGTGGCGATTTCCAGAAGAATAGGCGCCAGATGGAGGCTTATAGGCTACGGGGTAATCGTGTGAATGCGCGCCGTGCTGGATACCAGCTTCCTGCTGATGCACCTGCAGGAGAGGGTGGATGTGTTCACGGAGCTTAAACTGATGCTGGGTGAGGTGGAGCTGGTGGTGCCGCAGCAGGTGCTTGAGGAGCTGGAGAGGCTGGCGGAAAGGGGCGGGAAGATGCGCATGCTGGCACGCTCCGCACTTGAGGTCGCCAGGAAGAGGTGCAGGGTGGTGAGGGTGAAAGCTAAAAGTGCCGATGAGGCTGTGGAGATGCTGGCTGGCAGGGATACAATAATCTGCACCAACGATAAAGTTTTAAAGGAGAGGGTCAGAAAGAAAGGCTCACCGGTTGTATTCAGGAGAGCACGCTCAAGGCTGGTGCTGGAAGGATACGTGTGATAAGGAGGCAGGAGTTATGGAGATAGCTGTGGTTTCTGCTATACTCAGTATTCTGGCTCTGGGATTTGCGGGATATCTGGTGAGAGATGTGCTGAGGTATGATGCGGGCAGCGAGAGGATGCAGAGCATTGCAAAAGCAATCCAGGAGGGTGCTATGGCATACCTGAACCGCCAGTACCGCACAATTGCGGTTTTTGCCGTGCTCCTCACCGTGCTGCTTGCAGTGGCGATTAACTGGCAGACGGGTGCAAGCTTCCTGCTCGGTGCGATTTTCTCGGCACTCGCCGGGTACATAGGTATGAACATCTCGGTGAGGGCGAATGTGAGGGTGGCGAATGCCGCCAGAGAGGGGCTCGGAAAGGCGCTGCCCTTAGCCTTCAGGGGGGGTGCGGTCACGGGGCTGTGCGTCGCCGGGCTGGGACTGCTGGGGGTGAGCGTGCTCTACTTGGTGTTCAGGGACCCGCTGCTCATCGTCGGCTTCGGCTTCGGGGGTTCGCTTATCAGCCTGTTCGCAAGAATCGGCGGCGGCATCTACACCAAGGCTGCTGATGTGGGAGCTGACCTGGTGGGGAAGGTGGAGGCTGGCATTCCAGAGGATGACCCGCGCAACCCCGCGGTGATTGCAGACAACGTGGGCGACAATGTGGGAGACTGCGCGGGCATGGGGGCAGACCTCTTTGAGACCTACGCCGTAACCGCCATAGGCGCCATGCTGCTGGGATGGGTGCTGATAAAGAGCCCGCTGGCGGTTGAGTATCCCCTCGCCCTCGGCGGCGCTGCGCTTGTGGCGTCAGTGCTGGGAATTCTGGCTGTGAGGTATGCCGGCGGGGGTATAATGGCAACGCTCTACAGGGGAGTGGTGGTGAGCGGCGCCCTGTCGCTGGTGCTCTTTTACGCTGTTACACGCCTGCTCTTCCCGCAGGGGCTGAGCTACTCTGACCCCGTGAGGGGAAGCATAAGCGTGAGCTCCGGCGGGCTGTTTCTCTCGGCTGTGGTGGGCATAGGCATTACCATAGCCATGATAGTCATCACCGAGTACTTCACCTCCACCAAGTATCCGCCGGTGCAGAGCATCGCAAGGGCTTCCAAGACGGGTGCGGCAACCAACATAATAACGGGACTTGCCGTGGGCTACAAGAGCACAACCCTGCCCGTGCTTGCGGTGGTTGCTGGCGTGCTCGCAAGCTACCACTTAGCCGGGCTCTACGGCATAGCCATAGCAGCGATGGCGATGCTCTCGGTTACGGCGATGATAGTCGCCTTAGACAGCTACGGTCCGATAACAGACAATGCAGGCGGGATAGCGGAGATGGCAGAGCTGCCGGAGGAGACGAGAAAGGTTACGGATGCCCTTGATGCCGTTGGCAACACCACCAAGGCGGTTACAAAGGGCTACGCCATAGGCAGCGCGGGGCTGGCGGCGCTTGCGCTGTTCGCAGCTTACCTGCAGGAGGTGGGCAAGGAGACGCTGATAAGGGTGGAGTCCTTCACCGTTGCCGACCCGAGCGTGCTTGCAGGTCTGCTCATAGGCGGGCTCATACCCTTCCTGTTTGCAGCCCTCGCAATGGAGGCTGTGGGTGTAACCGCCTTCAGCGTGGTGGAGGAGGTGAGGAGGCAGTTCCGGGAGATTCCGGGAATAATGGAGGGCAGAGCAAAGCCGGACTATGCGAGGTGCGTGGACATCGTCACTAAGGGCGCCCTGAAGCAGATGACGCTGCCGGCGCTGCTTGCGGTGCTGTCGCCGCTTGCGGTGGGCTTTATCCTGGGTCCCCTTGCCCTCGGCGGGCTGCTCATAGGCAGCATAATCTCGGGGCTGCTGCTCGCCCTAACCATGGCTAACGGCGGCGGCGCCTGGGACAACGCAAAGAAATTTATTGAAGATGGCAACTATGGTGGAAAGGGCAGCGACGCCCACAAGGCTGCAGTGGTTGGAGATACCGTAGGAGACCCCTACAAGGATACCGCAGGTCCCGCAATAAACCCGCTGATAAAGGTGATGAACACCATCGCGGTTATATTTGCCCCCCTGCTGGTGTAGAGTAAGGAGGTGTCAGCATCTTCAAGCTTGTGGTTGTGAAGGAGCTGGTGCGTGTTCCGCCTGACAGGTTCGGAACAAAGCTGGAAGAGACCATCATGGACATCCTGAAGAGGGGCTACGAGTACAGGGGCAGGCAGGAGGGCGGATATGAGGGCAAGCTGCAGCCAGAGCTGGGCACCATACTGGCGGTCACCAAGGTGCTGGACATAGAGGAGGGAAGGGTTATACCTGGGGATGGCGCCGCCTACCATCCGACTACCTTTGAGATGCTGGTGTTCAAGCCCGAGCTCCATGAAATCGTGGATGCAGAGGTGGTTGAGGTCAGGGAGTTCGGCGCCTTCGTGCGCTTCGCCCACTTTGACGGGCTGGTGCACGTGTCCCAGCTCACAGACGACTTCATAGTGTACGACAAGAAGCGGGGTGCGCTCATCGGCAAGGAGACCAGAAGGGTGCTTGAGCCGGGGGACAGGGTGAGGGCGAGAATAGTGGCGGTAAGCCTTGACCCAGAGAAGGTGACCAACACCAAGATAAACCTGACCATGCGCCAGCCCGGACTGGGCAAGTTTGAGTGGATTGAGGAGGACAAGAAGAAGAAGGAGAAGGGTGAATGAGGAGAAAGGAGAGGGCATGCAGGGAGTGCGGCATGATTCATGCCAAGGGTGAGGATACCTGCACGAGGTGCGGTGCACCCACTTCAGCCAACTGGCTGGGGTACATAAGGATTCTGGACCCCGAGAAGTCGGAGATTGCAGAGAAGCTCGGAATACCCACAAGGGGCAAGTTTGCGCTGAGGATTAAGTGATGAAGGACCTGAAGCTGCCGGAGGAGCTGCGGGGATACCTGAGAAAGCCGCTCGGCAGGCTGGTTGAGGGTGAAGACGCCGCAAGTAGGCTGGTGGCGGAGATTCCGGGGGAGAGGCTGATAGTGGTGGGCGACGTCAGCTACCGTGCAGCTCTTGAGGCTGGGGTTAAGCCGAAGCTTGCGGTGGTGGACTTCAGGGTGAAGCGTCAGGAGATTGAGGAGTACGAGCTCCAGGGAAGGGTGCTGAGGGTGACAAACCCGCCAGGCTGGGTTACGGCTGAGCTGTGGGATGCGGTGCATGAGGCTCTGGGCTCGGAGGGCGAGCACGTGGTGGTGGTGGATGGCGAGGACGACCTGGCGGTGCTTCCGTGCGTGATTGAGGCTGACTGGGGCTACAGCGTGGTTTACGGGCAGCCAGACCAGGGGGCAGTGCTGGTGGAGGTGGATGATGAGGCGAAGATGAGGGTGGGGAGTGTGCTCAAGCTGATGTTAACTCAGGATGAGTGGCGCAGGAGGTGATGTTTATGGAGGCAGAGGTTGTAGAGGAGAAGCGTGACCCGCTGCTCAACAGGGTTGAGGTGAAGTTCAGGGTGAAGCACAACGGCGCAACTCCCAGCAGGAAGGAGGTGAGGGAGAAGCTCGTCGCCCTCAGGGGCAGCGACCCCGAGAGGTGCGTGGTGGCAGGAATCTACACGGGCTTCGGCGCCAGAGAGAGCACGGTGTACTTCCGCGAGTACGACAGCGTGGCTGACATGCTGAGGGTTGAGCCGGAGCACGTGCTGCGAAGAAACTTCACCGAGGAGGAGCTGAAGGAGATGAAGAAGAAGGGTGAGTGAGATGAAGTGGAAGTACTACGAGGTCAAGGGCGACAGGGTGGAGAGAAAGCGCCAGTTCTGCCCCAGGTGCGGTGAGGGCGTGTTCCTGGCTGAGCACGCCAACAGGCGCTCCTGCGGAAGGTGCGGCTATACCGTGTGGAAGTGAGGCGCTACTCAAACTCAATGGTGGCAGGGGGCTTGTCGGTGATGTCGTAGAGCACCCTGGTCACGCCCTCCACCTCCCTGGTTATCCTGCTGGCTATCCTCTTCAGCACCTCCCAGGGCACCTGCATGGCGGTGGCAGTCATGGCGTCCACGCTCTCCACCACCCTCACAGCCACGGTGCTGCCGTACTCGCGTATGTCCCCCTTCACACCCACCGTGCGGGTGTCAAGCAGCACCGCAAACGCCTGCCAGGGCTTCAAGCCTGCCCTGCGGATTTCCTCCTCAACTATCGCATTTGCCTCCCGCACCAGCTCCACCTTCTCCCGGGTCACCTCGCCTATTATGCGCACCGCCAGCCCGGGACCCGGGAAGGGCATTCTCTCCGAGATGCTCTCCGGCAGCCCCAGGGCTCTGGCAACCATGCGCACCTCATCCTTGTAGAGGTCCCGCAGGGGCTCAACCAGCTCAAGCACCATGCCGCTGGGCAAACCCGCGACGTTGTGGTGGCTCTTTATCCCGCCGCCGCTCTCAATCCAGTCAGGGGCTATGGTGCCCTGCACCAGAAAGCCTGCCCTGACCTCTGCCGCCACCTCCTCAAACACCTCTATGAACACCCTGCCGATTATCCTGCGCTTCTCCTCCGGCTCTGTGACGCCCTTCAGAGCCTTAAGGAACCTATCTCTGGCGTTCACCAGCCTGAGGTTCATCCCCAGCTCCTCGCCGAAGATTCTCCTGACCTCCTCCGGTTCGCCCTTGCGCATGAAGCCGTGGTCAACAAACACAGCCACCAAGTGCTCGCCGAGGGCGCGGTGCGCCAGCACCGCCGCGACGCTTGAATCAACGCCGCCTGAGAGGGCTATTATAGCCGTTCCCTCGCCAACCTGCCTTCTGATTTCTTCAACAGCCTCCCGGATAAACTTCTGTGTGTCAAGCATCTCTACTCCTTCTCCTTTCAGCTGCTGCCGAGACGAATGACAGGAACACCGGAGCCGGCTTCAGCGGTCTTGACCTGAACTCCGGGTGAAACTGGGTGGCTATGAAGTGGGGATGCGAGGGTAGCTCGCATATCTCCATCCTCCTTCCAGAATCGCTGGTTGCGGAGAACACCAGCCCGTGTCTCTCCAGCAGGGGTATGTACTCGGGGTTCACCTCGTACCTGTGGCGGTGCCTCTCGCCGACGCTCTCGCACCCGTAGATTCTGTGGGCGAGAGTTCCAGGCTTTATGCTCACCTCTATCTCACCTAGGCGCATCGTGCCCCCCAGCCTGTCTATCCCCCGCTGCTCGGGGAGCAGGTCAATCACGGGATGCTCTGCACCCGGGTCAAGCTCGGTGCTGTTGGCGCCTGCAAGCCCCGCAACATTCCTGGCGAACTCCACCACCGCGAGCTGAAAGCCGAAGCAGATCCCCAGGTAGGGTATCCCGTGCTCCCTCGCATACCTTATGGCTGAAATCTTGCCCTCAGAGCCCCTGACGCCGAAGCCCCCCGGCACCAGAATGCCGTCCGCTCCTGAGAGCGCATCCTCTTCGCCCTCCTCCAGCCTCTCAGCCTCAACCCACAGCACCTCCACCCTGCGCTCAAGCTTCCATGCCGCATGCTTCAGAGCCTCAACCACGCTTATGTAGGAGTCGTGCAGGTGGGTGTACTTGCCCACCATGGCTATGCTCACCTTCTCCTTCACCTGCTTTATTCTGCTCACGAAGCTGCGCCACTCCTTCAGGTCATGCGCCCTCTCCCTCAGGTTGAGCTTCTCCAGGATGGTGTCGCCTATGCCCTGCTCCTCCATAATCAGGGGCACCTCGTATATAACCTCAACGTCGTGATTGCTTATCACATCCCGCTTGCTCACGTCGCAGTACAGGGAGAGCTTGGCTTTGGTTTCATCCAAGAGGGGCTCCCTGCACCTGCACACCAGCACATCTGGCTGAATTCCTATGCTCCTGAGCTCCTTGACGCTGTGCTGGGTGGGCTTGGTCTTCTGCTCACCCACCGCATCCAGCACTGGCACCAAGGTCACGTGGATGAAGAGCACGTTCTCCCTGCCAAGCTCCATTCTGAGCTGGCGCAGTGCCTCCAAGAAGGGCATGCTCTCTATGTCGCCGGTGGTACCGCCAATCTCAACTATGAGCACGTCGGGATTGCTCTTCCTGGCAATGTTCATTAGCTGCTGCTTTATCTCATCCGTAACGTGGGGGATTATCTGCACCGTCTGCCCGAGATACTCGCCCCTGCGCTCCTTCTCAAGCACCGAGAGGTAAATCTTGCCCGTCGTGATGTTGTGGTCTCTGGTTAGCTCCACGTCCAGAAATCGCTCGTAGTGCCCGAAGTCCAGGTCAGCCTCGTAGCCGTCCTTGGTCACCCACACCTCGCCGTGCTGGAAGGGGTTCATTAAGCCTGGGTCAACGTTCAGGTAGGGGTCTATCTTGCACACGTCTATGCGCAGCCCGCGGGAGCGCAGAATCAGCCCTATGGCAGCGGTGGTGACGCCCTTCCCGAGACCTGAAAGCACTCCTCCCGTAACTATTATGAACTTGGTCATCCCAGCTTCTCCTCTCTCAGGTCTATGGTTTCCTCAACCTCGGGTCCTGTTGAGATTATCGTCACGGGCACGCCCACCCTGCGCTCCACCTCCTCCACAAAGCTCTTAGCCTTTTCGCTCAGCTCTCCGTAGCTTCTCACTCCCCTGCATTTGGGGTCAAGGTAGTCTATGCAGGTGAGCGCTATCTGGCTGGCGCTGTTGAGCATCGCCGCATACCTCGCCATGTCATAGTCAAACCAGCCGATTCTGCGTCTCCTCCCGGTGACGGTGCCGTACTCCACTATTCCCAGGCGCTCCGCCTCTTCCTGAGGCATCTCTGTCGGGAAGGGTCCCGCCCCGACTCTGGTGGGGAAGGACTTGAAGACCACCACCACCTCCTTCACCTTTCTCGGACCTATGCCCACGTCAACGCACGCCATGCCTGCGGTGGTGTCCTTGGAGGTGACGTAGGGGTAGGTGCCGTAGAAGAGGCTGAGCCCGAAGCCCTGGGAGCTCTCAACGAGCACCCTTTTTCCGGCATCAGCGGCGCGGTTGAGCTCCTCGGCAACATCCGTGAGGTAGGGCTCAAGCTCGGGCACGTGCTCGGCAAGCCTGAGCTTCCTTGCAGCTCTGTCCATGTTTGCGGGACCGCAGCCCGTGCCGGTGCTGCCGATTTTGCCGGCGAGGTGCTCTGAGGCTCTGTCTTTCTGGATGTGCTCCTCCTCTATTATGCCGCACCTCCTGTCTATGCCTATCCTGTGCTGGATGCCTAAGCTCTCAATCTCCTCAAGCATCACCCGCGGGTTGACCAGCACACCCGCACCTATGAGCAGCCTGGCGCTGGAGTGGAGAAAGCCGCTGGGGGTGAGGCGCAGGGGGTACTTCCTGCCCCGGTAAATCACGGTATGCCCGGCGTTGGGTCCCACTCCAGCTCTGGCAATTATGTGAGGCTTATCCCGCATGCAGAGGTAGCTGATAATCTTCCCCTTGCCTTCGTCTCCCCACTGACCACCTACCACAACGGTTACCACTCAACCACCTCACTCAGAAAAAGCATGCTGAACAGGTGGCAGCCAGAGTTTATAAGGTTTATGCATCCCCCGAGGTGGTGCTGTCAAGTTAAGATGTTCTCACCCTCAGCAGGTTGAAGAATCGTTCAAACTCTGTTTCTCCTGACAATGGCTCAGGTTCTCGCAGGCTCTTTGCACTCTTGCTGGACTGCAGTATAAGCAGAGTCTGAGGAAGTTTGAGATGCGCTCCACGTAGCTTCTTATCCCTCCGCTAATAACCTCGTGCTCCAGCTCAAGCCATAACAGCCCGAGCAGCGCCTGCCAGCGTCGCTATTTGCCATACCTGCGCCTGAGCTCCTTCAGAATGGAGGGGGCGATGAGAGCATTCCTCGCCTGAGTCAATGCCATGAACAGAATCTTCCGTCGCTCTGGTTCTATCGCAAGCCAGAGCCAGTAGTAGCTCCCGCCAACTTTTATCAGAGTCTCATCCACCACCGCAACCCTCGCTTCGCCAGTCTCAATGTACCCTTTGAGCCGCTGCCAAAGCGCTGCACCCACTGGCGAATGCATGATAGCTCCGCTTGAAACCGAGGTTCTCAAGAAAAGCCTCCACACGACGGTAGGAAAAAGCCAGGCCCGCAAGGTACAAAGAAGTGGCATACAATACCATCATCGGAGGCGTCCTCTCCCTCTGAAACACTATTTTTAGCATTTTTATCACCACAAAATAGGACGCCTCCACCACACATTTATAGCTTAAGTTGACGGCATCGTAATAGCATACCAAAAACTTTTATAAATAATTTTACCTATAATTTTGCAAATGATGGAAAAATGGGAGAAATTACTGTGCTCAACAGAGCCACGACAAAAAGCAAGTCATTAAGAACCACTAT
>Ga0256839_1003407_pt1 | contig 16424 bp, 13 predicted proteins | sample 354166metaG_FD_185968 | JGI IMG/M metagenome (GOLD analysis project Ga0256839, IMG submission 185968) | Hydrothermal vent microbial communities from Mid Atlantic Ridge, Atlantic Ocean - 354-166 | ecosystem: Environmental > Aquatic > Marine > Hydrothermal vents | place: Atlantic Ocean: Mid... | reverse complement strand
CAAATGCCAATTTTGCCATCATCAACTTCTCGCGCAAGCTCATTCTCATCGGTGGCACCGGCTATACGGGTGAAATCAAGAAGGGCATTTTCTCTGTCTTAAATTTCCTCTTGCCTCACCAACACCAGGTGTTGTCCATGCACTGCTCAGCCAATGTAGGACAAAAAGGCGACACCGCTATCTTCTTCGGCCTTTCGGGAACCGGAAAAACCACCCTCTCGGCCGATCCCCATCGCCAACTCATCGGAGATGACGAACACGGTTGGTCGGATCAAGGCGTTTTTAACTTTGAAGGAGGTTGCTATGCCAAAGTCATAGACCTGAATGAAGAAAAAGAACCCGACATTTATCGCGCCATACGCCATGGGGCTATACTGGAAAACATCGTCTTCTTCGAAGGTACGCGCAAGCCCGATTACGGCGACACTTCCATCACCCCCAATACGCGGGTATCTTACCCCATTGAACACATTTCCAATGCACTCATACCCTCCATAGGTGGGCACCCCAAAAACATCTTTTTTCTAACTTACGATGCGTTTGGCGTGCTGCCGCCCCTGTCACGCCTCACCAAAGGTCAGGCCATGTACCATTTCATTTCGGGATATACCGCTAAAGTAGCCGGCACGGAAGAAGGTGTTCTCGAACCCCAAACCGTTTTCTCAGCCTGCTTCGGAGCACCTTTTCTGCCTTTACCTGCTATGACCTATGCACGCATGCTGGGAGAACGCATGGAAAAATACCAAGCCAAAGTCTGGTTGGTCAATACCGGCCTCACGGCAGGCCCCTATGGCACCGGTTACCGCATGAGTCTTAAACACACTCGAGCCCTCATTCAGGCTGTATTGGACGGCAGCTTGGAAGACGTAGAATGGCAAACCGTAGAACCTTTTCACTTACAAGTACCGACCTCCTGCCCGCAGGTGCCAAACGAAATACTCAACCCTCGCAACACTTGGCAAGATCCTAAAGCCTACGACGAATACGCCGCTAAACTGGCCCAGGCCTTCTCCCAAAACTTCCGGCAATTTGAAAACACCGCCGATGTAGAGCTGAAAAGGGCAGCACAAATCCAAGTGCCGACTTAAAAACATCTGTACTTTAATATACCCAAACCGAAATGGTTTGGGATGTTTACGTCTCGCAAACAGGCAAAAAATAGGGAGTTTGGGAGGCTGACGCCTACCAAAACACTTCGCCATGAGTATGCCTAAACCAAAACGGTTTTTACCTGCCTGGCATGGCCTGTTCCCTTACAGCACACTCAACAGGCAAGGCATATCGCCCCCATACATGCAGTAAAAGCGAAGCTCCATGCCGGCTCTGTAGCGAAAAAACGTCTTTAGCTTGGCAAAAAACACAAAAAAAATCTTGTTTTTTCAAACCCATATAGAAATCCTTTATCTTGTGTGGTGTAAATTCTACTTCACACTAAAGCAAAAAAGGATTCGACATGAAAAGACATGTACTTTTGGCTCTATCCCTAGTGATATGGAGCTTCTCTCAAACCACAGCTCAAAGCTTTTTCGAGGATTTCGAATCGTACAGCCCCGGCGACATGATCGCTGCTTCTTCTCCCGATTGGACAACTTGGAGCGGTGGAGTGCCCGGCGAAGACGCCCCCGTTTCCACTGACCAGGCTTACAGCGGCAGCAACTCACTCAAACTACAGGCTTCAAGTTCCACAGGTGGACCGGCAGATGTGGTACTGCCCTTCGGAGGCACCTATTACAATGGCACCTTTGCTTTTAGCGCCCACTTTTACATCGTCAACAACAACGGAGGATATTTCAACCTGCAAGCCGTAAACCCTCCCGGTACTACCTGGGCCATAGAGGTCTATTTCAATGCCGACGGCTCCATCAGCATGAGCAACGTCCAAGACGGCGTAGTCCTTACCGGAGAATACCCACACGATACCTGGTTTCAATTTGAACTGAGCATAGACCTCACTGCCAATCAGTGGGAAGCCCTGGTAGATGGAGTTTCTTTGGGCACCTTCAGCAACAGCAACAACAGCGTAGCCTCTGCCGACTTTTATCCCTATGAAACCAATACCGGCAATGCCCTTTACTACCTGGATGACGTGAGCTACGAGTACCAACAGCCCAATCTCGTCGCTCTGGATGCAGCCATCACCTCCATCGACTTGCCTGCTGCCGGCATTGCCGGAGAAAGTGTAGCCATCGGCGCCACCTTGAAAAACACAGGTATAAACACCCTCACCAGCGTTGATGTAAGTTGGTACAATGGCGTTGACCAATACACCGAAACCCTATCCGGCCTGTCTTTGCCTTCTTTGGAGAGCATGGACTTTAGCTTTTCCACCTCCATCCCTCTTTTGGACGGGGCCAACAACATCACCGTCAGCGTCTCCAATCCCAATGGCAGCGATGACATGAACCCCGACAACGACCAGGCAACAGCCAGCCTTTATGCCTACGTTCCGGCTCCGGGAAAAATGATTTTAGCTGAAGAAGCTACCGGCACTTGGTGCGGTTGGTGCCCTCGCGGTGCCGTGTTCATGGATTACATGGCGGAAACTTACCCCAATCACTTCGTAGGTGTTGCCGTACACAACGGCGACCCCATGACCGTACCTGACTACGACAGCGGCATAACGAGCTTTCCCAACTTCCCGGGCTTTCCCTCTGTTGTCGTTGAGCGCGATCAACTGATTGACCCTGCCGAGCTGGAAAGCGTCGTATTGCCCCGCCTAGAAACACCTCCTGCCGCTCTGCTGATCAACAAAGCACAATACGATGAAGCCACAGGCTTGCTCACCATTGAGCTGGAAGCTACCTTTCAGGAAAATGTCTCCGGCGATTATCGCCTCAATGTCGCCATTGTTGAAGACGGCGTTACCGGAACAAGCGCCGGATATAACCAAACCAATTACTATGCCGGTGGAGGAGCCGGGCCCATGGGTGGGTATGAAAACCTGCCCAATCCCGTGCCAGCCTCTCAAATGGTGTACGACCACGTAGCTCGTGCCATATTGGGCGGCTTTGATGGCCCCGCTAACAGCCTGCCGGCTTCCATCAGCAACGGGGAAACGCACAGCTATACCTTCAGCTACACCTTGTTGCCCAATTACGATTACGACCAAATCAAAATCGTGGGCATGTTGCTCAATCCCGATGGTTCCGTCAACAACGTTACGGAAACGACTATAGATGAAGCCATAGCCAATGCTTCGGTCAACACCATCCAGGTACAAGCCGATGCTCTTCAACTTCAAGTATGGCCCAACCCCTTCAGCGAACAGCTCAACATTCGCTTGGCACTAACCGAAAGTGAAGAAGTCAGCCTGGAAGTATTCGATGCTTATGGACGTCGCGTAGCCAACCGAAACTACGGACTTTTACAGGGCAATGTCGTACTGCCCTTCCGCGCCGAAAATTTGCCGAAAGGCCTTTATTCCTTCAAATTGCGCGTCGGAAATAAACTCAGCACCGCCAAAGCTGTTTTAGAGTAAAACCATCTATGCGAGTTGTGCCTGCTACAAGGTGCAACTCGCAGCCTTTACTCATGGCCAAAACAGATATCCTCAACCTCTCCCGCGAACAACTCACCGATGCCGTGGTATCGCATTGGGGCGAAGCTCGATATCGAGCTGACCAACTCTATGCCTGGCTCTGGCAAAAAGGAATCCGCGATTTCGAGCAAATGTCCAATTTGCCGAAAGGCTTGCGAAAAAAACTGGAAGAGCATTTCCATTTGCAGCCGTTGCAAGTGGAAACCATCCAGCAAAGCAAGGACGGCACGTTCAAAATAGCCTTTCGCCTGCACGACGAGCTGTTGATAGAATCTGTACTCATTCCGGTGCCGACGGAAAAGCGATTCACGGTCTGCGTATCTTCCCAAGTGGGATGTAGCCTGAATTGCAGTTTCTGTGCCACCGGAAAAATGGGGCTGGGTCGCAACCTCACTGCTGCCGAAATCTTTGACCAAGTCTTCCTCGTCAATCAAATTTGCGAGCAACAATTTGGACGAAAATTGACCAACGTCGTCTATATGGGCATGGGCGAGCCCCTGCTAAATTATCGCCCGGTACTAAAAAGTATTGAGCGCCTTACGGCAAATGACGGATTGGGCCTTTCTCCCCGCCGCATCACCCTGAGTACGGCCGGCATAGCTAAAGCCATACGCCGCCTGGCCGACGAAAACTCCCGCATCAACCTGGCCCTTTCCCTGCATGCCGCCGATGACGAAAAGCGCAACCGAATCATGGCCATCAACAAGCACAATGACCTCCAAAGCCTGCTCGAAGCCCTGCGCTATTTCTACCAAAAAACCAAAAACCGCATCAGCTACGAATACATCGCTTTTCATCGCTTTAACGACGCCATAGAAGACGCTAAAAAACTCGTTAAGCTCTGCCGACATTTTCCGGTGCGCATCAACATCATCGAATACAACCCCGTGCAAAACGTACCCTTTGAAGCCAGCGAAGAAGACCGGTTAGAGGCTTTCGCCAAATACCTGCGCGATGCAGGTCTCACGGTAACCATTCGTCGCAGCCGGGGGAAAGACATAGATGCCGCCTGTGGTCAGCTCGCTACCAAAGCCAAGCAAAAAACCGAACAACAACCTGCCTAAGCCTCACTATATGAAACGCAAAAAATTCTTGAAAAACATGGGACTGGCTGCCTTTCTCTTCTTTTTCCTCAAGGGCCTGGTATGGCTCGGAGCCTTCGCCCTCATCGCCATGGGTTGCTGAACAGGAAAATGTGCATAACGACAAGACTGCAAAGTAAAAATGCGCAGCTGCCCGCCCTAAGACGGGTTAGCAACAAAACCGCTGAAGGTAAATCAGAAGAAAATTAAAATCTCCCTGACAAAAACTAAATGCACTATTTTTTCGTAAAGATTAGACAAATTAAACAAAAAGAAAAAAGAAATCCAAGGCATTCCATCGTGCTTTCGCGCACAAACAATTCAAAGGATGGGCGACTGAAGCGCTGAAACCAGACTGAAATCGCGTGCTCCGTCCCTCGTTAAATCATTTGGCGAAAGCCTAAAACCCCTGATGTATGAGACTGTTTTACTCCTTATCCCTAAACCCATTCACCCTGTGTATGGCCCTGTTCATGTGGATTTGCTTCCCTTTACAAGCTCAGGAAAAATACACCATTAGTGGCTATGTAGAAGATGCCGATAGTGGTGAGAAGCTCATTGCTGCCACAGTTTTCGACTTGCACTCCAAACAAGGGACAATAACCAACACCTATGGTTTTTTCAGTCTCACTCTACCTAAAGACAGCGTAGAGTTGGTGTTTTCCTATGTGGGGTATGAAGCGCAAAGCCTGCGTTTCCTGCTCAAAGAAAACACTCAACTCAACATCAAACTCCGGCAGGGAAAATTTCTCGATGAAGTGGAAGTGGTGGCTGAAAAAGTCGATCGCATCGAGCGCAACACCCAGATGAGCCAGACCTCGGTACCTGTAGAACAAATCAAAAAGCTACCGGCCCTGTTGGGAGAAGTGGACATTTTCAAGACCCTGCAGCTGCTTCCCGGTGTGCAATCAGGAGGTGAGGGACAAAGCGGATTGTACGTACGTGGCGGTAGCCCCGACCAAAACCTAATCTTACTGGATGGTGTACCGGTTTACAATGTGTCTCATATCCTGGGGGTTTTTTCCGTTTTCAATGCCGATGCCATTCGCAACGTGACCCTCACTAAAGGGGGATTTCCCGCTCGATATGGTGGTCGGCTTTCCTCTGTTTTGGAGATTAACATGAAAGAAGGCAACTTAAACGAATGGCATGGAGAGGGAGCCATTGGCTTGATTTCCTCCAAAGTCACTTTAGAGGGCCCTTTAGCTAAGGGAAAAACTTCCATGCTGGTTTCTGCTCGCCGCACTTATGTGGATCTCATCGCACGTCCCATCATCAAAGCAGCAGCCAGAGCAGAGGGCATCCAAGTCAAGCCACAACTTTACTTCTACGACCTCAATGCCAAATTGCAACATCGCCTCAACGACAAGCACCGCCTTTACGCCAGTTTTTACTCCGGTTCCGATCGGTTCTTTTTCAAATACGAAGAAAGCTATTTGGGCACCGACACCAAGTCCTCCGGAGGTATCAATTGGGGCAACATCATCTCCGCTCTCCGTTGGAACTGGCAGCTCAACCCCAAGCTTTTTGCCAACACAACGCTCACTTTTAGCGACTATAGCATAGATATCAGCCAGGAGTACAGCGAGACTTTAGCCGGGCATCCGGAACTGGCCAATACTTTTTCAGCTAAGTACGTATCGGGCATACGGGACTTCGCCGCCAAGGTGGATTTCGACTACCTGCCCTTACCCAGGCACTTTGTACGCTTTGGTCTTTCGGCCATTCGGCATACCTACCGACCCGGCGCCCTCACGCTAGAAGCAGCCTTTGAAGAAGAGCGATTTGACACTCTGCTCGGCTCACAAAACATCCACTCCCTGGAATACGATGCCTATCTGGAAGACGATTTCCGTTGGAAGCGCTTCTCGGCCAACATCGGCCTGCACGCCTCGCTTTTTCAGGTACAGGGCACCTTTTACCCCTCCATTCAGCCCCGCATCGGCCTGCGCTACATGCTCAGCAACAAATTGGCACTCAAAGCTTCTTACAGCCAGATGCAGCAGTTCATCAATCTGCTGACCAGCGAGTCTCTCAACCTGCCTACCGACTTGTGGGTACCCAGCACAGAGCGGGTTAAGCCCCAAAAATCCTGGCAGGCAGCTCTCGGCATAGCCCAAACCTTACAAAACGACTGGGAAGTCAGCCTGGAAGTTTACTACAAGGAGATGCAGAACGTCCTCTCCTTTAAGGAAGGAGCCAGCTTTCTGCTCGGCTTAGAAGGCGATTGGCAGGACAAAATCACCCAGGGAAGTGGACAGGCGTACGGTGCCGAATTGCTCCTTCAAAAAAAGTTTGGCCGCTTTAGCGGCTGGCTGGCCTACACCTTGGCTTGGAACTGGAGGCAATTCGACGAAATCAATAGCGGCAAGCGCTTCCCCTTCCGCTACGACAGGCGGCACGACATCTCCCTGGTCGGCACTTATGAGCTCAACGACCGCATCACACTTTCCGGAGCATGGGTTTATGGAACGGGCAATGCCGTTACCCTGCCCATTTACCAGTACACCTACCTGTCTCCTTACCAAGTCATCGAGACCCTGGGAAACAAAAACTCCTTCCGCATGAGCGACTACCATCGACTTGATTTCAGCATCTCCTTTTTCAAGCAAAAGAAACGCTATGAACGCCGCTGGGTACTGGGAGCTTACAACCTGTACAACCACAACAACCCTTATTTCATCATTACGAGCAACAGCCCCTTTGAAAGGGCAAAATTGTTCAAAGAAATCAGTATTCTCCCCATCATTCCTTATTTCTCCTGGCAGTTCAAGTTTTAATTCACCAAAGAAATACCTTCCAAGATGAAGACCCTCACGAAAGCAGCTTCCCGACTCTTATTTTGGCCTCTTGTTTTCTTCTTCACCGCTTGCAACGGCTTTGAGCAAGTCGTGGAGATCGAGATCCCGGAGCATCAGGCAGCCCTTAGCATTTACGCCCACTTTAACAGCATAGACACCGTCTTGGAATTGCGAGTCGGACGCAGCGCAAGTATTTTAGACCCCTTTGACAGCCTCTTGCTCGATCAACCGGTCAGCATCGACCTTTACCGCAACAATCAGCTCTTAGCCCAGGATTTCATCTGCCAGGACGGGCTTTGCACTGCTCCTATGATTCCGCCCCTCGGATCAGCCGGAGACGAATATCGACTGGAAGTCTCGGCCCCGGGCTGGGAAACGCTGTCTGCCGTGCAACACATGCCGACAGCCCCTATCGTAAAAAATCTGGAGGGTTCTATCGGAGGGGCCATAGACCCGGATGGAAATGCTGCCAATGCCCTCAACATCACACTACAGGACCCTGCCGGTGAAGAAAACTACTATGCCGTGGAAGCCTTTCGCTTTTATTATGAATACCTGTACGACAATACCGGTCAAATTATAGATTCTGTGCAAATCAGATATTCCATTTCGATGGGTTCTTCAGACCCCGGGTTTTCGACTATTTATACGGGAGACAAATCCTTGCTCATTGGGAAAGATGCCCTCTTTAACGGCAATGAATATCTCCTACGCCTTTTCGTCAGCGATTACATCATGGAGGGAGATCAGATACTCGTACGCGTCAGTAGCATCACTCGAGACGCCTATCTCTTTTTCAAATCGTATTCCGCTTATGAAGACAGCCAGTATGACCCTTTTGCAGAGCCCGTCGTCGTTCATCAAAATGTAAAAAACGGGCACGGCATTTTCAGCCTGCAAAACAGCTTGGAATACCTAGTTGAGTTTTAAGCTCCCCAGAGAAAGGCCTCGTCGTCCAGAACGGCCTCGGGCTGAGGGTGGGCCAAGATGCGTTCAAACAAAGCATCCTGCTTTACCTGTTCTTCAAGAGCTTTGGCGTAGGGAATATGGCTAAAACTAACCATGGAGTAAACAGGGAGAAAACGCTCCGGATATTTTTGATGCAAGACTTTTTCCAGTTTTTTTCGCAACAAGAAAGTAGGGTCTGCCACCAGGTCTCGCATTTCCACAAAATTGCGCAACGCCAAATCAGCTATGGCATTGGTATCCTTAGGTCGGCTGTCGCTAAAAGTTTGGATGATATCCGACCAGGATTGTCCTTCTTCTAACATATCATTTAAGATTCGACAATCTTCAAAGCCCGAAATCATGCCCTGCCCGTAAAAAGGTACGATGGCATGAGCCGCATCCCCCATGAGCAGGGTATTCCCGTTTTTCTGCCAAGGTCGGCATCGCACAGTCATCAGCGTACCGGTGGGATTTTCCAAAAAGTCTTTTTCCAAATCCGGCATCAGCTCCAAGGCATCGGGAAACCACTTTTCAAAAAAAGCTCGAACGGCCCGAGGACTTTGCAACTGCTCAAAGCTGTTTTCGCCTTTAAAAGGCAGAAAGAGGGTTACGGTAAAATCTCCACCGGCATTGGGCAAGGCTATTAGCATAAATTGTTTTCGAGGCCAAATGTGCAAGGCATTTTTCTCCAACTGATGCTCACCTCCATCGGCAGAAGGAATGCTCAATTCTTTATAGCCGTACTCCAGATATTGCTGGCTGTAATTGAAACGCGCCGTTCGTTGCATGCTGTAGCGCACTGCGGAAAAAGCTCCATCTGCCCCAAAGACCAAGTCGGCAGAACGTTGAATTGCTTGTCCTTCCGGTGCAGCAAAAAAAAGCAAGGGGCTTTCGCCAAACTGTACCCGCGTACACTTGTGCCCAAAAAAGAAGCGCACATTGCCCAAGGCATCGGCAGCTTCAATAAGCTTCAGGTTTAAACCGGCCCGAGAAACCGAATAAATGGCCTGCCCCTCTAAACCATAGGGTTGAAAAGTGAGATTTCCTTTTAGGTCGTGCATCATACGGCCTTTCATCGGAATAGCTTCCTCCCGTATGGCTTCTTCCACACCCGCAACAGCCAAGGCTCTCCAGCCCCTTTCACTCATGGCCAGATTGATAGAACGCCCTCCCGCAAAGCCGAACTTTCTCATGTCGGGCCTGCGTTCGTAAACCTCTACATGATAGCCGCGCTGCCCCAACATCAAAGCCCAGAGCGAACCGACCAAACCTGCGCCAACAATGAGTATGCGTTCCTTTTTTTCCATGAAGGCAAAGATAAGTTTTAGGAAATAAACGGCAAGGAGAAACAAAGCAGTTATGCTATGCAAGAAATTATAGCTCTCGACTATAAAGCTTCCGCAAAACATTTTACTTAGTCTATACCCAAACCGAAATGGTTTGGGATATTCCCCACTCGTTAACGAATGGAAAATAAGGAGTTTGGGAGGCTGACGCCTCCCAAATCACTTTGCCATGAGCATATTATCCGATAAAAAACGAGGCCAGGTATTGAGCTGCGAGGCCCACTAAAAAGCCCATGGCCACCTGCCCATGAGTATGTACCTTCAGCAAGAGTCGGGAAGAGCCCACCAGGCCGGCCAGCAAGACGACAAAAACGAGTACCCTGCTCAAACGCAACTCCCAAGGGCCCCAAGAACCCCATTGAAACCAAAAATACTCATAGTGCCAAGTCGCCAACCCCAATACTACAAACCCGATAAATCCCCCCATGCCAATGGCATGAGCACTTATTTTGGTGAAATTGTTGAGAAAAAAAGCCAAAAACAAGGAAATTACTGAACCCAGCATAAAAGCTACATAAGGCTTGGGTACCCAACCGCTGTTTTTCACATTGAGGAAAACCCAAAGGTAAAAAATGCTCGTAGCGATATATGGCACTATGCGTTCTTTTCGATTCGGCAGATGAAAACTGGGCACCAGCTGTAAATACCACATCAAGTACACTACCAAGAAGGGCATAAAAAAAGTCATCAAAAAAATGCGCAAAATCAGGAAACTGCGATCTAACAGGTCGCTCACGCCAAAAAGATAAGGATTAACCAACAGCAACAAAAGCAAGGCATAAGTCGGCATAAAAAGCGGATGCAAAATGCCCGATATCAACTTTGCCGAAAGGCGAAAAAGAACTTTCATTTACTTGACATTAACGATCCGGACCACGACCCTGCGATTTTTTTTACGGAGCTCTTCCGTACTGTTGTCGTTGAGCGGAAAGCGACCACCAAAACCTATGGTTTTAATTCTATTCTTTGAAATGCCGTGTTTGGCCAAATAGTTTTTCACCGCTTGTGCACGTTGCTCGGAGAGCTTTTGCAAATCTTCAGGATCTCCCACATTATCGGTATGACCTTCTATGCGGATCTCCAGCTCCGAATGGATTTCCAAAATGTGCAGCAGGCGTTGCAAAGCCGGTTCCGACCGCGCTAGAATGACCGCCTTAGACCGTTCAAAATAAATGGGATCCAAACTGATCTTCGCCCCCTCCTGCAAGGGATCCAGCATAAAGTCTAAATTACAAGAACCGTAATAGTGTTGTTTGGGATCCAGATAAATCGTATAAGGCGTTGAAATATAGCCGTCTTTTTCAGCCAGCATCTCAATGGGTTTCCCTTTAGGGATAAGGATGCGAAAATAGCCGTCTTCAGAGAGGTAAAAATTGCGATAATATCCTTCTCCGGTCATTTCGAAATGCACATCGCCCTTAATGGGAAAACCCGTAACCGAATTGATGAGCCGGCCGCGTATCATGACTTCCTTTTGTTCTTCCGGTTCTTGCAAGCGCACCCGATAAATATCGCTGTTACCTTCTCTCGAAGAGGCGAAATACAGATAACCCGAAGCCTGGTTGTAATGCGGGTATCCGTCGTTAAAAGAGGTGTTGATAGGCTCGGGCAGACGCTGGGGTTCACTCCATACATCCCAACCCTCTCCCAAACGCCGACAAAAATAAATGTCCGTTCCCTGAGAACCCGGCCGCGTCGAAGAAAAGAACAGCAATTGCATGTCTTCCGACAAACTCGGATGGGTTTCTTTACCCGGGCTGTTGATTTTTTGCCCCATGTTTTGGGGAATGCTCCATTGATTCGGCCCCTCCCTAAAACAAATGTACAAATCGCTGGCACCCTGCGTATCTTCTCTTTTCAGACTCAAAATGAGTACCTTTTCATCCATACTCATGGTAAGGCTAACGCCTTTGCTATCGGTATAGTAATCCCTGATTTTTAAGGGTTTTGGCTGAGTCCAACTGCCATCTTGGCGCCGGCGTATGGTAGAAAAACCGCTCTGCAAGCCTCCACTTTCGGGAAACTGATTGATGATGATGAATTCATTGGGCTCGGAAGTGAAGGCACAAATACTGTTCGGCAAAGCATTGTTCAAAGGGTAGGACGGATGGCTGATGCGATCAAAATAGCCGCTCACACTCTCAGCTACCCAGACATCCTGGTTGTAATCCGAACGATGAGGATCCGACACAGGAGCACCGACCAACTGATAATAAGCGTATCGCAGGTAATTATCGTAATCTTCGGCTCCCAGGTGGTGTACATCCTGCCCATTGATGATGAGCGTTCGATCAAAATCCGGAGAGGCGACCCGCGTAAAGTAAAGACTATGCCCATCTCTGCTAACTACAGGAGCTATTTCATCGTAAGAGGTATTGATGCCTTCGTGCAATTTTTCAGGAGCAGATAGATCAAAAGAAGGCTCTCCTGTATAAAAGCTTGCCAACAACACAAAGAACAGCGACTGGACGTACATGCCTAAAAGCTTTATGGGCTTGTAAAAAGGTTTGTAAATGCAAAACGATCGCCATCGAACAGCCCCCGATCACTCAGCTTCAAACTGGGAATGACGAGCAAGGCCATAAATGACAGCGTCATAAATGGTGCATCCAACCTACATCCCAAACGGTTTTTGGTAAATAAATTTATTTTAGCGTATTCCTGTGCTACCTGAATCCCCTCTTCTGCCGACATAATACCGGCCACCGGTAAGGGTAAAGCCCTAATTTCGTCCTCGATGACAGCAGAAATTCCACCTTTATGCCTTACCAATACCTCTACTGCTTCCGCCATCTCTTCATCGCTACAGCCCACCACAACGATGTTATGCGAATCGTGGGCTACACAAGAAGCTATGGCTCCTTTTTTCAGACCAAATCCCCTAATAAACGCGACAGCTGGAGGGCTTTGATGATAGCGATTGTAAACAGCTATCTTTAAAATATCGCGTTCGCAATCCGATACCACTTCCCCTTTTTCTACAAGTGGATCAACTACAAATTTAGTGGTAATTAGCTCCCCCTCATAAGCCTGGATCACCTTTATTTTTTCTCCGGCGAGTGGCACCGAGAAATCGGACACATTTGGCGAGGGAACGGCAAATCGATTGGGCTGCTCCACAACAGGTACATGCTCGATCAAAGAGACGCCCTCTTGAGCTACGAGTTGCCCTTTGACGTAAGTCGCTACCACTTCAAAAGATTTCAAATCTTTAACGAGAATAAAATCTGCAGAGTCACCTTCTCGCAGCAAACCTACGGGCAAGCCGTAGTGCTCTACGGGATGCAAAGTGCAGGCTCTCAAGGCAGCAAACAAATCATAGCCAGCGGCTACAGCTCGAGCCAACAAGGTATTGATGTGTCCCTCCAGCAAGTCGTCGGGATGCTTATCATCAGAACAAAACATGACCAGTTCAGGGTGCGTCTTCAGCAGGGGGATCAAAGCATCAAAGTTTTTCGCGGCACTACCTTCGCGAATGAGGATTTTCACGCCCAAGGCCGCCTTTTCCAGGGCTTCCTCCAAGGTAAAACACTCGTGATCGGTGCTAATTCCAGCGGCAAAATACCTGCGGGCATCCTCTCCTCGCAGGCCCGGAGCATGGCCATCTACGGGCTTACCGGCTGCCCGGGCCGCTGCCAACTTCGCCATAACCTCTTCATCTCCCTGTAACACTCCCGGGTAGTTCATCATCTCTGCCAGGTAGCGAACCTCCGGCATAGCCAACAACTCTGCAACGGCCCGAGCATCAATAACAGCACCCGCCGTTTCAAAAGTCGTAGCCGGCACGCAGGAAGGCGCCCCAAAAAAGAAGTGAAAAGGCACTTGTGCACCATTTTCAATCATATAGCGCACCCCTTCCACGCCCAACACATTGCCAATCTCATGAGGGTCCGACACCGTAGCAACCGTACCATGCCGAACAGCTAAGCGAGCAAATTCCGAAGGTACCAACATAGAACTTTCCACATGCACATGGGCATCAATCAAACCCGGAAGAATGTAGTACTCTCCACCCTCCTGCCAGGTCGTCTCTATGGAAGCAATGCGATCACCGGCAACGATCATCCGTGCCGGCTCTATGGTTCTCTGATGAATATTCACCCATTTCCCGTCAATGACAATCATAGCAACTTCTTGATTTCGGCGTATTTCTTCTCGCCTTTCTTCGTACCGGGGCAACCCAACTCCTGTTTCTTAGCATGAATGTCTTCAACCCGATGTGTAGGGCTGGGGTGGGTGCTGAGAAATTCCGGCGGTGTGGGCTGATTCAGCATTTTTTCAAAAAAACCGGCTGCTCCGGCAGCATCGTAAGAGGAGTTGCAGAGGTAGAGTACCGAATGGGCATCCGCCTCCGTTTCATGGCTACGACTAAACTTGAGACTGACCAACCCCAAAGCTATTTGCTCGACCAAACCCGGCTCCGATTTGCCGGTAGCTATAGCTACTAAAACCTGTAAACCGTAAATCTTCGTCAATTGACGAGTAGAATGACGCAAAGCTGCATGTGCCATCTCATGCCCCAAAACGCCCAACAACTCACTCTCCGAATCTAAAAACTTAATCAAACCCGAATAAACGTAAATGTACCCCCCCGGAGTGCAAAAAGCATTCAGCGTTTCGTCGTCTTTGATGATTTTCACCTCCCAGGCAAAATCATTGCGATGAGCCACCTGCCCACTACCCAAAAGGCGATCGCGCAAAGAGCGGATATAAGCGTAAATCTCTTCGTTACCCTGCTCCGGTAAAATCGGAAAATCCGAAGGATTACTCTCAATCTCCTGCTTCACTTGCAAACCCAACTCCTTCTCTTGCTCTATGGTAAACAAATTGATACCCTGACCTCCTCCTTTGACCTTGCAGCCAATAGGCATGCCCGTTACAAAAAAGACTGATAAAAACACAAAAAAATACTTCTTCATACCTGACAGTTTTTTGCCTTTCGGCAAATGTGATTCCAAGAACACAACTCGCTTACTCCACCTCTATGCTCCCCAAATTCCCTTTCCAAAACTCACTTGAAAGCGCGTCGCACGCCAAACATCAACGCAAAAAGCAAAGCCAAAAATATCAAAAAAGCCTGAGAGACCGGCAAATAAGAAAAAACGAGGATGCGCGTGCGATCTATGAACCACAAGATACAAAGGGCAACAAAAATCACGATTAGCAAACCCGATAGCCGGTCAAAACCCGGTACGGCATCTAAAGAGACGTTCTTTTTAATGATCAGCAGCGTAGCTATCATTGACACAACAGGCAAGACCTGTGTGTACAAATTCAAATCCCAAATACTTTGTCGCTCAAACAAGAACAAGTAAATATTCAGGGTTAGAGCAAAAATGCCGGGCACACTAACTGCATAAACCAAAAACGAATAAAGGTATTTCCAGGGCGACAAATGGCCCTCTTCACGCCCCAGCCAACCGGCCAAAATAGCCGTAAAGGGCAAAAGCAAAAAAAAGACCAGCAAATAGAATGGATTCTCAGCTACGAGATCAAAAAAAGCGCGTAAAGTCATGGTAAATCGTTTTTCAAATGGCAAGGTAGAAAGAAGTACAGAAAGGAACAAACCCTACAGCCATGCTGCAGGCTAGAAGAATTCGCCAAAGTTTCTCACGGCAAAGTGCTGCCCTGCGAAAAGCATTTGCCGAAAGGCAAAAGGCAAAGCAACTTAACAGTTTTTCATTATCAGAGAAAAACACCATTTACGAAATCAACTTTTCCCTCATTTCAAGCAAAGCACTCACTCTTTCCACATCCAATGCTGCCGACCATCGACCACCTCGCTTGAAAAAAGAGCCCACAATAAAAGCATCCGCCAGAGGCAAATAGTCCGCCAGGTTCCCATCCGTAATGCCCGAACCCACCAAAAGCGGCAAGCGGCTCGCTTCACGCACGGCCAACAACTCCTCTTGATTTGCCGAAAGGCCGGTAGAAACCCCCGTCAAAACCAAACCATCGCTTTTGAAAAAATCTGCAGCAGCTGCCATCTCAGCTATTCCCACATCAGCCGTGATGGCGTGTGCACTGTGTTTTTTCTTGATGTCGGTGAGAATAAAAACGCGCTCAGCACCCATTTGCCGGCGATATCGCAACAATTCCCCTGCATCGCTGTGCATCAAACCCTCATCGCTAACCTGGGAAAAGACAAAACCCTCGGCTCGAATGAAATCAAGCCCTGCAGCCAAGGCCACGGCCAAAGCCTCTCGATTGGCTCCTGCCAAAATTTGCACACCGCAAGGCAAACTCGTTTGGCGTTTCACCTCGGCTGCGGCCAACGTCATAACAGCTACTACCTCCGGCCCAACCTTCCGACGCAAGTACGGCAAATCATGCATGTTTTCCACCAACAGCCCATGGATGCCGGCCTTTTGATAGGCCAAAGCCTCCTCTACGGCCAGATTCACGATACTTTCGACCGACAGCTGTGAAGCCGGTGTGCCGGGCAAAGCCTGCAAATGAACCATGCCAATAATCGGCTTGGCAACATCAAAAAGGTTTAAAAAGGATTTCATACATCTTTGCTTTGAGTCAGGTCGTTATCCTGAAAACAACCGCTCTATGAAATGCCATCGTCCGACTGTATAAACACTCAAAAGTGTATAAGCTCCTTGAAGGTGAGCAAGTTAAACGGCAAGATTTGTTTGCACCTCTTCTTGCTCTTTTTGGCGCTTTCTTTCAATGCCTGCAGCCCCTCGCACTATCGGTCAAA
>Ga0256839_1003406_pt1 | contig 16424 bp, 11 predicted proteins | sample 354166metaG_FD_185968 | JGI IMG/M metagenome (GOLD analysis project Ga0256839, IMG submission 185968) | Hydrothermal vent microbial communities from Mid Atlantic Ridge, Atlantic Ocean - 354-166 | ecosystem: Environmental > Aquatic > Marine > Hydrothermal vents | place: Atlantic Ocean: Mid... | reverse complement strand
CAAAATCCTCTTTTCGGGTAATTTTGATATTTTCCGGATTGTCGGGAACCAGCTTTACGGGAAGGCCGACAGCGCTGGCAATCGCAGCATCATCGGTGAAGCTCTCGGCGGCTTTGGCTCTGTGAGCGGCGAGCATGGCGGCGAAAGGGAAGCTTTGCGGCGTGCTGGCCCGCCATAAATTATCGCGGGAAATATATTTGTTAGAACAATAGGTTGTATCTTCAAATTTAAGTGTATCTGTAGCTGGAATTGCTGCCAGTGCGCCTTGTTTTTCGCTGGTTTGTGCTATCACGGCGCTTATGGTTGCGGCGCTGACAAGGGGCCGCGCCGCATCATGGATCAGGACTTTTTTGGGTTCAAAATGGGCGATGTGCTCCAGACCGAGACGGACGGAATCCTGCCTTGTGGCCCCGCCAATTGTCGGTGGTAATAAGCGCTCTTGGGTCATATCCGGGGGTAAATGGGCGATGGCTTTTGCGTATAAATCTGTGTCATCCTTGTGGATGGCCACGCTGACCGCATCGACCTCTTTATGGGCTAAAAATGCCCTGAGGCTTCGCGCCAGAACCGTCTCTCCGGCAAGACTGGCATATTGTTTGGGACCATCCAGCCCGGCACGGATACCGCGACCGGCTGCCACCAAAAGGGCGATGCTATGGTGTTTGCTTGCGCTCATTTCTTCCACAAAACCCTTGTCTTGCCTGCCGGTAAAAGGCTAGATCATATCCGGTTTTGATCGAATCAAAACCGGGCTCTAGGTCTTTGTTTTGCCGCGTTTCCGGACGGATAACCGGTGCCCACTTATCCTGGAAACGCTCTACAGGCAGTTTTCAACTCTGCTATAAAGAATTTTGGACAAAACGCTACTCTAACCGGACCGCCATTGAGCCTTAAAATTCGAGATATTATCCTGAAAAACAATGTTTTTCTGGCCCCCATGTCGGGCATATCGGACCTGCCATTTCGCCGTGCGGCGGCAAGGCATGGGGCCGGGGCCGTGGTTTCGGAAATGGTGGCCTGTGAGGAGCTGGCGCGGGATCGCCCGGATATGGTGTTGCGCGCCGCCGGGGACAGGGCGGTTTTTCCCTTCATCATGCAATTGGCCGGGCGCGAGGTAAAATGGATGCGCGAGGGGGCGCGGCTGGCCGAGGCCGCCGGAGCGGATATTGTCGACATCAATATGGGTTGCCCGTCGCGGCAGGTGACGGGGGCGTTGTCCGGCTCGGCGCTGATGCGCGACCTCGATCATGCCGCGGCGTTGATAAAAGCGACGATCGAAGGCACCAGCCGTCCGGTGACCTTGAAAATGCGCCTTGGCTGGGATTGGCAAAGCCTCAACGCCCCGGAACTGGCGCAAAGGGCCGAGGCGGCGGGTGTGGCCATGGTCACGGTCCATGGGCGCACCAGATGTGATTTTTATAAGGGCCATGCCGATTGGGCGGCGGTCAAGGCCGTCACCGAGGCGGTTTCCATTCCGGTGATCGTCAATGGCGATATTGTGGATGCGGCGAGTGCGCGCATGGCATTGGAGCAGTCGGGCGCGAGGGGGGTGATGATTGGCCGCGCGGGGATTGGTCGCCCATGGTTGGCCGGAGCGCTGGCCAAGGCGCTGGAAGCGGGCGGGGAGGTGGTGGCGCCGACACCGGGTGAGCAGCGCGATATTGCGCTTGAGCATTACCGCGATACCGTGCGCCATTATGCCGAGGGCCATGGGACTTCCCCGGAAATGGGCCGCGCCCTTGGTATTCGCATGGCCCGCAAACATCTCGCCGCTACTATCGACCACGCTCCGGGCTTTGCGGATGGCAGTCTGCGCCGACAGGTAAAATCTCTCATCTGCCGGGCCAGTGATCCGGTGGCGGTGGAAGAATTATTGACGGCGGCGTTTGATGAGGGTGAGAACTGGTGGCGGTTGCGATTGGTAAAGGCGGCTTAGAGCGGTTCTAGAGCCTGTTTTCGTTTTGATGGAATCAAAACCGGGCTCTAAGTCTTTGTTTTGACGCTCCTGAGCCAAGGCGAAGGGCCGGACGGATAACCGGTATCCACTTATCCTGAAAACGCTCTAGACACGAAAAGTGGTCACCATGATTTCAGGGCGGTGAGCGTTTGCTGATATATGGGCAGGGATTTTCTTAGCACATTTTGACGCCATTTCGGGCTTTGCGGGTAGAAACGTTCTATTAAAAGATTTCGGGCCTCGCGCACTAAATCTGTGTCTTGTGTCCCATATTGTTTCAGCCAATCATCCAATAATAGAGCCTGCAACATTTTTAGCATATCATAAGTGCCCCATTCGATGACGACGGAAAGCATTTCCGCCTTGCTAATCCCGGCCATGTGATCACGCAGACCGCAAACCAGCATGCCTGTATAATTGGGAGCGCTGCCGGCGAGAATATCATCGGCATGGATTTTGTGTGGGGCCCACCATTTTTCTGCCAGCCGGTAATGCGCGGAGTCCTTTTTCATATCGGTGATAAAAAAGGGCTCAGCAAAATCACCTATGCCCGTGTGCCAGTCTATGTGAATAATTTTTTCGGCATGACGTAGATAGGTATCGGCAATGGAAAACAGGGTTTGCCATGACCATGAGAGGGCATGCCCGCCAAAACTCATGCCGTCCGGATGGCTATATTGTCCGGCGGTTACACCGTCAATGGCCCGTGCCATGCCTTCGCTTTCGGCAAAGGCAGCAAAGCTTTTGGTAAATTCCTCCAACCCGGCGGCATCCACATGGGCCTGTTTTATTATCTTGTGCAATCTCTCATAGGCCGGGTTTTGCGGATAGGGTTTGGCGTGGTCCAGACAGTTCCTGTTCAGGTCAATGCCGTCTTCATTGCCCCGGCGGGCATAGGCCCAGCCATAGGGATTGACCCCGTGAACCATTAGCAGGGCGGTGTCTGCAGGGAGTGTTTGGGAGAGATCATGATCAAGAAATTGTAACAGGGTTGCAGCGCCGGCGGCGGACTCCAGCCCGTGCGTGCCGCAGGTCAGCAATAATATTTTGCTGGCCTTTTTATTGCCGACCAAAGCACAATCCATGGCCAGAATTTCACCGCAAGGCCCTTTGTGTTCGGGGTGGGGAAATGAGTGAACGGGAATATTTCTGGCGGCACATTTATCGAGAAAATATTGACGGCCCTGCTGATAATTGTCGGAAAAATAGGCGGAAATGGGAGGGGACTCAAAGTTCATCACGGATAAAATTTTCTAAAATAGCGTTGAAGGCATCAGGATCTTCAAGAAAAGGGGCATGGCCGCATTGCGGCAGTTCAAAAATTTTATTCTGCCACAGATTTTTCCATGGCGCTTGTTTCAGATAGTCAAGGGCGACAAATACATCCTGGATACCATGAACCACGCAAATCGGTTTTTGCCATTTGGCCACGGTCTCAATCTGTCGATGCCCGCCAATACCGCTGAACCAATGACTGACCATGACTTCCCGGGCAATAGCGTCGGTGCGCTTGGCGCATTGGTAATAGATGTCCGGTATCGGATCGAGCGTGCCATAGGCGGCTTTGACAAAGGCTGCTAATTGTTCCTCGGTCGCTTGCGAAGAGCCAACGGCGGATTCAAGGGTGGCTGGCAAAAAGGCTTTTTCAACATTTTCTGGCCCCGGCCCTACGGGTGGCGCGCCAAAAATCATCAACCCCTTAAAAGCTGAATTAGGGCTCTGTAAATCCCCCCCGGCCATTTCCAGCGCGATATTGCCGCCAAGAGACCAGCCTGCGAGGATATAGTTTTTTATGCCGAGCCGGTTGATGGCCTGATTGAGTATTTGGGCATAGCCGGGGAAAGTATAGGTGGTTTCAGGGGTGACAGCATTGCTTGATTGGCCATGGCCGGGCAGGTCAAAGGCGATGATTCGATAGTTGGGTTTACCAAATAAGGAGAAAGGAGGACGTTTGAAATGGTCGAATTGCCGGGTAAAGGCGTCCTTGCAACTGGAGTTTCCGTGAATGAATATAATGGTTGCGGGACCGCGCCCCTGTTGGCGATAGGCTAGCTTGACGCCCTCAATATTGATTGATCCGGTTTTCATTGGCTGACTAGACCTCGCTTACAATATGAAGGGTGTGACGCCACCACAGGGTGCAGCGCCACACCGGATCCAAGGGAGGCACCCCCTAGAAATTGGCGACCACACCAACGCCATAGGTTCGGCCAATGGCAGGTTTATAGGTGATGGTACCGAAGAAGTCGCGGAAAGTGTCATCGACCCCGTCCTCATCCGTGAGATTGCGGCCCCATAAATAGATCTCAAATTTTTCGTTATTGGGTAAGAGGCCAATGCGTCCATTGAGCAAGGTCAGATCATCTATATAGCCAAAGGGCACTGTTGCGCCGGCTTGTAATTGGGTGGTTTTTTCTTCGTTTACCGTGGTGAAAAAGCCGCCCGTATGAGTGACATCGGCCCGTAGCATAAGCGTGCTGTTCAGGGCTGGAAGATCGCGTTGATAGATCGACGCCAGCGAAGCGGTAAATTCCGGTGCATTGGGCAGACGATTGCCGCTTGCATCGGCACCGGCTGTACCACCGCCGGGAAAGGACTGGAACTCTGCACTCAACAGACCAAATGATCCTTGAAAGTCGAGATTCTCTGTGGCGTTGAAGCGGAACTCCGCTTCCAGCCCTTTGGTGCGTACGCTGGCGGCATTGGTAATCCGAATGGAGGTGCTGCCACCGCCCAGATCAACAAATTGGTTGACCTGATAATTGTCATAATCGGCAAGAAAGGCAGCAATATTCAGATTGAGGCGACCATCGAGAAAATCACCTTTGAGGCCCAGCTCATAGCTGTCCACGGTTTCCTTATCAAATTCCAACCCGCTATTGGCGGCCAGTTCATTGGCGTTGATATAGTCGAGATTGAAGCCGCCGCTTTTATAGCCGGAAGAATATTTGCCATAGACATTGGTAGTATCGGACAATTCATAGGACAGGCTGACCGCTGGCGAGAAAAACTTGTCGGTGCGGGAATTGATGAGAGGTGAAGGATTGAGGGGGTCTGTTCCGGTGGAGCCAATGGCAAACACGCCGGAATTGCGCCCATCAAGCAGCCAGTTGGCATCTTTGTCCTCGACCGAATAGCGGCCACCAAATCCCAGAGTCAGGCGATCTGTAAAATCATAGCTGCCATTGATATAGCCGGCAATGGATTTGGTCTGCACCTGACCGCGATTGAGTACGGAAGAACCTTCCGGGCCAAAACCAACGGCCCCAGCCACAAAAGCCAGCTGGGCCGGTGTGATAGTGTTGGGGTCAAAGCCGAATAAAGGGGCAATGAAGGGAGCGACAAAGCCTTCATAAAAGTCGAAACCCAAAATGGCATCGCGATTGGTGGTCGCATCCTGCTTGTAATAATAAATCCCCGCCATATAGGTGAAACGCTCGCCGCCGGGGGAAATGAACTGTAGCTCCTGCGTATATTGCTTAAATATATCGGTGTATTCGATATGGAAAATATCGGTCGGGGAATAATCTGTGGCGTTGATGGTAAAGCCGTCCGTATCACGGTAACCGGTGATGGATTTGATCGTGAAGCCGTTATCCATCTCATATTGCATGTCGATCAGACCGCCCTGAATATCGCGCTCGTCTTTCGGGTCGATATTAAAGGCCACCTGACGCGGTTCTGGCGCAATGGCAATTGGAAAAATGCCCAGGAAGTCCGATAGGGGTTCTCCCAGCAGGGCATCATTTTTGGAGCGCAGGCCGTCATAGGCGAGGTTAATCTCAAACTTGTCCGAAGGGGTCAAACGCAATTGCGCCCGATAGGCGAGGACATCACGATTGGCCAGATCGCTGCCAGTGGTGATATTGTCGATATAGCCATCGCGATCGGTTTTGGCGACGGAAAATTTGGCGGCAACATTCTCGCCAAGCGGAACATTCACCATCGCTTTTAATTCGCGATAATTATAATTGCCAATATCGGCGCTAAGCTGGCCATAAAATTCATTGCTTGGTTTTTTGGTGACCAGGCTGATGGCGCCGGCGACGGTGTTCTTGCCAAACAGCATGCCTTGAGGGCCGCGCAAGACTTCAACCCGTTCCAGATCAAGCAATTCCTGATTGGCGGCTGGTGACTGGCCCATATAGACCCCGTCCACATAAACCCCCACACGGCTATCAAAGCCTATATTGCGCGAACTGGAACCAACGCCGCGAATGGTAATGACCGAGCGGAAATCCGTGCCATTGGAGATTTGTAAATTGGGAACATATTCATCAATTTGGGACAATTCACGGATAGAGGTCTGGTCGATCTCATTGCCGCCAATAACCGAAACCGCAATCGGTACTTCGCTAAGCTTTTCTGCCCGCTTGGTGGCGGTGATTATGATTTCATCATCAGCATTTTGCGCTTGGGCCTGCAATGGCAAGGACAGGGCAGTGCCGAGCATGAGGGCGGTGAGAAAGAGCCCTTTATGGCGGCGTATATTTTTTTGTCGGCGAAGAATATTTTTATGTCCGGTCTGAGTCATGATAAGCCCCTCTTTGGTAATCGTTAACCCGATAATTGCTATTACTATACAGGGCTGTATAGTAATAGCAAGCCTGCGGGATTGGCTGTTTGTGCAGGATTTAAGGAGGCATTGTGCCGTGGAACAGATTGTTGCTAGCAGCAGTGGCCGTCCCAGAGACCCTGATATTGAAGGGCGGGCGATTAGGGCAGCCTATGAGATTATGGCCGATTGCGGCTATGAGGGGCTTTCATTTGCCAAGGTCAGCGCCTTATCCGGTATTGCCCGGCCAACCCTGAAATTGCGTTGGCCAACGCGTACAGATCTGTGCATTGCCACGGGTAAATTCATTCTTGACCAGACCGTCGAGGTGCAGGTCCCGGATGATTTGAGCGGGGTTAATATCAGAGCATTGATGGCCAACATACTGGGCGGGTTGATTATCACCCTCAATGATCCGGAACGCTCACGCATTTTGCTGTCAATCATTGCTGCGGCCCATTTTTCCGATCCGTTGGGGGAGTTGCGGCGCTATATCATATCAAGACGGGGTATAATATTGAGGCGGCTGATTGAAACAGGCATGGAGCAAGGTGCGTTTTCGCCCGAGACGGATGTTGAAATGGCGGTGGACGGGCTAAATGGGCCGATAATATATCGCACCTTGATAACCGGCTTGCCAATGAATCCGGAAATGGCAAGGGCAATTGTCGATATGGTTTTACCGCCAATGGAATAGAGCAAGAACACAGATTGATCGCGCAAATCTTGGTTATCGTCTAAAACTATTGATGCAAAATGGCAACATTTACTGTTGATTTTGCGCCACAGATGGCCCATTGTCTTCCTCATGCTGGGGTTAGACTGCTTGTGGGATGCTTTATTGTCACAGTTTGCCGATTATAGACCTGAACCAACACCTATAAAGACGGGCTTGCCCGGGCCGACTGGTACTGCGCGGGCCGATGGGTGCTGTGCGGGTGGCGGGGCACCGGGACGGGAAGGGGACGTGGATGAGCTCTGATAATGCCGTCTCACAATCTTTGCCATCAGCCCCAACCGCCGAGGGCCTGCAAGGGGGTCGGCTGCGGGCCAGCCGCCGGTCGCAGGCGCGCTATTTGCTGATTGCCGGGCTGATTTTTCTGGCCATGGTGATCTTTCTTTCCACGGCGCTTTTCCTGTTGAATTTTGTTGAAGGATCAACCGCGCCTTTGGTGGTTTTGTTTACAGCCAGCGCTTTATTGGCTGTGGTGTTGTTGACCATTGTCAGTTTGCGGTTCTGGCGGATTTATCGGGATCGGCGTACCGGGCTTGCGGGCTCGCGCATGCATACCAAGCTGGTCGGGCTGCTATCGGTGGTGGCAATTGCGCCGGCGGTGATTACCTTTACTTTCTCGACCATTGTTTTGCAGCGCATGTCTCAGGATTTGCTGATTGATCGCATCAATATGTCAGTGACCAATGCGGTTAATCTGGCCAATGGATATTTTGGTTCCAACTCGATTCAAATGGGCAATGGGCTGGTGGACCTGGCGCTTGATGTCAAGGATTTTGAAGACCGTCAGGGCTATGCGGCGGCGCCGATCACTTTGCGGCAATATTTGCTGGGGCAGGCGATTGTGCGCGGATGGTCGGCGATTTATTTGCTCGATGGAGAACGCCGGATCCTTTTACGCGCCGAGGTAACGCCCCATACGGTATTGGATTACAAATTACCGGCCAGCAGCGTGTTTGATCGTATTGATCGGGGGCGTGATATTGCCTCACGGTATGATTTTAATGCCGTTGATAGCGAGAAGCTTGATCTCTATTACGGGGTGTTGAAAATTCAGCCCTTTGGTGAAGGTTATATCATTGCCTTCAAGGAAGAGACGCCGCTGATTGCATCGCAGCTATTGGCAGTGCGGCAGTTTCGTGACAGCTCGGCAGAGTTTCAAGGGACATTGGCCAATTTGCGGGTGGTGTTTTTGATCGGCTTTGGCTTGCTGGCACTGATTATTTTGCTGGTGGCGGTATGGGCCGGCTTGCTCGTTTCCAATGCTATTGTGCAGCCGATTTCGCGACTTTCCCATATGGCCAATCAGGTTTCCGGCGGGGATTTGTCGGCCCGGGTGGAGCCGCGCAAAAGCGATGGCGAATTGGGGGATCTGGCGCGGGCGTTTAATCACATGACTGCGCAGCTTGAGACCCAGCGCGATGATTTGGTATCCGCCCATCAACAATCCGATGAACGACGGCGATTTATCGAGGCGGTCTTGTCAGGGGTACCGGCCGGGGTGATGGGGCTGTCCAGCGATGGCCGCGTTACGATTGCCAATCGCATGGCGGCAGAATTTCTGGGGTCCTCGCCCATGCGCATGACCGGTGCGGCCCTGAAAGATTTGTCGCCGGGGATTTACGAGATTTTCGAGCAGGCCAAAAGAGAGCACGGCAATGAGGCAAGCGGGCAGGTCGAGTTGCAAAGCCGGGGGATGACGCATTTGCTCAGCGTACGCATTGGTGGTGATGGGGCCGGTTATGTGGCGACCTTTGATGATATTACGCAACTGGTTTCTGCCCAGCGTAGCGCCGCTTGGGGCGATGTTGCCAGACGCATTGCCCATGAGATTAAAAATCCGCTGACGCCAATACAGCTTTCGGCTGAACGCTTACGACGCAAATATAGCAAGGAAATTACCTCCAATCCGGAAGTCTTTGCCCGCTGCACCGATACGATAATCAAGCATGTTGGTGATATTGGTCGGATGGTCAATGAGTTTTCTTCTTTTGCACGCATGCCGGAGCCGGTGATGCGGGAAGAAGATTTGCGCGAGATCGTTAAAGAAGCCGTGTTTACTTTTCAGGTGGCAGCGCCGGAAATCGAATTTGAAATTAGTGCGCCCGATACCCCGGTCCTTATTCGTGCCGACGGGCGCTTGCTGGCGCAGGCCTGCACCAATCTTGTGAAAAATGCGGTGGAAGCCATTTCCGAACCTGAAAATGGCGGGGTCGGGCGAAGCGGCAAGGGTAAAATTCGTGTTGAGATTGATCGTGATCAAACCCATGCACGCATTGCCTTTGTTGATAATGGCAAGGGCCTGCCGGAAAAATCGCGCCACCGCCTGACCGAGCCTTATATGACCACGCGTGAAAAAGGCACCGGGCTTGGTTTGGCGATTGTGCGCAAGGTTATTGAAGAGCATCAGGGCCTATTGCGGCTCGAAAATGATCTGACCCTCGGCGGTAAAACCGGCACGCGGGTGTCGATTATTATCCCCTTAAAAGGTGCGGTGCGGGTTCGTGCGGACAATGCCGAGCAAAACAATTCTTCCCCGAAGCAGGAGCGTGTAAAATGAGTGTCGATATTCTTGTGGTTGATGATGAGCGCGACATTCGCGAGCTTGTCAGTGGCATTCTCGAAGATGAGGGCTATGCCCCGCGTATGGCGGCCCATAGTGATGCGGTGTTTGATGCGTTGAAAAAACGCCTGCCGGCTTTGGTGATTCTGGATATCTGGTTGCAGGGATCCAAACTTGATGGACTTGAAATTCTGGATGCGATTAAAGAATTGCATCCGGAACTGCCGGTGCTGATTATTTCCGGCCATGGCAATATTGAAACGGCTGTCGCGGCTATTCGCAAAGGCGCGTATGATTTTATTGAAAAGCCTTTTAATGTGGACAAGCTGGTGCTGGCGGTACATCGGGCATTGGAGACGGCGCAATTACGCCGTGAGAATACCGATCTTAAATCCCAATCCATCACTATGGGGCTTATTGGCCATTCTTCTTCCATGGTACAGTTGCGCTCGCTGGTGGAAAAAATTGCCGATTCCAAATCCCGAATTCTGATTTCCGGTCCCGCCGGCGCGGGCAAGGAAATGTTGGCGCGCACTATTCATGGCCAATCCCATCGTTCGTCGCGCCCTTTTGTGATTGTTCGTGCCGCTACAATCGCGCCGAATAAAATGGAAGAGGCGCTGTTTGGCATTGAGGGCAAGGATGGGCAGCCACGCAAGGTTGGTCTGATGGAAGAAGCGCATGGGGGAACATTGCTTTTCGATGAAGTGGCTGACATGCCCATGGAAACGCAAAGTAAAATCCTGCGGGTCTTGGTGGAGCAGCGTTTTATTCGTGTCGGTGGCACCGAGCCGGTTGAGGTTGATGTCAGAATTATTTCGACCACGTCGAAAAACCTGCTGGAAGAGGCAGAAGCCGATCGTTTTCGCAAAGACCTGTTTCATCGTCTTTCGGTGGTACCAATCTCGGCCCCGACATTGGCGTCCCGGCGTGAAGATATTCCCGAACTGGCGGAAGCCTTTATTACCAGTATTGCTGCTTCGGGTGGCATTCGCCAACGGGGCATAACCAATGATGCTCTGGCGGCTTTACAAGCCTATCACTGGCCGGGCAATGTGCGGCAATTACGCAATGTTCTGGAGCGCACCTTGTTAATGATGGGCGATGAGCCGCAGAATGTCGATATCACGGTTGAAAAATTGCCCAACGATATTGTCAGTACTGGGCCGGCTATGCCAAGCGGGGAAGGCATGAAACAGCTTATTGCCATGCCTATTCGCGAGGCGCGGGAGAAATTTGAGCGTGAATATCTGATTGCCCAGATCAATCGCTTTTCCGGTAATATTTCGCGCACAGCGGCTTTCATTGGCATGGAACGTTCGGCTCTGCACCGTAAGCTGAAAGCGCTGGGGATCGAATCCAATGCCCGAGCGGAAAGTAGCTCTCGCGTCTGATAAATAGGCTATTAACCTAACATTATTAAGAAGTTAGAGCGTTTCCAGGATAAGTGGATACCGGTTATCCGTCCGGAAACGCGTCAAAACAAAGACTTAGAGCCCGGTTTTGATTCCATCAAAACCGAACAGGCTCTAGAGGACTTCCCGAAAAGTGGGTCCTTCGACAAGCTCAGGATGAGGCCGGTTTTCGGGAAGTGCTCTAGGGGAATAATGCGGGGTCTGGGCGTTTGTAACCAACCAGCCTATATAGGGCGATGGGCCCGTTTTTAGGGCGAGGAAAGATGAAGAGCTATGCGGGTAATTATTTGTGGTGCCGGGCGGGTTGGATATGGTATTTGCGCGCGCCTTGCGGGCGAAAAATTTGATGTTACCGTTATCGACCAGTCCGAAGATTTAATTCGGCATATTACGGAGCGCCTTGAGGTGCGCGGAATTGTTGGCAATGCGTCCTATCCGGATGTGCTGACCGAAGCGGGGGCGGGGGAGAGTGATTTGATCATCGCGGTGACGCAATCCGATGAGGTCAATATTGTTTCCTGCCAGATCGCCCATTCGCTGTTTAATGTGCCGACCAAAATGGCGCGTATTCGCGGTGAATCCTATCTTGATAATAAATATGCCGATTTGTTCAGCCGGAACAATATTCCGATTGATGTTGTGATCTCGCCAGAGTCGGAAGTGGCCGAAGCTATTTTGCAAAGACTGGCAACGCCGAGCGCGTTTGAAATACGCAGTTTTGCTGATGGCCGAATCTGGGCCGTTGGGTTGAAGATCAAAGAGTCCTGCCCGATTACCGATACGCCTTTGCGGCAGGTGGCAGAACTATTTCCCGATCTTGAAATTACGATTGTCGGCGTTGCCCGCGAGGGTAAAATATTTCGTCCCCATGCAGATGATGAACTGACCAAGGGGGATGATATTTATTTTGTGGCCGACCGTAATAAAGTGGATCGGGCCTTGCAGATATTGTCAGAGGCGACAACGCAGGCCCGGAAAATCATCATCGTTGGCGGCGGCAATATTGGCTATCATGTGGCCAAGGCATTGGACGATAATAATCTTACCAAAATCCGTATCATTGAGCCCAGTTCGGATCGCGCCCATTATATTGCCGAGCATTTGGAGCGGGCGGTTGTTATTCAAGGCTCTGGCCTTGATCGCGATATTTTGCTGGAAGCCGGGGCGGCTGATTGCGAGACCATTGTTGCGGTCAGTAATTCCGATGAGGTCAATGTTTTAAGCTCTATCATTGCCAAGCGGGAAGGGACCAATCGGGCCTTGTGTCTGGTCAATGAGCGCACTTATGGGGAGATTAGTGAATCGGTTGGCATTGACCGTTTTGTTGATCCACGAGCGGTGACGGTTTCGACTATTTTACAGCATGTGCGGCGCGGGCGCATTAAGGGTGTGTTTTCCATTATGGACGGGGCGGCAGAACTGGTCGATGCTATTGCTCTTGAAACCTCGTCTCTGGTGGGGGAAACATTGCAGGATACCAATCTGCCTTCGGGTGTGGTGGTTGGTGCGATTTTGCGCGATGGCGAGGTCATTCTGCCAACGGCAAAAACGATTATTCAAGCCAATGATCGGGTCGTCCTCATGGCCTTGCGCGAGAATGTCAAAGATGTAGAACAAATGTTCCGGGTCACATTGGAATATTTTTAACCGATGAATTCTTCAGCAATCGTCTCTTATCTAGGCCGTGCGCTTCTGCTTCTGGCAGTGGCGGCCATAGCGCCGATGATTGCGGCTTTACTGGAGCGGGATATATCCGGCGCTGTTTCTTTTGCGTTTGCAGCGCTGCTCATGGGGTTCTTGGGGGGTGGCCTTTATTATGCGTCTTATCGCGAAAGCCGTGACAAAGAAGCATCAGGCTTGCGCGAAATTATTCTGGTGCTTTTGGCCTGGTGGTTAATTGTTCCGCTATTTGCCGGACTGCCCTTTGTTCTCGATGGGATGCCCTTTGTTGATGGCTGGTATGAAGCCGTTTCAGCGATGACGACCACTGGCGCATGGATCAATGCCGCTGAAGCGCGGGCCAGTGATGGCGGCATGTTGTGGCGGGCGGTTTTGCAATCTCTGGGCGGGTTGGTGTCGTTAGCGGCGGCGGCAGCGGTTTTTGTTCGCCCGCAATTTTTGGGCGTGACGACAGTAACGCCGCCCTTTAGTCTTGGCGGGGAGACGGCCTATCTCCATACCTTCAACACCGCCCTGCGCAGTTTCTTTCCGATCTATATTGCGCTGTCTCTATTTGCGGCAATTTCCATTTCCATTGCCGGGGCGCCGGCCATTGATGCGCTGGTCATGGGCTTGTCGCTGATGGCGTCTGGCGGGTTCATCCCCAAGGAAGGCGGGCTTGCTGCCTATCAAAACAGCGTTTTGATTTTTCCGGTTTTTCTGACCATGGTTTTAAGCGGGGTAAATTTTATCCTGATTGTCCGGATTGCAGATCAGAGGGCGCGACTTCGGGATTTGCGTGAGAAGGAAACACGGCTGTTTATTATTTTTATTCTTCTGGTCGGGCTTCTTTACTGGATATCGACGGATTCGCGCAATCTGGCACTTTTGCCAATGCAGATTTTCAATGCGGCCTCGATATTGTCCACCAATGGCTTTACCATGGGGGTCAGCCCGGAGCTGGTGCCGGTTCTGGTGACGGCGGTTATTGGCGGCGCGGCGGTGTCCACGGCCGGGGGGATAAAGATTATCCGCTGGATTATTACCTTTGGCCGGGCCCGACAGGAATTGTGGAAGCTGGCCCACCCCCATGGGGTGCAGACGGAAACCGGCACCGCCAATGAGCTGGCGGTATGGATACATTTTATCGCCTTTACCATGCTGCTGGCCTTGATGGTTTTGATGATTACGATTTTCGGGCATTCTTTGGAACTGGCGGTAACCGGCGCGGTTGCGGTTATCAGCAATGCTGGGCCGCTCATCAGCCTCGCGCCGGGGTCTTTTAGCGATTATGCCATATTCAACAGTGATTTAAGGATTATTCTGGCCTTGGGCATGGTACTGGGGCGGATGGAACTTGTTGTGCTACTAGCATTGTTCAATCGCACATTTTGGCTAAGATAGCGACTATAAGGGGCAAAAACATCCAATAAATGCTCATTTTAGAGTATTCTCTTGCAAATTAGGTCAAACTCCATAATTGTGCTTAAACAGGCAACAATGGTCATAGAACCAGCTACATAGGGTCAACCATGAGCGATAAAAAGCAAAATCTTCAGGATAGTTTTCTCAATCAATTACGCAAAAGCAAAACATCGGTAACGATTTTTCTCGTTAACGGCGTGAAATTGCAGGGTATTGTAACATGGTTTGACAATTTCTGTGTCTTGCTGAAAAGAGACGGAAATGCGCAGCTTGTCTACAAGCATGCTATATCAACCATAATGCCCGCAACACCGGTCCAACTTTATGAAGGTGAAGAGGGCGACGATTAGGGAAGCGGAGCCCCGGATAGCCTCTTGGAATCAGTAAATCACATTGTTGAAAATGCACTTGTCCTTCACCCGCTGGTAAAGGGTGATGGGGCGCGCCTGCGTGCGCCTGAGGCCTGTCTGGAAGAGGTTATTGGGCTTGCCGAGGCTATTCATGTGGCGGTGGTTGAAGCACAGATTATTACGGTGGCGGTGCCAAAACCTGCGACTTTTATCGGGCTTGGCAAGGTTGAGGAGATTAATATCTGGCTTGATGCGCAAGACCCACGCCCCGGTCTGGTTATTTTTGATGGCGTGCTGACCCCGGTTCAGCACCGTAATCTGGAGCGTCATTGGAAAGTGAAAGTGCTTGATCGCACGGCGCTCATTCTGGAGATTTTTGGCGCGCGCGCGCAAACCAAGGAGGGGCGGCTGCAAGTCGAGCTTGCGCATCTGACCTATCAGCGCTCGCGTCTGGTGCGGTCATGGACCCATTTGGAGCGCCAACGGGGCGGGGCCGGATTTCTTGGCGGGCCCGGGGAGCGGCAGATTGAATCGGACAGGCGTGTTCTGGCAGAAAAAATTGATCGCTTGAAGAAGCAGATTGAAAATGTCCGGCGCACAAGAACCCTGCAACGGGCCAAGCGCAAAAAAGCCCCGCATCCCGTGATTGCATTGGTGGGTTATACCAATGCCGGCAAGTCAACCTTGTTCAACCGCATGACCAATGCCAGCGTGAAAGCGGAAGATTTACTGTTTGCCACTCTGGATCCGAGCATGCGGGCGGTAGACCTGCCAAGCGCCTTGCGGCTTATCGTTTCTGATACGGTTGGATTTATTTCAGACCTGCCAACGCAACTGGTTGCCGCCTTCCGTGCCACGCTGGAAGAGGTCTTGGAAGCGGATCTGATTTTGCATGTGCGTGATGCCTCGCATGGAGACAGCGAAGCACAAAGACAGGATGTGTTGCAGGTTTTATCGGAGCTGGGGATTGGCTGTGATGACCAAAGGCCGGTGATCGAGGTTTTGAACAAGATTGATCTTCTGGAAAAAGAGGATGCAAGCCTTTTGCAAAAGGCCAGCGATATCAAGCGCGAAACCGCTTTGGGGACGCTGGATGATCCGTTTCCAATTGCCGTCTCGGCGGTAACCGGTGAAGGGGTTGACCAGCTTTATATGCTGATTGATGAAATCCTGACCCGCCATTATGAAACGCTGAGGATTGACTTGCCGCTGGAAGCGGGACAGGCCATGGCCTGGCTCCATGCCCATGGGGAGGTTGTGGAAGAGTGCCGCCAGAATGGGGCTGTTCACATCATTGTGCGTATGAGTGCGAAATCCAGCGGCCAGTTTTATAAAAAATTTCAATCGGACCTCGTAGCGAGCAACGCCATTCATGCCGGATAATATTATCAGTGCAGCAAAAGATGAGGGCTTGCATGAGCAGGTTGCCAATCTTTTGCGCATTGCCGCCGAGCGCGAGGTTATGCCACGTTTTCAGAATTTGCGTGATGATGAAATATCCTGCAAATCAAGCCCGCAGGATTTGGTAACCGCCGCTGATATTCGCGCTGAAAAATGGCTCAAACCGCAATTATTGGGATTAAAGCCGGGGTCGGTTCTAATTGGCGAAGAAAGTGTTGCCGAGGATCCGGCGCTTTTATACCAATTGGATGACAAGGGTGTGTTCTGGATTGTTGACCCGGTGGATGGCACCGGGAATTTTGTCAAAGGCTCCGAGCGTTTTGCGATGATGGTGGCGTTGGTGGAGCGCGGCGAGACGACCCATTC
>Ga0256839_1003405_pt1 | contig 16426 bp, 11 predicted proteins | sample 354166metaG_FD_185968 | JGI IMG/M metagenome (GOLD analysis project Ga0256839, IMG submission 185968) | Hydrothermal vent microbial communities from Mid Atlantic Ridge, Atlantic Ocean - 354-166 | ecosystem: Environmental > Aquatic > Marine > Hydrothermal vents | place: Atlantic Ocean: Mid... | reverse complement strand
TCTTTCTTAACAGCCGCTAGCGCAGTTATAGCGGCGATTTTTGCCTTGCCAAGCGGCGTATCTTTAATGCGCTCTATCTGTTCTTTAGCTAGCTTATCTGCAGCAATTTTTTCAGCTTTTTCTTGCGCAGCGATTTTGTCAGCCGCGATTTTATCTGCTGCATCTTGAGCTTTCTTGGCTTCGGCATCTGCTCTAGCTTTTTCTTCAGCAACCAAGTCTCTTGGGGTAGAGATCGAGCTTGCCGCTATTGGCGCCCCGCTATTTATTGCGCTATCAAAACTAGTGGTCATCGCATTTATTTCAGCCATTCTCAAATTAATGGATTTGTCAGAAATGCTATCAAGATTTTTAATGATGGATGCTTGCCTCTCAAGCATAGCATTCGGACCACTAACATGCGCGGTGTCTGCTGTGCTTATAACTATATTATGTAGCTTATCTATTTCTGTTAATTTCTCGATAGCATCTTTGTTTACTGCTAATCTGTCTGCTGCAATTTGACCTTTAAATGCATCTATTGTGGTATCAAGCTGAGTTTTTAATGCTTCATATGCTTCTACTTTATCAGTTTCACCAACGGCAACACTTACAGCAATATTTGAATCTAGAGCAGCCGTGCGGTCATTTGCGAATGTATCTAGCTGCACTATTAGGTTATTGAATGCAGCGTCTGTGTTGGTGCTACTATCGCGCGCAGCCTTAAGATTGTCAAAAGACATTTCCTTAGCCGCAGCAATATCCGAAGCACCACCACGTGTTAAGGTTGAGCTTTTGCCGCTACTGCCGCTGCCGTCAGAGGATTGCTGGATTTTTAGAGCTTTTTTGTAATCATCACTGTAATGTGAATCCCACCTAAGGCTAGGCCATTTTTTATCCGCCCAAGCAGAAAGATTAAAACCATCATCTTCCTCTCGGTTTGTGTCAAGAAATTCAGAAAGGTCGCCAGATATAGCAGCATGTGCAACACCTTCACCAATGCCTCCCAAACCATCTGTTAATACATTAAGCCCTGCGGCTGTAGCTCTTACACCAAGGCGAAGGATAGTGCCGAGCATCCAGCCGGCTTCATTGTCGTAAGATACCATTGTGGACGCGGCCCCCGCGCCAAGCCCCCATGCAGTATTTTTTCCTAATTCAAAGGCGAATTCACCAGTAGTAAGACCTTCATATTCACCATTATATATTTCTGATCCCGCGCCGATAAGGGAGCTAGAGCCAATAGCAAGCACTCCAAATTTGGTCATTTTAAATCCAGCAGGGTTAGACCATGTGGTGGGTTTTGACCACGCCATTTCCTTAATACCTTCGGAATACGCGCCCTTGCCTACGGTTGTGCGATCGAAAAGCCCTAATGAACCCCATCTTGTAATCCCCCTAAATGATGCTTTTATTCTGCCCTCAGTTGTATTGCCATCCGCATCAATTGCGCGCCAAGATCTTACAAGATTATCATGGGCTGCGTCTGATGAAAAATCTTTAGTTTCTATTCCTGTGGTCGTTTTTGTACCTGGTTTATATGTGTCATAACCAAAACTCCAAGCTAATGGCTTATATATTGTATATCTACTTAAATTTGTTGCCAATATGCCGCCGGGTAGGGATAAGTCTCTGGTGGACAGCCAAGGAATACCGAATAATTTCCATTCACCGTTATTAGAATGAAGCGTTGCATAGGTTGCTTGATAATCTGCACGTGCAGATCTTGATCTTGCTTGTCTGTTATCACCAAAGGCGTATTCAAGGCGACCCCTAGTCCAAAATGAAGTATCTTGGAAGCCCGCCGCACCAGAGGATTCCCTGTTTATTAAGCTGCTAATCCTTTTATTGTATATATTGAATGTTTCACTATGCCAGAATGGGTCAGGGTTACCTGCCTTCATTGCGTTGACAGCGTCAGTCCAGTTTGTTGAAGATATTATTGTTTTACCCTGATTACCTTTGGTTTGTGTCATTCTTGCTAATAATTCTATGGCGCCAACTGCATGTTGCCCTTGCCTTTTCTTGAATATTTCTTTTATCTCAGCAAGGAATGTTTCACCAGCGCGGTCATTTTCCCAATCAAAAACAGAAGATCCGTCTGCGTTCCTTTTTGTGTATTTTTCTATAAATTTTTGCTCTGTATTTTCAAGATTATCGCCGCCTTCTTCACCTCTTCGGCTGCCTTTAAGCCAAGTATATGTTATTGGCTTGCCCTTAAACTCGGTGTGATCATAAATTCTTTTCTCAATTTGCTGCTCTAGGGTGGTCATATATTGACCCGATGCCCGAACTCTTTTTGATGGTTCTATGTGATCTTGGTCTGGCCAAAATCCAGTTAGCCTTGTCTCCGCGTCATTGGCAATGCGGGCTGACCTAGACGCCCCTGTTATGCTGTCCTTCATTTCTTCTATATTGAAATAACCAGATCTTATTAACTTTAGATTTTCAAGTATTTCTTGACCGTTCTTCCCATCAATACCCATGGCTATATCTTCGGCTAGTTTTTCCATATCTTGGACATATTTAAGTAGCTGTTGTTTTTGACCAATTGTTAAATCATCACCATTTGTTGCTCGATCATCACCTGTTTTGCTTCTCTCGGAATTTGTCTTAAAAGTACTATCTACATGCTCCCTTAGCTCACGCATTTGGTTGCGGAACTGCGCTAGCATCTCACGATTATCTTTGGCAAAATTATCAATAACATCAGATGCGCTGATATTAGATTTACCATCAGCAACAGCTAACACATCTTTATTAAGTTTTTGGAGGGCTTTTGTTAAACCAGCATCGCCCATTGCTTCATCAACATATTTGGTAACGGGGCGCGTTACATGAATTGATTTTGCAAGCATTGCCTTTGATGAATAAACCCTATCTTTCCAGTCAATTATTTCAGGATGCAAACGCATTCCGATTTTATGCCTGTTAAGTATCCAAGCAGGGTTAAATTTGGGTAAATCTTTTTCCGAAGTGTTAGGAGGCTCATATTCGCCTAATACATTTATGGGCTTTCTTGCGGAAACCCAATCTTCACGCGCTGAGGCGGCATTACGACCATTATTAGTTGCAGTAGTAATTTCATCATTTGCTTCATCAAAAAAATCTTGAGCCTTATATAAATAGTCAGGATCAACATCCTTGTATTTGGAGTGCATTTCTGGAAAATCAAGTTCTCTGCCATATTGGATAGAGTCCCATAATTCAGTTTCAAATTGAATGCGCTCGGAGCTGTCTTTTAAACCGTTCAGAAATTCTGGTCTGCTATAAAAGTCTTCAGCTTGGGGGTTGCCGTAATCTTTTGCAAGAATAACGATATCATTTTGCAGTTTTTTAAGTGCAGCCTCATCACCTGATTTAAGTGCTGTATCAATATTAATACTAAGGTCATTCGCTGCAATTGCAGCAAATTCCTTCACTCTATCGGCTTTTTCCAAGGCATTCAGGGGCTTAGTTTTTATATCTTTTGTATAAACGGGATCGGATCGTAAGTTCTTGATAATATTAGTGTTCTCTATGCCATTAAGGAATAAATCAGGGTCGTTAGTTCTGGTTAAAAACTCGACATCAGGCTCTTTATATGCCTCTGATGTTATGTAATTCCCTGGGTTTTTTATGCGATCTTCTTCGACCATATCATTACGCGCAAGCACCATGAAATCTTCATAGCGACCGTTAGGTCCCGCTATGATTTTAGCATCAGCAATTAAACGTTCGTTAGCTTCTTTGAAGAGATCACTAGCTAATTTAATAGATGCATTATTAAGGTTAAGATTGTTATTTATAAATTCATCAATATTAGGGTTATCACCTTCCCTAATATCACTCATAATATATTTTTCAATCTCAGCATTGTCCATTGTGTGGGTTCTGGCGCTTGCTCTAGCTTGATGTTTCGACACTTTCTCATGCTGGATTTTTTGTTCTTCAACCCAATTCTGAGTTGCTCTTGTAATATATGAGTCTTTTTCACCGCCAAAAATCTCCGCAAGCTCTTCACATTTTGTATCGATTTGAGCTTGTCTGTTTTCAATAAGACCAGCCGCAGCCTTATAGACGCTGCGCCCTGGCGATATGCCATGTTTGGCGGCAAGCCCTTCTATATCAATGTCTTTTCCATTAAACAGATCATCACCGAATTCTGTCGCAAATTTATCAACTCTAGAACTAAATTCTATTACTTGCTTAAATGATGGGTCACTTAACAGAGCCATTTTTTCATCACTGGCGTTAAGTTTGGCATCATCAAGCCATTTTTCGACATTACCGTCTTGTACAGCTTTTAAAAGATCGGGGGATATTTCGTCTATTAGCTCGTGATTTATAGTGTTACCGCTAAGAGCCTTTTTAAGCATAGCAGCAAAATCAGGCGGAGAGTCTGTAACCCCCATTATATGCCTTGATATTTTCCCTGATATATTTCCTAAAGCCATTCAGCTTACCTTTCAACAATCACCGCTTATTATATGTAATTTATTACATTTTTTATTTATTCTTATCAGCATTTTAGCTTAAATAATAGGTGCTTGTCAAATTTAATTACGATTTGAAGCTTCTTTGGATTTCAAGAGCCTCGTCAGGCGCTATATATAGGCTGATGATTGGTTGGTCAGGTCTGATTTCTAGACCGTACACTTGATTATGGAATGCTATAGCTAATGGGTTGGTCGCTGTGCTGGTATATTGGCTTTGCGCGCTGTTGTTACGTGTGAAGTGGTCGGCGCTGCTTGTGAATTTGCCCGTTATTGGCTCTGGCTTGCTATCTTCGGATGAAATTAGTCTTGACCTTATTTCATCTGAGTAATGATCATCAATAGCATCTTCAACGGACTTGCTGGTTTTGTCTAACCGTTCTTGCTCTTGCTCATCTGAATTTCTGCTTGCGGCGATTGCTGCTACGGGAGTTCCCATTGCCGCCGTAGCGGTTATAACTTTGCCAGAGCGTGTACCAGCAAATTCTTTCGTGTTTCTTGCCCAGCCACCTGTATTTCGCACTGCATATGGAATGGCGATACCAAGGGATTTACCCAAAACGAATCCAAATCCTGCGGCTTGTGCTGATCTGTCGTAATCCCAATCCTTTTGTGCGCCTACGGTAATATCTACTTGCTGGCGGTTTTCATCGTCTTTATAGGAGTAAAAACTGCCCTCAACCCCCATCGCGGTTGAGCCGATTAAAGCGCTTGACCTTGTGGTGTTTTTCATGCCGATTGCCATAGCTACTTTTACAACGTCGTGTCCCGCGGTTGTTGCTATTGATTCTTTTATTCCTTGTGCAAGCGTCATTTTAATGCCTGCTTTAACCCCTTGTGCGCCAATAGTTGCCGCGCCTAAAGTGGCTAGTCCTACATATGAGCTAGGGTCGTATGACATGCCAGCTATAGCACGCCCCCATCCAGCCAATGACATGCTTTTATGCTCATATGCATCCATCATATATTTGAAGGCAATTTTTTCATCCATTGAGGTTTCGTCAGAGGCGACTTGCGCGGCATTTGCGCCCATAATTACCATATTGTAATTAAAGCGCCCCATATAGCCAAGACCCCATTCATCGATCTCTGCTCTAGATTTTTCATCGCTCCAGTTGTTTTCATCCCTTAGATCGCGCCATGCATTGTCACCATGTTCCATGTTATAGACTAGCTCAGAAGCATAATGCCAGCTAGTATTGCGCTCTAGCTCACTTTCTGTGTAATCAGTATCTGAAAATATAGAGGAATCATATTCGTGAGCTGTGTAGGTTTTATCGGCTTTTAGCTTATCCCAAAACAGCTCGTTTTCCTCTGCTGCTGAGATTCTGTTTTGTCTTCTTTCATAACGGGATGTGGTGTGTTCTGTCATCTAAATCACCATACCCTTACACGTCTAGGGTGAATGGATCAAACTCGGCAGCAGCAATGGTGGCTTTTGGTTTTGATTCTGGTTTATCACCAAATCCAGCCATATCCATTAGATGATCTTTGTTCATATATGCTGTGGTTGCAAGTCCAATTAATATCATAGTGCCAAAGCTTGGCATAGCACCACTTTTATCATCTTTAATGCCAATCGCTTTTCCTATCCAATTCAGCACACCAACACCAGCAACACCTCCCGCGCCAATTCCAAGAGCTTTACCCCAGTTAAAGCCGTCTTCTTCGTCACCTTTCGCGCTTGCTCCAAATGTATTAGCTACGGTTTCATCAACAAGTTCTTGCGCTGCATCCTTGGTTTTGGTTACAGGGCTTTGCAAAAATTCACCAGTTGACATGGCGGTATTGTGTAGCCAATTACCAGCATCCGATGCAGCTTCTTGTGCTTCGTCTAATGTTTGTGTTGGGCTGTCTGCTTTTTGCCCAACAAATTTCTGAACATCTTCGAAATCACCCTTAAGTTTTCCTGTTTGAAAGCGTTGGTAAATCACGCTGCCCGCGCCAGTAACGGCAGTAAAAGCAGCAATTATCAGGGGTAAACCCATCAGCAAGCCCTCCCTAAAATAAGAGTGGGGGCGTGGTAAGGTTTATTGCAAATACCTAAAATGTTGGAGTTTTTCAACATAAGCCTTCCTTTTATCACCGCAAGTATTTCGTATAATATACACATAATACTTTAATTATAGCACATTCCCTGCGCTTTTTATAAATTCTTATTTGAAGTATAGAATATTTGGAGCGGTTATTGCAAGCTTTTTATGTATATCTTGCTAAATTTTAATGCCTGAAATGACGCATAGCTGTAAATACCATGGCAAGCCCGCGCTCATTTGCAGCATCTATAACCTCTTGATCGCGGATAGAGCCTCCGGGTTGTATAACGGCGGTAACTCCTGCCTCTGCCGCAGCTATTAGCCCATCAGCAAAGGGAAAGAATGCGTCCGATGCAACGACAGAGCCGTTTGTTAAAGGCTCATCCCAGCCAGCATTTTTTGCGGCTTCGGTGGCTTTCCATGCAGCAATGCGAGAACTGTCTATACGGCTCATCTGACCAGCGCCAATACCAACGGTTGCGCCGCCTTTGGCGTATATGATAGCGTTCGATTTAACATGCTTACTAACGCGGAACGCGAATAACAAATCTTGCATTTCCTTGCTTGTAGGCTCGCGGTCGGTCACTATTTGCAGATTTTCCTCATCAAGTAATTCTATGTCAGTATCTTGAACAAGCAAGCCACCAGCAATGCGCGTAACCATAGGGCGCTTTTGCGTTATGTCAGGCAATCCGCCAGTTGTAAGCACGCGTATATTCTTCTTTTTCTTCAATATATCAATTGCCGCTCCGTCAATATCAGGGGCAATAATGACTTCGGTAAAGCGCTTTATGATCGCCCCTGCTAAATCCGCAGTTAATGTACGGTTAAGTGCTATAATCCCACCAAAAGCGCTGGTTTCATCGCAAATAAGAGCTTTTTCATATGCGTTTAACATGTTAGAATCGGTGGCAACTCCGCAAGGATTGGCATGTTTTATGATAGCAACGGTGGGCGTATCAAACTCAGATACAAGCTCGAAAGCGGCGTCGGTGTCATTAAGGTTGTTGTAGGATAACTCCTTACCTTGCACTTGCGTTGCGCGCGCTGCTCCTGCTCTTAAGCTATCATCAACAAGATAAAGAGCCGCGCTTTGGTGCGGGTTTTCGCCATATCTAAGCTTTTGCTTTAGCGTGCCAGAAAAGCTTATGCGCCTTGGGGTTTCCTCTTCTACTTGCGTGGCGAACCACCCTGCAATGCTTGAGTCATAAGTCGCCGTCATTGAAAATGCCGTAAAGGCAAGCTTTTGGCGAGTTGTTTTGGTCACTCCGCCGTCATTATGATCCATGTTCTCTATCACTCGGTCGTAATCTTGTGGATCAGTGATAACCGTAACAAAATCATGGTTTTTAGCAGCAGAGCGTATCATAGCAGGCCCGCCAATATCAATATTTTCAATGCATTCGGGAAAGTTTGCGCCGCTATGAACTGTCTCAACGAAAGGATATAGATTGATAACAACCATATCTATTGACTGGATATCATTATTTTTCATCGCATCCATATGATTAGGATTATCGCGCCGCGCAAGTATTCCTCCATGGATTTTAGGGTGCAGCGTCTTTACGCGCCCGTCCATAATTTCGGGAGAGCCAGTATGATCAGATACTTGGGTAACCTTAATTCCTGCGTCAGATAGGGCTTTTGCTGTGCCACCAGTGGATAATATTTCAACACCATGATTTTGAAGTTTGCGGGCAAAATCCTCTATATTTGTTTTATCTGAAACTGAAATAAGCGCACGTTTGATTTTAACAGCGCTTGGGTCGCTTATAGTATTATCTGACATATTATATTTACCGATTTTTTATGAGTTAGGAGCGGATTATATGCAGTAATAACCTTATGTGCAATAGGTTTATGCAGCCTTCACATGTTCGCTATTTACTTTTGCATAAAGCCCGCGCCTATCCTTAATGCCTTTGAAAACATCGGTTATGCCCAGCACTGTTTCCGCTCCGCCAAGGAAGAAAAACCCATCATCATTTATTTGACCGTTTATGCGCTCCATAACGTCTTTTTTGGTAGGGGGGTCAAAATATATTAAAACATTACGGCAAAATACTATATCGAACTTGCCGAGAGAAGCCATCGGGTCAAGTAAGTTGAAATATTTGTAAGTAATCATATTTTTAATATCTTGATTTATGGTCCATTTATCACCATTTTGTGTGAAATATTTCATCAAATGAGTGATTGGAAGTCCGCGCTGTACTTCAAATTGAGAATAAGTACCTTCTTTTGCTTGATCTAAAATTTCTTGAGATATATCCGTTGCCACTATCTCGAAATTAAACCCTGGCATTTTGGCGGCCTCTTCTTTTATGGTCATTGCAAGAGAGTAGGGTTCTTGCCCGCTAGCCGCCGCCGCGCACCAAATACGTATTTTCTTAGAATGACCAAGCTTGTTTTTATAGTAGGGCAAAACATGGGTTTTAAATATTTCAAACGGCTTTATATCTCTGAAAAATGAGGTTTCATTAGTTGTCATCGCCTCTACTATATCTTTTACAAGATCTTTAGGAGGCACGCCGCGCAATATATTCGTCATTGTAGATATATCATCATAGCCCCATTTTTTTGATACAGGCTTTAGGCGAGATTCTATCAAGTATGATTTATCTTGAGTAAGCACAAGGCCTGAGTTGCCTTTTAGTAGGTCTTTATAGATATCGAAATCCGCAATATTCATTTTTTATTATTCCAATGTTATTTAATTATAGTTTTTATTGATCTGGCAATATCATTAACAGGTAAAACTTTACTACATATTCCCGCCATAGCCACTGCCCCTGGCATACCCCAAACCACGCTTGTCTCCTTGTCTTGGGCAATGATTTCCCCGCCTTTGTCAGATAGAGCGCTAGCCCCCTTGAGCCCGTCACTACCCATGCCCGTTAGAATAACACAAAGTATTTTATCACCGTATATTTCAATAAGCGACCTTAGCATAGGATCAACGGCAGGCTTGCAGAAATTCTCCTGCGCCCCGTCATCTAGTTTAATTTTAAGCTGAGCGCCTACCATTTCGAACAGCATATGTTTTCCACCCTGAGCCACATAAGCCTTGCCAGATTCAACTATCATGCCGTCTTGCGCTTCAAGGGTTTCTATACCAGTATTTTGCTCAATATGTTTTGCAAGTATAGCGGTAAATGTTGCGGGCATATGTTGGGTTATAACGATAGGGACATTAATTTTCCCAACGTCTTTTAATACTGTAAATAAGGCATTGGGGCCGCCAGTAGAGCTGCCAATCGCTAGTATTTTAGGCGGAGAGCTAGACACTGATATATTATTTTTTAATGTGTAATCGCTTGCGCCATATCTGGGCTTTATTTCTTTGCTAACAGTGGCTGAAGGCTGAGGTTTCGTGGTATGGGCATTTTTATTATCGCCAAGAGCTTTTATTAGCCTTATAAGGTTTTTCTGAAATTCTGAGCCTTCCCCAGTTTCCTGCGCGCTGCTTGGCTTTACTACAGATCCAACCGCGCCTAATGTCATGGCTTTTATTGTTATATCTGCGCCCTTTGCTGTCAGGCTAGAACACATTATAACTTTAGTTTCGGGCGATGCCTCCAATATTTTGGGAAGGGCGGTCAAGCCGTCCATTATGGGCATTTCTACATCCAATAGCACGATGTTAGGCTTTTTTATTCTAGCCATAGAAACCGCCATCTCACCATTAGAAACGGAGCTTATGATCTCAATATCGCTGTCAGCATCAATTATTCTAGATAGAGCTCTTCTGATGACGCTAGAATCATCAACCAACATAACTGTGATTTTATTATTCATATTATAATAACCTGATTTTTATTGTTTTGTTACAACAACCCGATTTGAGTGAATTTTGACTCTATTATTTCACTGTCAAAGGGCTTCATTATATATTCATTTGCGCCAGCTTGCATGGCTCTTTGTATATGTGCCAGATCATTTTCTGTGGTGCAAAACACAACCTTTGGGTGATTGCCATTATCCATTTGCCTTAGCTTCTCAAGGAATTCAATTCCGCTCATAATAGGCATATTCCAATCTAATATAACAGCGTCAGGCATAGCCTCTTCACATGCTTCATAAGCTTTTTGCCCATCCTCAGCCTCTCTACAATCAAACCCAAGGTCATGAGCGATGCGACGTGCAACTTTTCTTACTACGCGACTATCGTCAACTATTAAACATGATTTCATTTTATTCCCCTGATAAATTTATACTGTGTAGACTAACATTTTAATTGTAAATAAATACTAAATTTTTATTTTTTTGAATTACTTATATTTTCTAATAGGGATGGCACATCCACAACAACTAGCAAATTATTTTCTAATTGAAATATACCTGATGATATATCTTTCCATGTTTGTTCAAGAGTGCCAGGGTTTTTTTCGAAATTCGAATTTTCAAGGCTTAAAACATCACCAACGCTATCTATTATAAGGCTGAATAGCTCGCCCTTATGTTCAACAACAACGCTCATGCTAGCCTCATTATCATTTCTATCGCCAAGCCCTAACCTGCGCCTTACATCAATGGCGGTTACAATCCTGCCCCTAAGGTTAAGCGACCCTGCAACTTCACGGGAGGCTAAGGGTATTTTCGTGACTTTTTGCTCCCTCAAAACATCTTGAACCTGAAGCACAGGAATTCCAAAAGTTTGATCCTCAATCACTATGGTGAGGTAATCTTTTGAGGTGCTTTCTTCTATTAATTCGTTGGGCATATGTAACTCCTGTTATTTATTCAGCATCAGCAAGTGTTTTTACCAATGTATCCAGTAATGTATCGCGATCAAATTTAGCGACATAGTTATTGAATCCAACATTCAAACCACGCTCTATATCTTTGGGCGTTGCGTGAGATGATAGAGCAACTAAAGGCGTATCCATCCATTTGCTATCTTCGCTTTTGATGTGAGCGGCAAATTCAAACCCGTCCATATCAGGCATTTCAATGTCACTAATTATGACGTCAAATTCCACACCATCTTCACACATTTTAATGGCATCTTGTGGTTTTTCTAATGTAGTAACCTCATATCCAGCCATGCTTAATAGAGGCGTTATCATATTTCTAAAAAATGGACTGTCATCAACAAATAAAACACGTTTTTTGAGTTTTTTAGGGCAAATATCTTCGTCTTCATCACCATCTGAAATGAACGGAGTGTCACTACCATCTTCAAACCAGTCTTTATTCGCACCTTTAAGGAAATGCGCAATATCAACCACGTCAGTTGCTTGACCATCAATTATAGCACTTCCAAGAAGCCCACTTTGGGTTGCATGTAATTTAATATCTATAACTTCTTCCATTATATCAATTATTTCATCAACAACGATGCCCATAGCATTGCCATTATCAGAAAACACTAATACAGGCTTTTCTTCGCCTTCTGATATTTTCACAGAAGGATCAAAAGGTGTTAATGGCATTAATGTACCGCGATATTGTACGGTCATTTGTCCGCTTGAATATTCCACATCTTCTGATTTTATGTTTTCAAGGCGAGACACAAGAGATAGCGGCACTGCCTTAGGGGTATCCCCCCCAACCTTAAACAGAAGTAGTGATGTTTTCTTTTCTGAATCAGCTTTAATACCATCTGAATTTTTCTTAGATTCAGGGTCATCAACCGCGGCAATATTGCCCGTGGCATTAGCGATACCGTTGGGATCAAGAATCATTATGACGCTACCATCACCAAGTATAGTGTTTCCTGAGAATAATGTTAAATCTTTCAACATTTGGGCAACGGGCTTAACAACAATTTCTTCCGTATCAAAAACGCGATCAACTATTATACCAAAATCATAGCCGCCAACTTGAGCTATAACCAAATAAAGATTTTTATGGTCAAATGCATTACCTTCGGTTTCAGATTCAGTTTCAGATTCAGATTCATCATTTTCTTTCGTAAGCTTGCTAACTTGGTCAAACGCATTTTTATCGCTTAATCCTAAAATTGAACCCAAAGACACAAGCGGAAGCAAACGATCCCGCAGCCTAAATAGTGGAGATCCCTTGATATATTCAATACGATTATCTCCATGATCTGATATCATAACCAGCTCACGCACAGATAATTGAGGTATGGCAAAACGCTCATTTTCCGCCTCTACTATTAGAGCCGAAACAATAGCCAAGGTTAGCGGTATTTTTATGGTAAAGGTAGAACCCTTGCCCTCTGTGGATCTAAGGTCAATAGATCCACCAATTTTCTCTATATTTGTACGCACAACGTCCATACCAACGCCGCGTCCTGACACAGCCGTAACTTTTTCTGCTGTAGAAAGACCAGCATGGAAAATAAATTGCTGGATTTGTTGCGAGGACATTTCCCCAATCTCTTCTTCGGTGGCTAAGCCATTTTCAAGAATCTTGCTTCTGATTTTATCTTCAGGAAGCCCCTTGCCGTCATCAGAAATCCTTATGATGATGTGACCGCCCTCATGGAAAGCATCTAGAGATATTGTTCCCGTTTCAGATTTACCTGCTTCAACGCGATCAGCGGGAGTTTCTATTCCGTGGTCGCCAGAGTTTCTAACCATATGGGTTAAAGGATCTTGTATAAGCTCCAAAACTTGACGGTCAAGCTCTGTTTCTTGCCCTGTCATGACTAACTCTATTTTCTTATCAAGCTCTATAGATAAATCACGAATTATGCGCGGAAGTTTTGACCATGCGTTTCCTATGGGCTGCATACGCGTTGCCATAACGCCTTCTTGCAGCTCGGACACAACATGACTTAAACGTTGCAGGGGCGTAGAAAACTCAGTATCCCCTTGCGTCCGTACAATTTGCAACAGCTGATTCCTCGTTAGGACAAGCTCACTAACCATTGTCATTAGATCCTCAAGCACATCAACGGCAACGCGCAGAGTTTTAGCCGGCGCTTTTTTAGCTTTAGGTTTATCAGTTTTTTCTTTCTTAGATTTAGGCTTTTTAACCTCTTTCTTCTTCTTCGGATTTACAGGATCTTTTTTATTCAAATCAGCAGGATTTACAATGCCGTCCATACCGGGGGCTGCGGCAAATGCAGCTTCCAGCTCATCCATGCTAGCCTCACCGGGTGCTAATGATTTTTCTTGAATATTTACAACAATGTCCTTTTCTTTTGAGTCAGCAGAATTTACAATGCCATCCATACCGGGGGCTGCGGCAAATGCGGCTTCCAGCTCGTCTATACTAGCTTCACCGGGTGCTAATGATTTTTCTTGGATATTAACCACAATATCTTTTTCGCCTGAAACGTCTCCTAAAGACGTAGATTCCCCAACGGCGCTAGCATCACCTGAAACATCTTTTCCCTCATATGCTGCGTCAAGTTTGGCAATCAGGGCAGCATCGCCTCCCTCAGGTTCTCCACCAGTTTCTTCTATTTCTGCAACAATAAATTTAATTTGGTCAATGGATTCAAAAATCAAAGTAACGTAGCCAGCTGTAACTTCTAGATCACCATCACGAAAGCGTCCAAGAACATTTTCCGCGTGATGTGCAACTTTTTCAAGGCGGGGAAGGCTCAAAAATCCGCAAGTACCTTTGATTGTATGCATAAGACGGAATATTTTCCCGAGCAAGTCTTTGTCATTTGGATTTTTTTCAAGATTAACAAGGTCAGCATCAAGTTCTTCAATGCTTTCGTTTGTTTCTGTTATAAAGTCAATTATAAGATCGTCCATGCTATTGCTCCTATCCATGTCAAATATCTGTTAAAATATTTAAGGATTCGTTAGTAAGTTATTTTTTACGCAGACTTGCAGATGGTTTTGCAGATGATAATAAATGCAGATGTAAAGTTATCTCATTATACCATATTATAAGGATACATTAGTAGCTTTTAATCTCAAGGAAATAAAATTATTTTCTGCTTCACAGGGTTCTACTATAAATCCATAATTATTCGCTAAAAGCCCAGTAATGTAGGCATGTATAAGTTTAGGTTCTAACTTTGATGGCGGTGTTTTGTGTTCAAGAGCATGTATGTATTCATCTCGAAAATGCGCATTTTCACCTTTCCCCGTTATAATTGTAGTATTATCACCCCCTGATTTGACGGATATAACCCCGCCTTTTGGCAGTGCATCAATAATAAGTAGCAGGGATAACATAAGAATTTTAGGAAAGCCTTTTTGTGGCTGGTTGCCTAAATCATCATGCGGATTCCAATCTTGTGATAACCTAGCTTCGCCAGATATAAACTCGCCGAATATTTTATGAACATCTTCTGTTTTTATACTGGCATCACTGCCTCCAATTCCATAAGCAAGACGCATGGTTTTGAGTTTTGCATTTGCTTGGTTTGCGCTAAATTCTATTAGGTCGGTAATGTCACTATCAGCCTCACCGCCAAGCTCTTCCAATATCTCAACGCCATTAGATATAGCTCCAACAGGGCTTATAAGATCATGACATATTTTTGATGCCATAAGCTCTAAAATATTTATGTTATCTGCATCGTTCATTAGCTATAGTCCTTTAATATTTTACCAACGCCATCGCCGATTTCAGGGTCTTTCAGGCTATATGCTATATTTGCAGCAATAAATCCAAGGCGGCTTCCGCAATCAAAATGATTGCCCTTAAATCGCAAGCCATGAAATGCTTGCCTGCCAAGAAGCTTAGCCATAGCGTCGGTTAGCTGTATTTCATCGCCTGCGCCTGTCTCGAACGCGGATAAATGTTCGAATACTTCGGGCTGTAATATATAGCGCCCAATAATTGATAGGGTAGAAGGCGCGTCCGCTGGATCAGGCTTTTCGACAAGCCCGCGAATGGAAACTTCTGTGCCATTATCGCTTTCAATGTCTAATATACCGTATTTGGAGGTTTCTGCGCGAGGGACATCTTTAACCGCAACTACGTTTCCGCCATACTCGTTATATGTATTTATCATTTGTGCAAGGCAGCCTTCTTTATAATCAACAAGATCATCGGGCAGAATAATCGCAAATGGCTCATTGCCAACTAGCTTATGAGCGCACCATACGGCGTGACCAAGCCCTAAAGGCTTAGGCTGGCGCGTCGTGAATAACTTACCTGCGGGCATTTCAGAATCGCGCACCTTTTTGAGCATAGCGTCTTTGTTGCGTGATATAAGGGTGCTTTCTAATTCTGGCTGAAAGTCGAAATGCTCTTCCAGCATATTTTTATGACGACCAGTAACAAAGATAAATTCTTCAATTCCTGCCGCGCGCGCCTCTTCAACCACATGTTGAATTAATGGGCGATCATTAATAGGAAGCATTTCTTTGGGCATTTCTTTGGTAGCAGGCAAAAACCTTGTTCCAAGCCCCGCAACTGGAAATACTGCTTTTCTAACTGGTTTTATATTTTTATTCATCTTCATTATCCCGTTCATTATCCCGTTTTTTATTTTTTAAATAGGTGATTACAAATGGAATTGCAAGGGTAAGCAGTGCAATTGAGATAATAATGCGTCCTGTTAGGGCAAAAAACAGCATTATCATGCAATATATAACTGTTATAACAATGCGAATAAGGACTTTTATCTGGCTAGGGCTTGCTTTGGTGAAAAAGCGGAAAAGCGCGTATATACCGATTATTACCCCTATAATTAAAATTAGATATGGCATGTGCTAGGCTGCCTTTTTCTTTATGTTATCGGGGTTTATTTCCATGATTAAATTGCGTACTTCTTGGCGAGCTGATATTTGAGACAAGGTAAGTCCCCCGTCCTGATCCTCTTTAAGATCAAGCAAAGTAAGCCCCTTTAGAAACATTTCCTTAAATACAACGCGCTCCCCAAAACCATGAGCGAGTCTAAATCCTGCTAATTTTGATATATCATTAAGTAGCCTTGTGATTGTTCTGTTGTTATTTGTGCTTAGGTGAGTCATGCGGTTTCTCATAACTATCCAGTCAATGGTTTTCCCATCACGAGATTGTTTAATTTTGCGCTGCTCTTTCACCATTTTA
>Ga0256839_1003404_pt1 | contig 16429 bp, 13 predicted proteins | sample 354166metaG_FD_185968 | JGI IMG/M metagenome (GOLD analysis project Ga0256839, IMG submission 185968) | Hydrothermal vent microbial communities from Mid Atlantic Ridge, Atlantic Ocean - 354-166 | ecosystem: Environmental > Aquatic > Marine > Hydrothermal vents | place: Atlantic Ocean: Mid... | reverse complement strand
CCGCTGCCATCGGGTGCATTGAGCGTGGTCTCTGCCAGCATGGGTTGAATAGGGGCACCGCTGAGCGGTTGCAGCAGCTGCGCTTGCAGTAGCTCACTGACACGGGCAATCTCATGTTTCGGCCGGTAAACATAGGTATCGGCCAACAGACGGTGCCCCGCATGGTCGCTAGGGTCACTTTGCAGGGAGCGCCATCCCTCTAATAACGCCAGCTGTTCAAAATTCAGATCACGATAGACCTGGCCCAGACTGGCGCTACGTGCGGCCTCGTCCCTATCCAGCATGAGACGGGAGCGGTAGACAGCCCGGTTGTTATTCTTTGCTTTTGAAACCTGGAGCTTTTGTAACGCTTCGACCATCTGCCCCTGATGTTGTAGAAGCAGCGCATGGTAGTACCAGGGGGTGGGGTCTTGCGGATCATGCTTTTTAGCCAAGTTATATTGAGTGGCCGCCACTTCATCTCGGTGCTCTTCATAATAGGCCTTACCCATGTAGCTGCGCACCATGGCGTTGCGGGGGTCAAGCGCGGTGGCGATCTCCAGCTCTCGACGCCCTGCTTCCAGGTTGCCCTGACGGATCAGCGCCAGCCCCATTCCCAGATGTGGCATGGGGCTGGATGAGCTGAGGGTGATCGCTTTTGTAAAGTTGGCCTTGGCCTGTTCCAGGTCAAGCTGGGTCAGGCGGGCAAAACCCAGCACAGTTTGGGTCAATTCAATCTCAGGATCCAGCGCAACCGCTCGTTGCGCTGCGATATCAGCACCATCAAGATTACCATGGGAGAGCCGCAATTCTGACTGCCGGGCATGGGCATAGGGGTTGTCCGGCTCCCGGAGCACAGCCCGGTTGATGCTATCGAGAGCACCATGCAGATCAAACCGGGTCTGCTGGGCATAGGAGAGCGCAATCAGAGGAGCCGCACTGTTTTGATCTGCTGCTGCAGCACGGTTGGCTAACGCCAGCGCCTCTGCTTTTTTGTTCTGGGCTACGGCAATCATGGCCTGCAGTGCCAGTGCAGCACTGTTGTTATCTGCTCGTAGTTGCAGAGACCTCTCCAACTCACGTTGCGCCTCTTCTACCCGTCCCACCAGCAGAAACAGGGCGGCACGATAGTTGTGAAACCGGGGGGTACGGCCAGTCGGTGGAATATGTCTCAGGCTGGCAAAGGCGCTGGCAGTATCATTGCGGCGCAAGGCAGCCAGCGCCGCACGGAAGATGGACTCAATGGGATCTTGTACAGCAACCTGTGCCGGGTCGATCAAGCCGTGCAGGATGGGCTGGTAGTGCAGCGTCCACTGCACCGCATTTTCGGGTTGTATGCGGCTGTTGAATTGTGGTGCCTGGCCTTTTTTTGCAGTAATGGCCTGTTCACCTTCCATCCGCAAGCTACCCACATCATTGCTGGCGAGAACGGTACCTTCAACCAGCACGACTGAAGTCTCGTCCGACGTTACCATTACGGTAAATTCAGTGCCTTCAATGGCCGCATTCACATAGGGGGTACGCACCTCCAGGCTATGCCGTACACGGCTGATAAAGTGCATGATGCCGGAGAAGATCTCAATCAGGGTGCGCTTTTTTTCCTGCGGCTGAGTGATGATCTGAAAGGTGGTGGTCTGATCCAGGCGGAGCATGGTATCGCTCCCCTCTACCAGCACACCGCCCCGGCTGTTTGGCCCGGTGCGGATGATGTCATTGGTACAGATAGGGGCATTAAGTGCTAATGGATGCCAGCCGCCACCATCCGATGAACGTGATTCGATAATCCCTTCGACAGAAACAAGATGGGCAACAGGGTTGTCACAATTTTTTTTACCCGCCTGAGCCAGAGCGGAATGCAGGATAATCAGGACTGTAGCCGTGATGCAGCTCAGAAGCCAGTGTTTGTGCCTCTTACAAGATGGTGTGTTATGCATGATAAAAAGAGGTCTAATTTTGCGAATTTACAGCAAAAAAAAGAGGCATCTCCCTCAGTATGTAATTGATTTAACCTCCTTGTTTTCTTGGCTAGGAGCCTGTCCGAGAACTCAATTTGTTTGCGGATCAACCCCATTTTACCGCATTATGCCGGATGATTGTTTGACAAATCGCAAGTTTGCCTGTTTTTCTGACAGCCGACCAGCACTTTATTGCCAATCAACTCCTGACTAAAAATAGCCTGATATGGCTCAACCTACAAGCTCAATCTATGAAATAGATCATGAATATAAGGACAACTCACCTTTCAATTTCTCACTATTCCACCAATGGTATCCAGCCATCATTCAGCAAATCGCCGTAGATGCAAATTAACAACAAGAGAGAGGCTCGCCAAGAGGATCCTGCCCAGGACTTACGGCTTAAAGTAAAAGAGCTGGGAACCCGAATCTTGAAAATGATGGGGTTGGCGGCTCAAATGGAAAATCCCACCCCAGCCCTGCGTGAGACCGAAAAATTAGAGGAAAGCCGTAAGGGTATTACGGCAGAGATAGTGGGACTGGATGCAAGTATACAGCAGCTGCAATGCTGGGCAATATCACCGAGGCTAATGTGAAGCGATTCCTCGGAGGAATTGCGGAAAACATGGAATCAATGGAAAGAGAGGGTCTAAAGGATCTGCTCAGAAGTCTTATTGAGCAGATCACCTTAGATCCAAGGAGCCACGAATGTCAGATCAACTACCGTATCGGCGTTGACCTGCGGAATAAGGTGGCGTCCCCAAGGGGAGTCGAACCCCTGTTACCGCCGTGAAAGGGCGGTGTCCTAGGCCTCTAGACGATGGGGACACGTTTTGGTGGAGCCAGGCGGGATCGAACCGCCGACCTCTACACTGCCAGTGTAGCGCTCTCCCAGCTGAGCTATGGCCCCGTAAAACGAAGCGCGAATATTAGGGGAAGAGGGACTGTTTGTCCACCCCTGTTCCTCCTTTTTCGCTCTAGCTCTTTTGCTCGATTTTGGCCCAGCTATCCCGCAGGCTAACGGTTCGATTATAAATCAGCTTGCCTTCAGTCGAACCCGCTGCATCCAGACAAAAATAGCCCTCCCGTTCAAACTGAAATGGCTCGCCAGGCACAGCATTTGCCAGGTTGGACTCTACATAGCAGCAGGTCAGTGTATGCAGTGAGTCGGGGTTCAGGTAGGCAGTGAAATCCTTGCCCTCGTTGGCGGCATCAGGTGCCGGGTGTGTAAACAGCCGGTCGTAGAGTCGTATCTCAGCTGGCAGGGCGTGCCGGGCTGAGACCCAATGGATAACACCTTTGACCTTGCGCCCCTCGGGGTTGGCACCCAGTGTATCGGGGTCATAGCTGCAACGTAGCTCAATGATGTCGCCACACCCATCCTTGATTACTTCATTACAGCGTATCACGTAGGCATTACGCAGCCGGACTTCGCCACCTGCAACCAGGCGCTTGAACTTTCGTGAGGCCTCTTCACGGAAGTCATTGGCGTCAATATAGATCTCGCGTGACAGGGGGACTTTGCGCAGCCCCTTGCTCTCATCCTTTGGGTGGTTGGCGGCATCCAGCAGCTCTACCTGCTCTTCCGGGTAGTTTTCAATCACTACTTTCAGCGGGTGTAGTACCGCCATACGGCGCAGGGCATTTTTATCCAGATCCTCCCGGATGCAGCTCTCCAGCAGCGCCATCTCTACGGTGTTGTCCGCCTTGGTGATCCCGATACGCTCACAGAATGTCCGCAGGGAGGCCGGTGTGTAACCCCTTCTGCGCAGACCTGCAAGGGTGGGCATACGCGGGTCACTCCAGCCCTGTACATGTCCCTCTTCCACCAGCTGCGTCAGCTTCCGCTTGCTGGTGATGGTGTACTGTAGTGAAAGTCGTGAAAACTCTATCTGTCGCGGGTGATGGGGGGGATCCAGCGTATCCAGAAACCAGTCATACAGTGGACGGTGGTCTTCAAACTCCAGTGTGCAGAGGGAGTGGGTGATCCCTTCGATGGCGTCAGAGAGACAGTGGGTAAAATCATACATCGGGTAGATGCACCACTCCTCGCCTGTCTGGTGGTGAATGACGCCGTGGCGAATGCGATAGATGGCAGGATCGCGCATATTCATGTTGGGCGAGGCCATATCAATCCTGGCGCGCAGCACCTTTGCCCCATCTGGAAATGCACCCGCCCGCATCTGCTCGAACAGCGCCAGGTTCTCCTCTACTGAACGATCCCGATGGGGGCTTGCCCTGCCCGGCTCTGTCAAGGTGCCCCGGTACTCTCTGATCTCGTCCGCTGTCAGGTCGCAGACATAGGCCTTGTCCTTTTTGATCAGCGCTACCGCATAGTCGTACAGTTGCTGGAAGTAATCTGAGGCGAAGTAGAGCCGGTTGTCCCAATCAAACCCAAGCCACTGCACATCTTTTTTGATCGCCTCCACATACTCTGCATTCTCTTTGTGCGGGTTGGTATCATCAAAGCGCAGGTTGCACAGCCCATTGTAATCCCGGGCAATCCCAAAATTGAGGCAGATTGATTTGGCATGGCCAATGTGCAGGTAGCCATTAGGTTCAGGCGGAAAGCGGGTGTGTACCCTGCCCTCACTCTTGTTTGCTGCCAGATCGGCATTGATGATGTTGCGAATAAAGTTTGAAGGGGCTGGTGGTTCGGTCTCACTCATGGTGCAGAAGGTCTCTTTTAGTGAAGGGTCAGATGGTTGCCATTTAAAGACAGGGCGGGATCACGCCTGCTCACGCTGCCGGATAAATTCAAGCGCCTTGTCAATGCGCCTTAAACAGGCCTCACGCCCCACCAGATAGAGGGTCACATCAATACCGGGGGAGGCAGCGCGTCCGACAACCGCCACCCGTAAAGGCTGAGCCACTTTACCCATCTTCAGCCCCAGCCCCTCGCTGACATCTGCGACCAGCTGATGCAGCGCCTCTGGACTCCAGTCATCCAGCGCATCCAGTGCCTCCCGCATCTTCTCTAACCCCTCACGGGCGACAGGCCTTAGATTTTTCTTGGCCGCCTGCCCATCGAACTGCTCAAAATCTTGGTAGAAGAAGGCGCTGATATCGGCCATCTCAACCAGTGTTTTGGCTCGCTCCTGTTGCGCCTCTGCCACTTCCACCAGATTGGGCCCCTTGATGGGATCGATACCCAATCTGCCGATATGCGGACTCAGCAGATGCGCAATACGCAGGGGACTAGCCGCTTTTATATAGTGCTGATTCAGCCATAACAGCTTTTCTGTATTGAAGGCAGAGGCGGCCTTGTTGACATCGCTGATGTCGAACAGGCTGATCATCTCATCCAGAGAGAAGATCTCCTGGTCGCCCGACGACCATCCCAGCCGCACCAGGTAGTTCAACAGTGCCTCCGGTAGAAAGCCTTGTTCGCGGTACTGCATCACACTGACGGCACCGTGACGCTTTGAGAGCCGCGCACCATCATCACCCAGGATCATCGGGACATGCCCGTAGCGTGGCGGCTCATGTCCCAGCGCCCGCAGGATGTTGATCTGTCGGGGGGTGTTGTTGAGGTGGTCATCCCCACGAATGACGTGGGTGATCTCCATATCGAGATCATCAACCACGACGGTCAGGTTATAGGTCGGAGAGCCATCGGTACGGCGGATGATCAGGTCATCCAGCTCTTCGTTATTGAACAGCACCCGGCCACGCACCATATCGTCCACCACCACGGCACCATGATCCGGGTTGCGAAAGCGGATGACGTGCGGCTCGTCAGGCGAGAGCTCTTTATGGCGGCAATGGCCGTCATAACGCGGCTTCTCCTTGCGTCTCATCGCCTCTTCACGAAGGTTGTCGATACGCTCTCTGGAGCAGTTGCAGCGGTAGGCCAGCCCATCATCCATCAGCTTCTGGATGGCTGCGTTATAGTGGTCAAAACGCTCTGTCTGGTAAAAGGGGCCCTCATCATACTCCAGCCCCAACCAGGTCATCCCTTCCAGAATGGCATTGACAGACTCGGTGGTGGAGCGCTCCAGGTCGGTGTCCTCAATACGCAATACAAAGGTGCCGCCATGCCGACGGGCGTAGAGCCAGGAAAAGAGTGCCGTGCGGGCACCGCCAACGTGAAGATAGCCAGTCGGGCTGGGGGCAAAACGGGTACGTACAGTCATAATTCTCGATTCACAGGAGCCAATAATGTGCGGCTATTCTATCAGCGTTCAGCAGACAGACGTGAGTGAAAATCTGCTCTGCAACCGCCCATCACCCTGGATTTAGATATTGCTTTCATACCGGTTTTAAATAGAATGCTATTCACTATTTTTAACCAAGGCATAACATAATGAGTGCAATCGACAAACTGACACAAGGGTATTCCGACTTTCGCAATGGTTTTTACCATGAAAACCGGGAGCTTCTGCAAAGGCTAGGCAGCAAGGGGCAATCACCTAAAGTTACTGTAATCTCCTGTTGTGACTCACGGGTGGATCCTGCCGTTCTCACCAGCAGTATGCCAGGCGACCTGTTTGTGATCCGCAATGTGGCAAATCTGGTTCCCCCTTATGAAGAGGATACCAGCTCTTACCATGGCACCAGCTCTGCACTCCAGTTTGCAGTATGTCACCTGGAGACTGAGCATATCATTGTAATGGGACATGCCAACTGCGGTGGCATCCGCAGTCTTTTTGACCCAGATGGTGGGACAGCCGAGGATAGCGGGTTTATTGGCGCCTGGATGCGTATCGCAGACAAGGCACGAAAGCAGATTTTGGAAGATCCAACACTGGCAACCCAGGAGGAGCGCATCAGTGCCTGTGAGCTGCGATCAATCCAGGTCTCACTGGATAATCTAAGAAGCTTCCCCTGGATAGCGGATCGCATATCCCAAGGGAAGATTGAGCTGCATGGCTGGTTCTATGACCTGGTTGCAGGGAAACTCTCGCAGCTAAATGAGGCAGATTCCCGGTTTTACGAGATTTGCGACTAAAGAAAATATCCGTCTGACCGATAAACCCTGCTCATGGAGCTGATCCTGCCCCTCTTCCTAAGGGTGGGATCAGCCAGCCTTTTACGTCAGACGGATACCTCATGCAAAGATTCAAAACGCCAGAGCAGCGCAGCAAACGCCGTGATCCGGCCTCTTTTTCTATTGGGCTCAGCAGGAAGGGTGGAAATGCCATCTGCTGCAAAGCCCTGAATCTCTCCATCGCAGGGATGCTGCTGGACTATGATGGAACGGAGCTTGCCATCGGCTCCCAGATTGATATTTTTGCCTGCATCAGTGAGTGGCAACTGGAGATACCCGCAACCGTCATTCACAGCAACAGCAACTGTACCGGCATTATGTTCCGGGAGCCTCAACCCGATCTCTATCGCGCTGTCGCCGGGTCAATACCGCATGCCTGCCTGCCGATCAACAGCCGCGGCCCACTGTCAATCAGAACCGGTGCCAGATAATCAGGGCAGGATCTTTACCGCTGTTGCCACAAAGCGGTACTCTTTGGTCGGCTGCCTGATCTGCTGGATCTCAGCCTCTGATTTTCCTGCATCCTCTGCGTAATGCCTGGCTTCTGATATCTCCATCACCTCCTCGGAGAGCACACCTTGAGCCTGCACCCTTTTTTCGAGAACATCTTTGGGTGCAAAAAAACTGTAGTTCTTGAATGTCACCCTGACTGAGTTATTTGCCCCTTCAAGTGCCATCCAGCACCCTTTCTTTATGCACATTTTGCTTACCTTGCCCTCAAGCAGAATCTCCTTATGCTTCAATCTATCAATCTCGTTGATCGCCTGCTCCACAGATATGGCGTTAGAGAGGGTTACCCCCCCTCCAAATGTTTGTGGCTTAGCATCACTTGCCAATACATGACCAGCGCATAAACCAATGATTATTAAAGTGAGTATTGCTCTCATAACTATCTCGCCTGCTATAATTTGCTGATTATCTTAGAATCAGCCATGAAAATGAAGTGCTCCAATTGACCGCCGACTATATCTCTTTTAGTGATACTTGTTAACCATGAACGAATTCAGCTTAGAAGGTCGGCCTTATATTGAACTGTGTGACCTACTCAAAATCATGGGATTCTGCCCCAGCGGAGGCGTTGCAAAGAAGTTGATTGCAGATGGAAATGTCACTGTTGATGGCAAAACAGAGTGTCGCAAACGGTGTAAAATACGCAGTGGCCAGAGTGTCATATTTGATAACAACCAGGTTGCGGTGACAGAGTGAACCCAGCAACCAGCGATAAGGAAATAGTCATGCGGCAGATCATCATCTCTCTTTTTCTTCTCTCAACGATATTTGCAGGCACCGTTCACTCTAGAATATATACGTGGGTTGACGAGGATGGGAGAACCCAGATGAGTGACAAGCCACCAAAAACAGGTGGATTCAATGAGATAGAGGTTAAAGTAAATGTAATTTCTTCTCAAAAGCCACCCGCAAAAGATACCGCTACAACAACAGCCCGCCAGCAAAAACCCGCCGCATCAGACAAAAACGTCATCATGTACAGCGCCGAATGGTGCGGCGTATGCACAAGAGCCCGGCGCTATTTTAATGCCAACAACATCCCCTTTACTGAATATGATATTGATAAATCAACAAAAGGCCGGCACGAGTATAAAAAACTGGGCGGCAGAGGTGTACCCCTTATACTGGTTGACAAGCAGCGTTTGAGTGGTTTCTCTACCCACTCCTTCCAACGCGCTTACCAAAAACCCTAATCACAATACGACAATAGAGCAGTCAGACCAATCAGACAGGTGGGCTGTCAGTTAAAAGAAGTGCGTAACGCATTGATTGTAAAAACAAAAACAACATCACCTCCAACCCCTTCCCTGCTGATACATTGAAATAGAGGAACAAATCATAACTATAGCTGGTGGGATCGGTGCGCTAGAGGTAGAATCACCGGCCGCAGATAGCTCCAAACTCGGGGCAGTCAACCAGCTGAAATAATCGCAGGAGTCTGTTGTGAGACCTAAATCCATTACATTTCTTTGTATCATCCTTTTCTTGGTCAGCGGGGTTCAGTTGGTTGGGTCCATGGGAGGCATACTGATTGGAAATGGCATAGGGCCAGAGAAGGTATTCAAAAGCACCGAGAAGTATGAGGTCGATGAAAAGTACCTGGTAGAGCCTGAATCAGCGATACCTGCTGCACCAGAGGCCGATCAAGCTGCCAGCAAGGTTCCAGAGCACATCGGTGCCGCCTCGCAGTATGGCTTTTGGGTCAGCCTTCTCATGCTTCTTTCGATTCTCTGGCTGTGGCAGATGAGAACCAAAGGCGTCTACCTTTTTGCCCTGGTATACAGCGTGAATATCGTAACCCAATTCATCTGGAAACCGGAATGGATAATAGCAAATCAGACGAGTATATGGTTCAGCCTGCTACTGCCTGCCGTCTATTTTGCCATTGTGCTTCCCCACTGGAAAACACTCAGCATCCCCCTGAAAGAGAGGCCCGAAAAGCCTGAAGAGGAGCCTTTAGGGCTGGATGTTTTTAAGATTGGCACCAGACCAAATCCGCTACAAAACCAGAAGACGGAAAAAAGTTAAATCTTTCCGGGATCTCGAGCTTGGCCGGGTCTACCCCGCAATAAATCCATCCTTCTCTATCAAGGCGCTGGCCCGCTCAGAATCCTGCTCATTTGCAGGTATAGCCAGATAATAGGGGAGCTCTACCGGCTCGTCGCTAAGATGAATCACATGGGTCTCTTGCAGCCGTTTGACTACCGATTCAACGGTGTCAGCCAGGTTTTCAGGCGCACCGTTTGGGTATTGGCTGGCTAAAAAATCCATCAGCTCCTGAATCGTATGCTGCCCATCAGCCAGGGCGACAACCCGGCCAAGCCAGGGATCGAGCGGGGTGGACTCCTTTGGGTTTTTTACATCAACCAACAAGACCTTGTCATTATGTATGGCATAGATGACGGCGCGAAAAAAATAGCTCTCTTTTTTCAAGATGGATTCCTTAGTAGTATTTTTACCCATAACGGCAATTTTCGCACTGATTACAGGGTTGCGACAAGTGATGACATCGCCCCCTGACACAGAGGGTGTTCCCGATCATCGCCCGCAACACTTTTTATACTTTTTACCGCTCCCACAGGGGCACGGCTCATTGCGGCCTGTTTTGGGGGTTTGGTGTTGTTGGGTGGATGGCGGCACCAGCTTGCCATCCACATAATACCAGCGCCCATCCAGACATTTGAACTCACCCACTTCATGATGGGACTGGATCACCCCCTTCTCCCGGTAGGTGGCGATGAACTCAACCTTCCCGTCATTCCCCTGCTCGTCAACGGAGACGACCTCCAGCTTGATCCAGTCGGAGTGCTCCGCCCAGCGCTGGGTCGCAGCAGGGTCATGGTCATCACGATGCTCCGGGTGCAGGCTGTCGGTAAGATAGGCAATTTCACCATTGGCATAGGCACTGTAGCGGGAGCGCATCAGGGCAACGGCCGAGACCGCTGTTTGGGTTCCGGCATGCAGTGGGCCACAGCAGGCATCATACGCTTTGCCGGAGCCGCAGGGGCATGGATTCATATTTTCTTCCTTATCGTAAATTTATTCAGGCAGGGATTATACGATTTGATTGCCGCTGCTCACCAGCCTAATTACAGCCCCAGCTCTTTCCAGCGTTTCTCTATGCGTTTCAGTGATATGGGCGCAGCTGTTTTCAACTCCTGGGCAAACAGGGAGACCCGCAGCTCTTCAAAGCTCCAGCGCAGCTCTTCAATCCTTGCATCTGGTTTACCGGCTTTGCAGGTTGCCTGATCCTTCTCCCGCCACTGGCTGTAGAGTGGCTGCATCACCCGCATCTGCTGGAGATCACGCCCAGCCGCATGCCCGAGCTTCTCCCGCCGCATCACGATGGCCTTCAGATAGCGCGGAAAGTGCTGTAGATTTTGCCACGCTGTATGCTGCAACACCCCCCTGAAGATCAGCCGTTCCAGCTGTTGTTGCATATCTGAAATCATCGGGATCAGGTTGATTGGCGTATTGCCCGACAGCATTTTGCGGATCTGCTGGTACTCACCGAGTATACGACTGACAAGCTGGCAGCTCTCATTGGCCACGGCCATCAGCTGACCCTTCTCTGCTGTGATACGCTGGGTGAACTGGATCTCAGTACGAATGGGAGGATGCCCCTCAAGGAAGGTTCGATCCACAATCAATGAGAGCAACTCAGCCTCCAGATCTTTTGGTGGGTCGGACAGCAACCCCTTCGGAGCTGCCGCCACTTTGGCATATTGCAGCTGCATCATGCGCAGTTCGGGCAGGTTCCGCCGCAGATAGCGTATCTCCTGCGCAAGTTTCAACATTATCAAGGCTCGCAGCCCTGCCTTCATCGCCTGGTCTGCCTTGGGTTTGGAGTCCAGCACACGGATGGCTACCTGATCCTTCCGGGCAACCAGTGCCGGGTAGCCCTGCATCTTGATCCCGGCACGCTCAAGTGGCACGCTCTCTGGCAGATCGCCAAAATCCCAATCCCTCAGGTCATCCCGCTCCAGACCAGAGAGGGGCAGACTCTTAAAACTCTGCTCCGCCGCATCACCATACGCCTCTTTCAGCTGCAGCAGATCCTGCCCGGTGGCAATCGAACGCCCTTGATCATTGACCAGTTGGTAACCCATCCGCAGGTGCGGTGGTATCTCCTGCTGTTGCCAGGCATCCTCGGGGATATGCACGCCGGTCATGCGTTTGAGCTCCTCCCCCAGCTGCTGTGTCAGTGGCCTGTCCGAGGGTTGCAGGGTCTTGAGGCAGGCATCGGCATAATCCGGCACCGGCACAAATGATTTACGCAGCGACTTGGGCAACCCCCGCAACAGGGCGATGATCTTCTCTCGCAGCAGACCCGGCACCAGCCATTCACAGCGCGCTTCAGAGACCTGGTTGATCACCGCCAGCGGGATCTTCAGCACGACACCATCGGCCTCTTCTCCCGGTTTGAAGTGATACTCCAGAGGCAGCGGGATGCCCTCCATATTCAGCGCATCAGGGTAGCATTCATCCGTCACCTCTTCGGCAGCACGCTGCATCAATGCCGCCTGCGTCATCTGCAGCAGCTTGGGCTGTGAGCCGGATGCCCCCTTCAGCCATTTCTCAAAATCTGCCCCGCTATAGATGCCCGCAGGGATGCGCGCATCATAAAAGGCATAGATCACCTCATGATCGACCAGGATATCCTGCCGACGCGCCTTGCTCTCCAGATGCCAGATATGCGCTATCAGCTCCCGGTTATGGCGAAAGAATGGGGCGCGGGTGCGGTAGTCACCCTCGACCAGGGCGCTACGAATAAATATCTCGCGCGACTCATCCGGGCTGATGGGGCCAAAATTGACCTTGCGGCGCGGGTTCAGGGTGATGCCATAGAGAGTGGTTCTTTCATACGCAGCAACCTGGGCACTACGCTTCTCCCAGTGTGGCTCTGAATAGCTGCGCTTGATCAGATGCCCCGCCACCGCCTCGACCCATGCCGGCTGGATCTGCGCCACCATGCGCGCATACTGTTTGGTGGTCTCCACCCGCTCTGCGGCCATCAGCCACTTGGGCGATGATTTGAACAGACTTGATCCGGGGAAGATCCAGAAGCGGCTGCCACGCGCGCCCAGATACTCTTTATCCTTGTCCCGGAAGCCGATGTTGCTCAGCAAACCCGTTAACAGCGCCTGGTGGATCGCTTCATAAGAGGCCTCTGCCTGGTTATCCCGAAACCCCATCTCATGCAGCTGCCCGCTCAGCTGATGGTGGACATCGTGCCACTCCTGCACCCGATTCCAGGAGAGGAAGCGCTGTTTGCAGAGTTTGCGAAATTTACTCTTTGAGAGGTGGCGGCGTTGCTCCTCCAGATAGCGCCAGAGGGTGAGGAAACCGATAAAATCCGATGCCTCATCCTGGAACTCACGATGCATCTCATCCGCCGCCTGTCTCTGCTCCATCGGACGCTCGCGAGGATCTTGCACGCTGAGAGCCGCAGCGATCACCGTCACCTCTCGTAGCGCACTGCCTCGTGCTGCGGCTAGCAGCATCCGGCCAATCCGGGGGTCAAGCGGCAGTGCCGCCAGTTCTCTGCCCAGCCGGGTCATCCGCCTGTCACCACCAACAGCACCCAACTCCTCCAGCAGTCGATAGCCATCCCGGATCAATCGGGAGTCCGGGGGTTCCAGGAAGGGGAACTGCTCGACCTCGCCAAAACCGAGCATTTTCATCTGCAGAATGACAGCCGCGAGGTTGGTGCGCTGGATCTCCGGCTCAATGAATTCACGCCGTGCCTGAAAATCTTCTTCGCTGTAGAGGCGGATGCAGATGCCTTTGCTGATGCGGCCACAGCGCCCTTTGCGCTGGTTGGCACTCGCCTGTGAGATGCGCTCAATGGGGAGCCGTTGTACCTTGCTGCGGTGGCTGTAGCGACTGATGCGGGCAAAGCCGGGGTCGATCACATAGCGAATGCCGGGCACTGTCAGGGAGGTCTCGGCCACATTGGTTGAGAGGATGATCCGCCGCCCTGGGTGGGGTTTGAAGATGCGCGCCTGCTCAGCCGCACTCAGCCGGGCATAGAGCGGCAGCACCTCCGTCTGCAACATACGGTGTTTGCGCAGGCTCTCAGCGGTTTCGCGGATCTCACGCTCACCGCTGAGAAAGATCAGAATATCTCCCCGGTCAGCGGTTGACAGCTCATCTACCGCATCTATTATGGCCTGCTGCATCGGGTCGTCCCGCTCACTGTTCTCCTCGGCCAGCGGGTGGTAGCGAAGCTCTACCGGATAGGTGCGGCCCGATACTTCGATCACCGGAGCCTGGTTAAAATGTCTTGAAAAACTCTCTGGATCAATGGTTGCCGAGGTGATGATCACCTTTAGATCAGGCCGCTTGGGCAGCAGCTGTTTGAGATAACCCAGCAGAAAATCGATATTGAGCGTGCGCTCATGCGCCTCATCAATAATCAGCGTGTCATACTCATTGAGGTAGCGATCCTGCTGGATCTCAGCCAGCAGGATGCCATCGGTCATCAGTTTGATGTGGGTCTCTGGCCTGACATGATCCTTGAAACGCACCTTGTAACCCACTGCGCTGCCTGGCTCCCGCCCCAGTTCGCTGGAGATGCGATCCATCAGGCTGCGGGCGGCAATACGCCGTGGTTGAGTGTGCCCGATGCGGCCTGTGATGCCACGCCCCAGCGAGAGGCAGATCTTGGGGAGTTGGGTAGACTTGCCTGAGCCTGTCTCGCCACAGAGAATGATCACCTGATGCTGCGCTATCGCGGCTGCAATCTCATCCCGACGGGCGCTGATCGGCAGCTCATCCTGAAAGGCGGGTATCGGGCACTGCTCACGGCGGCGATTCAATAACTGCTGGGAGCGTTGCAACTCTTGCACCAGCCGTTCCAGCCCTGGTGCAAAGGGCTTGCCGGCACGCTTGCGCTGCTGAAGATTGCGCAACTGCCTGCGCAGGCGATGCCGATCGACCTGCATGCAGCATTCAATATCTCTGTTTGAAGGGAACAACAAAAAGCTCACAGGGTCAGCGGCTCTTGCAGCCGTGACCAGACTAAAGGGGTTGTGAAGTATAAACGATTAGCAGCTGACTGCGCTCTCCAGGGAGAGCGATGAAACGGCTCTGGGTTTTTGAATCTGCGTCACTTTGGGGGGAGGCACATTCAGCCACTCGATGAGTGATGACCACTGCTCACGATCTTTGGCGATGGATTCTGTGTGGTACTCATGGATACCCTGCCCCTGCTCCATGGCGTTAACGTAGTTTTGGCTGTCGTGGATGCGCGCCACAACTGGCAGGTCGTATTCCTCAAGAAACTGCTCCAGCCTGTTATAGGAGCGCGCTTCGGGCCGGATTCTGTTGGCAATGATGCCCATTCTTTTTTTCTGGGAGCTGACCTTGCCAACCCGCATCAGCTGCTCGATAAAATCTGCGGTTGCCTGCATGTCGATCACAGACTGCATAACCGGAATCAGCACGACATCGGTCTGCCGCAGCAGCTCTATCATGCGGCTGCCACTGGTTCCTGCGGGGGTATCCACCACCAGCACTTCGGTATCAAAGCCGGCGTGCATTTGCCAGCTGCGGGTCAGTCCGGATTTTTGCCGAACGGCATCAATGGATTTTATAGCGGGGAGGTCACTCTTTCGAAGCTCAAGCCAGCGACGACTTGAACCCTGCGGGTCATAATCCATCAGGGTTGTCCGCAGCCCTGTTGAAGCAAAATAGCTGGCCAGACTGGTCGCTATCGTTGTCTTCCCGCATCCACCTTTTGTATTAACCAGTGTTATTCTTAGCATCGCCCTTTTCCGCTGCCGAGTGGTACCCGGTAGTCGAGTCATCTGCCTGAGTGCGTGTTGAACCGGACATTGCATCCAAGCAATGGTTATTATTTATACTGCTGTTTTTATACAGCTGGAAGCCAGCTGGCGTAATACTACGCCTCGCTGTAAGGGAATTCAACTCTCTCTCAGCACAAAACTACTCTCCCAACTCGAGTTCGAGCACGATTTCATTTTCACCAAAAAAGAACCCTTTTCTACGAACAGCCACATCCAGCCGGTCGCCGGGTTTTTTATCCATCAAAAAGATTCTGAAATCGACCAGCATCTCTGTGGGAACCCCGTTAAGTGACAGAATGAGATCCTCTTTTTTCAGGCCCGACTTATCTGCAGGGCTGCCTGGCAGCACTCCTCTGACCACCGCTTTTCCATCCTCTGCCAACAGTATCCCCATGCGCCCTGCAGGCGGCAACCTGGTATCTTCAGGATAGAGCAGAAAGTCACTCACCCCCGGCCTGACCTTTACGCTGTCTGCGGGCAGCACAATGCTGCTCTTGACGGGCACCCGACGATTCAGGCGCTGAGGAATGCCCGTTCCCTCCACCAAATGACCGATGCCTGCAAGAATGACCAGGCGTCTTTTTGGGTGTTGCAGCAGGTACTCTGCTGCCCGCTCCGCCATCCCCTCATCCCACAGCAGCTGCACCTGCATAAAATTTTCAAAGGTTCGCCCTTCGCCACGCGGGTGCTGGTAAAAAACACTCTTTATGCGTTTTTTGTAACGTGAATCTGATTTATCTATATCATCCGGGATCTGCGCCCGCTCCTCTTCTGTCAGCGCATCCATCCCTTCCGCCCCCACTTTGCGCGTGATCTCTTTGGGCAGGTTCAGCGCAATCAGTGGGATACCATGCGCTTTGGCATAGTCCAGAATGGGTTTATAGTGCCGATAGTCGTACGCCCAACGGATATAGTACTCGGTCTTGCGGAGCATCTCTTTTTCATCCAGGCTGCCCGCAATATAGTCATCCAGATGCTGCTGAAACGGCTGCTGGAAAAACTCCATGCCAATGGCGATGTTTGAATCCATCTCATGCAGCCGGCGGATAATCTCCAGCTGGCTCAGATGGTGTCCATATGTCGTATGCGCTTCACCGACATAGACAACCCTGTCCGTTGCCAGCTCAGAGAGAATATTATCCAGTGTAGGAAGGTTGCGGAGATCAATAACAAACCCTGCCGCT
>Ga0256839_1003403_pt1 | contig 16433 bp, 15 predicted proteins | sample 354166metaG_FD_185968 | JGI IMG/M metagenome (GOLD analysis project Ga0256839, IMG submission 185968) | Hydrothermal vent microbial communities from Mid Atlantic Ridge, Atlantic Ocean - 354-166 | ecosystem: Environmental > Aquatic > Marine > Hydrothermal vents | place: Atlantic Ocean: Mid... | reverse complement strand
AAGATCCAGATCTACATCGATACGCGCAGTCACCCCCTCGGCCGGCTTGGCAATCACGTCGATTTCAGCGTCGGCCGTAAACTTATTCTCCTTGGGGTTGGTTGCATTGGGCATGGTCGAAAGCGGATCTGCAGACTCGTCCTGAAGGGTATAAATAATATCCGCAAAACCGCTGACTTCCACGTCATCGGCCTGGGCGGCCAGGGGCGCGGCCACGGCACCCGCAACAGCCATCGCGATCAGTCTTTTTTTCATCTTTTCGCTCTCCCTTACAAGGTTGTTGAAATAATTGTTGTTGGTTAACGTTAAGCAACAGCGGCGTTATAGCCGACTTCTCACATTATTGCAACATTTTTTGCCTGTCAAACCATGAGATTGTGACATATGTATCATTTTTGCAACAATGGCGTGCGCCAAGTCGTGCAAGCCAGGTCACTCTCGACACAATGGCCGGGAGCAATCCTGTCCCGCCGTCTCCAGATTTCTCGCTGTGCTTGAAATGACAGAGTGTTGCGCCCGTAAGAGGAAGTATTGAGGCTCTGAGGTATGAGGCTCTTAACCGCTGAATGGACCCAACAGGGCTGCAGGCAGGATGGATGAAGACGCAGGGACCGGCATCCGGAAAAAACGGCTGTCATTTCGGCCCTCGCCCCCGTCATTTCGACCCCTGCCCTCTGTCATTTCGACCGAAGGGAGAAATCTTGTATCAAGCCCCAGGATTTCTCGCTGTGCTTGAAATGACAGGGATACCGTCATTCCCGCTGCGGTCGAAAGACATGGCGGCAATGACAAGGAAATACCGCCCCTCGGGACCCGCATCCAGGATGCACGAAGGGCGCCGGGCAAGTCTCAATAATGGCTGGAGTAAATGGCTGGGGAACCAGGATTCGAACCTGGATTAACGGAGTCAGAGTCCGCTGTCCTGCCGTTAGACGATTCCCCATTCGCAAGACAGAGGCCGGATGGCAGAGGACAGCAATGCGAAATGCCGTCTCGCCGTCACCCGGCATTGACAAAGATACCCAATCCCGGGCCGGGTTCTCAAGGGGCCACCGGGGATACGGACCGCGGGATGCGGGCGGGACAGGCGACCCCGGCCGTGGCCCCCACAGCGCCGGTGATTATCGCCCAGCGATTATCACCGGGAGATTAGCGCTTCGAGTACTGGGGCCGCTTGCGCGCCTTGTGCAGGCCGACCTTCTTGCGCTCCACCTCGCGGGCATCGCGGGTGAGAAAACCCGCGCGGCGCAGGGGCAGGCGCAGGCTCTCATCATAGGCCAGGAGCGCCCGGGCAATGCCGTGACGGATGGCGCCGGCCTGGCCGCTGTTGCCACCGCCGCGCACGGTGATGGTCAAGTCCACGCTGTCGGTCATCTGCACCGTCTCCAGGGGCTGGCGCACGATCATGCGCGCCGTCTCACGCCCGAAGTACTCGTCCAGGGGCCGGTTGTTGACCCTGATCTGCCCGCTGCCGGGCTTGAGAAAGACCCGCGCCGTGGAACTCTTGCGACGGCCCGTTGCCAGTATCTGTCCTGCCCTCTGTTCTGTCATGATGCGATATCCCCGAAAGTCAGATGTCCAAAGGCTTGGGCTGCTGTGCCTGGTGGGCGTGCTCGGCACCGGGATAGACCCGCAGCTTGCGGAACATGGCCCGGCCCAGGGGGTTCTTGGGCAGCATGCCCTTCACCGCCAGCTCGATGACCCGCTCGGGCTTTTTCGCCAGCAGCTTCTCGAAACTGATGGACTTCAGGTTGCCGATATAGCCGGTGTGGCGGTAATAGATCTTGTCCTTGGCCTTGCGCCCCGTCACCCGTACGCGGGCGGCATTGATGACCACGATATAGTCACCGGTGTCCACGTGGGGGGTGTATTCCGGCTTGTGCTTGCCGCGCAGGCGCCTGGCGATCTCGCTGGCGAGACGACCCAGGGTCTTGCCGCTGGCATCCACCACGTACCAGTCACGCTTGACGTTTTCCGGTTTTGCGCTAAAGGTCTTCATGACACTGCCTACCCTCAAAAAACGGCCGCGGGCACCGCAGGCCGAAATTCAAACTGGATCAAAGAGCGGGGATTCTACAGAAACCGCCCCCCGGATACAAGCCGGCGCAAAGCCGGATATGCCGGACACGCGGACGATGGTCGCCCCTCAGATCCGCAGGCGCGCGACGACGCGCCCTTCGCGGAGGTGGGCATCGATGATCTCGTCCACGTCCTCGCGGCTTTGGTAGCTGTACCAGACCCCTTCGGGATAGACCACGATGACGGGCCCCTGGCCACAGCGGTTGAGACAGCCGGCGCTGTTGATGCGCACCCCGCCGGGGCTGGCCAGCCCCAGGGCCTTGACCCGCTCCTTGGCGTAGGCACGCAGCGCGCTCGCGCCGTGATCCTCGCAGCAGGCCCGGCCGTCCTCGCGGCGGTTGGTACAGAAAAAAACGTGATGGCGATAGTACATGGGCGGGAAGATACCCGATCGCGGCGGTAAGATACAAGCATGGCGGCAATTTCATGCCGGCGATTCAGGCAATTATCCTGACGACCGCGGAGGATGTTTTTTCCCTCCCGACCCATCTTCCTGTATCTTGTGGCCAGCATGAAGATCGAAGCACTCATCCGGGCGGAGGCCGATCATTGCGTCAAGTGCGGGCTCTGCCTGCCCCGCTGCCCCACCTATCTCAAGACCCGGAACGAAGGTGATTCCCCGCGGGGCCGGATCGCCCTGCTCCAGGGACTGGCGACGGGCCAGCTCCAGGACAGTCCGGCCCTGCGCCGCCACCTGGACGGCTGCCTGGGCTGCCGGGGCTGCGAGCGGGCCTGCCCCTCCACCGTGGCCTACGGCCGCCTGCTGGACGCCGGGCGCGGCCTGCTGGCCCGCTCTGCCCCCGGTGCCGGACCGTCACGGCACGAGCGCCTGCTCATGCACCCCCGGGCGGCGGCACGCCTGCTGGCAACCTACCAGCGCAGCGGCCTGCACCGGCTGGCCCGCCGGCTGGGCCTGCCCGCCCGGCTGGGCCTGGGGCGCGAGGACCGCTACCTGCCTCCGCCCCCCCGCCGGCGCCTGCGCCGCGCCTATTACGCCCCGACCTGCGCCGCCGCCCCCGGCGGGCGGCCCGGCAGACGACCTGGCGGCAGAAAACCTGGTGGCAGAAAACAGGGGGACGTGGCACTCTTCACCGGCTGTGCCGGCTGGCTATTCGATCAGGACGCGCTCGTGGCAGCCGTCGGACTCCTGACAGCGAAGGGGTACGGCGTGCACATACCCCGGTCGCAAGGCTGCTGTGGCGCCCTGCACCTGCATCGCGGCGACGGGGCGGGCGCCCGCGCCCTGGCCGAGGCCAACAGCGCCTGCTTCAACGACCTGCCGGTGGAGGCCGTCCTCTTCCTGGCCTCGGGCTGCGGGGCCACCTTGAGCGAATATGGCGAACTGCACCGCCTCGCCGGTGGGCCACCCCTGCAATGGCGCGTGCCCGTCGTGGAGCTGAGCCGCTTTCTCGCCGCCCTCGACTGGCCCGAGGCAGCATTTCGCCCGCTGCCCGGGAAGGCCCTGATCCATGAGCCCTGCACCCTGCGCCATGTCCTGCGCGACGAGGCGCATGCCTACGCCCTGCTGCGCCGTATCCCCGGCCTGGAGATCGAGCCCCTGCCCGACAACCACCTCTGCTGCGGCGCCGCCGGCGACTATCTGTTCCGGCAACCGGCCATGGCGGACGCCCTGCTCGCGGACAAGATCGCGCATCTGCGGGACAGCCGGGCCCGCTGGCTGCTCACCAGCAACATCGGTTGCAGCCTGCACCTGCGGCGGGGCATCGAAGAAGCCGGGTTATCCGTGGAGGTGCTGCATCCGGTGGAGCTGCTGGCCCGGCAGGCAGACATGCCGGAAAGCCCATGACCGGAATACTGCCCGGCCTGGGACCGCTTCTACGGAAGGGCAGGCGTAGACGCAGCCCCTCCGTCCTCTGTCCTCCGTCCTCTGTCCTCCGTCCTCTGTCCTCCGTCCTCTGTCCTCCGTCCTCTGTCCTCCGTCCTCTGTCCTCCGTCCTCTGTCCTCCGTCCTCTGATACTCAGGCCGCGGCCTCGAGGCTCGCCTTGCTGAAAACCAGGGCGCCGTCGGCGACATCCACCTTGACGAGGTCGCCCTCGGCGTAGTGCCCGGCGAGGATCTCGCGGGCCAGGGGGTTTTCCAGCTGGGTCTGGATGGCGCGCTTCAGGGGGCGCGCGCCGTAGACGGGGTCGAAACCCGCCTCGCCCAGCTTGTCCAGGGCCGCATCGCTGAGCTCGATGTCCATGCCGCGCTCGCGCAGGCGGTCGCGCAGGTACTGGATCTGGATCCGCGTGATGGCGCGGATCTGCTCCCGGCTCAGGGGGTGGAACACCACCACGTCGTCGATGCGGTTGATGAATTCGGGGCGGAAGTGCTTGCCCACGATCTCCATGACGGCCTCCTTCATGGCCTGGTAGTTCTCCTCGCCCGCCATCTCCTGGATGACGTGGGAGCCCAGGTTGGAAGTCATGACCACCACCGTGTTGCGGAAGTCCACGGTGCGGCCGTGGCCGTCGGTGAGACGGCCGTCGTCCAGCACCTGGAGCAGGATGTTGAAGACATCGGGATGGGCCTTTTCCACCTCGTCCAGGAGGATCACGGAGTAGGGCTTGCGCCGTACCGCCTCGGTGAGATAACCGCCTTCCTCGTAACCCACGTAGCCGGGCGGCGCACCGATGAGACGCGCCACGGAATGCTTCTCCATGAACTCCGACATGTCGATGCGCACCATGGCGTCCTCGGTATCGAAGAGATAGGCCGCCAGCGCCTTGGTGAGTTCGGTCTTGCCCACCCCCGTGGGCCCCAGGAAAAGGAAGGAACCGTAGGGCCGGTTGGGATCGGACAGGCCGGCGCGGGCGCGCCGGATGGCATCGGAGACCACGCGGATGGCCTCGTCCTGGCCCACCACGCGCTGGCGCAGGGCCTCTTCCATGTGCAGCAGCTTCTCGCGCTCGCTCTCCAGCATCTTGGCCACGGGGATGCCCGTCCACCGGGAGACCACCTCGGCGATCTCCTCTTCCGTGACCTTGTTGCGCAGCAGCTTCATCTCCTGCATCTCGGCCTGGGCCGCCATGTCCAGCTGCTTCTCCAGCTCGGGGATGCGGCCGTACTGAAGTTCGGACATGCGCGCCAGGTCACCGGCACGGCGCGCCGTCTCCAGCTCGATGCGGGCGCGTTCCAGCTCCTCCTTGATGTGCTGCGCACCGTGCAGGGCGGCCTTCTCTGCCTTCCAGATCTCTTCCAGGTCGGAGTATTCACGCTCCAGTTTCCCGATCTCCTCCTCCAGGCTTGCGAGGCGTTTCTTCGAGGCCTCGTCGGTTTCCTTCTTCAACGCCTCGCGCTCGATCTTGAGCTGGATCAGACGCCGCTCCAGACGATCCATCTCCTCGGGCTTGGAGTCGATCTCGATGCGGATGCGGCTCGCGGCCTCGTCCACCAGGTCGATGGCCTTGTCCGGCAGCTTGCGGTCGGTGATGTAACGATGGGAAAGGGTCGCCGCGGCAACGATGGCCGGATCGGTGATCTCCACGCCATGGTGCACCTCGTATTTCTCCTTCAGGCCGCGGAGGATGGCGATGGTGTCCTCCACCGTGGGCTCGTCCACCAGGATCTTCTGGAAACGCCGCTCCAGGGCGGCATCCTTCTCGATATACTGGCGGTACTCGTCCAGGGTGGTGGCCCCGATGCAGTGCAGCTCGCCGCGGGCCAGGGCGGGCTTGAGCATGTTGCCGGCATCCATGGCGCCTTCCGCCTTGCCCGCGCCCACCATGGTGTGCAGCTCGTCGATGAACAGGATGACCTGTCCCTCCTGCTTGGCGATGTCGTTGAGCACCGCCTTCAGGCGCTCCTCGAACTCGCCGCGGAACTTGGCACCCGCGATGAGCGCGGCCAGGTCCAGGGACAGCAGGCGCTTGTCGCGCAGCCCCTCGGGCACTTCGCCGTTGACGATACGCTGGGCCAGCCCCTCGACGATGGCGGTCTTGCCCACGCCGGGCTCGCCGATGAGCACGGGATTGTTCTTGGTGCGGCGCTGCAGGACCTGGACGGTGCGGCGGATCTCCTCGTCGCGCCCGATGACCGGATCCAGCTTGCCCTGGGCGGCGCGCTCGGTGAGATCGATGGTGTACTTGTCCAGGGCCTGGCGCTGTTCCTCGGCATTGGGGTCTTCCACCCGCTGGCCGCCGCGCAGCGCCTCGATGGCCTTTTCGACGCTCCCCCTGGCGGCGCCGGCCCGGCGCAGCAGCTCGCCCAGGGTGCCCTTGTCCTCGAGGGCGGCGAGCACGAACAGCTCGCTGGAGATGTACTGGTCGCCGCGTTGCTGGGCCAGCTTGTCCGTGATATTGAGCAGACGTCCCAGCTCATTGGAAATGTGCACTTCGCCGGCCACGCCCTCGACGCGGGGCAGGCGATCCAGGGCCTCGCCCAGTTGGGAGCGCAGGGCATTCACGTCCACTTCCGCCTGCTGCAGCAGATGGCGTACCGTGCCGCCCTGCTGGTCGAGCATGGCGATCATGAGGTGCAGCGGCTCGATGAACTGGTGATCGCGCCCCACCGCCAGGCTCTGGGCATCGGCCAGGGCCATCTGAAACTTGCTGGTCAGTCTGTCCATTCGCATATCGCTTTTCCTCTCGATCTCATGTATTGGCTTTCTCACTTGACCCGCACGCTGATGCACCGCACCGGAGCAGGATCACGCTGTCTTCTGAGACAGGATATGGAGATCCCGGGAACGGGATTCAAGCCAGAGAGATTCAAGCGGGGGTTCAGACAGACAAAGCAGCGCTCCGGCATCGGGCAACAGACTCCTGCGGCAAAAGGCGCTATCATGACCCGCCATGCCCCTTCCTGAAACCCAGCATGCCATCCAGCCCGAGATCGTCCAGGCCGATGTCCGCCGGGCCCTGGCGGAAGACCTGGGCAGCGGAGACCTCACGGCCGGCCTGATTCCCGCCGGGACCTTTTCCACGGCCCGCGTCATCTGCCGCGAGGCCGCCGTGCTGTGCGGCCGACCGTGGTTCGATGCCGTATTCCGCCAGCTCGCCCCGGACATCACCCTCCAGTGGGAAGCCCGGGACGGCGATGCCGTCACGGCAGGGCAGACGCTGTGCCGGCTGCGCGGACCGGCACGCCCCCTGCTCTCCGGCGAGCGGACGGCCCTCAATTTCCTGCAGACCCTGTCCGGCACCGCCACCCTGGCCCGGCGCTACCAGGAACAGGTGGCGGACCTGCCCGTCACCGTGCTGGACACCCGCAAGACCCTGCCGGGGCTGCGCCTGGCCCAGAAATACGCCGTCCGCTGCGGCGGCTGCCACAACCACCGCATGGGACTCCACGACGGTGTGCTCATCAAGGAAAACCACATCCTGGCCTGCGGCTCGATCACTGCCGCCGTGGCGCGCGCCCGGGCCACCGTGCCCGGGACGACCATCGAAGTGGAAGTGGAAGACCTGGCGGAACTGGACGAGGCCCTGGCCGCCGGTGCCGACATCGTGCTCCTGGACAACTTCGAACCCGCCGACCTGCGCCGGGCGGTGCGCCGCGCCGCCGGGCGCTGTCTCCTGGAAGCCTCGGGGGGCATTACCCTGGAGAATATCCGCCTCATCGCCGAGACGGGGGTCCAGCGCATCTCCGTGGGCGCCCTCACCAAGGACGTACGGGCCGTGGATCTCTCAATGCGTATCACTTTTGACCGATAAAAGGGTACGGCCTTCCCGATTCCTTCTTCCGGACCCTGTCCGCCGCGTCCCCCGGTCAGATTCAGGTCCAGATCAGAACCGGACCGGGCCGGCGCAGGCCATGGCAACCCGATGAAAAAACAAGGCATATCAGAAACAACCCATTACGGCACGCAAGCTGCTTCCGACCCTCCACCGGGCAGCCAGGCCCAGGACGGCGGGCTCATTGCCCTGCTGCCCCCACCCCTCAGCAAACCACACCCGGAACAGGCCGTGCGCCGTGGCGAGAAGGCCCTGGTTTCACTGCATGACGGCAGCCGCCTCATGGGACGCCTGCAGGATTTCTCCCGCCAGGAGCGCCGGGTCGTGCTCCACTGCCAGGACGGCGTTCACCGCGTTCCCTTCAAGAAGATCAAGATCATGAGCCTGCCCCGGCGCCATGCCTGGCAAGGTGCGGAATCCCCCGTTGAAGCAGCCCGGGGGGACATGACGCGACCGGCGGTCGTCCGGCATTTCATCATCACCTTCAAGGACGAGGACACGCTGGAAGGAGAAACCTTCGGCTTCCGCACCGATGCCGCCGGCCTCTACCTCTATCCCACCCACAATGACAAGGACTACGCCTACCTGTTCATTCCCCGCAGCGCCATGGAACAGCACCAGATCGGGCCGCCCATCGGCGAGCAACTGGTCAAGGAACAGGTGATCAGTCAGGACCAGGTGGCGGAAGTGCTCAACGAGCAGGCGCAGCTGCGTCGGCAGCCGCTGGGGGAATACCTGCGCTCCAAGGCCATCATCACCACCAAGGATCTGGAGGCGGCGCTTCGGAATCAGCGCTCCACGCCCGATTTCCGCCTGGGGGAAATCCTCGTCCACGAAAACCTCATCAGCGAGGAACAGCTCGTGGAGGCCCTGGCGGCCCAGCGCGAGGAACGCGGCAAACAGCTGGGCCAGATCCTGGTGGAACGGGGACTGGTCTCACAGAAAGACATCCAGCAGGGATTGTCCAGGAAACTGGGCATCCCCTTCGTCGATGTCGCCCAGTTCCAGCTGGACACCGAGGCCATGAAGCGGGTGCCGGAGGACCTGGTCAGAAAGTACAAGTGCCTGCCTCTCTATTGCTATGACCAGAAGCTGGTCATCGCCCTGGAAAACCCCATGGACTGGGAGGCGCTGGATGCGGTGCGCTTTCATACCGGCCTCAACGTGGAACCGGTCATCGCGGACAAGCACGAGCTGGAGCGCATCATCGACCTGCTCTACGCCGCGCCCGACATCGAGGGCAACCTGTTCGACGACTACCTGGGCGACGAGGAACTGGATGACGAACAGGAATACGATGAAACCGCCTCTTCCGACAACGTCATCGTCAGGCTGGTGAACAAGATCATCATCGACGCCTACAACCAGGGTGCCTCGGACATCCACATCGAGCCCTATCCGGGCAGGAACAAGACCGTCGTGAGACTGCGCAAGGACGGTGAGCTGCGCAACTATTACGAGATCCCCAGCCGCATGCGCAACGCGCTGATCGCCCGGATCAAGATCATGGCCAACCTGGACATCTCGGAGAAACGCAAGCCCCAGGACGGCAAAATCGACTTCAAGAAGTTCAGCATGCTCAAGATTGAACTGCGCGTGGCCACCATCCCCACCGCCAACGACCAGGAAGACGTGGTGATGCGCATCCTGGCCAGCGGCGAACCCCTCCCGCTGGACAAGCTGGGCCTGAGCCCCCGCAACCACGAGCGTCTCCTGGAACTCATCAGGAAACCCTACGGCCTGTTCTTCGTCTGCGGTCCCACCGGCTCGGGCAAGACCACCACCCTGCACTCCATTCTCGGCCATCTCAACACCCCGGAACGAAAGATCTGGACCGCCGAGGACCCGGTGGAAATCACCCAGAAAGGGCTGCGCCAGGTGCAGGTCCATCCCAAGATCGGCCTCACCTTCGCCGCCGCCATGCGCGCCTTTCTGCGCGCCGATCCGGACATCATCATGGTGGGCGAGATGCGCGACGAAGAAACCACCAGCATGGGCATCGAGGCCTCCCTCACCGGGCACTTCGTCTTTGCCACCCTGCATACCAACAGTGCACCGGAGAGCATCATCCGCCTGCTGGACATGGGCATGGATCCCTTCAATTTCGCCGATGCCCTGGTGGGCATCCTTGCCCAGCGCCTGGCACGGCGCCTGTGCCCGGACTGCAAGGAACCCTACTCCGCGGAAAGCGACGAGATCCGTGAGCTGTTGACGGAATACTGTTACGAACTGACTCCCCGCGATGCCGATGAAGACCACCGCAGGCAGGTACGCAACAGGGTCTTCAAGGAGTGGCAGAAAAACTTCGCGGATGAAAAGGGACGCTTCTCCCTCTGCCGGCCCGTGGGATGCGAGGCCTGCGAGGATACCGGCTATCGCGGCAGGCTGGGGCTCCACGAACTGCTCACCGCCAGCGACAACATCAAGCGTCTCATCCTGGAACAGGCACGGGTCTCGGAACTGTTTGCGGTAGCGCTGCGGGAAGGGATGCGCACCCTGAAACAGGACGGCATCGAAAAGGTGCTGCAGGGACACACCGACATCCGCTCCGTGCGTTCCGTCTGCATCAAATGAAACGCCCCGCAGCGGGGGCGTTTCGTTACTTTGGCCATTTCATCCATCAGGCCCCGTCCGGGCATCACATGTCCATCATGTCGTGGCCGTTCTTCTTCATCATCTTGTGCTCGCCGTGCATCTCCTTCATGCGCTTGCGCATCATCTCGTGCATCTCCTCGTGGCGCGCCATCATCTCGTCCATGTGCTGCATCATCTCGCCGAGGCGCTCCCGTTCGGCGGCACTGGGCTTGTGATTGAGATTCCTGAGAATCCCCATCATCTCCTTCATCATGCCCATCATGTCCGTCATCATCTGCTGACGCTCCTTCATCATCTGTCCGAACATGGACTTGCCATTGCCGTGACCCTTCATCTCACCCGCAAACACCTGACCTCCGGCAAGCAGCAGCACCAGCGCGCCGGCCAATAACAGACCCATTCCTTTTCTCATCTGGCCTTTCTTCATGTGACACACTCCTTCTTCTGAATTTGAAATACCCATGTCCCCGACTCAGGATAGGCCAATGTCAGGCGATTGTAAAACCCGCCGGCGGTTCACAGGCCGCCTCCTCGACCACCACATCCTCGACCCGGGCGTGGGGCGGCCCCTGCCACAACCAGGATTCCAACTCTGCCAGGGCCTGTGGTGCGCCACAGGCCAGCACCTCCACGCGGCCGTCAGGCAGATTGCGCGCCCAGCCGGAAAGCCCCAGGCCGAGGGCCCGCCGCCGGGTGGAATCACGGAAGAACACGCCCTGGACACGCCCGCTCACATAGTAACGTCTGCACTGCACCATGTGCTTTTCCCCTTGCCGATCTGCTTCACCACGCCACAGCGACACGATATGATCTACCGGTCCGGCCTCTTCCCGGTTCATCCACCGTTCCACAACAGCAGGAAACCGTCGCCATGAACGAGCAGCACTATCGTATCGAGAAAGACAGCCTGGGGGAATTGCGCGTGCCGGCGCAGGCCTGGTATGGCATCCAGACCCAGCGCGCCGTGGGCAATTTCCCCATCAGCGGCCGCGGCCCCGACCGGGATTTCGTCTTCGCCCACGTGCGCATCAAGCGCGCCGCCGCGGTGGCCAACTGCCAGCCCGGCTGGCTGGACAAGACGCTCGCCGATGCCATCGTCGCGGCCTGCGACCGCATCCTCGCCGGTGAATTCCTGGACCAGTTCGTGGTGGACCGTTTCCAGGCCGGAGCGGGCACCAGCCATAACATGAACAGCAACGAGGTGATCGCCAATCTCGCCAACGTGGCACTGGGTGGCGCGAGGGGCGAATACAGCCCCGTGCACCCCAATGACCACGTCAACATGGGACAGAGCACCAACGATACCATACCCACCGCCATCCGCCTCGCGGCGCTGGCCAAGCTGCCGCGGCTGTGCGCCGCCGTGGAGGCCATGGCGGGGGAATACCAGCGCATCGCGGAACAGGAGCGGGACACGGTGAAGAGCGGCCGCACCCATCTGCAGGATGCCGTCCCCACCACCATCGGCCGGGAATTCGGGGCCTACGCCTGGACGCTGCGCCGTTGCGTCCGACGCCTGTCCGACTGCCACGATCCCCTGTGCGAGATCGGGCTGGGCGGCAGCGCCGTGGGCACCGGGCTCAATACCTCGCCTGACTATCCGCACCGGGTCGCGGCGGAACTCGCCAGGCTCACCCGTGAACCCATCCGTCCCGCGGAGGACCTGGTGGCGCAGATGCAGTCCATGCACGACATCCAGCGCCTGTCCGCGGCGATCCGCGACCTGGCCCTGGAACTCGGGCGCATCGCCAACGACATGCGTCTGCTGGCTTCCGGGCCCCGCACCGGCCTGGGGGAGATCGTTCTGCCGCCGGTACAGCCCGGCTCCAGCATCATGCCGGGCAAGGTCAACCCGGTGATGTTCGAGATGCTCAATCAGGTCTGCTACCAGGTACAGGGGCAGGATGCCGCCATCGCCGCCATGACCCAGGCCGGCCAGCTGGAACTCAACGTGATGATGCCGGCCCTGGGATCGGCGCTGTTCGATGCCATGGACTGGCTGACCCGCGCCATCCAGGCTGCCACCGAACGCAATCTCAGGGGGCTGAAGGTGGACCGCGAGCGCTGCCGCCGTTTTCTCCACGAGAGCGTGGGGCTGGCCACCCTGCTCAACACCCGGATCGGCTATGCAGCCGCCGCGGAAGTCGCCAAGGCATCCCAGCACACGGGCAGACCCGTGCGCGACATCGTCGCGGAGCGCGGTCTCATGAGCGGCGAGGAATTCGACGAGCTGGTGCTGCGCGCCGCCCGGGACGGACGCATGGACTGATGGAATGACGCATGCTCTTCTGCATGCTCGTTTCCACCGTACGCCGCTCTACAAGACTTCCCGCCTTTCCGCCCTTTTGGCAACATCAGCCACTTCCTCGTGCCGTGAGGGCGCCTTGGGCTTGTGCTGTTCCGCCGCATGGGAAAGATAGATGGCCGCACCGATGAGGGTAATCCCGCCTGCCAGATAGAGCAGATCCAGAGGGGACTCAAATTTCATCTCAATGGCGTATTCGAAGAACTTGACGATGAGGATCATGAGGATCACCTTGGCCAGGCGTCCCTTGAGATCGTCCAGGCTGGTAATGAACAGCACCTTGGAGGCGGATTCGTCGCTGCCCGCCTGGTCGATCCGGCTGATGAACAGCTCGTACAGACCCAGGGCAAAAATCAGGAGAACGGTAGCCAACAGATAGGCATCGACGATCTCCACAATATGGGTAATACTCTTTGCGCGCAATTCGCTGCGCACTTCCGGCTCCATGGCGGGAGAGCCGTAATCCAACATGTGTAGGATCATATAAAAGGCATCGACTGTAGCGATATAAAACATGGCCACGGAAGTGGCCAGGCTGGAGATCACTGCCAGCAACACCACATAACGGCTGCCCCACAATCCCCCTTCAAAGAAATATTCCAGTTTTTTCATGGATCGCCCCTGTTCTCGGATCATTCACATGGCTCCTCATACAGCTGTCTGAGGGGAATATCGAGTGCCTCCGCGAGGCAATTGCCGGCTGTCTGCAACAGATCTCCCAGCCGCCTGTTCCAGATATCCTGTTCCCGCCACGCCCCCTGTCCCGGGGGCAGGGCATGAGGCATGGCATTATATAAATCCCACAGGGTGATTTCATCCAGATCCCTCGCCAGCATCCAGGCACCCTCAGCCGTTGCACTTATGAAGCGTCTCTCCTCAAGCACCTGCAGGATATCCTCCACCATGTCCTGCCCCACGTTCCGCTCTTTCAGCGCAAGCGCTTCCAGGCTCAGCGCAGCCCCCGTCCGTTGCCCTTCCCACAGGCGCCCCAGCACCCGGAAGGCACAGACGAACAGGGCCTCGTCATGGCGCAGTCCTCCCGGGGCAGGCTGCTCGTCGCGAAAGACAGTCAGGCAATAAGTCAGCTCCGCGCCCAGCAATACCACGACCCAGGACACGTAGATCCATACCAGGAAGAGCGGTATCACCGCCAGCGCGCCGTAGATCGTGGCATAGGTGGGAACACTCGCCACATAGAGCGTGAAACTGCGCTTGGCCAGTTCGAACAGCACGGCTGCCACTGCAGCGCCTGCCAGGCCATGGCGCAAGGGCACGGGACGGTTGGGCACCAGGACATAGAGCAGGGTCAAGGCCACCATGATGGAAAGAAAAGGCATCACCGACAGCAGCAGACCCTGCAGGGTCCCGCCCGGGTCTGCATCCGTCAGCAGGGGGAGAGAGACCAGATAGGAAGTCACGATGATGCTCACCGCGAGCAGCAGGGGCCCCAGCGTCAACACCGACCAGTAGACCAGGAACTGGGCCAGCCAGCGCCGGCGGCGCTGTACTTTCCAGATGCCGTTGAGTACCCCGTCGATGGTATCCATGAGCATGACCGCCACGAGCACGAGAAATATGATGCCGGGCCCCGTGAGGCGGGCGCTCTGGTGAAGAAACTGCTGGATGTAGGATTGCACCACCTCCCCCGAGGCGGGCACGAAATTGCGGAATATATAGTCCTGCAGTCGCGCCACCACGCCATCGAAGACGGGAAAGGCAGAGACCACGGAAAACATGACGGTCAAAAGGGGAACCAGGGAAAGCAATGTGGTGTAACTCAGCGCCGCCGCGGTACGCAGGGAAAAATTGGCGCGGAAGTGTCCCGCGAGGAAGGCGAGGAAACGCTGCCAGCGGGCGGAACTCATGGACAGGGGACGGGCAGGACCACCGCCGCAGCCCGGCCCTCAATCGTCCGCGCCGGCAAGACGCCTGGCCTCAGCGGCAAGTTCCAGCGCCCGCTTGGTCCTGCCCCGTTCTGCAGCCGCCAGGGCCTTGCGCAGGGTTTCCCTGGCACGCGCAAGCGCACCCGGGGCAACACTGCCTGTCTCACTGGCGGCATCGATCGCCTCCTGGGCCGCCTTGATGGCCAGCGCCACGTCGCGTGCCTTCAGCGCCTCGCTCCTGGCCACAATGGCGTCGTGACGGGCGCGGCTGAAAAAACGCAGTTCCAGCTCCCGTTCGGCCTTGCGCAGATACTCCTCGGCATTGCGGAGATTGACCGCGGCATACCGGTCGGCACCGGCATCCAGGGCCGCTTCCACGGACTGGCGCGCGTCGCTCATCTCCTGCGTGGGCGCCGAGGCACAGGCAGCGAGAAACAGGAAAAGCAGCGCAAGGAAAACGAACCGCACGGCAGCGGGCAGTAAAACGGTCAGCGGGCACCGCGCGACAGGCAAGGCTTTCTTATCTCTATGAGCCGTCAATGGAAAAACCAGATTCAAACCCCGGACCCAAACCCCAAATCCGGATCGGTGCAGCCTGCCCGCGCAGGGCCTCTTGCTCCAAGGTCGCGTTCGCATGACATTTCAGACAGGTTCTAGCACCCCCCCCATGGGCTGTCAAGAAAGGCCGCAGTAGAGTAGAATGGCGAAGCAATCCTGCGGCCCCATCGAGCGTTTCCATGGACATCCTGATCTATCACAATCCGCGCTGTTCCAAGTCACGCCAGACCCTGCAACTTCTCCGGGAACATGGCGTGGAACCGCGCATCGTGGAATATCTCAAGCAACCGCCCTCGGCGGCCCGCCTGAAGCACCTCCTCGGATTGCTGGACATGAGTCCCCGCGACCTCATGCGGCGCAGGGAAAGGGCATACAAGGAACTGGGCCTGGACAATCCGGCCCTGTCGGACGACGAGCTGATTCAGGCCATGACGGACAACCCGGCGCTTATCGAGCGTCCCATCGTGGTCAAGGACGACCAACAGGCGGTTCTCGGCCGCCCGCCGGAGAATGTCCTGGCACTCCTCCGGGAGGCACCCTGAACATGTGCGAGATCCTGGTGCTCTATCACAGCCGCCATGGCAGCGTCGCCGCGATGGCGCACCGCATTGCGCGGGGCGTGGAGGAGATCCCGGGCTGCCGCGCCCGGATACGCACCGTCCCCCCCGTCTCCGCCGTCTGCGAGGCCGTGGCCGACAGCATCCCCGAAGAAGGGCCGCCCTATGCCACCCACGACGACCTCCGTGAGTGTCACGGCCTCGCGCTGGGCAGCCCCACGCGCTTCGGCAACATGGCCGCCGATCTGAAATACTTTCTCGACGGCACCAGCAGCCTGTGGCTGTCCGGCACCCTCATCGGCAAACCCGCGGCGGTGTTCACCTCCACCGCCTCCCTGCATGGTGGCCAGGAAAGCACCCTGCTTTCCATGATGCTGCCCCTGCTGCACCACGGCATGCTCATCCTGGGCCTGCCCTACAGCGAGGCGGATCTCATCCGCACCACCGCCGGCGGCACACCCTACGGCGCCAGCCACTTCGCCGGCCCCGACAATGACCGACCCTTCACGGATGAAGAACAACGCCTGTGCCTCGCCCTGGGACGGCGCCTGGCTGAAACGGCTCAGCGCTTGAAGCAAAAAACGTAAAAACCCGTTCCCCGCCAGACGGGGCAATGCGGGGGCAATGCGGATTCGGCCGGATTATTGAGAATTACCCAGATTCCTGACATGCGTGGCCCGATGAAGCGGAGCAAAACCCGTGATCGATGGTGTTTTTCCCTGGATTCCGGCCCAGAGGGTCCACATCCAGGCCGCACGACAGCCGAGTGTCGTCTGTCAT
>Ga0256839_1003402_pt1 | contig 16435 bp, 14 predicted proteins | sample 354166metaG_FD_185968 | JGI IMG/M metagenome (GOLD analysis project Ga0256839, IMG submission 185968) | Hydrothermal vent microbial communities from Mid Atlantic Ridge, Atlantic Ocean - 354-166 | ecosystem: Environmental > Aquatic > Marine > Hydrothermal vents | place: Atlantic Ocean: Mid... | reverse complement strand
GATTCAATAATATTTAAATGCATCTTTTTTCTTGGTTTATCAATTACATTTTCTTTTGCAATCTCTTTACTGCTTTCTTCTTCTAGAATTGGAATATTATCAACTATCATTTCTATGGGTTTATTAGCCTTACGTTCTACTGCTACTATAGTATGTTCAACTTCATCTTTTAAGGTATTATCTATAACATTAATGTCATTTTTTACGACTACAGAGCTGGTATCTTCAACTTTAACTATATTTTTCACTACACTTTTTTTTGAGAACACATCATAGTACAATGAGAGTACTGTCATAATTATAAGGAATACTCCTATCAAAATACCTATATACAAAGGTAATCTCTTTTTCCTATGGTATTTTTCCCATTCTTCCTCTAAAGGTTTTAAATCATACATGAATATATCCTAACTTTAATGCAGCCATTTCTATGATTCTTTGAGGTATATGCTCATAATTTATTTTAGATGGTTCATTTTTATCATAATATTCACAAATTTCAAAAATAGTAAAAAGTAATTTATTACATTCTCTATAATTACCTTTTGTAAAAGTGTAAATAAGTTTCATATCTTTTTCTTGAATACTATTTGCAATTTCAAAAAGATTTTTCTTTAATAGTTTCTTATGTATATATTGAGTTAAGTCTAACAAAGAAGCATTCTTTAACTCAATCACTTCCCATATTCTAGACTGAAAATGTTCTTTTGCAATAAGATCCTCATTTTCAGTTTTATGTAAAGAAACTACAAATTTAACAGCACGTGAATCTGAAATAAGTCGAATTTTCTCCATCATTTCTGGACCATACATCTGTGCTTCATCTAGTAATATAATAATTTCCCTTTGACCTCGTAGTTTCTTACAATAATTAACTAAAGCTGAAAAATTCACCTCTGTATTTTGTGGTAAGTCTTTTTTAGTCAATACTTTAAATAGTTTATGAAAAAATTCTTTAGTATTGGTTGCAGGAGTATCAAAATAATGTATTTCTTTTTGATATTTTAAATTTTGGGATATACGATTAAGTAAAATACTTTTACCCGTACCTGGTCGTCCAAAAAGTAAAATCATTTTTAAAGGTTTGTCTATGCTGTGTGCTAACTGCTTATAAGCAGTCACAGATGATTCTAGTTCAATGTAGTCATCGATATCAATTGAATCGATAAATACATTTTTAGCTGCTTCATATCTACTTTTCATTAACTTTTGTATAACCTAAGTCTTTAAGCGATACAGATTTACCATTTTTTACAATATGTGGTGTAATGATGATAACTAACTCTTCAACTTTATTTATTTTTTCTTCTCTCTTAAAAATATTTTCAAGTAATGGTAAGTCACCAAGTAGTGGGACTTTATTTACTTTAACTCCTGACTTAGATGAAATCAAGCCACCTAAGATTGCATGCTGACCATCTTTTACTTTAATTACTGATGCGATCTGTCTTCTTACCAAGTCAGGCGGTATACTTCTTACCCCACCATCACTAGATATTTCACTTACCGTATCAGATATAGATGGATTTATTTTTAATGTAATCATTCCATTTTCTGCAATTTCTGGTGTGATATCCAATAATATACCCGCAAAAACAGAATCAACGAGCTCACCCTCTGCTGATGTAGAACCACCTGAGTTACTCGATGTACTACTTGACTTTATTTTATAGAATAATTCTTTACCCACTGAGATTAATGCTGGTTGATTGTTAAGTGTCATAACTCTAGGACTTGATATCGCTTTAACATCACCTTGTGTCGCTAAAAACTTTACAATTTCACTTACTTTTGCATTACCCGTAATATTCACTACTTGTGAATTTCTTGGCTTTGTACCTTCTGCACCAGTAAAGTCTGTAATCCCTGCTAAGCTATCAAATGTAAAGCTAGAGATATTTTTTTGTGCACTAGCAAGTGAATTAATAGTAAAGTTTTGTAATCCGTATAGTTGACTCCAGTCAACACCTGTTGTGGTACTATCATCAAAGGTAACACTAATAATACGAACATCAATTAATACTTGTGACTTTATCTGTTTTGTGAGTGTATGTATATATTTCGCAACTCTATTAATTTGTCTATCTGTACCTGTAACCGTTACCATTCCAGCTTCTGCATTCACAATGGGTGAAAGAGGATTATACTCCCATACTTGACCATCTGGCCCAGTCCATGTTTCACCAGTTCTAGTATAGTGTGTACTCCCGTCACTGGCTCCAATTAAGATTCTTTGTACTTCTTTTTCAACCGTTTTCCAAAATTTAAATTCATCATTACTTTCTATAGAAATTCCAGTTTTTGATGCTCCTGAACCACCTGTACCACCGGCAGAACCATTTGAACTTGCTGAGTTATTTGAATTTGCAATAGTCACATGCGCATTACTTTTTCCTACTCTTTGTCCCGAAATATAATGGATACGAAATGTTCTTGTAATTAAATACGAAATTTTTAATTTATTTCCACTCAGTACGTAATGTAAGTCATTGTCTTTTAAAATAGTATTTAAAAACCCTTTAAATGTACTATTTTTTAATTTTACATAATAGAGTTTTTTATTCATCCGTTTTTTAGCAGCTTCATCTTTAACAACAACGGTAAGGCCACAAGTATCTGCAAGATTATCAACAACATCCCCTATCGTTAACTTACTGTCTATTGTCACAGAAAATAATTTGCTAGAACAATCATTTGCTAACACATTATTTGCTGTGAATAAGAGTACCAATGCACCCATAACTTTTACCCCAATATTTTGTATACGCTTCATCTTATTTTCCTTCCTTAATTGTTATAAAATTTTCTCTTTTTTCATGTAAAAATAACTTTTTGATTTGCTTATCATTTCTCAATACCACGCCCTTTTTTCCAATATATTTAAGAGTATATCCATCTACAGTATCATCTAAACGTTTCCATTCACCATTGATATATGCTGTTTTATTTAAGATAGCATTTAAGGACATCTGAGTATCCTCTTTATCCATGGGTATCACAAAAGTTGTAATATTGTTTTCTTCTTCTAATCTTACAAATGGTTCTTTCGTATCTTTTAACTTTTCTATGCTTACACCATCACGTCGATCATGAATCTTTTGAACCATGTCACGTATTTGATCCATTGACAAATCAGCATATATAGTAGATGTTATTAAAGTCATAAATAATATATTTTTCATTAGTGATTAATCCCCCAAACTGAAATATTGATATCTGCAATTATTTTTGAAGAATTTATGTCAAGAGCAAATCTTGTACCATAAATATCTGTGACTAGTCTATTTTGCTCTACTTCATTAATAAAATTAACTATACCTTTATATTCTCCTTTACACCCTACTGCAATTTCTAAGACATAGCCAAAACTACCATTATTATCAACATACTTATTTGAAATATATTGAATGCCGACATCATGTTTTATAGCTTTTTCTGTTATTGAATTTAAAAATTTTGACCAAGATTTTTGATTAAATAGCATCCCTGATAGTTTTTCTAAATTTTTGTCTATAAAAGTAATCTTTTCTCTTGTATCTACAATTTTTATCTTTTTCGTTTTAATATCATTATCAAACTTTTTTACATAAAACTCACGATCTCCAGAAACAGTAATGGAATTTAAATAAGTATTATGTTCCGCAATACTTTTTTCTATCTCTTTTTTACTTCTTTCACTTTTATTATACATCTCTTCTGTATAAGGTAACAAAAATGCATAAGCAAGATAAGCAATAATTCCTGCTACGCCTAAAATGAGTAGCCATTTTTCACTCTCTTTTTTAGGTGCAAAATACGCATCAAGTTCTTCTAGTTTATCTTCTATAAATTTCATCTTAATTCAACCTTTAATAGTCCTTTATAGTAACTATTTTCTAAGTCTTTTTCTATAAGTTTAATGTCAATATGATCAATTTCCTCAAAGTGCGTGTCAGATATATATTCAATAAGTTCTGTTAGTTTTCTATCACTAGAACTTACTAAAGAGACCCATAATGTATCATTATCGCTTGCTAGCATATCTACATTCACTTCGTGTGCTGTCAGTTCATCTGCAATCTGATATAAAATACCTGATTTAAGCCTATAATTTACCTTCTTATCATAAATTGATGTTAAGGTTTTTGTCTTTGCACTATATCTCGTAGTTAATTTATCTACTTTTTGATCTAAAACTTCTATTTCTTGTTTTTTTATACCTAATATCTTTTTATATTTTGAAGATTCTTCCTGAAGTTTATTATTTTGTATATCGAGTGCATATATTTTTGCATCATTGACATAAGAACCAACCAAGTATATTAATGGATATGCAAGACCTATAGAGATAGCAGCAAAAGTAGCAATAATAAACTGTCCGCTAGCACGGTTAACAAATGATGGTGCTCGAGGGAACATAGTTAAGTTTACAATTGATGTTTCATCTTCCATGTAGTCAAATGCCGAAAGTAACATCATGTATTGTAGTTGATCTGTATACCACTCATCATTGTTAACATTATAATTAAAATTCAATTCTGCTGATTCTAAACCTAAATAATTTTGACTATATTCATCTAAACCTACTATTGGACCTTGTGCAGACCCAATAAACATTTTATGTATATTGTCAAGTTGGAATGCTCGCTTTGCATAAATAATTATATCATTAATTGTAATGAATATTTCACCAAATATTTTTATTAAATTTTGCTGATATTCATAGTTTGTTGTCTTAAGACCTTCTGTCTCAAGTACTTTAAAAAACTCTTTTTCATCAACTTTTTCACCTGCTATTTCACAAAACTTATCATATATTTGCTCTAACGAAAATTCTATAGACTTCGCATATAAATACTCGCCATCCCTATAGAGCGTGACAAACGCATCTTGTCTTGTAAAATAAATAAAACAATGTATGCCTGTGTTATTTAATATTTCTTTTCTATATAACGATTTATACAGTAAAGGTGCAGGGACTACTAAATCAATATATTTTGTTTGTTCTTTTACAGGAAGAAAAAGTTCATTGATTACGGTAGGTTCTGCAACAAAAATATGAAATTCTCGTTCTTCACCTGTGGTTTCTACCTCAATAGAAGAAATAACATAATCACTTGCTTGGTCAAGACCAAGCTCTTCATACGCCTTAATATCTAAAATATCAGCAATATCTTCTTCTGGTATACTACGGCTTAAGTAAACAATAGTATTTATCATGTCTTTGTTACTCAAGTATGAGACAATAAAGTTTGAAGTATTATAATTTAATTTATTTAATGGTTGAAATGTATCATTTTTAAGTATATATTGCTTATTGGCATAAGCATTCACAGTCATGACATTTTTTACTGATGATTGTGACTTATCTGATGATTTTTTTGTTAAAAACATACTACGCTTCCTTGTTTGTTAAGCAATTATATATGTTATAATATTAAAAGTATCTTACAAAAGTAAATTTTTGATATATTTATACTTTTAGTCTAAAGTTTCACTATCTTCTTTGCTTATATAATGTAACCAAACTCTTCAAGCCCATCTTTATTTTTACTCCAACCCTTCTTGACCGAAACATGTAAATCTAAAAATATTCTTTTATCAGAAAAGACTTCCATCTGTTGTCGTGCAAATTTTCCAACACGTTTGATACCATCACCTTTTTGCCCCACTATCATGCCTTTTTGTGTCTCTTTTTCTACGACTATTGTGGCATAGACTGTATCAAGTGCCTCTGTTTCATCTATCTTTTCTATAGTGACATCAGACTCGTAAGGTATTTCATCGGAGAGGTTTTCAAAGATGGACTCACGTATAAGTTCTTTGTAAATGTCACGTATATTGTCTGTTGTGAGTATCTCTGTGTCAAACAAAAAGGGTGACGTAGGTAAATGTTTAGAGATTTCATCAAGCAGTGGATTTTTGCCTACCTTTTTATTGACAGAAAAAGGGATAATGGCTTCAAATCTATCTTGATACTTCTGGTATTCTCCCAGTTTCTTTAAAATATCACCTTGTTTTACATGATCTATCTTCGTTAGCAATACAATATGTTTCGTACCTTTACGCTCAGACATTTGTAAAAACTTTTCATACTCAGTCAATTTATCTGTAATGGGTGCGAGAAATACGATCAGGTCTGCATCTCCTATTGCTTTCATTACCTCTTCCATCATAAATTTATTAAGAAGTTTCTCTTTTTCATGTATACCAGGTGTATCCACAAAAATGATTTGTGTATCTTCTACACCACCTTTACCATGCATCACGATAATATTCATACGTCTTCTAGTGGCTTGTGCCTTTTTAGATACCATTGCAAGCTTTTCTCCCACTACATGGTTAAGTAAGGTACTTTTTCCAGCATTAGGTCGTCCTACTACTGCTACAAACCCTGCTTTTGTGCATACTTCCTCTTTTTCATGTTCGGACATTATAATATATACCTTGTTGTATCTTCATCTTCAACAACTGCACCTATCTTCTCTTTCACAAGTACGTCATCTACTACTATCTTCTCTCCACTATACTCATCTGCAGTAAAAGAGATATCTTCTAAAATTTTCTCCATTACAGTATGCAAACGTCTAGCTCCAATATCTTCAGTCTTTTCATTCGCCTGCAATGAATAAGATGCAATGGCATGTAAAGCAGACTCCTCGAATATAAGCTCCACTCCTTCTACTTTAAGAAGTGCCTCATATTGTTTTATAAGTGAATTGTTTGGCTCTGTCAGTATACGATAGAGCGTCTCCTCATCTAAAGAATCAAGCTCTACACGCAAAGGAAAACGTCCTTGAAGTTCTGGCATCAAATCGCTAGGCTTTGACGTATGAAATGCACCTGCAGCTATAAAGAGAATATGATCAGTCTTAACCATGCCTAGTTTTGTGTGCACAGTTGAACCTTCTACTATAGGAAGTAAGTCTCTTTGTACACCTTCTTTACTCGGGTCTTGCCTGCCTTGAGAGTTGGATGGCACTGCTACCTTGTCTATCTCATCTAAGAAAACAATGCCACCTTTTTCTACTTTTTCAAGTGCCAATGATTTTAAAGACTCTTCATCCAAGAGCTCCTCACTCGCTTCAGCTTCAAGTATTTTCTTAGCATCCTTCACAGAAACTTCTTTCTCTGGCCCTTTTTTACCCATACCGCCCAATACTTTTACGATACTCTCTTGTACTTGTATCATTTGAGGTGGCAAACCTTCTTCTGGTAGCTGAGGGTTATTGGGTACTTCTATTTTGATTTTAAGATGGTCAAGTTCACCTTTGGAAAACTTCTCTTGCATACGTGCAAAACTTGCATCATACTCTGCTTGTTTTTGCTCACTCGCACCTACAGGTAGAGGAGGAAGTAGTTTTTCTATAATTTTATTTTCTATATAGTTTTCTATCTTCTCTTTGTTTTTCTCATTTTCAGATTCACGAACAATAGCCATAGAAGTAGCAGCCAAGTCACGTATCATAGACTCTACATCACGCCCTACGAACCCTACCTCTGTGTACTTGCTTGCTTCTACTTTTATAAAAGGCAAGTTCATCATCTTTGCAAGTCTTCTTGCTATCTCTGTTTTACCAACACCTGTGCTACCTATCATCAGTATGTTTTTAGGGGTTACATCTTCTTGCATTTCTTCGCTTAACTGCATACGTCTATAACGGTTACGTAGTGCAACTGCTATCGTTTTTTTTGCATCATTTTGTCCTATGACATATTTGTCTAGATAAGCGACAATTTCTTTAGGTGTAAGGTTATCCATTGTACTCATATTTTATAGTTCCAATAATTTTATATTTTTATTTGTATAGATACAAATGTCACCTGCAATTTCAAGTGATTTTTTGACAAGCTCTTTTGGCTCTAGTTCTGCATGTCTATCTAAAGCACGGGCTGCTGAAATGGCATAGTTACCACCAGACCCAATGGCTGCTATTTTTCCGTCTTCAGGTTCCACGACATCACCAGTTCCAGAGAGTATGAAGATATGTTCGTTATTGAGTACTATCATCATGGCCTCAAGTTGGCGTAAATGTTTGTCTTTTCGCCATAGTTTTGCAAACCCGATGACAGACTTAAATAAATCACCTTTTTTCTCAGCCAATATAGTCTCAAACATATCGAACAAGTTAAACGCATCTGCTGTAGATCCTGCAAATCCTGCTAGTACTTCTTCATCTTTACCTAGTTTTCGTATTTTGGTGGCATTACCTTTTAGTACAGTATCACCAAAGCTCACCTGACCATCACCACCAATGACCGCTTTACCTTCACCCTTATAGCCAAGTATTGTAGTAGCGTGAAACATTAAACACCCACTACTTCTACTTTAAGTGTAGCATGTATGCCCTGCCCTAGTTTTGCATCTACTTCATGTAGCCCAGTAGACTTTAACGCTTTTTTGAGATTAATATTTTTTTTATCTAATTCAATATTTAGTTGTTCTGCTATGGCGTTAGAGATATCTGCATTTCCAACCGAACCTTGTATACCAACAGGTGCATTTGGCTTCTCAATTTTTATTACTGTAGCTTCAAGGGTAATCTTTTCTGCTTCAAGACGTGTGAGTTCATCTTTTAACTCTTGTGCATTACGCGCTTGTTCTGCTTTCCAGTTTTCTACCACATCTGGAGTAGCTAACCTTGCAAGTCCTTTACCTACAAGAAAATTCTGCCCATAACCATCTTTCACATCTTTAATCTCACCCGCAAGTCCGAGTGCTTTTACGTCTTTTATTAACAATACTTTCATACTTTGTCCTTTGTCATATATATTTGTATGATTTTAACAAAATTTTACTAGTCATAAGTTAATATAGGTATAAATCAAAGTAAAAATACACTACACTTTGCAATACAAAGTACTTTGTTACATAGTAAGTACACGTAAATAATGTTATTATTTACATTATATAAAAAGGAGAGGCTATAACATGCGTACATCATTTTATATTATTTTCACTCTTTTACTTATGCAAGGATGTAGCACAAAAGTAAATACTCTTCCTCCTGAACAGAAAAAACAAACACCTCAGCAATATACAGCAGAAAAAATAGACAATACTGATGAAGATTTCGAAGATGAGTTTTCTTCAAGTAATTCTGATGAGATTATTGACCCTCTAGGTACTTATAACCGTGCTATGACAACATTTAATGACACAGTATTTACCTATGCACTTAACCCTCTTTCAAAAGGCTATGCTGCTATTACGCCCGAACCTATACGCCAAGGCGTCTCAAATTTTATACACAATATACTTTTCCCTATTCGTTTTACGAACAACATACTGCAAGGCAAGTTTCAAAATAGCTCAGACGAGCTAGAACGCTTTATAGTCAATTCTACAGTCGGTATTGCAGGTCTCTTTGACCCTGCTAGTACCTATATGCATATCCCTGCACACAATGAAGATTTTGGACAGACACTTGGGCATTATGGTGTGGGTGCAGGATTTCATATTGTCTTGCCATTTTTGGGTCCTTCTAACCTACGTGATGGACTAGGTCTCCTAGCTGATGGATATCTTTCCCCTCTTGTCTATCAACAGGGCTTAGAAAAATATAAAATACCAAACGACTATGTTCAAACGTTTGCTATGAGAGGATTTGAAATAGTGAATAAGAATTCACTACACTTAGGTGCATATGAAAGTCTCAAAAAAGATGCCATAGACCTCTACCCATTTTTAAGAGATTTTTATGAACAAAAACGTATAACAGATATAGAAGAATGATTTAAAAAAACAAAAGGATAAAACATGCTTAAAAATATACTACTCATACTGATACTTACTATGACATCAAGTTATGCGGTACAAGAAAAAAATATCAAAAGTGTTATGGATGCCAAAATAAAACAATCCATTAAAATATTCAAGAATAAATCACTTTCTCAAAAACAAAAAAATAAAAAAGTTATTAAAATCATGGATCCTATATTCTCATACGCCACAATGGCTAAAATCTCTTTAGGTAAGAGATGGAAAAAACTGAGTAGTTCAGAAAAAAAAGCGTTTACAAAAGCATTTGAACACAAGATAAAATACTCGTATATAGACAAGTTAAAACTCTACAATAACCAAAAAGTAATGACACTCAATCCTCAAAAGGTGAAAAAAAACCGTATCAAGCTTACCACAAAAATCATAGGCAATACCGAAACCTATAAAATCGTGAACTCCTTTTATAAAAAGAAGGGAACAAACCAATGGTTTATTTATGATGTACAACTTGCAGGGGTAAGTATTATCCAAACCTATCGTAAGCAATTTAAAGCATTTTTGAAAACCAAATCATTTGATGCACTCTTAAAAACACTGTAGTATAGTGTTACCGAAGAAGCACAATGCTATATAAACTTTATCAAAACGTCATCCTTCAATACCCACTAAGGGTATTGCTTATAACACTAGGGGTCGTACTTCTTTTTGGTCTTAATATGGCTAAACTTGAGATAGACGCCAGTGCAGAAACACTGTTACTGGATGATGATAAAGATTTGACCTTTTTACGACACATAGAAAAACGTTTTAAAAGTAACGAATTTTTAGTACTTGCCTACAAGCCCAAACATAAACTACTCTCTAAAAAAAGTTTGGAGATACTTCAATCACTTAAGACTAAACTTGAGGCACTCTCCATGGTCACATCAGTAGATTCTATACTCACAGCGCCCCTGCTCTATTCACCCTTGCGAGATATGGAATCTTTACTCAACGCAACACGCACACTGCAAAACAATGACATCAATCTCTCTCTAGCCAAAAATGAGTTTTTGACCTCTCCACTGTATAAAGATGCCTTGGTAAACAAAGATTTTACTATTTCAGCCATACTTATTAACCTTCAAAAAGACAGTAAGTATGCACAGCTTTTAGCCCAGAGAAATGCCTTACTTCAAAAGCAAAAAAAATCCCTACTAGATTCCAGTGAAAAAGAACAACTCCATTCTGTAAACATGGCGTTTAAACAACACAGAGACCTACAGCGTCTTCGTGTCAATGAAAACATAGAAAGTATTCGACATATCATTGACGCCTACAAACAAGATGCCACCCTCTTTTTAGGTGGTGTACAAATGATATCTAACGACATAGTAGGCTTTGTCAAAAGTGACCTCGCTACCTATGGGTCTATCCTTATATTACTGCTCATCATTGTGTTAGGTGTGGTTTTTAGAAAAATAAGATGGGTAGTGCTCCCCATACTCATATGTACCCTCAGCGTCATAGCTATCACCTCAGCTCTAGGGTTTTGGGCTTGGGAGATTACAGTGATATCCTCCAATTTTATTGCCCTACAACTTATCATTACCATTTCTATTGTCTTGCACCTCATCGTTAGACATGAAGAACTCAGCAGCAAATACCCTAAGGCTTCCAAGAGACGCACCATACTACTTACAATACTCTCTAAGGCTACCCCAACCTTTTTTGCCATAGTGACCACCATAGCTGGTTTCTCCTCTTTGCTTTTTTCGCATATCCACCCCATCATAAATTTAGGCTGGATGATGTCTGCAGGTATCGTGCTCTCGTTTATCATCTCGTTTATCGTTTTTCCTACTGTGCTCATGCTACTAAAAAAAGTACCTACAAAACAGAAAAAACCTGCACAGTTTTCTCTACCCAAGCTCTCTTCACGTGTAGTATTACATGACAAAAAAGCTATCTTTACTGTCACACTATTGGCAGTCTTGTTTTCACTCACAGGTGCCTCAAAACTCATCGTGGAAAACAGCTTCATCAACTACTTTAAAAAAGATACAGATATTTATAAAGGTATGAAAATTATAGATCAAGAGCTTGGAGGCACCACACCTTTAGATGTAGTACTGACTTTTGAAGATGATGCTCTCACTATAGAGCCCTCATCAGAAGATGAAGAAGACTCCTTTGAAGACGAGTTTGAGAGTGAAGCCGACCAAGAGCAGTACTGGTTTACAGATGAAAAGATAGCTATGATTAAACAGGTACATACCTACCTCTATGCACTTAAAGACACAGGGGATGTCAAATCTTTCAATACCATTTTGCAAACGGCCAAAATACTCAAGCACGACAAAGACCTAGATGCTGTAGAGATAGCCCTGCTGTATAAAAAACTCCCAAAAAAGTATAGAGAAATCATACTTGCACCTTATGTAAATATCGCAGAAAATCAAGTACGCTTTTCTGTACGTATACAAGACTCCAACGAAGAGTTACGCCGTAACGAACTCATCAAAAAAATCAAGCAAGACCTAGCTAAAATACTTGACCCCAAGGTAGTAGACTATCAACTATCAAATCTTATGGTCATTTACAACAATATGTTGCAATCACTCTTCTCTTCGCAGATATCCACACTTTCTTTTGTGCTTATCATACTCTTTGTAATGTTTTTGATACTCTTTCGTTCTGCACAGCTTACCCTTATCACACTCGTAGTCAACATCATACCTATAGGTATTATCTTTGGCTTCATGGGCTGGCTACATATCCCCCTAGACATCATGACCATTACCATCGCTGCCATTGCCATGGGTATAGGTGTGGACAATACTATTCACTATATCTATCGTTTTAAATCTGAATTTTTAAAGACGCCTGCCTACACAGAAGTCATACAAAAAACCAATGAGAGTATCGGTCATGCGATGGTCTATACTTCTATCACAGTCATTATTGGTTTTTCAATACTCACACTTTCAAACTTAGTGCCTACCATTTATTTTGGGTTACTCACCATGCTTGTGATGGTAGCAGCACTTGTCTCTAATCTTATACTACTTCCAAAACTAATGTTGCTAATAAGACCATTCTCCAAAGGCAATGAAGCATATTTATCAAGCAATAAATAAAGAGAGAAAAGACTATCTAATGAACCCAGATAGTCTTTGAAGTTACTTATTCTATACTGTTTATAGTGTACGTAAAAATGCCACTAAATCTTTTTTCTCTTCCTCTTTTAACTTAAGTTCAAGTACAAGGTTAAAAAATTCTACTGTATCTTCAATGGTTAAGAGTCTACCATCGTGCATATATGGCGGTGAATCTTTAAGACCTCTTAATGCAAATGTCTTTATGAGTCCTTCTGGACGACCTTTATAGAATCTTTCTACTTTTAAATCATGTGCAGAATTATCTGTATAGTATGGTGCGGCATGACATGATGCACAGTTTTTATCAAATAGTTTCTCACCTCTAAGTTCTGAATCATTCGCTTTTTTAGCATCTAATCTTCCATCTATCCCAAGTTTTGGTGCTGGAGGAAAAGCAAGCATGTTCTGCATAGCTGCCATAGCACCTACCTCTTCACGGGTAAAGCGTCTAGCACCTTTTTTGAGTCCAATCACAGGATCACCATCAAAATATGCTGTTTTAGCTTCAACCTCACTAAAATCAACCAGTGAACGAATAGCACGTTTCGAACCAAAGAAATGTTGTACATTCACACCTCTAAGTGTTGGTGTATCTATACGAAAACGAGTCATTTGTGGTCTGTTGTCAGGGTTCAGATGAAATACTCCACTACTATGACCATTGACATGACAAGTAAAACATGAAACTGCATCTTGTGCTTTGTCTGCTTTTCTGTCACCTGTCACATTAAACTGTTGCTGTGCTACAGGAGTTACAAGTAAACGCATGCCATCTAGCTGAAAAGGAGTGAGAATACCATTGAGTTTTTCAAAATAATTATTGATTGTTATTTCTTCTCCACCAGTAACATCTCCAAGATCAGGTCTGGAGATTAAGTACATTGGTGGTGGAAACTCTGGCAAGTAGGCATCAGGTAAGTCAAACTCCATGTCAAAACGTTCTAGCTCTGGATGGTTTTCAAGTTGCTTAGGGGAGACTACAAGACCTCCAGATTCAGGTACCACATGTGGTAGTGGCAGATAAGGGAAAAGTCCTTTTTCTTTTATTTCTTTTGGTGACATACCAGAAAGACTCTCCCAAGACATACCACCTTTTAATTTTACTGTAGGACCTACAGGTAAAGGCTTTCCTCCAGACATTGTTGCTTTAGGGTCTACTTTTTCTGTAAGATTGTACCGTTCATTCAGTACTTTCATATGTTTTTCCATAAGCATAGGCTTATTTTTTACATCTTCTTTTTTCATATCATCAAAAGATTTTGTGATACTTACGGGTGAATAGCTTGTATCCATAGCGAAACTTTGCATTCCAAATCCAAATACAGTTAATCCACCAATAATTAGTGAGCTTGTTTTAAAATTCTTTTTCATTTTTTATCCTTTTTATTATATGACACACTTTAGAAATGTATCTTTACAAGAATAGAATAGTATTTATTAAAAGATAATTATTATTCTATAAATATATTACTCTGTAAGAACTCTGTTACCAAAAGATGGTACAATCAAAAAAACTACTAGGCAATACAAATATGTTTCAAAATTTTCACATAGACAACCTAAAAAACTTCCCAAAAGAGCTCGATACGCTACTCAATAAACAACGTACAGTCATAGATGAGATTACACATTCAAAAGACACAGCCTATGACAAGGTACTTAAACCCCTACAAGATTTAGATGAAGAACTAGGACTCTTTTTTACACCACTCTCTCACCTTAACTCTGTGATGAACTCTGATGAAACGCAAAAAGCCTATGAAGAGTCACTACCACTGCTCTCTAAGTTTGGTTCAGAAATGGCACAAAATAAAGATTTATTTAAAAAAATAGAACAAATCAAGGCACAAACAGAAGAAGCCAAAACAGTGGTAAAACATGACATAAGAGACTTTGTACTTTCTGGTGTAAACCTGCCCGAAAAAGAGAAGAAACGTATGGAAGCTATAAGCCTCAAACTTTCTGAACTCTCTAACAACTTTTCTCAAAACTTACTAGATGCTACCAATGCCTTTGAACTCATCATAGAAGATGTAAAAGATGTTGAGGGTATGCCACAATCAGACATAGATGCAGCAAAAGAGGAGATAGATGGTAAAACAGTTTATAAATTTACGCTTCAAACCCCTAGTTACTTAGCCTACATGACCTATGGACCAAACAGAGAATACAGAAAAGAACTCTCCCGTGCATACAGTACTAGAGCGCCTAAAAATGCCAAAGTCATAGACCAAATACTAGCCCTTAAAAATGAAAAGTCAAAACTACTAGGTTTTGACTCTTATGCACAATATGCCCTAGAAACTAGAGATGCCAGCAAGGAAGACGATGTACTTAGCTTCCTTAACGACTTAGCAACCGCTGCACTACCGCAAGCTAAAAATGAACTGGCAGAGCTCAAAACATTTGCAGAGAAGACAGATGGTATTACAGACTTAGCAGGATATGATGTTACTTACTACTCAGAAAAGCTCAAAAAAGAGAAGTTTGATTTTGATGACACGATGACTAAACCTTATTTCGAACAAGACAAAGTACTTAACGGTCTACTTGATATTGTCTCTGAACTCTTTGGCGTGGTATTTAAGCCTGCAGATGTGCCTACATGGCATGACTGTGTAAAGCCATTTGACATCTTTGATAATGCTAAGCTTAGCGGACGTATTTACTTTGACTTAGAAGCACGAAAAGAAAAACGTGGTGGAGCATGGATGAATGACTGGGAGACACACTACGAAGATGCTGAAGGCAAAGCACACTTAGCCTCTGCATTCATAGTATGCAACTTCTCACCTAGTACGAAGTCTACGCCATCGCTACTACGTCATGACGATGTAGTCACGCTCTTCCATGAAATGGGACATGCCATACATCACCTTTTTGGGAAATGTAAGGAACGTTCTGTCTCAGGCATAAACGGTGTGGCATGGGATGTTGTGGAGTTCCCTTCACAGTTTTTAGAAAACTTTGCCTACGAAGCTGCCATACTTAAACGTTTTGGATTTCACTATGAGAGTGGAGAGCCTATCTCTGCTGAGCTTATGGCGAAGATAAAAGAGACTAAAAACTATCAAGCAGCTTTGGGCATACTCCGTCAAGTAGAGTTTTCTCTCTTTGACTTTACCCTACACCAAGGACTCTACCAAGGTGAAGAAGTACAAGCATTACTAAATGGTATACGAGAAAAAACATCTCTACTTAAAGCCCCTAGCTACAACAAGTTCCAACACGGCTTTGCACACATCTTTGCAGGTGGTTACGCAGCTGGGTACTACTCATATAAATGGGCAGAAGTACTTTCGGCTGATGCTTTTTTCTCATGTTTAGATGATGAATCAGGTTTTGACAAAGTTGCAGCCAAAGGCTACAAAGAATTCATCCTTGCTAATGGTGGAAATAAAGAAATGTCAGAACTTTACCAAGAGTGGCTTGGTCGTAAGGCTGATGTGAAGAGTCTCATAAAGTTATATGATTTAGATTAACCGTAGGGTGTTGTCCCATGACAACACCTTCCAAATTCGGTACAATATATAAATTGGTGTTGTATGGGTACAACACCCTGCAGGAGAAAAATCATGCAAGAATACCGTTC
>Ga0256839_1003401_pt1 | contig 16443 bp, 11 predicted proteins | sample 354166metaG_FD_185968 | JGI IMG/M metagenome (GOLD analysis project Ga0256839, IMG submission 185968) | Hydrothermal vent microbial communities from Mid Atlantic Ridge, Atlantic Ocean - 354-166 | ecosystem: Environmental > Aquatic > Marine > Hydrothermal vents | place: Atlantic Ocean: Mid... | reverse complement strand
TGAACGGCAGCTCGGCCCGGACGTTCGCCTCCACCACCGCCGGATGGACCACGAGGCCCGCCGCCACGTCGGCGGCGAGATTGAGCACCGCATCCGTCGCCAGGAAGGCCTCGGTGATCGCAAGACGCCGGTTCGAGCTGTCGTCGAGTGTGCGCTCGAGCCACTGGTTCGCGTGGGTCTCGCGCGGGCTCGCGGCGAGGCTGTGGACGAACCGCGCGAGCCCACAGATCCGCTCGCTGCGCATGGGGTTGCGCTTGTAGGCCATGGCGCTCGACCCCACCTGCTTGCGACCGAACGGTTCCTCGATCTCGCGCTCGTGGGCCAGCAGGCGCACGTCCACCGCCATCTTCGCCAGCGAGCCGGCCACGTCCGCCAGGGCGGACACGATCCAGGTGTCGATCTTGCGCGTGTAGGTCTGCCCGCAGACGGGCACGACCCGCGCAAAGCCCATGGCCTCGGCGATCTTGCGGTCGAGGGCGCGTACCTTGTCGTGGTCGCCGTCGAACAGCGCAAGATAGGATGCCTGGGTCCCCGTCGTCCCCTTCGCCCCGCGAAACGGCAGCGTCCGCACCAGTTCGTCGAGGCAATCGAAGTCGAGGACGAGGTCGTACAGCCAAAGGCAGGCCCGCTTGCCCACCGTCGTGAGTTGGGCGGGTTGGAAGTGCGTGTAGGCCAGCGCCGGCAGGTCCGCGTGGGCCAGCGCGAAGGCCCGCAGGTGTTCGAGGACCGTGTAGAGGCGGTCGAGCAGCAGGTCGAGGCCCCGGCGGTAGAGCACCAGGTCGGCGTTGTCGGCCACGAAGCAGCTCGTCGCCCCCAGGTGGATGATCCGGGCGGCGTCGGGCCCGGCCACCTCCCCGAAGTGGTGCACGTGCGCCATCACGTCGTGGCGAAGCTCCGCCTCCAGGGCCGCCACGCGGGCAAGGTCCAGCCGGTCCCGCGCCCGTTCGAGCGCCTCGACCTGGGCCTGGGAGATCGGGACCCCGAGGCTGCGCTCGGCCTTCGCCAGCGCGATCCACAGGTCACGAAAGACCAGCGCCCGGCGCCGGTCGGTGAAGTTTGCGACCATCTCGGCCGTGGCGTAGCGGGTCGAAAGCGGGCTGCGGTACGTGATCTCGTCGGGCATGGTCGGCCGGCGCAGTCTACCGGGGCGAAGATGGCGCGATTTGCGCCAATCGGTGCGGGAATCGAACCGCCGCGGCGGTGGTACACCCAGGGACCCATGAACCCTGCGGACCGCCAGCGCTTCGAGGCCGTCGTGCTCCCCGAGCTCGACACGATGCACGCCGTGGCGCTGCGCCTGACCCGCAACCCGGTGGAGGCCGAGGACCTGGTGCAAGAGGCCTGCGTGCGCGCGTTTCGCTTCTGGGGATCGTTTCGACCGGGCACGAGCGTACGCGCCTGGCTCGTGACGATCGTGCGCAACACGTTCATCAACCGCTACCACCGGGACCGCCGGCGGCGCCGCAACGAGGACGCCGTCGAGCACGCGGCCCAGGTCGTCCGCCACGACCCCCTGGCCGCACCGGTGCCGGCCCCCGACCAGGCGACCGAGGCTCGCCGCCTGCGCGAGCACGTCCTGGCCGCGCTGGACCTCTTGCCCGAGGATTACCGCGTGGCCGTGACCCTGGCGGACCTGCAAGGCTTCTCCTACCGTGAAATCGCCGAGGCCATGGAATGCCCCATCGGCACGGTCATGTCCCGGATCCATCGCGGACGGAAGATGCTTCGCACCCTCCTGGCCGAGCCCGCCCGCGCCCTGGGCATCGCCCCCCCCGAGCCAGCCTCCGCCGAGCCCGCGGCGGAGGCCCCCGTTCGTCTCGACGACTACCGCAAACGAGGCACGCCATGACGTCCGATCGCACGCCTTCCGCCTGCCAGGAGTTCGCCGGCCTGCTCCAGCCCTACGTGGACGGGGAGCTGGGCGGCGAGGACGTCCCGCGCGTGGCCGAACACCTCGAAGGCTGCGCTGGTTGCCGCGCCGTGGCCCGCGAGCAGGCCTGGGTCCGCACCGTACTGCGGCAGGCCGGCCCCCACCGCGCGCCGCCACACCTCGCGGCCGCCGTCCGGGCGACCCTCGCCGACCTGGAAGACGGCGGCCGGTCGCCAGCATCGTGGCTGGACGCGGCCCGGCGCCGGGCCGGGGCGTTCTTGCGGGGGGGGCTCGTGATGCTCCCCGCCGGCGCCGTGGCCCTCGGCATCGTCGCGCTGGCCCGTTACGATCTGCTGCCGGGGCCGAAGCCCCCCGCCGCCAGCGAGATGGCGGCCCAGGCCGCCCCCGCGGCCCCCGCCGCGCCCGCGCCGGCCGAGGGCGCCCCTCCCGAGCCCCTGCCGCCGGAGGTGCAGGCACGCCTTGCGGCACTCGAGCCCAAGGTCGGCTTCCCCGTCCACGCCCCGGCCGCCGGCGTCGAGCTGGTGTCCGCGCGCGCCTACGCTCCCCCCGCCCCGCGCCCCCCGGCGCCGCGGGCCAGGCTGGAGCTTCGCGTGCCAATGCCCGACGGCGGCCCCCCCGTCGTCGTCGAGGACGTCCAGGCCCGCGCCGCACAGGTTTTGGACGGCACGGCCGAGGTGCTCGTGCGGGACGGCCGACGTTTCCAGCTCGCGCGCGGCGAGGGCGGGCGCCCCACCGTGCACTTCCAGGCGGCGGGAATCCACCACGCGCTGTCGCTCGAAACACCGCTCGACCGCGGGCGCCCCCTGCGGGGCCTCGACCCATCGGTCGTGGCACAGCACGGCCCCGAGGCAGCCTTGCTGCTGCACGTGGCCGAGCGGATCGCCCGCGCCGTCGAACGGCGTCGCCGCCCGACCCGTGACGGACGGCTGCGATAGCACGAGCCCCGGCCGGCCCGAGGTCGGACACACGCGCCCTTGGGGCTAGGCACAAGGCCCGTGAGCCGATACCCTGCGGGTCGTGTTCTCCGCGCTCATCATCGACGCCGACGATCAAGCGGTTTCGGCCATTCAGGCGGCCCTGTCCCCCTTTGGCTTCGAGTTTCAAAGGACCCACGAGGCCCCCGAGGCCATGAGCCTCGCGCGGACGGCCACGCCCGACGTGATCTTCCTGCGCGTCGAGCTGCCGAGCGTGTCGGGCTTTTCGGTGTGCAACAAGCTACGCCGCAACGACGAGACCAAGTACATCCCACTGGTGATGTACGCCTCGGACATCACGCAAGACGTCTTCGACCAGCACCGGAGCCTCAAGACCCACGCCGACCAGTACCTTCGCATGCCGCTGTCTGCGGAGGACGTGGAAGCCGCGGTGCGCGCGCTCATCAACCTGCCGGCGCCCCAGGCCCCCGCCGATGCGGGTACGGACGGGGGGGACGATCTCATCGAGATGGACTTCGAGGACATGAACATCGAGATCGACACGTCCGATGCCTCCACGACCGGCGGCGAGATCCCCGGTGACGGGCCGGCCCCCGAGGTCGCCGCCGAGCCCGAGCACGAAAACGGCGAGGTGGACGTGGCCGCGCTCATCGAAGAGGAGCTCGAAGGTGAATTCGAGGCGGCCATGTTGGACGAAGAACCCGCGGCGCCCGTGGATTCGCCCCCTCTCGAAGCCGCCAGCAACGGTCCCGAAGCCACGACGGAATCGGCCGATGGCGAACCTGCCTACGAGGGGGACCAGGCGACCGCCGCCCCCGCGGAGCCGGTGCCCGCCCCGTCCGACGAGCAAGCGCCCGAAGCGGGCGCCCCCGTGGAGGAACTCGTGGAAGAAGCCGTGGAGGTCGCCGAGCCCCCGGAACACGGAGTGTCCGAGCCCGTCGAGACCGCGACGGACGCGACCGAGGAACCCGCCGCGGCGCCGATGCGAAGCGAGCCTGCAGCGGCCTCGTCGGGCGAGTTCGCGGCCCAGCGCGAGGTCCTGCGCCTCAAGGCGCAGCTCAACGCCAAGGATCGCGAGATTCTCTCCCTCAAGGAGGAGATCGAGGCCCAGCAGCGCTCGGTCCTCGACGCCAGGCACAAGCAGCGTCAGTTCCAGCAGCAGATCGCCGACCTCGAGGCCCAGCTTTTGTCGGCCCAGGAGGGGCTCATCACGGCGCAGGAGCAGGCCGAGGCCGCCCAGCGTGACAAGGCCACGATCTTGAAGCGCGAGGAGGGGCACAAGGCGCGCATCGAGGGCCTGTCCAAGAAGGTCCGCGAGCTCGAAGCGGAGCTCGAGGCGGCGCGGGAGACCGAGCAAGCCCGGGTGGCGAAGGCCGAGGCGCGCGCCGAACAGGCCGAGGCGCGCGCGGCGGAGTTGTCGGCGGACCTCGAAAAGGCCCAGCACGACCTGTCGAGCGTGCGTTCGGAGCTGGCCTTCTCCGAGCAGCGGCTCGAGGAGGCCAACGAACGAACCGAGGCCCTGTCGAAGGCCAAGGCCGAGCTCGCGGACTCCGTGGCCGGCCTGGAGGCGGAGCTTGCCGAGGTGCGGCGCAAGGCCGAGGCGGATCTGGCCGAAGCCGCCGAGCGCGCCGAGCGGGACAAGCGCGAGGCGCTCGAGGCCCAGGCGGCCGAGCACCAGCGGGAGCTCGAGTTCGAGGAGAGCCAGCGGCGCAGCGAGGCCGAGCGCCTGCGGGCGCAGATCGACGAGGCCTCCCAGAAGGCGGCCGGGCTCGAACAGGCCGTCGCCGAGCTCGAACAGGCCCGCGCCGAGCTGCGGGCCGAGGTCGAGCGCCTGCAAGGGGAGGTGGCGGACCTGCGTGAGAAGCTCGAACGGGAGGCGGCCGAGCGCGCGGCGCGGGACGAGCGGATCGAGCAGTTGGAGTCCGAGCGGGCCGCGCTCGACCAGCGGGTCCAGGCCCTCGTGGCGGTGGAGCGCGAGGCCAAGGTCGCCGTCGCGGTGGCGCTTTCGGCCCTCGACCGGGCCGAGTCCTGACGAGCCCGCTCCGTGGCGCGCGTCTACGGCGACACCTCGGCGCTCAAGCCGAGCCAGGCTCGGGCGCTTACGCGCCTGCACGAGCGGACGGTCCCCGCCGACCGGGTGGTCGGTCCGCCGCTCGCCCGCACACTGCTCGACCTCTCGGCGGCCCTCCACCGCCGGATCGGCCTGTACGTCGATCGCCGCGGCCGCGTGCAGCGGGTCGTCCTCGGCTCGGCCCATGCCCTCGACCTGCCGGAATTCACCCGCGTCCGCGGGGCCCGGGGCCGCCTGCGCGGCGTTCGTCTGGTCGCCACGCAGCTCGCCGATGTGCCCATGTCGGACGAAGAACGCGCCGACTTGCTCAAGCTGCGGTTCGATCTGCTGGCGCTGCTGTCGCCGAGCCCGGCCGGCCCCCAGGTGCGCATCGCCCACCTCGCCCCAGCGCCGGACGGATCCGTGGGGGTGCGCGCGCTGCCCCGGATCCCCGTCTCCGTGCTCGATCGCCTGGCGGACGGCACGCTCGATCCGGCCGAGGCCGCCCGGCACCCCGACGCCCCCGGGGACCTGCGCGCGTTCCTCGAACGCCTCGACGCCGATCTCGCGGCCGCCCAACCCGTCGCGTCCGCCGAGCGGCGGGGCGTGCGTGCGGTGGCGTTGTTCGTCCACCAGGGCGGCCCCACCGCGGACGCCCGGCGCGCGGAGCTGCGGGCGCTCGCCCGGACGGCCGGCATGGACCTGGTGGAGATCGTCGAACAGCGGCGCCCCGCCCCCGACCCGCGCACCTTCCTCGGGCGGGGCCGCCTGCGCGCCGCCCTGATGCGCGCCCTCGAGCTCGACGCCGAGCTGCTCGTGTGCGACCCGGAGTTGTCGCCCTCGCAGGCCCGCACGATCGCGGGCGAGACGGATCTTTCGGTCCTGGATCGCACCATGCTGATCCTCGACATCTTCGCCAAGCACGCCCGTTCCGCCGAGGGCAAGCTGCAGGTGGAGCTGGCGCAGCTACGCCACAACATGCCGTTTCTCGTGGGCCGCGGCACGATGATGTCGCGCCTTGCGGGGGGCATCGGCGGCCGCGGCCCCGGTGAGACGAAGCTCGAGGTCGATCGCCGGCGGGCGCGGCAGCGGATCGCGGACCTGGAGCGCCGCCTGGCCCGCATCGCCAGGCGCCGGGCCCAGCGCCGCCGCAGCCGCACACGGCACGCGATCCCCGTCGTGGCGATCGTGGGTTACACGAACGCCGGCAAGAGCACCTTGCTCAACACGCTGACCGGCAGCGAGGTGCTCGCCGAGGACAAGCTGTTCGCGACCCTCGATCCCACGGTCCGCCGCCTGCGCTTTCCGCGGGAGCGCGAGGTGGTGCTGCTCGACACCGTGGGCTTCATCCGGGACCTGCCGCCGGATCTTCGCCGTGCGTTCGCGGCGACCTTGGAGGAGATCGCGGACGCCGACCTGCTGCTGCACGTGGTGGACGCCGCGGACCCCGACCGCCGCCAGCAGATGGAGACGGTCCGCGCCGTGCTCGCGGATCTGGGGGCGGACGCGGTGGACTCGATCCTCGTGTTCAACAAGATCGACACGCTGTCGGCCGAAGTGCGCGAGGGGCTGGCCGAGCGCTTTCCGGACGCGAGCTTCGTCTCGGCCCTCGACCGCGCCTCGACGCGCGGGCTCGTGCGCCGCATCGAGGACTTCCTGTGGTCCCGGGGGAGCCTCGAACGCCCCCAGGCGCCGCCGGGCGGCGTGCGCTAACCGACGCCGGCCACGGTCAGGACCACCGCGCCGGCCAGCAACGAAAGCCCGGTCCACGCGGCGACGACCGCGCCCAGGCGCCGGTCGCCCAATACGAAGGACAGGCCGATCTTGACGACCGTGTTGGAGGCGGCGCCCACCCCCACCATGGCCGCCGCCCGGCCCACGCCGACGGTCCCCTCGCGCAGCAACGACGCGGCGCTGAGCGTGATCGCATCCACGTCGGTCAGCCCGGCCACCGCGCTCGCCAGGTAGGTGCCGCCGGCGCCGAGGTAGGCGTCGGCGGCCCGCACCGCCACGTTGATCCCGGCAAACAGGGCCCCGAACCAAAGGGCCCCACCCAGCTCGAACGGGTTGGACAGGTGCACGGGCTCGGCCTCCCCCTCGCCCGTCCCGGGCCCGCGCGCGAGCAACCATGCGGTGCCGGCGGCGCCGACGACGGACGCGACGGCCACCGCGCCCGCCAGGTGTCGGCCGAGGGCGGGCGCCACCACGGCCGCCTCGAGGCCGATCCGCGGGAACATGACCGTGCACGCGGCGACGATCCCGGCCGCCAGGACGCGCCGCAGCGCCGGCTGTCGCTTGCAGCGGCCGGAGAAGGCGACGGTCACGGCCGTGGAGGACACGAGCCCCCCCACGACGCCGGTCAGCCACAGCCCGCGCCGCCCGAGGATCCGCGCGGCCACGTAGCCCACGAACGAGATCGCCGCGACCAGCACCACCATCCAGCCGATGTGCCGGGGGTTGAGCGCCTGCCACGGGCCCAAGCCCTCGTCGGGCAGAAGCGGCAGCACGATCCCCGCCACGATGAGAAACTTCGTCGTGGCCACCACGTCCTCTTGCAGCAGGCGGCTGGCGAAGCGACGAAACACCGGCTTGGCCGAAAGCAGCGCCATGATCGCCACGCCCAGGGAGAAGCCGACGGACAGGCGGCTTTCGATCGAAAGCGGAAGGTCCGGCGAGCACGTGAAGGCCCCCAGGAGCGTCGCCCCCACGAGCGCCAGCTCCGTGGTGAGCCCGGAGGACGGCTCCTTCGCGGCCGACCGGTACGCGGCGACCGCCAGCGCCCCCACCGCCACGATGGTCCCCACGAGGATCCAGACGCCGTAGCTTGCGGCGAGCAGGGCCGCCACGCCACCGGTCAGGGACGCCAGCGTGAAGGTGCGGGCCCCCGCCGGGTGGCGGCGCGGGGGACCGCCCCCCTCGTCCTCGACGGGGCGCTCGCGTTCGAGGCCGATGAGCAGGCCGACCGCCGCGGCGACGACGAGGGACACGGTCGGCTCGTAGTCGGCGAGCGTCACGGGTCCACCTCCCGGGTCGCGCACGCGAGCGCCGTGGGCAGCCCCCGCGCCAGCACCTCGGGGTCCGCGAGCAGGTCGGCGAGCCGGTCCGACAGCACGCGGTAGACCTCGCGGGCGGGCTCCTCCAGCGCCGCCAGGTGGGCGGCCACGGCGGCCCGGTCGCCGCGGGCGAGCGGACCGGAGATCCCCGCGGGCCCCAGGGCTTCGAGGTTCGCCGCGCTGCTTCGCAGCAGGGGGTCGAGGGCGCAGGCGAGGGCCGGGGCGACGGTGTCCCCCACCGCGCCGCCCCCCACGGCGCGCAGCACGGCCAGGTGATTGGCCACCAGGGCGCACGCGGCGTGGTAGGCGCGCCGGCCCCGCGCATCGAGCCCGGAGAGATCGACGATCCGCTCGGGCGGCAGCAGGCGGCGGGCGAAGGCCACGGCGGGCCCGTCCCCTTCGACGCCGAAGGAGGCCCGGGCCAGGTCGTCCGCCTCGGGCCGCTCGCGGCGCAGGCTGCAGATCGGATGCAGGGTGCCCACCGGGTGGCCCGCGCGGGAGAACGCGCCGAGGGCCTCGTCCGACGCGGCGATCCGGGCCCCGGAGGCGTGCAGGACGGGGACGCGGCGGTCCACGCCGGCGGCGGCGAAGGCCCGGGCCAGGTCCCGGGCCACCGCGGGCAGGGCCGGGTCCGCCACGGCGAGGTAGACCGCCGCCGGCGGGGCGGACGCGGCGGTGCGGGAAAGGCGCGCGAGCTCGGCCGGGTCCCGCGCCCGCACCTTGCGCACGGCCCAGCCCCGCTCCACGAAGAAGGGCGCCGCGTGGGTGCCCACGTGCCCGGTGCCCACCACGGCGACCCAGCCGGCGAGCCCCGCCCGCAGGTGCCGCACGACGGCGGCGGGGACCCATTGCTCCACGGTGGCCCAGTCGCCGGCGGCGAGGGCCGCCCGGATCCGGGTGCTCGACACGGCCGGCAGCGGGCCGCTTTCGCCCGGGGCCGCCCGCGGCACGACGATCGGGTCGTAGCGGGCCTCGAGGTCGCAAAATCGGTGGTAGCGGGCCCGGGCGGCGGGGGTCGCCAGGTCCGCCCCGATCACCAGGCGCAGGCGCACGCCGGGCAGCCGCCGCGCCAGGGCTTCGAGCAGTTCCCAGGAGGTGCCCCGCCCGCCGCGGGCGGCCAGCTCGGCCTCGACGTCGAGCACCGCCGCCCGGGGGGCGAGGGGGCGAAAGGCCATCTTGGTCCAGGCGTGGCGCACGGCGAACGGGCGCGCCCGCTTGCCCCACACGTGGCGAAACACCGGCACGACGAGCACCCGGTCGCAAAGCCCCCGTGCCACGAGGTACGGCACGATGGCCAGGTGGCCCAGGTGCGGCGGGTCGAAGGTCCCGCCGAGGACCGCGTAGACCGGGCGGCGGCTCACGACGATCGGGAGTATCGCAAGAACGGGCGCCTGCGTTCGGCGAAGGACCTGCGGTTCCTTTCTTCCCGTTCGAGCAGGGCCTCCACGGCGGTCCCGTCGTCGAGGGCCCGGCGCAGGAACGGGCCGCCCGCCAGGAGATCCAGGGCCGGCCGGTCCGACACGAACTCGTACGGCTCGGTGCGCAGCGCGAAGGCCTCGCCGGCGAGCCGGCGCACCGCCTGCAGGATTGCCACGGTGGTGCGCAGGCTTCGCACGGCCCGGCGGCACCGCACGTGCAGTTGCAGCCCCCCGCAGGCCCGGCCCGCGTGCTTGTGGAACGTGGGCTCGAACACCACGGGCCGCACCGCGAGCCCGGGAAGGTCCGCCGGATCGAGCGCCGCCGCCAGCGCCCGGCCGTCCAGGTACGGCGCCCCGAACAGCTCGAACGGGCGGGTGGTCCCGCGCCCCTCGGACAGGTTCGTCCCCTCGAGCAGGCACTGGCCCGGGTAGACGGTGGCCGTGTCGAGGGTGGGCATGTTCGGGGACGGCATCACCCAGGGCAGGCCGGTCGCATCGAACATGGCGTTCGGATCCCACCCCTCGCAGGTCACCACCGAAAGGCCGGCCGGATCCGCGCGCCCGCGCTCGGTGACCGCGAGGGTCACCAGCTCCCCCAGGGACAGCCCGTGCCGGACCGGCACGTCGTGCAGCCCCACGAAGCTGTCGTAGCCCGGCTCGACGGCGGCGCCTTCGAGGGTGTCGGCCCCTCCGCCCAGAGGGTTCGGCCGGTCGAGGACGAAGACCTCGATCCCCGCCGCGAGGGCGACCTCGGCCGCCAGCACCACGGTCCAAGCATAGGTGTAGTAACGCACCCCGATGTCCGCGAGATCACACACTAAAACGTCCGCGCCATGGAAGTGCTCGGGGCGCGGCGCGAGGCTTGCTGGATCGTCCCCATAGAGGCTGTGGACGGGCACGTCGCCGTCGGCCGCGTCGGTCACGGCGACCATGTCCTGGGCGGCACCGAAGACGCCGTGCTCGGGGCCGAACAGGGACACCAGGCGCGCCCCCCGGTCGGCGAGCACGTCCCGGGCGTGGCGCAGGTCGGCGGTGACCGAGGCCGGGTGGGCGAGCAGGGCGACGCGACGCCCGTCGAAGGTCGGCCCGTCCCCGCCGGCCAGCCGGTCGAGGCCCGTCCGTACCTTCGGGGAGGGGGCCGTCATGGCGCGAAGGCTAACACCTCGCCGATTTCTTGCGCAGGCGGGGCCGGCCGGGCTCCCATCGGGGCATGTCGCCGCGACCGATCCCCTCGCCCGCCGTCTCCTCCTTCTGGCAGGCCCCCCCACCCCCGGATCGCGCACGCACGAACAGCTACGACCCCACACGCCTGTTGCCCCGCGACGCGCGCGACCTGTGGGCCATCGACCGGCGGCGGCGGCCGCGAACCCGGACCTCGGGACCGTGGGCGCCCAAGCCGGGGGCCGGCCTCCACCCGGACGCCCTGTGGGGGATCCTGACCGTGGCGACGCGCCGCTGGGGTGGGCGTCTTGCCCACCTTCCGGTGGTGGTCTGCTCGGTGTCGGACGCGGGTTGTGTCCTGCGCCTGGTCCCGCCGACCGAGAAGTGCCCGCCCGTCGTCGAGGCCCTCGCCCGCCTGTGCTCGACCTCCCTGCTCGACGCCGTCTCGCTGCTCGCGAGTGCCCCGCGGGTGTTCGAGGACGTGCGGCGGCGAACGGAAGAGGTGGGGGACGGAACCGTCGAAGGGGCGCTTTCCGTCCACGCCCCCGGCCGCGAAGCCACCCTCGAGATCGCGTGCGTCCCCTTGTGCGACCCGCGGGAAGGGGTCTTGGGCGTGCGGTTCGTGTCCGCACCCGACCGCGCGGTCTTGCCGGTCGATCACCCGGTCCTGCCGCTGGCCACCCCGGTCGGTGGAAACGCGGTTCCAGCCCCTGCGGTCGAGCCCCACCGGTAGCGCCGCCGGGTGGGGGCCACGGGCGTTTTTCGGCCGACGGGACCGATTTTGCCGCCGTCCGCCTCCCCGCGCCGCGGCCTGCACGCCCGTTGACACGGCGCGCGGATTGTATCTATCGTTTGCCGGGCGTTTTCTTGCACGCGCCCAGCGCTTCGTCCCGCCCCTACTTTGCCGAGGATCTCGCCTTGAGCACCAAGAAGAAACCCGGAACCGACCTTGCGGCCCTCAAGGCGCGGCTTGCCAAGAAGACCGGCAAGGCCGCGCCCAACGTGCCGCCGCCCGGACAACCCGCTGAGCCGCCGGCCGAGGACGTGCCCCCCCCCGGCCAGGTCGTCGAGGCCGCCCCCGCGGCCGAGGACGTGCCGCCCCCGGGCCAGGTGGCCGAGTCGGCGGCGCCGGCGGACGTGCCGCCCCCGGGCCAGGTCGCCGAACCCCCGCCTCCGGCGGACGTGCCCCCCCCGGGCCACGTGGCCGAACCCGCGCCGGAGCCGGAGCCCGCCCCGCCCCAGGACGAGCCGTTCGGTGGCGGCACGGCCTTCGATCCCTCGGCCGGGGTCATCGACGTCGGGGGGGACATCACCGCCAAGAGCAACCGGGGGCTGATGGCCGTGGTGGCGGTGGCCGGGATCGGCTTCGGCGCCATGGTGGGCTACCTGCTGCACCAGATCTCGAGCAAGAAGGAGTTCGTCGAGGTCGGGCGCAAAAAGGGTGCCGAGATGCACGCCGAGGTCAAGCAGGTGGCCGACGCCCGCAAGACCGTCGCCCTGCAGATCAAGGACATCAAGGCGCTGGCGCAACAGGACCCGAAGAAAGCCGCTGCCCAGATCCAGTCGCTACTGGCCGAGACCTTCGAGAAGCACCCGAAGGTGGACACCCTGTTCGGCTGGCAGCTCGCGGCCGTCCACCCCACCGGCGTCAAGAAGGTCTTCGACCTGTACGAGGACGCCAACGGCCTCAAGAGCGACCTGATGTACCTGGCCGGGTTCCTGGAGCAGTACGGGGACGCGATCAAGTCTGGCGGCCCCGCGATGTTCGGCGTGTTCGCCAACGAAAAGGGCGCCAAGCTGGTGGAACTGGTGCAGCCCCTTTGTGACCTGGAGACGAAAAAGCCCTGCGAGGGCAAGCAGGCCGCCAAGGCGGTGGGCTACCTCGTGCGCGAGTCCATCGGGGCGGAGCCGGTCCCGGTCCCGCGCGGCGTGGGGGACAAGCAGGTGGTGCCCTTGGTGCCCGACGGCCAGATCTTCAACTACGCCATCGGGATGGAGCCCAACAAGAACGCCCAGGTGGTGTTCAACTCCCTGATGCGGCGCATCGACGCCCGGCTCGAGAACATGGCCAAGGCGGAGAAGATCGCGCTGACGGCCCTGAAGAACTATGCGGAGAACCCCACGGTGGACGGTGAGGATGTCCAGCCGGACCCGGGCGGCGGCTGACGGGCGGGTCCTCTGGATCGTCAACCCGCGAAGAGCTGGCCTCCTGGGCTGGCTCTTCCGCTATCTCGCCTACACCTCGTTGGCCGTGGCCGTGGGTCTCGTCGGCCTGCTCGTCGTGATCGTGCGCCACTACGAGAAGACCCTGCCGGACATCGCGCAGGTGACCGAGTATCACCGCACCGCCCCCGGGGTGTCACGGATCCTCGCCGCCGACGGCACCTTGCTCGCCGAGCTGGCCCGCGAGCACCGCGCCTACGCCCCGATGGACGAGATCCCCGAGCGGATCGCCCAGGCGTTCGTGGCCGTGGAGGACCGTCGCTTCTACGAGCACGGCGGCCTCGACTACCGGGGCCTTGCTCGCGCGCTGGTCACGAACCTGCGATCGGGCGGCTTCGTGCAGGGGGGCAGCACGATCACCCAGCAGGTGGCCAAGAGCCTCGTGGGGTCCGAGCAGACCCTCGACCGCAAGATCCGCGAGGCCCTGTTCGCCGTCCAGCTCGAAAACGCGCTGTCGAAGGATCGCATCCTCGAGATCTACCTCAACAAGATCTACCTGGGAGATGGCGCCTACGGCGTGGCGGCGGCGGCCAGCCGGTACTTCGGCCGCCGGCTGGACGAGCTTTCGCTCGGGCAGGCGGCGCTGTTGGCCGGGCTCGCCCGAGCGCCGTCGGCCTACAACCCGCGCCGGCACCCCGACCGCGCCCGATCCCGCCGCAAGACCGTCCTGGACGCGATGGTCGCGGCGGGCTACGTGACCGCGGACGAAGCGGCGGCGGCGGCGGACGAGCCCATCGAGCTGGCCCAGCCCACCGACGTGTTCCGCCGGCGCGCGCCGTTCTTCGCCGAGACGGTCCGGCAGGCCTTGGCGGCCCGCTTCGGTGAGCGGGTGATCCTCGAAGACGGGTTGCGGGTCGAGACCCCGCTCGACCCCTTCGCGCAGGCCCAGGCCCGAGCGGCAGTGGACGACGCGGTGCGCCGGCTCGACCACCGGCAGGGTTTTCGAGGCCCCGAAGCACACCTGGCGACGGCGCCCCTGCGCGAACGATTCGGCCGGCGATGCGCCGAACGCTACGGCCCCACCCCCTTCGCCCCACCCGGCGCGATGCGGCTGGCCCTGGTCGTCGAGGTGACTCGCTACGCGGCCTCGGTGGCCTGCGGCGAGGCCCGCGCCCACCTGCCGCTGCGCTACGCCGCCTGGGCGGCCCCCTACGACCCCGACTCGGGGGAGAACGGCCGCCGGATCGCGGACCTTCGGGAAAGCCTGGAGCCGGGGGACGTGGTGTGGGTCCGCGTCCGATCGGACGAGCACCGCCGCTCGACAGATCCGGCCGACCGCCCGCTGGTCGCGCTGGACCAGACGCCGAAGGTGGAGGCCGCGCTGTACTCCATGGAGCTCGACACCGGCTACGTGTTCGCAATCCAAGGAGGCCACGACTTCGACCGCAGCCAGTTCGATCGCACGACGAAGGCCTGCCGCCAGCCCGGCAGCGTGTTCAAGGCGATCTATTACGCGCTCGCCCTCGACACGGGGCGCTGGACCATGGCTTCGATCCTGGAGGACAAACCCTACCAGCCGGAGCCGGGCGAGGCATGGAACCCGCAGAACATCCACGGCACGGCCGAGGGGGAGGTTCTGCTGCGAAACGCCTTCATCCACAGCCTGAATCTGCCGTCCATCCGGCTGTTCCAGCGCCTGGGCGCCGATTCGGTGGTGGCCTTCGCCCGCGCCCTCGGCATCGAAAGCCCCCTCATCGCCGACAAGGCATTGTCCCTCGGGGCCTCCTGCGTGCGCATGGAGGAACTCGCGCGGGCCTTCGCGATCTTCGCGCGCGGGGGCACCTGGGTGGACCCGACCCTCGTGCGGCGCGTCCTCGACAAGCACGGCGCGACCCTGCTCGACAGGCGCCATCCCTACGACCCCCACATGTCGCTCGCGGATCGCTTTCACCGCGCCCTGGCCCTCGCGCGCACACCGCCGCGCCGGGTCGTCGATCCACGGACCGCCTTCCTCGCCACCCAGATGATGGTGGACGTGGTGCGGCACGGGATCGGGATGCGGGCGCAGCGCATCGGCGTCCCCGCGGGCGGGAAGTCGGGCACCGCCTCGAAGGGCACGTTTACGACCGACACCTGGTTCGTGGGCTTCACCTCGCGGTACGTCACGGTCGCCTGGATGGGGGACGATCGCTACGAACGCAGCCTCGGCGACGAGGAGGCCAGCTACACGACCGCCACCCCCCTTTGGACCGACTACATGAAGCCCGTGGTCGAGGGGGTGCCCCACACGAAGCTGCCCCTCCACACGCCGCAGGGGATCGTGCGGCGGGTCGTGGACGAGCGCACGGGCGCCCCCCCTCTCCCCGGCCAGCGCACCGCCACCTTGTACTTTCGCACCGACGCCGCGGCACGGCCACCGGCGCCGTAGCCCACCACGGCGCTACGGCGACTCGGTGCCGGCGCACTCGACGATGTTGCCGTCCTTGTCGTAGCAGACGTCGCTGCCGCCCACGACGTCCTGCAGGCTCTCATCGAGTTCTTCCTTCTTGCCGGTGTTCGGCAGGCGCTCGCCGATGCGGGCCTCGGTCTTGCCGTCCACCACGACCAGCGCGATGACCCCGTGCACCTCGCTCATGTCGAACGCGCGCACCTTCTCACCGCCGAGCGCGTCCCACTCCAGGTAGCGAAGCACGATGTTGCCCGTATCCGGATCCTGCTTGACCTTCTCCTGCGGGCTGAGACCGAACCACTTCTTGAACTTTTCTTCGACGATCTGCGCAAAGCTCTTGCCCGGCCACGTGTCGAGGGAGTACGCGTAGAAGATCTTCCACAGCTCTCCGTCCTTGAAGAAGTAGAACTTCTTGAGGGTGGGGTTCGACCGCACCCAGATCATCTCCTCGTTCGCGTCGTCCTCGTACTCGTACTGGATGAGGCTGACCCCCCAGCGGTGGCGGGACGCCGAGGCGAACTTGACGTGGTTGGCCTTGAGGGCCTTGAGTTGCTCCTCACGCCATGCCCGATTGCGGTCCTGTTCCAGCGGGCTGCTCGCCTTCTTCTGGCGCCGCTCGTACTCCGCCTCGATGTCCCGGGCCAGGACCTTGAGGACCTGCTTGGGGCTCATGCCCCAACGAAACGGCCCCATCAGCGTGCGCACGCCGTAGGCCGCGCTGACCTTCGGCTTGGGGTCCACCATCTTGCAGGTGCGCTTCTTGCCGCGGCCCCGGCACTTCTTGACCGGCTTGGCCCGCGGCGGCAGCTTCGGCAGATCGGCGGCCTCGGCGGGGGCCTCGTCCATCCCCCCCTCGCTGTCCTCCCCCAGCCCCAGGTCCTCGTCCTCGTCGCTCGACCACTCGTCGCCCCCCAACGCCTCGTCATCGTTCGCCGCGGCGACCGAGGGACCGAGCAGGTTCGCCCCCGCTTCCGGCTCATTGGAATCGGCGTTCTTCTTGCAAGCGGGAGAAAAGAGGAGGGCGAGAGCGAGGGGGAGCGAATGGAGCGGGAACGAAGCGCGCAACATGACGGTCTCCGGGTGAAAGTCGGCGCGACGCTACCACGCGCTGCTTGCGCCGAAAAGCCCCCCGGCCCCCTTCCCCGGGTCAGCCGCCGATCGCGGTGGGTTGGGCGGATGGGTCCGGCCGAGCGATGCTCACGGTCGCGGCCGTCAAGGCGTCCGGGTTGACCACCACGTCGAGTTCGGGCCCCTCCACCGAGCCGTGGCACCCGCCGCACACGCCGTCGAACAGGCCCCGGTCCACCCCCAGGCTCGTGGCCT
>Ga0256839_1003400_pt1 | contig 16443 bp, 20 predicted proteins | sample 354166metaG_FD_185968 | JGI IMG/M metagenome (GOLD analysis project Ga0256839, IMG submission 185968) | Hydrothermal vent microbial communities from Mid Atlantic Ridge, Atlantic Ocean - 354-166 | ecosystem: Environmental > Aquatic > Marine > Hydrothermal vents | place: Atlantic Ocean: Mid... | reverse complement strand
ATAAGCGTAAACGAGGATGAGCACAGCGCCACCTTTTATGCAGGCGATGAAGCGGGGAATCTTGCCACTGCCACCGTGCACTTCACCGTGGACACCACTCCGCCTGTGCTGGGCTATCTTCCCCCAACCCCGGAGGACGGTGAGATACTCACCACATCCAGTGTGAGCATAAACGTGAGCCACTACGAGCTTCACCCTGACGTTCTCGTGCTGAACTGGAACGGCACCAACATCACCACAGCCTACAGCGGGAGCTCCACGACCCCGCCCCTTCCACCCCTCTCGGACGGTCTCTACACCTTCTACGTGTGGGCAAACGACACCGCCGGCAACTGGAACAGCACTCCGCCGAGGACAGTCATAGTTGACACGATGCCACCGGAGGTTGACCTCCAGCAGCCCGCGAACGGCTCGGGTGTCAGGGGGCTGGTAAATGTCAGCGCGTCGGCTGTGGACCTGGGCTCCGGCATCGCCTCGGTGGTTGCGGTAATCTCAGGCACCAACTACTCTGAGGTGCTGAACATGAGCCACCAGGGCGGTGCACTCTACAGCGCCATCTGGAACACCACCACCCTGCCGGAGGGTGACTACGCCATCACCATAAACGCCACAGACCTTGCGGGATGGAGCAGCAGCGCCGTAGCGGTGGTGTCTGTGGACAGAACACCCCCGGAAATCAGCCTTCTCCCGCCCACACCATCGCCAGGTGCAACCCTGAGCTCAGGCACAAGCAGCGTCACCATAAACATATCCATCTCCGAGCCTCATCCAGACACTCTCGTGCTGAGCTGGAACGGTGCCAACGAGAGCTACACCTACACCTCCGGCTACCTGAGCATAACTAAGCAGGTCTCTGCAGGCGGAAGCTACACCTTCTACGTGTGGGTAAACGACACCGCGGGTAATGCAAACGCAACGCCGGTGGTGAGCTTCTCGGTGGCTTCTCAACCCCCCGCAGGAGGCGGGGGTGGCGGAGGCGGAGCAGGCGGAGGTGGCGGCGGAGGTGCCGGCGGCGTCTCAGGTGCTGCAGAGCCGAATACAGTGGTGATAGACAGGATTGGAGCTGGAGAAAGCTACAGGGTTTACTTCAGGACGCCCGAGGTGCCCGAGATCTCGGACATAGTGCTGTTCGCCTCCAGGACGCACTACAACGCTAAGTTAAGTGTGGAGAGCAGTGCAGAGAAGCCGGAAAAGCTTGAAAAACCTGCGGCTGGAGAGGTTTACAGGTACTTCAGGATATCCTACACCAGGCCCGAGTACCTGGAGAGGGTCAGGATAACCTTCAGAGTAAACCTGAGCTGGATGGAGGAGAACAGGATAAACAGCTCCTCCGTGGTGTTAATGCACTTCGTAAACGAAAGCTGGCAGGCATTGCCCACGGTGAAGCTCAGGGAGGCTCTCGGCTACGCCTACTACTCCGCTGAGACCGAAAACCTGAGCTGGTTTGCTGTGGTTGCCGAAAGGCTGAGGGAGAGAGCTGTGAGGAAGGCTGCCACGCTGCCCCTGCCAGAGGCGCCCTTGGAGAGGAAGACAGAGGAGAAGCTGCCACCAGCACAGCAGCCCACTCAGCCCTCTGAAGAAGCGTCTGTGGAGATAGAGGAGGTGCCGGTGATAGAGCCGGTGAAAGAAAGCCGCAGCCTCTGCGCACCCGTGCTCCCGGTTCTGCTCCTGCCCTTAGCGCTGCTCTGGCGCATCAAAAGAAATAATTAGCACCTACCTCCAGAAGTTATCTGAATGGTGAGACTGGACAGGCGGGGCTTTCTGAAGCTGAGCGGTGCTGCCGCGGTCGCTGCACTTGCGGGGGGTGGAACAGCGGTAGCTGAGGCTATGAGCCTTGAGCTCACCCGGGTGTCGCTATCCCTGGGTGCGGGTAAGAGAGCGGTTCAGATTTCTGACACCCACTTCTCAACCTCAGTTTTCAGCGTTGACGAAGCTGTGGAGCTAATAAAAGCCGAGAAGCCTGCCTACGTGTTCCACACGGGGGATGTGGTGAGCTTCAGAAGGGATGTGGAGAGGGCAAGAGAGATGCTCCGGGCTGTGGCAGAGTTCGCAGAGGTGTACGTGGTGCCGGGCAACCACGACCACTGGCGGGGGCTTGGTGCAGAGAAGCTGCAGGAAGCGCTGGGTGAGGAGGTGAAGGTGCTGGGAAACACCTCCGTGTATCTTGATGGATTCTGGCTGGCGGGCGTGGAGGACCCCTTCACAGGACATGCGAGGCTTGACAGGGCGCTGCGTGAGGCTGCCGAGCCCGTGCTGCTGCTTGCCCACTCACCCCAGATAATAGGAGAAGCCGCAGGAAGGGTCAACGCGGTGCTTGCAGGACACACCCACGGCGGACAGGTGCGCCTGCCCCTGCTCGGCGCCCTCTGGCTTCCGCTGCCGAAGGAGTACTGGCGCTACGACTACGGAAAGTTCGTGGTCGGAAGAACCGAGATGTTCGTAACCAGAGGCACAGGCACTGGCTGGCTGCCGGTGAGGCTAAACTGCCCGCCGGAAGTGGTGAGTCTGAGGATTTAGAACAAAAAATTGCTCCTGCGAGATACCGGATTTCTCTGCACGGATATTGCATTTAAATAATTTACCCCACCACCGCTTCAACCAGCTTCTCCGGCGAGAACACCTCCAGGTCCCCGTACTTCTGTCCTGTACCCAAGAAGAGCACTGGTTTTCTTATGGCGTGCACTATGCTTATTGCGGTGCCCCCCTTTGCGTCGGCATCTGCTTTGGTGAGCACCACCCCATCAATCTCAACCGCCCTGTTGAACCTCTCCGCCTGCTCCACCGCCGCATTTCCTGTGAGTGCATCTCCCACGAAGAGCACCAGGTCTGGCTTTGCCACCCTTGCGATCTTTTTCATCTCCTCAAGCAGGTTCACATTGGTCTCCATTCTGCCTGCAGTATCTATGAGCACCACATCCTTTCCCCTGCTCCTTGCGTGTGCTATTGCATCGTAGGCAACGGCTGCCGGGTCTGAGAGGCGCTCGTGCCTCACCACCCTCACCCCCAGCCTCTCAGCATGCCTCTCCAGCTGCTCAGCCGCGCCCGCCCTGTAGGTATCGCTGGCGGCGAACACGCATGAAAAGCCCTCATTCATCAGTCTGTGGGCAATCTTAGCCAGGGTGGTGGTCTTTCCGCTGCCATTCACGCCCACAAACATAACAACAAAAGGCTTCTCCTTCTTTTTCCTTATTTTCTCCTCCAGGCTCTCTGAGGGCATGCTCATCAACTCAAGCAGGTAACTCCTCAGCGTCTCCCTGACCACCTGCTCCACTTCCCTCCTTGCAACCCTTCTACCTGTGAGAGTTTCCTTGAGCTTCTGGCATATCTCCTCAGCCACGCTCAGGGCAACATCACTCTCCAGCAGCGAGAGCTCAAACTCCTGCAGAATCTCGCTCAGCCTGCGCTCATCAAGCTCCACCTCCCCCCTCAGTCTCTCTGCGAGCCTCTCAACCCTGTCCCTTAGCCCCCTGAACATCCCTCATCTCCTGCCTGGCTCTCTGCGCTGCTGCCAGAATCTGCTCCACCACCGGAGCCATCGCCTCAAGCCCCTTCATCACCTCATTCAGCTTGGAGGTGTGCTCCTCCCTCACCTTCTCCAGCTCCTCAATCCTTGCCTTCAGGTCCTCCTTGGCATCCTGCACGCTCTTCCTCACCGCCACATCCGCGCCCACGCTCACCACCACGCTCTTCACCTCTCCCAGCTCTGCATCCACAAACGCCCCCGAGCCCAGGGGCACGAGGGCTCTAACCTCGCTGCCATTGCCGATAACCTCCAAGCACTCAAGGGTCTGTCTGAACTCCGCTATGTGAGACACCACCAGCTCCAGGTTCTGCTGCAGCGCCTCTGCCTGGGTTCTCAGCACCTGGTACTGGGCGAGCACCTGCTCCGGTGTAAGCCTCTTCTCGCTCATTCCTCCACCTCGGCTACCCTCTCAACCACTATATTCCTTCTCTTCACCCTGTTGCGGCTGCCGAGCTCTGAAAGCACAGCCTCAACCACGTCCCTCTCTCTCACACCCCTGCGGATAACTGCAAACCTCTGCATTCTATCGCCGCACAGGAATCGTCCTTCAACCCTGAAAGTCTTCACCCTCATGCTACCACCTCACGAGAGCTCAAACACATCCTGGATGCGCATCATCTCCACGCCTGTGGTCTCGCTGCCCACCACCGCGCCCCTGGAATTAACCAGCATCCCCGTTCTGACGAAACCCACGCCCATGTTCACGGTTCCCACCTCTGCTCTGACCTCAAGGGCATCCTCCACAAGCTCAAGCTCAGCCTCGCTCAGCGACGGGTGCAGGAGCACGCCTCTCTGGTTGGCTGCGCCTATGCTTCCGACGGTTCTGTAGCCTCCCAGAGAGTCAACCATTCTCACCCTGCACCCCATCACCCTCTCAAGGGCGCTCTTGGTCTCCTCCTGCAGTCCGCTGTAAGCCAGCGCACCCGCATCACTGGCGAGAATCAGGTTTCCCAGGGCATTGTGCCTCTCCTCCACCACCTCCACCCTCATTCCCGAGCATTCCAGCACCTCAAGCTCCCTCTTCTCAGCCTGGGAGCACACCAGCATCCCGCGGTTGTTCATCGCCAGAAACACCCCGACCAAGGACGTGCTGCACAGGGTGGTTTTGAGCACCTCCACCTCCAGTGCCTCTTCTATGGTGCTCACAAACTCCGGTGGAGCCTGAGGCGGCACTATTGCAACCCTGTCATTCACCGCAGCCAAGGTTCCTATGTTCGGGTTGCTGTTGTAATCAGTGCGGAGGAGCATGGGGCACTACTCCGCCAGGCTCACCACCGCTATCTTTGCATCCTTATCTTCCTTTTCTGCTTTGATTCTGAGCCTTGCCGGCAGCTTCTGGATGCCGCGGCTCCAGAGTGCCTCATTAACCTCCTCCTGTATGAAAACCCGCTCAACCTTCATGTGGCGCTGCACAAACTGCCTCAGGTACCTCATCGCCTTGGCAGCTCTCTTTGTCCGCGGCGTTTTCTTTATCCTGTGAAACCTCAGGGTGTATATCCTCTCAATCATGGGCTACACCTTCAGCTTCCTTCTTCTCCAGTTTCTGCGCTTCGGGTGGGTTCTCACCCTTCCACCCGTCTTTGCAACCGCCCACACGGGAACGGGGCGGTTCTGCTTTTCAGCCTTGCTCATCCTGATCTTCCTGGCAAGCGTGACCCTGCTCAAGCTACACCCTCCTTATCTTTATATCCCTTTTCTTGGGCGTAACCTTCCTGAGAATCTCCTTGAGCTGCTGGTCGCTCAGGGGTTTGCGAATCTGCCCCCGCTGCGCAAGCTGAATCAGCAGCGCCTCAACCTGCGCCCCGAACTCCGGGCGCGCCATCTTTATGTTAGCCAGTCTGGTTCTCGCCTCGGGTGTGAGGATGCTCCTCATCAGCACCCTCTTCTGCTCCTCAATCTGACGGAGCTGCTCCTGCCTCAGCGCCTCCTCCTGCAGCTGGCGCTGCAGCTCCATCAGCTTTCTCCTCTTTATCTCCTCGGCATCCTCCACCTCATCTCACCTGTACCTCTGGAGTTCCGGCATCCTCCTCATGATTCTGGCGGCAATGCTGTCCAGCAGGCTCCTGCCCTGGGGTGTCACCCTGCGCCCCTGCTCGCACTTCTCCACCAGCCCTGCGCTCTCAAGCTGCTGCAGCAGCTTCCTTATCACCGCGCCGCTTCCACCCCTTATCGCATCAGGAGCACAGCCGCAGTTCTTCCTGCCTCCGTACCAGCGTCTCAGCGTCTGCACCCCCACCGGTCCATGCACGTAGAGCTTTCTGAGCAGGGAGGCGGCTCTGATGTGCCACCAGTCCCTCTGCACCGGGGCACGCTCCCTGTTTGCGCCCGTCTTCACGAACGCCGCCCAGCGCGGTGGCTTGAGCTCCTCCCTCTTCTTCAGCTCTGCGGTGAGCTCCCGTATCAGCTCTGCGGGTGGGACATCATAAACCGTCGGCATGCACAACCTCCTTGTACCTCTTTACGGCTGGTGATGTAGCGTCTGCAATCTCTTTTGCAATTTCTCTCTTGCGTAGGGCACCCTTCTCACAGCCCCGCACTCCATGCAGGTGAATATCACCCTCATCTTTCTGCACCTCACCCTGAGGTTAGCTCCCGGCACCAGGAATGCGCCGCACCTCCTGCAGAACCGCCTCTTCCAGCGCCTCGGAAACCTCAGGTTGTACTTCATTCCTATCCTTCTCGCCAGCTCCACGTAGCGTCTTGCGAGCATCCTGTCACCGTGAAAAGCTTCCTCCGCAAGCTGCATAAGTATCTCCATTCTCTCCTTAGCTATGCGCCGCTCAAGGCTTCTGTTTCTCCTCACGGTGCGTGCACCTCGCCGGCGATTATGAAGGGCACCGGCATGAAGCTCAGCACCATCACCAGCGCCGCCACCGCTATTAGCAGCTTGGCGCCCCTGCTGAGGGGTGAGACATCATCAAGCGGTCCCGGGTGCCTGAGCCTGGTGAGTATGTACGCCACAACCGCCCACATCAGCCATCCCGGCCAGAGCACCGCAGAGGCTACCAGCACCGCAAGCACGCCAGTGTAAACTGCCCTGTACCTTCTCGGTGTCAGGGCTCTGACGATGTGTCCGCCATCAAGCTGCCCCAGGGGGATGAGGTTGATGGAGGTCACAAACAGCCCGATCCAGCCAGCCATCGCTAAGGGGTGCGGAGCTATACCTGCGCCCTGCTCCGGCAGCAGGTAGCCTGCCATTATCTGCATTGCTAAGGGCATCGCAAAGGCTATGCCTCCCACCTCCGTGCTTTCAAGGGCTGTGGAGTGGCTCAGTCCGTAGGCTGCAACCGGCAGCGCCAGCAGAAACCCTGCAAGAGGTCCCGCTATACCCAGGGCGACTAAGGAGTCCCTGTCCGGCACTGGTGAGCGCATGGTTATCACCGCTCCCATTGTACCGAAGGGGAAGATGTTGGGCGGAACAGGTATGAACATGGGCGGGCTTGCATTCATCCTGCTCATCCTTGCCACAGCATAGTGCCCCAGCTCATGCCCGCCCAGGATTGTGAGAAGCGCCCCCGCAAACACCAGGCTGAGCTTCAGGTTGCCCTCCGCCCACCACAGGTAGCCCGCGAGGGTAACGCTCGCCAGCGTCAGCACCAGCAGCAGCAGGTGCAGTCCGCCAGCGCTGGCTACACGCTCATGCTTCGGTATAAAGCTCACCACATACCTTCCGTCCCTGGTTTTCCTGTAAACAGGATAGTAGGGTGTGCGCTCAAAAGCCCTGAGCACTGCCCTGAAGCTGTCTGGGTGGGAGTATATGGGGGCGACCTCAAACACCGGCGGCGTGTGCTGGTGCACCCTCAGCACGTGAAAGCCCCTCGCCACCAGCTCCTCAAACTCCTGCGTCTTCACCTCCTCACCTCCAGGTAGCCGCGTGTGAGCTCAAGCACCGCCCGGCGTCCGCTCAGCTCCGAGAGCCTTCCAGCAGCACCCTCGCACACCCCCAGCGGTATCTCGGAGATGACTGCCCCGCTGACCAGCATCTCGTCAGCCAGCTCCGCTACGATTCCCGCTGGAGCGGTGCCATGCCTTGCCAGCGAATACATCACATAGCATCCCACGCTTGAGCCCTTGGTGTGGGGCAGCACCAGCAGCACGCCGGCGATGCTCTGCCCGTGCAGCGGATGCGAGCGCTCCACCACCCTTCCGCTCTCAGGCTCAACACCACCTAAGAAGGAGATGGGCTCGCTGCTCACCAGCAGCCTTCCCTCTGCCCTCCTTCCGTACACCCGCCTGACTTTCAGCCTCACCAGGCAAGCACCTCCACCCTGCTCTCAAGCTTCCAGCGCTCCCTGCACTCACAGCTCAGCTCCAGCACCTCAAGCTCCTGCGTGGCTGAAAACTCCCTTATAGCCGAAGCCACCTGAGAGGTGCACCGTCTGCAGTTTCTGGGCGTTCTTCTCCCTCCCGAACCCGTGGGATGGCACACCACCGGCAGGCTCAGGCGGCGCTTCACCCTTCTCAGCACCTCCACCACGCTCCACAGCCAGGGCGGCGAGTACTCCCCCCTCAGGAACATCCTCTCCACCAGCGTCCCCCTGTGAATGCACACAGGATTGTAGCTGAGCCTGGTCGCCCCCGCTCTTGCAGCAGCCAGCCCGCTCTCCACAGCGTCCTCCACAGCCTCCGCCTCGCTCATGAAGGGCGGCTTCACCAGGATGTAGGCTTTCACCCTGACCCCCCTCCGCCTGCACCTCTCCACAGCCTCCGAGAAATCGGCAAAGCTGAAGCCCTTGTTTATGAACACCTCCCTCACGTAATCGCTGGCGCTCTCAAGGCCGATGCCCACCTCAAGCTCCGCAGCGAGCAGCTCGGAAGCCTCCTCCAGCTTCTCTGAGGTTACGAACTCGGGTCTTGACTCAACCTGCAGCCTGAGCACACCCCGTGAGGAAACAAGCTCGTAAATCTCTCTTCTCGTCTCTGCAGAAATCTGCCGCTCATCAAAAAAACTTCCGGAGTTGAAAATCTTCAGGTACTCCACCTCTCCCAGCTCATCCAGCGCCCTTTCAAGAATTTTAATAGCTCCCCCACTCCCTGTGAGAGCGGGGGAGCGTTTTTCCATCCCGGAGTAGCCGCACATGTAGCAGCCTGCTCTGGCAGCCCAGTGGCAGGTGCCAGCCGGCAGAATCACCGCCCCCGCAGGCACCTGCTCGCCTTTCAGGTACTCTGTCTCCTTCCAGAATCTCTGCATCACCAGAGCACGGCTGCCTAACGTCTAAATTCCAAGCTCCTTTCTGCGCTTCATTATGTGCTTCTCAATCCAGTCCACCGCCTCAATGGGGTCGCACTCCGGCGCCAGCTTGCCGCCGGTGAGCCTCTCCACATCCTCGGTTAAAAGCTTCACCAGCTCGGGTGCGCCTGTCACGGGGGGCAGGGGTGCCACGTGGGTGTACACTCCCAGAGCCACGGCGAAAATCGCGTCTATGGTAGCCTTCTGCTCCATGTACTCCGGAGCGGTGGCTGCGATGGGGAGCTGTGCCGTGTCCACGCCCAGCTCATTGGCTATTGCGATGACAAGCTGCGCCAGCCTGCCCGTGTCGGTGCACGTGCCGAAGCTGAGCACAGGTGGAATGTTCAGCGCCTTCAGCACCTTTCTAAGCCTCTCGCCTGCCAGCTCCTGCGCCTCCAGGCTTGTCAGCCCTGCCACCTGCACCGCGGCGTTGCCGCAGCCCATGCTGAGCACCAGGATGTCCCTCTTAATCAGCTCCTTCGCTATGGTGACGGTGTTCTCATCGTGGGGACCGTTCCTCAGGGTGGTGCAGCTCACCAAGGCAACGACGCCCTTTATATCGCCGCTCTTAATCGCCTCCAGCAGTGGCTCAAGGCTTCCGCCCAGAGCTTCAAGGATGCTCTCTATGGAGAAGCCCACCACAGCCTCCTGCCTGCGCTCCGGCACCCTCGCCGGCTTATCCTTTCTCCTCCTGAAGTTCTCTATCGCCAGCTCCACCAGCCTCTCAGCCTGCTCCTTCACCAGCTCTGGCTTGTAGTCAAGGCTCTCCTCCACGCCCCGCATCCTCACCAGCCTGGAAACAGGCACCAAGGTGACGCCGTACTTCTCCGCGTATTCGGCGAGATTCGGAAGGGAGCAGTTCATGTCCATGGCGAACACATCTATTGCGCCCGTGGCGAGCAGGTACTCCTGGGTAATCCAGTTGCCTGTCAGCCCAACAAAAACATCGCCCACCTCGTAGCGCTGCAGCAGCTCCTGGCCTGTTTCAATGGAGCCCACTATCCTGAGCCCCTTCGCCCCTGCCTGCCTCGCCTTTTCCTGCACCTCCTCGCTCTTAGCCAGCTCAATCAGCGCAGCACCCACGAAGGGCTCGTGCCCGTTCACGGCGATGTTCACATATTCAGGGTCAACTATGCCCAGGTCCACGTAGCCCCTGTGCGGCTTGGGTATGCCGAAGAGCACATCCTGAATCACCTCCAGGCTGAGCTGCGCCTGGAAGGCTGTTGCTATGCCCATGCGCATGGCTTTAAGGGCGAGGGATGTGTAGCTGCTGTCCACGTTGGTCATGCTGGAGGCGGCGTTCACCATAATCTCGTGCAGCACCCCTCCCGGGAATATGCCCAGCTCCCTCCAGAGCTGCTTCCTCTTCTCGGGTGCGAAGATTTCCACCAGCCTGCTGGGCTCCTCGGAATCTCTGCTCATGTCAGCGAGCACGAACTCAGCCACCTCCACCGCAACCTCGTTTATCTCCCTGCCCTCCGTCTCTATGCCCAGAGCCTGAGCAAAGGCGATGAGCTTATCGGGTGCCGCTATCCTGAAGGGCGTCCTTCCCTGAGCGGTTGCCCTGAGGGTCTTAACAGCCTCCACGGCGTGATACGAGTAGGCGGCTGCGCCCATGATGTTCCTGTGAAGCATGTTTCTCATTGCCATGCCGTTTGCATCAATGCCACAGGCGCCGTAGGGCGCCTTCTCGGTTATCCTGCACGGACCCATGCTGCACAGCTGGCAGCTCAGCCCCTTAACGCAGAAACCGCACTTGTTCTTCTGCGCCTCATAGCGCTCAGCAACGGTTTCCACCTCACCCCCGATTTTCTCCTGCATCTCGTTGATGCTGGAGTGCACACTTATCTTTGCCATTTTCATCACCGGCAGGAGCTTCCCGCGGCGCCTACATTATCCTTTCCCCGGACATGTTCGGGAAAGCTCCAGCAGGCGCTCAGCCATAAACTCCAGCACCCCGCGCAGGTTCTCGGCGTTATCAAACCTGGCTATCTCCTCCAGCTCCTCGGCGCTGAGCCTCTGCATGCTATGCACCTGCGCTGTAAGCAGCGGCAGCGCCCTTGTCACCTCATCCACGATTGTCACATCAGCCTCCTGTGCGGTTCTTGACAGCGGATTCAGGTCTATGGCGACCACCTTTTTTCCCAGCCTCTTGAGCGCCCCGGTTCTGTCTCCATCCTCAACAGCCACCAGCACCACGTCCGAGGCGTATATGCCCGAGGAGCTCACCTTTCTGCGCTCGCTTTCAAGCCCCTCTATCTCGGCATCAGCCCTCCAGAGCACCCTCTCAGCCCCCGCACTGCGCAGGTGCTCCGCTATCCTTCTCGCCCGCTCCTCCGAGCGGTAGAAGAGGTTGACCTCTAAGGGGGCGTTGAGTGCCCTGCCCAGCCTCGCCAGCTCCTCCGGGCATAGCACGGCGGTGTTGCCGTTGACCGAGATTACAGGCTTCCTGGCAAGCATCAGCATAGCCGCACCCGCTCTTATGGCTGCGGCAGCTAAGGGTGTGGTTTTCTCACCCAGCAGGTAGTCAAAAGCCTCACCTCTGCCGTGGGCTATCAGCCCCTGAAGCACCGTCATGCCCGCTTCAAACCCCCTCACCAGCCTCTCCCGCTGCATCAGCGAGGCATACCTGGGGTGCTCAGGCGGAATCCTCATCCTTCATGAAACCCCCGGAGACCACCAGCTTCAGTCCGTCCTCAACGCTCATCTTCATGGGTATTATCTCCTCCTCGGGCAGCATCACCATCATCCCCGAGGTTGGATTGGGTGCGGTGGGTATGAATATGTTCACCAGCCTCTTTCCAGTCGCCTCCCTTGCCTCCTGCACACCCGAGCCGCTGGTGAAGCCCAGCACGTAGCACCCCTTTCTGGGATACTCCACCAGCACCACACCCTTGAAGCCCCTGCTGCTGGAGTCAATCACAGCCTCGCTCGCCTGCTTCACTGTGGAGTAGACGGTCTTGGCGAGGGGCACCCGCATTATAGCCTGCTCAACCAGCATGACCAGCCTTCTGCCGAGGGCAAGCTTGGCGAGGGCGCCTGCAGAGAGTATCAGGAGCAAGGTGAGCACCATCCCGACGCCCGGCACGTACCTGCCGGCGAGCTCCTCCACCACCGGCTTCATGAAGTTGTCCAGTATGCTGAACCCGAACCACAGCACGTAGGCTGTGGCAACCAAGGGCACAAATACCACCAGTCCCGTAAGGAAGGTGTTCCTCAGGGTGTGAATCACGCTCATATCAGCCTTGCCCCGCAGTTATCGCTTCTGAAGAGCAGGGGCTGCAACTTCAGCAGCTCGGCAGCCTTCTCGGCATCTCCAGCCTCAACAAACAGCGCCTCACCCAGCATGCACACCCCTGCACTTATTCCGTGTGCTTCCAGCATGAGCAGAGCCTCTCTGAGCTTTTCAGAAGCCAGTCCTGTACTGAGTGCAAACTTTCTTGAAAGGCGGATAAGGGTGGAAAGCTCCGGCTCCTCAAGCATGCGCTGCAGGCAGCTTCTCGTCAGCCTGTGCATCTCCGAGCCTGCCCTGAGGCTTCTGAGGCATCTGCCTGTGGGCTTCTCCCCTCCCATCACCAGCACCGCCACCTCCTCCCTGCAGTAGAACCTCTCCACGCTGCCCACGCCAGGAGCCCCAGGAGACGTGCGCACCACCAGTCCGCCATGTATCTGTGCAGCCACGTCACCCAGCCCTGTCAGGCACTCCACTTCAGCCACATGCGCGATTCTGCCCAGCATGGTGGCGCTGAGTCTGAGCCCCAGAGCATGGCTGAGTGCAATCGCCGTGCTGAGCGCGCCGGCACCGCTTGCACCCAGCCCCTGGGCAACAGGCACCTGGCAGGTGTGGCTGAGCTTTACCCTGTATCTCTCCCCCTTCATCTCAAGCAGCATCTCCGCCACCTTGGTGCTCACCTCGCAGGAGCACAGCCTGCCGTTCAGCTCCACCGTGATGCTGGTTGAGTCAGCAGCCTCTGCCACCGCCTCGGTATGCACACCTGCCTCAAGCGTGACTCCAGCTCCCCTGGAGCCCGTGCGCTCTGGCGACTCTGCAAAGCACGGCTCAAAGAAGGCGGTGATGTGGGCGGGGGCAAAGGCTCTGCCCCTCACCTTCTGAGCCTCCTGCACACCTCCTCAAAGATGTGGTAGGCAACCTCCTCCTTTGGCATTCTCGGAAATGCCCTGAAGTCCTCGGCATCAACCATAACAGTTTCAGTGTCCTCGGAGCCGAATATTCCCTTTGAGACGTCATTGGCAACCACCAGGTCAAGTCTGTGCCTCTCAAGCAGTCCCTTAGCCTCGTTTATCATGTCCTCCATGCCTGCTGCATACACAGCCTTGAAGGCTACCTTCAGCATTCTCCGCTCCCTGACCGCCTCCAGCACCTTGGGTGCCGGTCTCAGCTTCAGCACGTGCTCCTCTGAGGAGCTCAGCTTTCCCTCGGCTGGCGAATCCACCAAGAAGTCGCCTATGGCTGCGGCGCAGATGAAGACATCAGCACCGCGGGTTTGCTTCACCACCTCCTCAAGCATCTCGGTGACGCTGAGCGCCTGCACGTGCTCCACGTATCTTGGCGGTGCCACCGCGAGCCTGCCCGCTATCAGCACCACGTCTGCGCCCCTGTAGAATGCCTCCTTTGCCAGGGCTATGCCCATCCTGCCTGAGCTGCGGTTGGTTATCACCCTTATGCAGTCCACTCTCTCCTCTGTTGCACCTGCGGTTATAACCACCCTCTTGCCCGCGAGCTCGCGCCTGCTGGTTTCTCTGATAACGTGCTCCGCTATCTCCTGCACCGGGGCGAGCTTTGCCGCGCCCTCACCGAGAACGGGGGGAATCACCCTGACGCCCCTTCTTTCAAGCTCAAGCAGGTTCTTTCTCACAGCCTCATTGTCGTAGATGCTCAGGTGCATGGCTGGAGCCACCATCACGCTGCTTCTGCTCGCCAGGCACACTAAGGTGGGCGGGGTGTCTGCTATGCCTGTGGCGAGCTTTGCGATGGTGTTTGCGGAGGCGGGAGCCACGAGCACGCAGTCAAACTCCCTCAGGTACTCCAGCTCGCCCGTGATTCTGGTAACCGGCTGCCTGCGGGTGGCAAACCACATGGCGTCCCTGCCCACTATACCCAGAGCCTTTCTGCTCATGTAGGCGGTTACCTCGGCGCCGTGGCGAATGAGCTCCCTTGCAAGTTTCGGCGCCTCAATTGCGGCTGCGCTGCCCGTAACGCACAGCGCTATGCGCTTTCCAGCAAGCCTCTCGCTCTTTCTAACCAGTCCATCCATGCAGATTTTCTGGACTGCGTGGGTTAAATATTTTCCTGCCTCTGCACCCTTCTGCGGTTGAGTCTCCTGAGCTCTTCAGGCAGAGGCTCATGTCTCGCCGGCACACCCACGGCGAGGTGCCAGGGGGGCACGCTCTTAGTAACAACAGCCCCCGCTGCCACGAAGGCGCCCTCACCCACCTCAATCCCCGGCAGCAGCGTGGCATTTGCGCCTATGCTGGCGCCTCTTCTCAGCACTGGAGCGGAGAGCTCGCCGCTGTCCCGCAGGGGATAGCGGTGGTTGGTGAGAGTAGCCATGGGTCCTATGAACACCCTGTCCTCAATAACCGTGCCCGTGGGGATGTACACCATGCTCTGGATGCTCACCTCCGAGCCTATGGTGCAGCGGTTCTCCACGATGCTGTGGCTGCCTATCAGCACCCGGTCACCTATGCGGGTGTGCTCGCGTATCAGCACCCCATGCCCTGTCTCAAGCTCCTCTCCTGCCGAGACATCGCAGTAAATCACGCTACCGCTGCGTATCCTTGCCCTCCTGCCTATCACCGCGGGTTTGCAGCCTGGCGAGTAAACCAGCCCCACAAGCGCCCCCTCCTGCACCACACACCCCTCACCCAGCTTTGCCCTCAGCTCAACCCTACCAGCTCTCATCCACCCTCACCGCCCTCTGCTCCCTGCCAGCCTGCATTGCGAGCTCCACAAGCCTAACCGCCCTCACTCCGTCCTCTCCTGTCACCGCCGGCTTTCTGTGGTGCAGCACGCTTTCAACAAAGTCCTGCAGCTCAAGCTTGAGGGGCTCCGCACGCTCAACCATCACCTCCCTCTCCCTGGGCTTTCCGAACCTTATCAGGAACTCCCCGAAGGAGTCGTAGTCCATCTGGAGCATGTTCTCGTAGAGTCTCAGTCTCTGGTTCATGAAGTCAAGCTCGCTGTAGCCGGCGGTGCCCGTTATCTCAAGGCGTCTTATCTTCACGGGAGTAAGCCAGTTGACGAAGTTCACGCAGGTTGTGGTGCCGTACTCCAGCAGGATGACAGCCTGGTCCTCCCTGCCTCTGCTGAACACCCCCCTGCCTCTCGCCACTATCCTCTCCGGCATTCTGGAGAGCAGGTAGTTGAACAGGTCTATGTCGTGCACCGCCAGGTCAAGAAACACGTTGTCGCTCCGCCTCCTCACAGGGGGGAGACCCACACGCTTGGAGAGCATGAACACCACCTCCCCCAGCTCGCCCTGCTCTACCAGCTCCTTGAGTCTGGCAACGGCGGGGTTGTGGCGCTCCACGTGCCCCACAGCCAGCACCACCCCCTGCCTCTCCGCAGCCCTCACGATTTTCTCAGCCTCCTCCGCACTTTCTGCCAGCGGCTTCTCCACAAGCACGTGCACGCCTCTGGAGATGCACGCCTCCGCCACTTCACGGTGCGTGTGGGTTGGTGTGGCTATGCTCACCGCATCCAGCCTCTCCCGCTCAAGCATCTCCGCGTGGCTGCGGTAGTGCCTGCACCTGAACCTCCTGGCGAGCTCCTTAGCTGCGCCTGCGGGGTCGGCTATTGCCACAAGCTCCACCTGCGGAAGCTCCGCATACACCCGCACGTGGTTTCTTCCCATGCTGCCCGCGCCTATGACTCCAGCCCTAAGCAAGGAACCACCACACAGCAAGTGCCGCTAATACCGCCTCTCCCCCCAGCAGTATAAGCGTTACCCCCTGCTCTGTGGCTCTGCCCCTGAGGGCGATGAGGAGCTTCATGGCTGCGTGGGTGAGGTCGTATATTCCGCCATACCTGGGCAGGAGGCTGCCGTCCTGCCTGGGCATTCCGAAGGCTTCCACGTTGAACCTCTTCCTCAGGGGCAGGAGGAAGTCCAGGAAGTAGGGGATGAAGAGCACTAAGGCAAGCTTCTCCATGTTGCCCAGGATTGCAATGCAGGCTATGAGGGCGCCCACGCTGTAGGTCATGCTGTCTCCAGGAAACAGCCTCGCCGGATACCAGTTGTACCTGAGGAAGCCGAGCAGCGAGAAGAGCATCGTCCCGGCGATAACCGCCACCCAGCCGGTGCCGGTGCTCCAGCTCACGTAGCCCATGGCGCCGAGCAGAATCACCCCCATGCCAGCCTCCAGCCCGTTGTAGCCGGCGAGCATGTTGAAGCCGTTTGCTGCGCCCGCTATGCCCGCCGGCACCAGCAGCAGCGGATACAGAAGCCCGAGCTCCAAGTTGCCCAGCAGGGGCACGGAGATGCTGCTCTCTCCAGCGTTTACCGCCATCATGGGCAGCGCAGCAGCTAAGGTGAGCAGGGGCTTCTGCCAGCGCTTCAAGCCAATCTTCCAGCCAAGAAGGTCGTCCATCAAACCAATGCAGAAGATTATCAGCACGGTTGCGAGCGCCGCCAGGGTGTAGAGCAGGTGCTCACCCCTGCCCAGATAGAAG
>Ga0256839_1003399_pt1 | contig 16444 bp, 18 predicted proteins | sample 354166metaG_FD_185968 | JGI IMG/M metagenome (GOLD analysis project Ga0256839, IMG submission 185968) | Hydrothermal vent microbial communities from Mid Atlantic Ridge, Atlantic Ocean - 354-166 | ecosystem: Environmental > Aquatic > Marine > Hydrothermal vents | place: Atlantic Ocean: Mid... | reverse complement strand
CTGCCCGCCGCCTTGGCCTTGATCAGCGAGTTTTTCCCGCTCGCCGGCACCCGCATCATGTCGCCATAAGTGCAGACAATCGCGCCCTGCTCGGCCAGCTCTATCGCGTTATCAATGCGCGGAATCGGCAGCACACATACAGGGCAGCCCGGCCCATGCACAAAATGCACATTGTCAGGCATCAGGTCCTGCACGCCATAGCGGAAAATCGCGTGGGTGTGGCCGCCGCAAAATTCCATCAGGTTATATTGGCGAGACGGGTCGGCCTCCTCGGCGATTTGCTTGGCCAGCTTTTTGGCAATCGTCTTATCGCGAAATTCGTCCACATATTTCACTGGGCGGCCTCATACGTGCCCGTATCCGTGCCAATCATCGACATTTCCGCCATTAGCCGCAGGGTTTCCTCGGCCTCTTCGGGCGAGATGGTGTTGAGCGCGTAGCCCACATGCACCAGCACATAATCCCCGATTTTGGCATCGGCCACCAAGGCCAGCGAGATTTCTTTTTTAACACCTTCAAGCGACACAATCGCGTTGTCTCCGGTGGTCATTTCCACAATTTTGGCTGGTAGTGCAAGACACATGGCTTAGCTCCCTATTTTGTTCATCATGCGGCTGGCGGCAATCCAGTCATACCAGCCTTGCAGCCCCTCGCCGGATTTGGCCGAGAGCTGGAGGATCTTGATTTTCGGATTGACCCTGCGCGCATAGTCCATGCATTTTTCCACATCAAAATCGAGGTAAGGCAGCAGGTCGGTTTTGGTCAGCAACATCAGGTCCGAAGCGTGAAACATATCGGGGTATTTGACCGGCTTGTCCTCGCCCTCGGTGACGCTAAGAATCACCACTTTATGGGCCTCGCCAAGGTCAAAACCGGCGGGGCACACGAGGTTGCCGACGTTTTCGATAAACAGCACGCCGTCCTCGATTTCCAAATGCTCCAGCGCGTGGCCCACCATATGGCCATCCAGATGGCAGCCCTTGCCGGTATTCACCTGTATGGCCGGCACACCGGTTTCGCGGATGCGCTCGGCATCATTGGCGGTTTGCTGGTCGCCCTCGATTACGGCAATTTTGGTCTCGGCCTTCATATCCTCGATCGAGCGGGTCAGCAGCGTGGTTTTGCCTGAACCCGGCGAAGAAACCAGATTAAGCGCCAGCACGCCGCGCTTGGCAAATTCGGCGCGGTTGGCGTTGGCGTATTCGTTGTTTTTGGCCAGAATATCGGTTTCGATCTGCACCATGCGCGCCTGGCTTAGCCCCGGCGCGTGGGCATGGGCGGGGCCTTTGCCATAGTGGTGGTCATGGCCCTTATGATCATGGGCATGATCATGATGGTGCGCATGCCCCCCCTCGATTCTAACTTCACCTTCAGAGCATCCGCATACAGTGCACATCAGTCCACCTCCATTTCCTTGATTCTAAGTTCATCCCCGCCGGTGATCTGCACCTGATAGCCGCCGCAGGTCGGGCAAGTGTCAAAGCGCTGTTTTATCGGCACCGACATGGCGCAAGGCACGCACCAGCCGTCGAGTGGCAATTCGATCACTTCCAGTTTTGCGCCGTCGGCGATGCTGCCTCTGGTCACCACGTCAAAGCTAAAGTGTAGCGCCTCGATCTCTACGCCCGCCAGCGGGCCGATTTCGAGGCGCACCATATTCACCCTTTTAAACGACTGCGCCACGGCTTGCTGCTCAATCACACCCACAATGCTTTCGCAGATTGACAGCTCGTGCATCAGCTTGCTCTCGCCTGAAAACCCGCAGACAGGGCCAATAGCAAAATGCCGATTTTATGGGCTGATATGTTCTTTCTTGTGATCAAAACACCCTCCCAAGTGCTTTTGCCGCTTCCAATCCCGATGGTTTATTCAAGCCTTTGTATTTACAGTATTAAATAGCTGCTTGGTCAAATTAGGAAGCCAACCTGCCAAAATCACCAAAAACTGGATAGAAACATTGCTTTTTGGGAGGAGAGCATATTTCCCCCCTACATGCAAGTGCCGCTTGGCATGCAGGCCTTGCTATCCGATTAGACCGCAGGCGCAAATCAATGCCAGTGATTTACCTTAAGCATCGGTTGCAATCATAACCACCTGCGATCACTGGTAAGTGTCTTTCCGATTCAGCGCGCTGGCCGCAAAAATACTTTTCGCCTTTTTCTCGATGGCTTGCTGTATCTGGACAGGTATTGCGTCACTCGGAAGACAGCATTCCCGCCGCCCCTGTGGATTATATTTACCTTATTATCTAGGATTTAAGTGGTAAATCATAACAAATTCGGCTTGTTCGTCATGCCTTGTGCGCGTGGTCTCGCCCGTGTAAATATTGTATGCTTGTATATATCCTATGGCGAAATAAGATAATGAAAGCGTTCTTTTCAGGTTTTCTCTTTAAAGAACAGGGAGACCGGTAAAAGCCGCCAATAAGGCAGCAAGGCCGGAAATTTAGATACGAGGGAAAGATGGACCAGAAACTCAACGACATTCTACTCCAGAACAACTCTGATAAAACGCGACTTATCAATATATTATGGGATATACAGCGGCAATACGGCTATATCTCGCGAGAGGCTGTCGCTCAGTTGTCGGAGGCATTGAACCTGTCGCCGATGGATATTGCAGAGACCATTTCATTTTATCATTTCTACCGCACCAAGCCGTTTGGCGAGCACACGATATATCTTTGTGATTCGGCGATTGGCCGGATGAATGGTTATCAGGCGGTGCGCGACGCCCTCGAACAGGAAGCCGCCACGGGTTTTGGTGCTGTCAGCGCTGATGAGCGTTTTGGCTTGGCAGACACCAACTGCATTGGCCTGAGCGACCAGGAGCCGGCGATGATGGTCGGGGATGTGGTGTTTACGCGGCTGACACCGGCCAAGGTTGCCTCGATTATGGCCGACCTCAAGGCGGGCAAAGCCCCCGCAGATATCGCCAATCCGCAAGGGCATGACAGCCACACGCTGGCATATGTTGAATCCATTGTTGAAACCGGCATCCAGAACGAGGGGGCGGTCCTGTTTCAGCCGGGGCGCGATTACAAGGCGTTGCTGCAATCCGGCCTAGGCCAGCACCCTGACGAGATCATTGACGATGTGACGGTTTCCAATATTCGGGGCCGTGGCGGCGCGGGCTTTCCGACCGGGCTTAAATGGCGGCTCGGGCGCGAGGCCGAAGGGGCTGAGAAATATATAATCTGCAATGCAGACGAGGGCGAGCCGGGCACGTTCAAGGATCGGGTTTTGCTGACGCGCTCGCCAAAAGACGTGCTGCTTGGCATGATCTATGGCGGTTATGCGATTGAATCGCGTTTTGGTATTATCTATCTGCGCGCCGAATACTGGTATCTCAAGGATTATCTGGAGCGCCAAATACAGGATTTCCGCAATGATGGCCTGCTTGGCACCGATATTCTGGGCAGCGGGTTCGACTTTGATATCCGCATCCAGATGGGCGCGGGCGCCTATATTTGCGGCGACGAAACCTCGCTGATCGAAAGCTGCGAAGGCAAGCGCGGCACCCCTCGGATCAAGCCGCCATACCCGATTCAGCAGGGCTATCTGGGCATGCCGACCATTGTTAACAATGTCGAAACCTATGCTTGCATCAGCCAGATCATAGAAAAAGGCGGGCGCTGGTTTGCCGATATAGGCACCGAAGATTCCACCGGCACGCGGCTGCTGAGTGTTTCAGGCGATTGCGCGCGCCCCGGCATTTACGAAATTGAATGGGGCATGACCCTGAACGAGGTGCTGGACATGGTCGGGGCGAAAAAGCCCATGGCGGTGCAGATCAGCGGCCCGTCGGGGGAATGCGTTTCGGTGGCCAAGGACGGGGATCGCGAGATTTGCTATAGTGATCTGTCGTGCAACGGCTCGCTCATGATCTTTGACGAGAGCCGCGATTTACTCGATATCGTCCGGCAGTTTATGCATTTTTTCGTCGAGGAATCCTGTGGTATCTGCACCCCTTGCCGCGCGGGCGGCGTGGATATGCGCACCAAGATAGAGCGCGTGATTGATGGCCGCGCCTGCCAGCAGGATCTGGATGAATGTGTTGAGTGGGGGGCTTTGATGCGCGCCACCAGCCGCTGCGGCCTTGGCACCACCGCTGCCAAGCCTATCCTGACCACGCTGGACAAATTCCCCGAGCTTTATCAGGCAAAGCTGAGCGAGGCGAAGCATGCCCTATTGGCCTCGTTTGATCTGGAACAAGCGGTTGGCGAATATGATTATGCCTTCAAGGCTTTGGTAGAGGAGGCCTCAAAATGAGCATTTCCATTACAATAGACGGTAAAGAGATTGAAACCGAAGAAGGTGAAACCCTGATCGATGTGGCGGCTGATAACGGCGTTTACATCCCGTCGCTTTGCTATATGCGCGGCAAGCCTTGCCTTGGCACCTGCCGGGTCTGTTCGGTCAAGGTCAATGGCAATGTCATGGCGTCCTGCACCGTGCCGGTAGCGGATGGTATGGAGGTGAGCGTGGCCGACCCCGAAGTGGCCGACATGCGCAAGGCGCTGGTCGAGATCAACTTTTCCGAAGGCAACCATAATTGCCCGAGCTGCGAGAAAAGCGGGCGGTGCGAATTGCAGGCGGTTGGTTACGAGGTTGAAATGATGGCCTCGCGCTTCCCTTATCGTTTTCCCGTCCGGACGCGTGACCATGCCTCGGAGCATATTTTTCTGGAGCGCGACCGCTGCATTTTCTGCCAGCGCTGTGTCGAGTTTATCCGCGATAAGGAAACCGGCCAGAAAATATTTACCATCAGCGAACGGGGCACCGGCGCGCAGATTGATATTGACGAAGAACTGGCCAACAAGATGACGCCGGAGCAGGTCACCGAGGCCGCCGAGATGTGCCCCGTTGGCTGCATCATTGAAAAGGGGCTTGGATATAACGACCCCATGGGCAAGCGAAAATTCGACATAAAATCGCTGCGCCAGCGCACTCTGGAGGGGGAAGAAGTATGAATAAACCTGTAAAAGAAGACGAAACACTGGCGCATCATTTGCCGACAACACCGATGGACCCCGATGTGATGGCGGCGCGCAACGCCAAAATTCAGGTGGCGATGATCGGGCTGTGCGGCTGTTGGGGCTGCAATCTGTCATTTCTGGACATGGATGAAAACCTGCTGAAATTGCTGGAAAAGGTCAATATCAACCGCTCGTCCTTCACCGATATCAAGGAAATTCCGGTGCGCAGCGCTATCGGCTTTATCGAGGGCGGGATTGCCAATGAGGAAAACATCGAAACCCTCGAGCATTTCCGCGAAAACTGCGACATCTTGATCTCGGTTGGGGCTTGCGCTGTGTGGGGGGGCGTGCCCGCGATGCGCAATGTCGAAACGCTGGAGGACTGCCTGCGCGAGGCTTATATTGATAGCCCGACCCGCCCGCTTCAGCAACCGCCGACCATCCCCTATCATCCGGATATTCCACGGATTACCAAAAAGGTCTATCCGCTGCACGAGGTGGTGAAGATCGACTATTTTATTCCCGGATGCCCGCCGGACGGGCAGGTGATTTACAAGGTGCTGGATGATCTGGTCCATGGCCGCCCCTTCAGCATTCCCGCTGAAATCAACCGTTACGACTAGGAGAATACTATGAGCCGCAAGCTAGTTATTGATCCCGTTACGCGGATTGAAGGCCACGGAAAAGTAACCGTGCATCTGGATGACAACAACAAGGTCATCGGTGCACGTCTGCACGTTGTCGAATTTCGCGGATTTGAGAAGTTCATTCAGGGCCACCCCTATTGGGAAGCCCCGATGCTGCTGCAACGCATTTGCGGCATTTGTTTTGTCAGTCACCATCTGTGTGGTGCCAAAGCGCTGGATGACATGATCGGGGTCGGCTATTCGACCGGCAACAGCGTAACCGTTGCCGCCGAAAAAATCCGCCGGCTGGGCCATTATGGCCAGCAATTACAATCCCATGTTACCGCCTATTTTTACCTGATCGCGCCGGAAATGCTGTTTGGCATCGATGCACCGCCCGAACAGCGCAATGTGCTCGGGCTGGTCGAGGCCAACCCTGATCTGGTCAAGCGCGTGGTGGCCCTGCGCAAATGGGGGCAGGAAGTGATCGTTGCGGTGCTGGGCAAGCGCATGCACGGTATTTCGTCGATCCCCGGCGGGGTGAACAACAACCTGAGTATCGAGGCGCGCGACCGGCTGCTGAATGGCGAAGACGGGTTGATCGGCGTGGATACGGTGATCGAATATGCGCAGGATGCGCTGGCTGTTTTCCATGATTTCCACGAAAAAAACCGCGAGATGGTCGACAGTTTTGGTGATGTGCCGGCTTTGAATATGTGTCTGGTCGGGGATGATGACAATGTGGATTATTACCACGGCAAAATGCGCATCGTCGACGCGGATAAAAACATCGTTCAGGAGCTGGATTACCACGACTATCTTGATCATTTCTCCGAGGCGACCGAGGAATGGAGCTATATGAAGTTCCCGTATCTCAAGGCTTTGGGGCGCGAGGAAGGCTCGGTGCGGGTTGGCCCGTTGGCGCGGCTGAATGTAACCAAATCCTACGAGGACAGCACCCCGCTGGCCAAAGCGGCGCTGGAGCGGTTTCATGATTACACCAAGGGCAAGGCCAATAACATGACCTTGCACACCAACTGGGCACGGGCGATCGAGATTCTGCATTCAGCCGAGCAGATCAAAAACCTGCTGAATGATCCGGACCTGCAAAAGACAGACCTGCTGCTAACCCCGCCCAAATCCGACTGGACCGGCGAAGGTGTGGGCGTGGTCGAGGCGCCGCGCGGCACTTTGTTGCACCATTACCGCGCCGATCAGGAAGGCAACATGACCTTTTGCAATCTGGTGGTGGCGACCACGCAAAACAACACGGTGATGAACCGCACGGTCAAATCGGTTGCTGAAACTTTTCTGAACGGCAACGAGCTGATTACCGAAGGCATGATGAATGCCATCGAGGTCGGTATCCGCGCCTATGACCCCTGCCTGAGCTGCGCCACCCACGCCATGGGGCAAATGCCGTTGGTCGTTTCGGTATTTGATGCAAGCGGAAAGCTGGTCGATGAACGCGTGCGCTGACATACTCAAGGCACAGCTGGCCGATTATAACCACGAATCCTGCCTGATTTATGGCATTGGCAATGTCGGTCGGCAGGATGACGGCTTGGGCTGGGCCTTTATTGATTGGCTGGAGGACAACAATATTTGCCCCAAGGCTGATATTGCGCGGCACTATCAGCTGCAGCTTGAGCACGCAGATCTGATCAGCCACAAACAGCGCGTGTTGTTTGTGGACGCTACCAAAGCTCCGGATGTGAACGATATCCGGCTGGAAGATGTCGCACCTAAAATGGATTTCAGCTTTAGCTCACATGCGGTTTCCATTCCGGCAATCATTGCCACATGCCAGCGCTGCTTTGACAAATACCCGAAGGTGCAGCTGCTGACCATGAAGGGCTATGAGTGGGAATTGCATATTGGCCTGACAAAAAACGCCACCCGAAACCTGAACACCGCCATAGATTTTTTTCGCAAGGAAGGACTGTAACATGACACAGAACCCCGAGACCCAAGCCCGAAAACCCAATGTAGATCAAGTCAGCAAACTGATAGAAGATGCGCCCATCGGCGGCTATATCGGTGCTGAAGGCGCACAGATAATGGCCGAGCGCGCTTGCAACGAGCTGGTATTGGCCAAAAACGATTTTCTGTTCCGTGGTGGCGAAAAGACCACCAGTTTCTATCTGATCACCAGCGGCAGCCTTGCCCGGATCAAAGATAGCAAAAAGGGCGGAAAGCCCCGCATTCTGCACACATTGCACAAGGGCGATCTGGTGGGGGAATTAAGCTTTATTGATGAAACAGACCATGTGCGGTCGGTTATCGCCTTGGAGGATTCAACCGTATTGCAATTCAGGAAAGAGGATATCGACCCTCTGATCACCGAACACCCGAGGTTGATGTTCAATTTCATGCGCGCGGTTATCAAGCGGGTTCATCATACCGTAAACGACATTAGCAAACAGCAAATGGCGCTATCCGATTATATCGGATCGGGCGGTAAAGGCCGCATGTAGCAGGCCTGACAGCGGGGGCGCAACAAAACCAAAGACGACAACCCATTTTTTTCAGTAGCTCGCCTGTTCCCGCATGACCGCATAATCGCTCAGCATTTCGCTGAGTGCCGTCCCTTCCGGCAGCGCTTTCACTTCCTCGGTCGCCCTTGCTTGGAACCCCGCGCCATGCTCCACCACCGGCGGCACACACCTGCAACCGGCTCAGAAATCACCGTCGCGCAGGCACAGAGCAAGCTCGTTACGATCATGAGGGCGGCGAGACGCGGCCTCGAGCATTGGGCGCTGGATTTCATTGGATTTCTCCGTGTTTTCAATGCGTTCCGCCAGCCGTCCAGCACGCTCGCCGGAGCGGCACAATTCCGCGACAAGTCCAAACGACCTTAGGTGTTATATCTTCAATTGGTAAGTCGCCTTGATGCTTGATAAAATTTTCAACCCATAGTTCACGAGGACAAAACCACTTTTTATATTCTCTGTTGGTCTTTTCATTCTTGATGTCAGAATTGTGTTCTACGAAGAAATCAAATGCGTCTGAGATTGTAACTTTGTTTTCAATACTGCCAAAGTTAGCATCAAACCTAGAGTCGGTTGGTTTGCCCTGCTTCTCCCACTCTTCTGCTACTGCATGTGCGTCAGCCAATCGCTCTTTATCAATCATATCTGACTTTGATGCAGCAGACATATATGACTGTCCAAATGCCTTTGAGATAGGTTGTAAGGCTGCCACACGACCCTTCTCAGACTTCTGCGCCAACGGGGTATGAATTAAATAACGCCTCTGCTTGCTTGTCTGCAGCCACATAACGTTCCAAGGCAATGTGTTTGTCTTTGGTCTTCAGGCAGAAACCGTATTCTTTCTTACCAATGATGTCGCGCAACTCTGTTGGCACTGCACGACGGTAGTAGAAAACACCACTGGTCTTTTGCTTCAAATACTTCATACTCAAAACCTCTATGTAGAAGTTTCGGCCTTCACCTGCAAGAAGGCCTTTATTTTACAGGGGTTTGGGAGTTTTATGGCGGAGAAGCAGGGATTCGAACCCTGGGTAGACTTTCACCTACGTCGGTTTTCAAGACCGGTGCATTAAACCACTCTGCCACTTCTCCGTCGCGGGTCTTTTACCTAGAAGAAACCGGAACGTCCACACATGGAATTCAAATCTGGGTACTTTTCATTTCAACTGTAATTGTCTAGACTCCGCACAACGACCGCAAAACGCGGCGATGTCGAGGCGAGCAGACCTAGGAGTGCCTATTTGGCCGGGGTTCAGGGGTAATACATGAGATTTTTCACAAGACAGTTGCCGGTCCGGAAATTAGCGATTGTGCTGCTAGGCACCTTGGTATTGGCGGGCTGCGAAGCAAGCCTGTCAGGCGCAACATTCGATGCACCACCCGCCAATGGCGACACCGTTGAAACGGTCGAAGTCGATGTAATTGCACCCGAAGCTTTCAGTATATCAGACAAGGCCCTTTGGGATGGTCGACCCACATTTGGCGGCGTCTGGATCGCATATCCCGGCATCGAAAAACCGGAACGGGTCCGCATCCGAAATGACGCCACAGGGAAAGAGGTTATCGGCGCGCTTTACAAACGTGAACGCGAATTTCCCGGCCCTAAAATCGAACTTTCTGCCGATGCCGCCGCCGCCCTTGGCGTTCTGGCAGGTACTCCGGCAGAACTGACAATTGTTGCGCTCCGCCGCAAAACTGTCGAGGTCGTTGTCGAATCCCCAGAACCCGAAACCCTCGACATGACCGTTCCATTACGACGCCCGACTCCGGCTGAAACCGAAGAACCAGTGGCCGCCGTAGCCCCCATAGTCGAGGCTCCCGAAGTTCCCGCGCCGCCACCGGCACCGGCACCAAAGCCTGCACCAAAACCAATACCCACACCAATCATCGCGACAGACATAGCAGAATCCACCCTGCCACCCGTTAGCTCGGCGAGCGATGCCACGAACGTGCAAGGAACCTACCTGCAAGTCGCCACGCTACAAAGCAAATCACGCGCAGAAACAACGGTGGCCAAGTTAACCACCGCAGGACTGGATGCAGAAATTCGCGAACGTAAAATCGGCGAAAAAATGCTGTACCGCATCATTGTTGGTCCTGCTAAAACGCCTGAAGCATTGGAAATACTGTTGGGGGTTGTTAATGAGCTTGGCTATACAGACGCCATAATTCTGGGATAAGGAAAACCAATGATCCTGCGATTTTTCATAGCCGTATTCGCCCTTTCAAGCCTGCTGGTACAACCGGCAGTCGCGCTTGAAATTGCGGCCCGATCGGCCTTCGTCCTCGATTACAACACCGGCACCGTGCTGCTATCTAAGAACGCAGACGAGGCATTGCCCCCTGCCTCCATGTCCAAACTGATGACCCTGAATATGGTATTTGAAGCGTTGGCCGATGGTCGCTTGTCACTCGATGATACCTTCCTTGTTTCGGCTGAAGCTTCGCAAAAAGGCGGCTCTAAAATGTTCGTGCGCGAAGGTGCCCGCATCCGCATCGAAGACCTTATTCGCGGTGTCATCGTACAGTCCGGCAACGACGCCTGTATCGTATTGGCCGAAGGTCTGTCTGGCACCGAAGATGAATTCGCCAAACGTATGACAGAACGGGCGCGCGAACTTGGCATGACAAACTCCAACTTCGTGAACTCCACCGGCTGGCCCGACCCCGGACAGGAAATGAGCGCTAGAGATCTCGTGTTTCTAGCCACCCGCCTGATTGAAGAATTCCCGCAATACTACGGCTACTTTGCCGAAAAAACCTTCACATGGGAAAACATCGTACAAAACAACCGCAACCCGCTGCTAAGCTTGGGGATCGGCGCAGACGGCCTTAAAACCGGCCACACCAACGAGGCCGGTTTTGGCCTCGTTGGCTCCGCCGTTAACGATGGGCGCCGTATTGTCTTTATGATCGGCGGGCTGGATTCCAAGCTTGCACGCTCAACCGAGTCAGAACGGATCGCCCGCTGGGCCTTTCGCAGCTTCGAAATGAAAACCCTGTTCAAAGCCGACATGCCGATCGACAGCGTAGATGTCTGGTTGGGTGCAGAACAAAGCGTCGAGATGGCCCTGTCCAGTGACGTCGAACTGCTCATCCCCCTCGGCAGTATCGACGAAATCACCGCGCAGTACACCTACACCGATCCGGTCGAGGCTCCCATCGCTGCTGGCCAGAAACTCGGTGAGTTGATCATCACGATCCCCGATTCAGACCCGTTAACATTCCCGCTAACCGCCCTGACAGCCGTAGAGGCGGGTGGTTTTATGGAACGCATTTATGCCGCGGCTGACATCCTTCTAAGGCGCATCCGCACCGCCACTTCGGGGGGCTGATTGTGGCCAAAGGCGTGTTCCTGACGTTCGAGGGGATCGACGGTTCCGGCAAATCCTCCCAAGCCAAAATTCTCGCCGACGCGCTACGCGAACGCGGACGTTCAGTGGTCCTAACCCGCGAACCCGGCGGCTCACCCGGCGCTGAAGAAATCCGCAAACTGCTGGTCGAAGGCGACCCGAACCGCTGGTCACCAGAAACCGAGATTCTGCTGTTTTACGCCGCGCGGCGCGATCACGTAGAACGCACGATCCTTCCGGCACTGGAGCGCGGCGACATCGTAATTTCCGACCGCTTCGCCGATTCCACCCGCGTTTACCAAGGGGCCGTTCGCGCCGATTTACGCGAAACCGTTGATGCCATCCATGACCGCATGATCGGCTTTGAACCCGACCGAACCTTTATCATCGACATGGATCCTGACGCGGCCCTTTCCCGTGGTTTAGCCCGCAAATCAGGCGAGGACAGGTTTGAAGATTTCGGCCTCGAATTCCAACACCGCCTACGCGACGGCTTCAAAGCCCTCGCCAAATCCGCCCCCGAACGCTGCTTGCTGATCGACGGAAACCGCCCCATCGACGCAATTGCCCCCGAAATCCTGACCCTCGCCTTTGAGTTAACCAAATGAGCGACCCCGACGAAATCCCTGAATCAGACCGCGTAGAGGGCGCACCGCACCCCCGCGAAACGCCCGAATTATTCGGTCAAGATGCAGCAAGCGCAACCTTTCTGGACGCCTTCAACCAAGGCCGCCTGCACCACAGTTGGCTGATAACCGGCCCCAAAGGCATCGGCAAAGCAACCCTCGCATGGAACATCACCCGCTTCCTTTTAGCCCGCGACGAAGACACCGGCATGTTCGGCAGCCCCGCCACAGACACCCTGCAAGTCGTCCCCGATAATCCAGTTTTCCGCCGCACCGCCGCCCTCGCCGAACCCGGCGTTTTCCTGTGCCGTCGCCCGTGGGACGAAAAGAAAAAGCGCCTCAAAACCGCGATCACCGTCGAAGAAGTCCGCAAACTCAAAAGTTTTTTCACCCTCTCCGCCGCAGATGGCGGCTGGCGTATCGCGATTGTGGACGCCGCCGATGAAATGAACACCTCCGCCGAAAACGCCCTGCTGAAAGTGTTGGAGGAACCCCCCGCCAAAACCATTATCCTGCTGATCAGCCACCAACCTGCCAAACTTTTGCCAACCATCCGGTCACGCTGCCGCGAATTACGCTGCAATCCGCTGTCACCAGACGCGCTTGGCCAAGTCATGGTGCAAGCCGGATTTCCCGACAACAACAGCGACGCGTTAAGCACCCTCTCCGGTGGTTCCGCTGGCGAAAGCATCGACCTGCTAGCCAACGACGGGTTGGAGATTTACCAAAACATCCTCTCGCTTCTGTCCACCTCCCCCCGCATGAACCGCCCCCGCATCATCGCGCTTGGCGAAAAATGCGCCGGAAAAGGTTCCGAGGCGCGATACGATATGACCATCCGCCTGCTGATGCTCGCCCTTTCCCGCCTTGCCCTGAATGGTGCAAAAGGCCAAACAAACACGATTAACGGCGAGGCCGAACTCGCCACTCGCCTATCCGCCAATCCTTATCAAGCCCGCGAATGGGCGGTGCTGGTGCAAGACCTAACCAGCAGAATTGCCCATGCGCGCGCCGTAAACCTTGACCCCGCGCAAGTGATCCTTGATACGTTCCTTAGTATTGATGCGACCGCCGGACGGGCCTCCCTTCTGTCGGCCTAACGTGAGGCCCAAATGACCAAACCCGCTATTGTCGACAGCCACTGCCATCTGGATTTCCCGGATTTTGAAGGCGAGCTACCCGATGTTATCGCCCGTGCAACCGACGCTGGCGTCACCCGCATGGTCACCATCTGCACAAAACTGCAAGCCGAACCGCAAGTCCGCGCCATCGCAGACGCGCACGCCCCCGTTTTCTTCGCCGTCGGCACCCACCCGATGAACGCCGAGGCCGAACCGATGGCCACCCTCGATCAACTGCTGGAAATCGCCAAGCACCCCAAAATGGTCGGGATCGGCGAAACCGGCCTTGATTACCACTACACGGCTGAGACAAAAGACGTGCAAAAAGAAAGCCTGCGGATACATATCGAAGCCGCCCGCCAAACCTCCTTGCCGCTGATAATCCACGCGCGCGCAGCAGACGCTGACATGGCGCAAATCCTGTCCGAAGAACACAAATCCGGCGCATTTACCTGCGTCATGCACTGTTTTTCTTCCAGCCCCGAACTAGCTCGCGCCGCCCTCAACCTCGGATTTTATCTATCCATGTCCGGCATCGCCACCTTCAAGAAAAGCCACGAGCTGCGCGAAATTTTCGCCGCCGCCCCCGTTGATCGCATCCTGACAGAAACCGACGCGCCCTACCTCGCGCCCCAACCCCGCCGCGGCAAACGGAATGAACCCGCCTACACCGCCATGACCGCCGAAGTTGGCGCGCAAGTTTTCAACATGGACTACGCCGATTTCGCCGCCCAAACCTCCGCCAACTTTGATCGCCTGTTCACCAAAGCCGCCGCATGGAGACCCGAATAATGGCCACGCTACGCTACACAATCCTTGGCTGCGGATCATCGGGCGGCGTTCCGCGCCTCGGCGGATTATGGGGGGCATGCGACCCGTCAAACCCCAAAAACCTGCGCCGCCGCTGTTCGATGTTGGTGGAACGGATTGACGGCGACAAAACCACCCGCGTCCTGATCGACACCTCGCCAGACATGCGCGCCCAACTGCTTGACGCCAACATCGGCCACCTCGACGCCGTGATTTACACGCACGACCACGCCGACCATATCCACGGTATCGACGACCTTCGCATGATCGTTTTCAACCGCAAATCCCGCCTGCCCGTCTATGCCGATACCCGCACCGCCGACGGCCTTCTGGCGCGGTTCGGCTATGCCTTCATCCAGCCACCCGGCAGCATGTACCCGCCAATTCTGGACCTGAACGCCATAACCGACAGCACCGAAATTACTGGCGCAGGCGGCACCATCCGCTTTGAACCAATAGAGGTGAAACACGGCAGAATAGACGCCCTCGGCTTTCGTATTGGTGATCTCGCCTATCTGCCCGACGCCGAAGAAATCTATGACGCAGGCTGGAAAAAACTGAACAATTTGAAAATCTGGGTAGTCGACGCGCTACGCTACAAACCCCACTCCAGCCACGCCCACCTTGCCCGCACATTGGAATGGATCGCGCGCGCCAAGCCGGACCGCGCCATCATCACCAACATGCACATCGACCTCGACTACGAAACCTTAAACGCCGAAACCCCCGATCACGTCACCCCCGCCCACGACGGAATGGTGATCGAGATCGAGGCATGATCCTGCAACTGCTCAACGTCGTTATGCCGGTTTTTCTGGTGATCGGCGCGGGCTATATTGCGGTAAAACTCAACCTGTTCAAAATCAGCGCCGTCGATGGGTTGATGGCCTTCACCCAAGGCCTCGCCATCCCCAGCCTGTTGTTCCTAAACATCATGCGGCTGGATTTTGCCGCCGTGTTCGATTGGCGCTTGATGGTGTCCTTCTACACCGGCGCAATCATCAGTTTCACCATCGGCATCATCGGCGCGCGCACCCTTTTTCGCCGCCGCCCCGGTGATTCCGTTGCCATTGGCTTCGCCGCGATGTTCTCCAACTCCCTGCTGCTCGGCCTCCCGATAATGGAGCGCGCATACGGCGCAGGCGCGCTCGCCGGAAACTTCGCCATTATCTCAATCCACGCGCCCCTCCTCTATCTAATCGGCATCACAATGATGGAGGCATCCCGCGCCGACGGTCGCGGCGTTGCAGGCACCGTAAACACCATAATCAAAGCGATGTTTCGCAACACGTTGATGATCGGCCTTGCCCTTGGTTTCGCCGTAAACATCACCAACATTCCCCTGCCAGAACCCCTGATTTCCGCCGTCGAGATGATCGCCCGCGCCGCCTTGCCCGCCGCCCTATTCGCGCTGGGGGGAACCCTCACACGCTATTCCCTTCGCGCCAGTCTGGGCGAGGCCACCATGATTTCCACCCTGAAACTTATGGTCCACCCCGCCATCGCCTACGTCATGTGTACAGTCGTCTTTGATCTTCCGATCGAGTTCACACGCTCCGCCGTCGTGACCGCGGCAATGGCCCCCGGCATTAACGCTTACGTCTTCGCCAACATGTACAACCGCGCCAAAGGGGCCGCCGCCAGCGCCGTCTTGCTTGGCACCGTGGCCTCCATTTTCTCCGCTTCCATGTGGTTGGTCATCTTGGGCTAAGCACCGCTGGCACATTCCCGCAGAACCCCGTAAGAAGGCGCGAAACAATCGCGGAGCAAACAATGTCCGAAATCCTAGTTAAACTCGAAGTCGCACAAGGCCGCCGCATGTTCGGCGTGCTAAGCATAATCGGCCTCGGCCTAACATTGCTCTATATAGCCGCCGTCTACCCGCCCACAATTCTCGCCGCGCTGTTATCCCTAACACTCGTCGGCGCGCTATTCATCTGGGCCGGCTACCGCCTTTACCAGTCCACCGACAATACTATAATTCTAACGCGTGAGGCCATCACCACAAAGTCCGGCCGCGTTCTATGCCGCCTTGACGACATCGCCAAAGTTGACCGTGGCTTCTTCGCCTTCAAACCCTCAAACGGGTTTCTCGTACAGCTAAAAACCCGCGGCGAACGCTCCTGGGCGCCCGGCATGTGGTGGAGCTTTGGCAAACACATCGGCATTGGCGGCGTCACCTCGCCTCGCCAATCCAAGGAAATGGTTTCCATCATCCAGATAATTCTGGCCGAGAATAACGCCGCTAAATAGCCCAAACGAAAAAGGGCCACCCCGAAAGGCAGCCCAATTCCAATATACCAAATCGAGTTACTTACTCGATGATTTTGGAGACAACGCCCGAACCGACTGTGCGGCCACCTTCGCGGATCGCGAAGCGGAGTTTTTCTTCCATGGCGATTGGCGCGATCAGTTCAACTTCGAACTTCAAGTTGTCG
>Ga0256839_1003398_pt1 | contig 16447 bp, 18 predicted proteins | sample 354166metaG_FD_185968 | JGI IMG/M metagenome (GOLD analysis project Ga0256839, IMG submission 185968) | Hydrothermal vent microbial communities from Mid Atlantic Ridge, Atlantic Ocean - 354-166 | ecosystem: Environmental > Aquatic > Marine > Hydrothermal vents | place: Atlantic Ocean: Mid... | reverse complement strand
CAACACTTCAAGGTGTTTAATCTCGTCGTCTGATAGGTGGTAATCATTCATGTCGCTATTATATTCGCAATCAATGTAATGCGCCAGCTAGTTAATGTGCATTCTTAATCGCGAATAGTATATTTAAGAAAAATCAGTCCTAAAACAACATGCTTGTATTCGGCAGCATCTATATTTTTTCTGAGCTTGTCAGCCGATTTCCACAGCTGCTTTTCCAGTGATTCTTCTTGTGTTTCTTGGGTCTTTGCCATTCTATCTCCGTTTGTTTTTTGCTATTGGCAGATCATTGTGTTGAAGAGGCTAAACTTTGTATTTTATTGATTTATCTTAATATGGTTTGCACAAGACCGACCCAATAGGCCGCGCCCGTGACAAGAATGTCATCATTAAAATCATAGCGGGGATTATGCAATAAACAACTCCCCTTTGATGGGCCATTTCCTATCCACACATAACATCCGGGCTTTTTCTGCAACATAAAAGCAAAATCCTCCGAACCCATTGAAGGAGTTGGATCAAGTACCAATCCTGATTCGCCAACCACCTTGGTCGCTGCTTGAATGGCAATTTCGGTTTCCTGCTGGTGATTAAAAGTTACTGGATAACCGGGGTTTTCCGGGTTGAAAATGACATTTCCAGTAACCTCAAAACCTTCGCATATTGATAGTGTTAATTGCTCTATGCGTTGTTTTACAAGTTGCTGTACGTCATCTTTGAAACAACGGTTAGTGCCTCTTAAAATAACGGTGTCTGGAATGGCATTCCAGGTATCGCCGGCATGAATTTGAGTGATGCTTAATACGGCAGAATCATCAGGGTTAACATTCCGGCTGACTATTGATTGTAGAGCCTGAATCAGGTGGCTGGCAGCTAGAATGGGGTCATTTCCTGACTGTGGAATGGCGGCATGGCAGGCTTTCCCGGTAATTTGTATTTCAAAACAATCAAAAGCCGCCATGAAAGGACCGGATTTGATAGCAAAGTGGCCGAGTGGTATGTCAGGAAAATTATGCATGCCGAAAACATAATCAGCGGGAAATTGTTGAAATAAGCCCTCTTTTATCATTCTGTCGGCACCCGCTCTGCCTTCTTCGGCGGGTTGAAAAATAAAATGTACCGTGCCGTTAAAGTCTGGGTTTTCAGAAAGGTACTTGGCAGTGCCCAGGAGCATTGCAGAATGACCGTCATGCCCGCAGGCGTGCATTTTGCCATGATGCCTGGAACGGTAATCAAAAGTATTTTGCTCCGAAATATTGAGCGCATCCATATCGGCTCGTAAAGCAATTGATTTATCACTATTACCAGCAGTCAAGGTGGAAACCACACCAGTTTTTGCCAATCCTCGGTGAACATCAAGCCCAAATGATTGTAGCTGTTGGCTGATGAATGCGGCGGTAGCGGATTCTTCAAATGCCGTTTCAGGAAATTGGTGCAAATGATGCCGCCAATCCAACATTGGAGATTGCAATGGTTTGAGTTTTTCAATCAATGACATAAGAAAAGTTAAGCTGATTACTTAGATTCATTATGTAACAAAATGTAAAAAAACAACAAAAATAATTTGTTCTCTATTAGTTCTTGTTGTATTATAAGAAAAACCAATAGAGAACAAGATGGAGAATAATCTTTGTTAACCCGCAAACAACAAGAGCTATATAATTTTTTGCTTACCCAGCAAGATAACTTTATTCATCCGCCCACTTTAGATGAAATTTGTTTAGCAATGAATTTAAAATCCCGCGGCTCTTTGCATAAACATATTCAAGGACTGGTTAGTGCAGGATTGATTGAGCCACTCAATCGTAAACAGCGTGGTATTCGGCTAACCAAACAAGCCATTCAGATGGGCAAAGAAAAGGACGATGCTGATGGATTGCCTTATGTCGGCGCCATTGCAGCAGGAAAACCAATTGAAGCGATTACAGATATTAAGTACATGAAAGTCCCGGAACAACTAAAAACGGATAAGCCCTGTTACATTCTTCAGGTAAAAGGCGATTCGATGATTGATGAAGGGATATTTGATGGTGATTGGGTAGTTATCGAGCAGCGTAGTGTAGCAAGGAATGGTGAAATTGTTGTTGCCTTGGTTGAAAAGTCAGAGGCAACATTAAAACGAATCGAACAGTACCCACACGAAACGGTATTGATTCCTGCCAATAAAAATATGCAGCCTATGCATTACAAGCCAAACCAGGTTGAAATTCAAGGTGTGCTGGTAGGGCAAATGAGGAGTTATTTACATTAATTTTCGAGAAGCTAAAATCAAGAGGAGGAAGTATGATTAATCGTATCCATATGCAAGATCAGGTACAAGATCGTATTAAAGATTTGATGCGTCATGAGCATCTGACTGAATTGAATGAATTGCTTCAAAATATTGTTACTTTGGCAATTGTCAGTGTCTTTTTGTTACTTGGGTTGAGTTGGTGAAAAAGTGAGATCACTACCATACCAAAATAAATAAAAACAGGTGTGGTAGTGAAACAAAAAGAGCTTTAACGCGTCTTGAAAATTTCTGGTGCTTTCGGACGTTTATTTTTTTGTAAACATTGGTAAGCAGCGTTATCAAAACGAATTTGTAATGACCGGGTATTTTTGTTTTCTTCCAGAAATTTTTCGGCTTCAACAGCAGTTAAATCCTTCATCATATAAGATGCAATACAAAGGCAAGTTTTCTCAAGACGTTTTTTGTCATAAGCCTTATTAACAGAATTTTTTATTTCTCTGGCGACACATTGATTTGCAAATTTGTGCTCAAATTTATGTTTTTCCAAATCAGTGACATCATCTCCGTGGGTGTGATCGAAAGAGGGTGTTGACGAAGTTTTAACTTGTTGTGTGGCTTTGTCTTCGTCAGAAGAGCAAGCAGCAATAATAAGAGTTACAAGAAAAATAAAAACAAATGGTAAGGAATTAAAAATACGTTGATGATTTATCATAAATTTGGCCCGATTATTTTTTAATAATTAGATTGCGATTGAGACTGTATAGTATTCTATTAAATTCGGGCGGATCTGTACAAAGCAGTTTTTCACAGGATCAGAAACTTTATTTTATGCCCGTGGCAACTCTATCGTTAATTTCTAATACATATGGCGTTTAAAAAATGACAGCAGCAAATCTATTATTCACCCAGGCTCAAAAATTTATTCCGGGGGGCGTAAATTCACCCGTCCGTGCTTTCAAAGGCGTAGGAGGAACTCCCGTGTTTATCAGTTCTGCCGCAGGCGCTTATATTTACGATAGCCAAGGTGAACAATATATTGATTACGTTGGCTCATGGGGACCAATGATTTTAGGGCATGCACATCCCGAAGTTATTGAAGAGGTAAAAAAAACGGCCGAAAAAGGACTTAGCTTCGGCGCCCCAACAGAAATAGAAACTCAGATGGCCGCAAAAATATGTGAATTGATGCCGTCAATTGAGCAAGTAAGAATGGTCAGTTCCGGCACAGAAGCGACCATGAGTGCAATCCGACTGGCCAGAGGATATACAGCTAGAGACAAGATTGTAAAGTTTGAAGGTTGTTATCATGGCCATTCCGATTCATTACTGGTTGAAGCAGGTTCTGGCGCTTTGACACTGGGTGTGCCAAGTTCTCCCGGAGTACCGGCTGCGTTGGCTTCAGAAACAATTACATTAACTTATAACGATAGTGAAGCTGTCAAAAAAGTATTTTCAGAAATTGGAGAAACAATAGCCTGTATTATTGTTGAGCCGGTTGCAGGGAATATGAACTGCATACCACCGGAAAAAGGATTTTTGGAAACCTTGCGCCAGGTCTGTGATGAAAATGGCAGCATTTTGATTTTTGATGAGGTGATGACTGGGTTCAGAGTCGATTTGCATGGTGCTCAAGGGCTTTTCAATATCAAACCTGATTTGACCACCCTGGGAAAAGTAATCGGTGGAGGAATGCCTGTTGGAGCCTTCGGCGGCGGCCACAAAATCATGGAGTATCTTGCCCCGGTCGGACCAGTTTATCAAGCGGGAACCTTGTCAGGAAATCCGGTTGCAATGGCAGCAGGATTAAAGACCTTGGAATTAATTAGTGAAACAGGTTTTTTTGAAAAATTAGCAGTCAAAACAAAAAACCTGGCAAATGAAATAAAATCCGCTGCTGCAACCCAAGGAATTCCTATGGCAATAAACAACATCGGAGGAATGTTTGGTTTATTTTTCACTCAGGCTCAAAAAATTTCCAGATTTGAACAAGTGATGGCATGCGATCAGGATTTGTTCAAACAATTCTTTCACGGCATGCTCGACGAAGGTATTTATTTGGCCCCTTCCGCATTTGAGGCGGGTTTTGTTTCGGCTGCCCACACAGAACAGGATTTGCAGCACACGCTGCAGGCTGCAGCAATAGTATTTAAGAAATTGAGAAGCTAAGATTCAGTTGAGCATAATGCAGCAATTAGAAATTTTGTATGACCTGAATCCACTGTTATTGATTTTACTTGGTTGTTTGGTTGGAATGCTATTGGTGTGGGTTTTGGGTTTTAAAAATAAAACCAAAATTCACGATTTACAAACTCAAGTAGCAGTTTTGGATGAAAAAATAAAATATCTGCAAAGTAAGGAGACAGAAGCGCAGCAATTTCAAAATCAATTATTGATTTCCCAAACAGAAAATGCCCAGTTGAAAGCAAGAATGGAAGAACAAATAAAAAACGGCTCCGAAAAAATACGCTTATTACAGGAGGCTGAGCAACAATTAAAAATTCAGTTTGAAAATCTTGCTAACAAGATTTTTCATGAACGAAGCCGGGAATTAAAAGATCAGAACAAGCTCAGCCTCAACGAAATTGTTAATCCATTAAAAGATCAGCTGGGCGATTTCAAAAAAAAGATAGAAACTGTTTATGACAGTGAAAATCGAGACCGGATATCGCTGCGAGAAGAGATAGCGTCGCTCAGGCGAGAAACAGCAAACATGAACCGTGAGGCATTAAATTTAACCCGGGCGTTGAAAGGCGATAAAAAAATTCAGGGGAACTGGGGTGAAATGATCCTGGAAAAGGTGTTGGAGCAGTCTGGTTTACGAAAAGGGATTGAATATGAAACGCAAGGAGCATTTCGTGACGAAGAAAACAAATTATTCAAACCGGATGTTATTGTCAGGTTGCCGGAAGATAAGGATGTGGTGATTGATTCGAAAGTGTCACTCTTGGCGTATGAGCAATATAGCTCTTCGCAAGATGAAGAAGAGAAAGGTATTGCACTAAAACAGCATATTGAAGCGGTTAGAAGTCATATTAGATCACTGAGCGATAAAGATTACAGTAGCTTGAAAGGTTTGCGATCATTGGATTTTGTATTACTGTTTATGCCAATCGAATCAGCATTCATCGAAGCATTTCAAGGCGATGAAAAGTTATTTAATGAGGCTTTTGAAAGAAAAATTATCGTTGTGACGCCGACAACACTATTGGCAACGCTTCGAACCATTGAAAATATTTGGCGTTACGAACGCCAGAATGAAAATGCTAGAATCATTGCGGAAAAAGCCGGCACTGTCTATGACAAAGTTCGAGGACTGGTTGAAGACCTGGAAAAATTGGGCAATCAGCTTGCCACTGTTCATAAAACCTATGATGGTGTAATGAATAAATTAACTCTTGGGAATGGTAATTTGATTCGTCAGACCAGCAGCTTTGTGGATTTGGGCGTTAAAGTGAAAAAAACCTTGCCTAAAAGTATTACTGAGAAAGCTGGTTTTGATGAGGATGTTTAACATAAACGTGAACCAGAATCCGTGATTTCAATGAGGTTTCAAATAAAATTTAGCTTTGCTTTTTTCCGCAGCAGCGCTTAAATTTTTTTCCGCTGCCGCAAGAGCATGGTGCGTTAAGCCCTTGGTTTGTTGATCCATTATTTGCAGAAATAGATTTAACATTTCCGTCTAAATAAAACCAGGCGCCTCGTTCTCTCTTGAATCGGCTGATTTCCTTCATAACATACTCTTTATCTTCAATACGATAGCAAGCTTGAAATTCTACAAGTCCACGTTGATCTTTAATGCCTCCTTTTTGAACAGAAATAATTTCTAATCGGAGCCACTCAGCTGACTCCTTGGAAAAATCAATAGCAGGAGGTCGCTTTTTCGGATACCAGGTTTTTAATAAGTATTCAGAGTTTTGAAGAACATAAGCTGTGTATCTCGAGCGCATTAATGTTTCAGCAGTCGGAGCTTTTTTATTTTTCTCAATGTAGGCTTTGCAGCATTCCTTATAGAAATTTTGTGAACCACAGGGACAAGGTGCTTCAGAGATTAGAGTCACAGCGAAGAGAAATAAGCGGAGGAGTCTTTAATAGCTTCGTTGAACAGAAAATTTTGCAAGTGAAATCAAAGCTTCTTTGTATTCGGAATCAGGAATAGATTTTATGGTATCAATGGCCATTTGCGCTTCCTGTTCAGCTCGTTGCTCAGTGTATTCAATAGCATTGGTTGAATTTACAATAGCGAATACATCGTTAAAAGCATCACGATTACCTTTTTTTATCGCATCAATGATGATATCAGCTTCCTTTTTACTGCTATTCTGAATAGCATAAATTAAAGGTAGAGTGGGTTTTCCTTCAGCAAGATCATCGCCAAGATTTTTACCTAATTCTTCTTCTGAAGAAGTGTAATCCAATGCATCATCTATCAATTGAAAGGCTATACCCAAGTGCTGCCCGTAACGAGCAAGATTGTCTTCTGTGTCTTTTGAGGCTTTACCCAGAACGGCACCTAATCGAGTTGCGGCGCTAAATAGAATAGCGGTTTTACGGGCGATGACTGCAAGATATTTCTCTTCACTTGTTGCAGGATTATTGCAGTTCAAAAGTTGCAGCACTTCACCTTCAGCAATTGCGGTAGTGGTTTTGGAAAGTATTTCCATGACCCGCATATTGTCAGTGCGGACCATCATTTCAAAGGCGCTGGAATAAAGATAATCACCGACCAAAACGCTGGCGGCATTACCCCAAACTGCGTTGGCGGATTCCTTACCGCGTCTCAAATCAGATTCATCAACCACATCATCATGTAACAAAGTTGCAGTATGAATAAATTCAATAACTGCAGCAAGAATTAAATGCTTTTTGCCTTGGTATCCAAGGGCTTTTGCAGTTAATAGAAGCAGCATGGGTCGCAGCCTTTTACCGCCGCTGCCAACAATATAGTGGCCCATTTGATTGATCAATACAACATCAGAGCTAAGTTCATCAAGAATGAGCTGGTTGACAGCAGATGCTTCATTAATAGTTAGCTTTTTGATGGCTTCAAAGTCAATTTTATTAGGGGCGTTGTCGGCTGTATGTTGAGATGGATATACCATTTAATTTAAGACTGATTGACAAAGAAAATTTTAGATTTATTATAATGAATCTATTATTTAGCCCGCTATGTTATGGAAAAAACAAGCGCAATGTCAACCGGATTGTTCGTTTTTTGTCTACAATTTGCTCGTAACCAGGGTTATTATTTTCAAAATTAGTTTGACGACAGACTAGAAAATTCACTATAATAGTCGGTTCACTATTAATATATTTACGCTTGATGGAGCATGTGCCGATGTATGCGGTTATACAAACAGGTGGAAAACAGTACCGGGTTGAAGAAGGTACTACCTTAAAAATTGAAAAGCTTGATCTTGGAACAGGCGAAAACGTTGAATTTGATAAGGTGCTGATGGTTCAATCAGACAGCGGAATCAAAGTAGGCCAGCCATATGTCGATGGAAGCAAAGTAACTGCGACCGTTAAATCACAAGGCAGACATAAAAAAATCAAGATCCTTAAATTCAAGAGACGTAAGCACCATATGAAACAAATGGGGCATCGTCAATATTACACAGAAGTCCAGATTACTGGCATTTCTGCATAACGACAGGAGTTAAAGATGGCTCATAAAAAAGCAGGCGGAAGCACGCGGAACGGACGCGATTCCAATGCAAAAAGATTAGGCGTTAAGCGCTTTGGCGGTCAGGAAGTTAGGGCTGGCAATATTATCGTTCGCCAGCGCGGAACACGTTTTCACCCGGGCGTGAATGTTGGCTGCGGAAAAGATCACACACTGTTTGCAACAGCTGATGGAAAAGTGGTTTTCGAAACCAAAGGCCCAAGGAACCGTAAATTTGTTAGCATTATCGCTGCATAAAATTAAGGTCCTTAAAAGCTTGTATTTAGAAAGCCCCGTATTCGGGGCTTTCTTGTTTTTACAGCTTTATAAATAATCAATCCAGAACCATGAAATTTGTCGATGAAGCGGAAATTAGAGTTGAGGCCGGTGACGGGGGCAACGGAGCGGTCAGTTTTCGTCGTGAAAAATATATCCCCAGAGGCGGCCCGGATGGCGGAGACGGGGGTGATGGAGGCGATGTATTTTTAATTGCCAAGGAGAATGTAAACACCCTGGTTGATTTTCGATATCATTCTGTTCATCGTGCTGAACGCGGCCAAAATGGCATGGGCAGAAACTGCACCGGCAAACGAGGAGATGATTGCTATGTTGCTGTTCCGCCTGGGACACTGGTTTATGACGCCCAGACTGAAGAAAAAATTGGCGACTTAACTCATCCCGGCGAAACTTTGCTGGTTGCAAAAGGTGGGTTTCATGGGCTTGGAAATACACGCTTCAAAAGCAGTATTAATCGTACTCCACAAAAAGCAACATTAGGAACTCCGGGAGAGCATCGAATGCTACGGCTGGAACTGATGCTGATTGCAGACGTGGGTCTGCTGGGATTGCCAAATGCAGGGAAATCCAGTTTGATCAGAAAAGTTTCATCTGCTAAACCAAAAGTAGCCGATTATCCTTTTACCACCTTACATCCAAATCTTGGCGTGGTCAGAATTGACGATCAACGTAGTTTTGTCCTTGCTGACATTCCTGGGGTTATTGAGGGAGCAGCAGAAGGAGCGGGTCTTGGCATGCAATTCCTCAAGCATCTGTCCCGCACCAGCTTGCTTCTGCATGTTTTAGATATAGCGCCTTATGAAACTGGAGAATCGCCCGTTATTTCTGCAAAGAAAATAATAAACGAGATTGAAAAATGGAGCGATGAGCTGATCAATAAGCCTCGCTGGCTAGTGCTTAATAAAATTGACCGAGTGCCAGAAACAGAAATTGCCAGCCAATGCCAAGCAATAGTTGATGAACTGGGCTGGCAAGATCCCGTTTTCCAGATTTCGGCAATTAATGGCCAGGGCACACGGGAGCTAATGTACGCGGTAATGGAGTTTTTAGAGCGGCAGCGAAATGACAGTCTCTCGAAATAATTTCTCTAAAGCCAGACGAATTGTAGTAAAAATTGGCAGCTCCCTGCTTACAAAAGGCGGCAGAGGGCTTGACCAATCAGCAATTGAAAAATGGGTTGAGCAAATGGCTGAACTGAAACTTCAGGGTGTTGATGTGGTTTTGGTTTCTTCAGGATCAGTTGCAGAAGGCATGGCGCGGCTATCCCTAAAGGAGCGCCCAAGAACTCTCCATGAATTACAAGCTGCGGCATCAGTCGGTCAGATGGGTTTGATTAGAACTTTTGAAAATCATTTTCAAAAACATAATTTACATACCGCGCAAGTTTTATTGACTCACGACGATTTGTCCGACAGAAAGCGTTATCTCAATGCTAGAAGCACATTAATCACGTTGTTACAATTTGGCGTGGTTCCCGTGATAAATGAAAATGATGTAGTCGCCACTGACGAAATTCGTTTTGGTGATAATGACACGCTGGCTGCTTTGGTAGTCAATCTGGTTGAGGCTGATTTATTGATAATTCTTACCGATCAAAACGGACTTTACAGTTGTGATCCAGGACTTGATCACAATGCAGAATTGATAAGCTATATCAACGCGACAGATCCACGTTTAGAAAAAATGGCGGGGAGCAGTCGCAGTGGTTTAGGGCGGGGCGGTATGTTTACTAAAGTTCGAGCGGCAAGATTGGCTGCGCGTTCCGGGGCTGCAACTGTGATTGCATCAGGAAAAGCTGAAAAGGTAATCAGCGAAATTCTTTCCGGATCAGAAATTGGCACTCATTTATTACCTGATATGGCGCCACTGGCAGCAAGAAAGCAGTGGCTGGCTGGACAATTGCAAATTAAAGGTCAATTAACACTAGATCGGGGCGCGGTTAACGTATTGAAAACCTCGGGAAAGAGCTTGTTGGCAGTTGGAGTAAAATCTGTGTCAGGTGATTTTATCAGGGGAGAGCTAGTTTCCTGTCATGACGAAAGTGGTAACGAGATTGCTCGCGGTCTGGTAAATTATTCAGCAGAAGAGGCAAAAAAAATCGCTGGCCTGCCTAGCGCAGATTTTGAAAAAGCACTGGGTTATTGTGATGATGCAGAATTAATACATCGGGATAATATGGTGCTGGTGTGATCCTTCCGGGACAAGCCATTGAATTTCTTGCATAAAAAAACCGGGAATACTCCCGGTTTTTGAAATATCTGTTGGCAAATTTAAGCGATTGATTTAATTTTAGCGTTTAATCTGCTCTTTTTGCGCGCCGCGAAGTTTTTATGAACTAAGCCCTTGCCGGCAGCTGAATCAATTAAGGGTTCAGCTATTTTGAAAGCACTTCGGGCTTTCTCTGCATCACCTTCTTCGACAGCAGCAATTACTTTTTTTGTGAAAGTGCGTAGTTTGCTTTTCTGTCCCGCATTGCGTATGCGGCTCTTTTCTGCTTGACGAGCGCGCTTTCTTGCCTGTGCTGTGTTAGCCATGATTCCTCAAAATAAAATTAGTTGATTAAGAACAGAGTATTATCAGCATAAATGTTATGATTGTCAAATTTTATCAGTCAGAATAGTCAATGAGCCGACAATTATTAAAATCAACGGCCGTGGTAAGCGGCATGACCTTGATTTCACGTATTCTTGGATTTGTCAGGGATATGTTGTTTGCCCGTATTTTTGGCGCAGATGCAAGCACTGACGCTTTTTTTGTTGCATTTAAAATTCCTAATTTTTTGCGTAGACTTTTTGCTGAAGGTGCATTTTCCCAGGCGTTTATTCCGGTTTTGTCGGATTATAAAGAAAAAGGCGGTAAAGCGGCTTTACAGCACTTTGTTGATAGAACTGCCGGGACCTTGGCGATTGTTTTAATTTTAGTGACAATCGCGGGCATTGTTGCCGCTCCAATTTTGATCTACATTTTTGCGCCTGGTTTTTCCTGGAAAGGTGAGCAACACGAGCTGGCAGTGCAATTATTGCGTATTACATTTCCTTATTTATTCTTTATATCATCAGTTGCATTTGCCGGCGGTATTTTAAATACTTTTGGCAAATTTGCAGTTCCTGCCTTTACTCCAGTGTTTCTTAACCTTTGCATGATTGCGGCGGCAATTTGGCTATCGCCACTAATGGATGAGCCGGTCATGGCGCTTGCATGGGGAGTTTTTGCGGCGGGTATGGTGCAATTATTGTTTCAGTTTCCTGCATTGATTCGTTTAGGACTAATTCCTAAACCAAAGTTCGGCTTTAAAGACGAGGGTGTTAAACGGATTATGAAATTAATGCTTCCAGCAATTTTCGGGGTGTCAATTACCCAGATTAATTTATTGCTGGATACCTTAATTGCATCTTTTTTGATTTCAGGCAGCGTCTCTTGGCTTTATTATTCTGATCGCCTGGTTGAATTTCCACTTGGAGTTTTTGGTATTGCATTAGCTACGGTGATTTTACCTAATTTATCAAAAAATCATGCGGCTGAAGATACCGCGGGTTTTTCAAGATCCTTGGACTGGGGGTTGAAGCTAGTGCTATTAATTGGCACACCAGCGGCCATTGGCTTGTTATTGCTTGCCGAGCCAATGCTCTCGACGCTTTTTCAATATAATGAATTTACTCATTATGATGTGGTGATGGCCGGGCGAAGCTTAATGGCATATTCGCTGGGACTGTTGGGATTTATCCTGGTTAAGGTATTAGTACCAGGATTTAGCTCCAGAAAAGACCTGAAAACGCCAGTAAGATTTGGAATTTACGCAATGATCGCCAATATAGTCATGAATATCGCTTTTGTTTTCCCTTTGGCACATGCAGGCCTGGCATTAGCCACTTCACTTGGGGCTTTTTTTAATGCCAGTCTGCTTTTGACTCGATTATTGAAAGAAAATATTTACCAACCCTCCAAAAATTGGCTATTGTTTTTTCTGAGAATTATATTAGCGAGCGAAGTAATGGCGCTACTGCTTTTAAAATACGTTGATACGATGCGGTGGAATGAATGGGGCGCGATTGATCGAATTCTGAATCTGGCGATGTGGATAGGAGTTGCAGCGGCTAGTTATTTTCTGGTTTTGATGTTAACCGGTATGAGCTTGCGGCATTTAAAATACCTAAGGTAAACAGATTCCAAATTAATTTTTTGTTATTTGAACATCCGGAAAAACGAACAGGATTGAGATATATAAAAATATTGCCAAAATGATAACAATCGTAAAACCCAAATGAATTGCCAGTAAAGTTGCCAATACTGTACTGATGACAGAGGCGCAACCATTAATACCCCACGCCCAGGGAATCAGCGATTGTTCATGTTGCGACAAACTGGCAATGGCTAAAGGTAACGGCATACCCATAAAAAAAGCCAATGGCGCAATCAACAATATGGTTAATAGAATTTTGATGGCGATTGGTACTGAGGTCAAAAAGTCAAATAAATGCGGTAATAGTAACAAGTAACTAAGACTGATAAGCACAATAGCAAGTACACTAACTTTCAGGGTTTTCTGTCTGAGATGAAGCTTTGCAAGCGAACCTGACCAATAACTGCCAATGCCGGCAAATACCAGAAAGGCAGTTAAAGTTGCAGCAACGGAATAAATGGGGTGGTGTAGAAACAGGATAAATTTTTGCAAGAATGCGATTTCGATAAACAAAAAGGCCAGGCCAATAGCCAGAAAGTAAAAAATAACCGTAACACGTTTAATTTTTCGATTGTTTTTTGCTGTTTGGGTACGGAAAAAGCCAAACGGAGCAAGAATCAGTATAACGCTGGATAATGTTGCTATCGCTAATGTGACAATAAAGATGATATAACCTGATTCCAGTAATGATATGCCTCCTTTGTGCCTTAATTGCAGCATTTCAGCTAGAGTCGACCATTTAAAAAACTGATGAAAATAAGGGCGATCATCAGTTGCAGGGATAAGATTAAATTTGTAATGCTCAAGGAAGCTTGCCCTTTTTTCACTTAACAGGGATTGTGTGGCAGAATAAAAAACCGGCTGGTTGAGCTGATTGTATTGATTGGTTTCTGATGAGAAACCCCCCGGCGCGTAAACGATATCAAATGAACGCTGCTCACAAAACAATCTGGCCTGATTAATTTCTTCAGCATTAAATACTCCATTTTTGATGATGATTGTGCTGGTCTGCCAGCTTCTAATCAGCAGTAGTTGCTGCCCTGGCGAATGGATACCAGATTGCTTGAGTGCATCAATGGCGGTGACAAATATTTTTAAGGTGTCTCGCGGTGGTATTTTGATCCATCGGGTAATAGCAAGATAACCATCCTTTTTTAAGTGCTGCAAATAAAGTTGAAATGCTTCAATTGTGTATAAATAACTCTCGTTCAATGCATACAGGCCAGAAGTGGAGGCATTAAAAGCATCAATTAAAGCTAGTTGAATCAAGTCATAATGCTGCTTTGTTCGAGTTAAAAAATCTCTGGCATCGCCTTGGTGCAAAGTAATATTTTTTTGTTGATAGAGTTCCCCAGTATATTTCTTAAAGTGATGATCCACTAACTCAATCAATTGCGGATTAAGCTCAACAGCATCAATGGCAGGGATTTTATGATAATTTGCTTGCAGAATATCGGTGCCGCCCCCTGCCCCGATAATTAATACTTTCGATAAGCTTCTTAAGTGATAAGGAAATGCTGAAGAGGTTTGGTCCAGATAGGCCAATTGATCAAGACGATCTGGTTTTTCAGTGATAACCGTCATATTATCGGCATCCGTAAACACTGCCAACTGATTTAGTGGCTCCTGATTCGCGTGAAAGCTAAGTCCAGGGACGTGGCGAAAAGGAACTGTATCGCTGGCAACCACACTGATCAAACCTAACGGGCTGGATAGCTGTGTAATAATTTTTGTGCCATTGATAGTTAAAATTTTATTCAGACTTTTATACGGAGAAATATTTAATGTAGAAAAAATTGGCATGAGGGCTATCACTATCATCGTCAATGAAATTCCAGATAGCAGCCATTTCTTATTAATTAAATTCAGTTCAAAGCAACTAATGAATGCGGCCAACATTCCTAGTAGACTGATAATAACCAATGCCGGTAAAGGAAAGACCACATATAAAAGCAATATGACAACCAAGCTGCCCGCACCTGCTCCGAATAAATCTACGGCATAAATGCGGGATACCAGCTCAGGGTAACGGAGGAAAGTGACACAAATTGCAGTTGCAGCAAAGAAAAAAGGCAAGGCTAATAATAAAAAAATCAGCAACAAATAAATTGCCTGCCAGCTATCCCAAAAAATCTCTTCGGCATTGAAGGGTATGCTTTGCGCGACCAGAAAACAAACTATTGAACTCAATCCAAACAAGAATAAACAGGAAAAATAAACCAGCCTGAATTTTGCTAAAACATGACGTTGCGCAATGCCGACAACCGTGCCACTTATGCCATAGCCCAATAAAGCCAGACTGATAATCATATAGGCAAAATGATGCCACTGGATGATTGAAAAAAGCCGCATAAGCAGGATTTCATAGGCCAGGGAACATAAAGAAACCAAGGCTATTGAGAGATACGGTGGGCGTTGAGATATTGAAGAAGTAAAGGCTGCCACCCTGCTAATATCCGTTTTTTTAGAAGTGTTAGTACTTTTAAAGACGACTCAATGTTTACCGGTTACTGGTACAAATCGCACTGGCAAAATCTGCTTACTGACGATTTTACCGTCTTGCTGTTTATTAATCAGCAATAGCTGCTGGGTCATGAAGGCAGTGCCAACTGGGATAATCATGTTTCCACCTTCTTTGAGTTGCTTGATTAAAGGCGGGGGGATGTGGCTGGCTGCAGCGGTGACAATAATGGCATCAAACGGAGCATGCTCTTCCCAGCCGTAATAACCATCGCCAATTTTTACTTGAACATTATCATAACCAAGTCTTGCCAATCGCTCCTTGGCTTTTTTTCCTAATTGTTCAACAATTTCAATTGAAAAAACCTGATCAACCAGTTGCGACAAAATGGCGGCTTGATAGCCTGATCCTGTTCCCAGCTCAAGCACCTTACTTTGTTTATTAATTTTCAGCAAATCAGTCATAATGGCAACGATATAAGGCTGCGAAATAGTCTGACCATAACCGATGGGCAGAGGCCTGTTCTCGTAAGCATAAGAGCGCTGATGTTCTGGCACGAACAGATGTCGATGAACACTGGCAATTACCTGCATTACTTTAGGGTCCAGCGCTTCTTTATCAAGGTAGAGGCTGGTCGCTTTTACTTCTGACTCAATTTGTTTTACTAGCAGTTGGCGTTGCATAGCAAAGTCATCGGCAAATACGACAGAAAAGTTAAATAAAAAAATCAGGAAATTAACAAAAAAACCAACCTTAATTGCCTTTAACATAAGGCGCCTCATCGAAAAAATTAACATGCTGATGCACATTAATATTGACAATTAACAACGCCAGGGGTTCATTCATATAAAAAAACCCACAGAAGTATGAAGATTTATTAACAATATGATGCATAATTAATTACCTATATTATGAAACTTTAATCCGATTTGATGTTCAGATTCAGTTAACAACGAAACAGACTTTTTACGTAACTATTCAGCGTATTTAATCTAACCAAAACCTTTAAATATCAATACCTTATGTAAGAAGCGTATGTGTCATGGATGACACAATCAAGCCTATACGGGCGTATTTACGGCGTCTTCTGGAATAAGTTACTGATATTGAAACTATAAATACGCTGAATAGTTACCTTTTTACAATAGAAGCATCTGGAGATATTCATGCAAAAATTCTTGATTTTTTTATTGGTTGTATTATTAACGACAGCCTGTACCACAAACCCCTACACCGGTGAACAACAGGTAAGCAAAACTGTTTGGGGTACGGGAGTCGGAGCAGCTAGTGGTGCTGCATTGGGTGCGATTGGTGGTGCAATTGCCGGTGATGCAGGAAAAGGTGCCGCTATCGGTGCGGGTGTGGGAGCGCTGGCAGGAATGGGAGTTGGTGTTTATATGGACCGGCAAGAGGCTCAGTTGCGTCAAAGGTTGGCAGGAAGTGGCGTCCGGGTTTTACGGGAAGGTAATTATTTGAGGCTGATTATGCCTGGAAACATTACCTTTGCGACGGATTCTTCCAATATTTCCCCGCAATTTTACAACACACTAAACGCAGTGGCGACTGTATTAAATGGTTTTCCTGAAACATTAATCAGGGTGACTGGCCATACCGATT
>Ga0256839_1003397_pt1 | contig 16448 bp, 11 predicted proteins | sample 354166metaG_FD_185968 | JGI IMG/M metagenome (GOLD analysis project Ga0256839, IMG submission 185968) | Hydrothermal vent microbial communities from Mid Atlantic Ridge, Atlantic Ocean - 354-166 | ecosystem: Environmental > Aquatic > Marine > Hydrothermal vents | place: Atlantic Ocean: Mid... | reverse complement strand
CCCAGGCCCTGTTCGCCTATCTCTATTTTCACATGATTCCGGCGCCGCTGTCCGTGTACCGGGGGGTGCGCAAACTGCTGCCGGCCCAGGTGCTGCGCTGGCGTGACGGCACGGTCGAGCTTGATTTCCACTGGCAGCCCCGTTTCGGGGAAACGGCCGCCTCCGAGGGAGAACTGGCGCAGACGCTGCGCCGTCGCCTGCGGGAGGCGGTGGCCCGCTGCCTGGAAAATCCGGAAAACACCGGCGCCTTCCTCAGCGGCGGCCTGGACAGCAGCACCGTCACCGGCCTACTCGGGGAACTGGCCCCGGACACGGCGGCGGCCTTCGCCATCGGTTTCGCCGCCGAAGGCTACGACGAGATGGCCTACGCCCGTGCCAGCGCCCGCCATTTCGGGGTACCGCTGCACGAGTATTACGTGACGCCGGCGGACGTGGTCGCCGCGGTCCCCGAAATCGCCGCCCGCTACGACGAGCCCTTCGGCAACGCCTCGGCCATCCCCGGCTACTACTGCGCCCGGCTGGCGCGGGAGCACGGCAAGACCTGCCTGCTGGCCGGCGACGGCGGGGACGAACTGTTCGCCGGCAACGCCCGTTACGCCAAACAGAAGCTGTTTTCCCTCTATCACCGCCTGCCCCGCCGGCTGAGGCGCACCCTGGTCGAACCGCTGGCGGATCTGGGCGCCGGGTTGCCGCTGGCGGGCAAGCTGAAACGTTACGTGGACCAGGCCAATCTGCCGATGCCGGAGCGGATGGAAAGCTACAACTTCCTCCACCGCACCCCACTGACGGAGATCTTCGAAGCCGATTTCCTGGCCGCGGTCGATCCCGACTGGCCCATCGAGCATCTCCGGACGATCTATCACGCCCCCCGGGAGGCCTCGATGCTGAAGCGGATGCTGTGGCTGGACTGGAAGATCACCCTGGCGGACAACGACCTGCGCAAGGTCAACCGTGCCTGCGATCTGGCGGGCATGGCGGTGCGCTATCCGATGCTCGAAAATCCGGTGGTGGAGTTGGCGGCCTCGGTCCCCGACCGGCTGCTGATGCGGGGGCTGGAACTGCGTTCCTTCTATCGCCGCGCCTTCCGCGACTTCCTGGCCCCGATCACCCTGAAGAAGTCCAAGCACGGCTTCGGTCTGCCTTTCGGCCTGTGGCTGCGGACCGATCCGAAGCTGCAGGCCCTGGCCTACGACAGCCTCGGCGGCGCCCACCTGAAAGGAATCGTCCGCCCGGACTATCTGGCCCGGCTCAAGGAAGCCCACGCCGGCGAGCACGCCTCCTACTACGGGGTGATGATCTGGGTGCTGATGATGTGGGTCCAGTGGGCCGAGCATCATCCGGCGGATCGCGCGTTCCCGCCGGCCACCCCGTAGGTCGGCACCGGTTTCGTCCGCTCCGGCTCGCCCACATCCTCGCCCCGCAGCACCTTGGCGGTGATCACCTTGGCCAGCACGATCAGGGCGATCAGATTGTAGTATAGGTCGAAGTAGGCCAGCCCCAGGAAGGCGCCGGCGGAGGCGTAGCCCACCAGACTGACCTGGAGCATGGCCCCCAGATCGTGGATCCATTTCAGATCCTCCCGGTCTTTGGTCCGTCTCATGATCCAGCGGCAACTGCGCCAGGCGGCATAGCCGATGGCCAGGAACAGGGCCAGGCCGATGAAGCCGTGCTCCCCCAGCACCTCGAAATAGATGCTGTGGGCGTCGTGGACATCTCTCGGATCCGGGGCGTACATGGCAAAGGTGGGACGGCGGAAACACTCGAAGCCGCCGCCGGTGAGCCGGTCCTTGGCCAGGTTGTAGGCCATCATCCAGGCGTTGATCCGCCCCATGGCCGAGCTGTCCTGCTCGTAGGTCTTGATGGTCGCCATCCGCTGGTGCCAGGATTCAGGCATGAAACTGTAAATCGCCGGCAGCGCCAGAATCATGACGAAGAACATGGTCCATTTGTGGCGGCTGTTGCGCAGCAGGAACATCAGCATGATCGCCACCCCAAGGAAGGCTCCCCGCGACTGGGTCCCCACCACGGCGATCAGGCACAGGATCATGCCGACTAGGAGCAGGCGCTTGGCCCAGAACTTGTCGGTCATCAGCTGACAGTAGCGCAGCAACGGTATGGTCATGATCAAGGCCAGGCCGATCTCGTTGTTGCCGCCGATGAAGGTGCCTTCCGGGCCGTAGACCGCGTAGGCGCCCCCGGTCAGCACGGTGAAGATGCCGCCCTTGAAGCCGTAGAATCCCAGGGACAGAGAGATCACCCAGATCCAGGTCTGGATGCGCCAGCGTGTGGTCATGATCATCATGCTGACGAAGGTCATCAACTGGATCTTCCACACCTTGTTCCATTCGGCCCAGGCCAATTCCGGATACATGGCGGACAGGGTGGTGACGAACATCCAGAGGTTGAAGACCACCAGCAGCACCGTCTCCCAGGTCCAGGGGATCCTCTTGGGTTCCCTGGAGATCAGCAGGGCGAACATGGTGGTCAGAGCCACGATCTGGGCGTAGGGAAAATCGTGGGCGAACTGCCAGGACAGCTTGTGGGGATTCATGTAGCCCAGCCAGGCCCACATCAGGATACCGATTTCCGGACGCCGCAGAATAAAGGGCAGGGAAGCGAAGACGACCACGGTGACGAAAGTATCGCGAAGCGGAATGCCCATTATCTTCCCTCCAACAAACGCTGAAACGCCTCCACCAGGACCGCGACCCGCCGCTCCCAACCGTTCTCCCGGGCATAGGCGACAATCCGGTCACGATCCCACTCTTTTTCCAAGGCGGTCGTCAACGCCTGCCGCAGCGCCCCGGCATCGCCATACGGTACCACGATTCCCAGTTCTTCCCGGCACACCACTTCCCGATTGCCGCCCACATCGGTGGTCACCACCGGCAAGCCACAAGCCATCGCTTCCAGAAACACGTTGGCCCAGCCCTCGTTGGCGGTGGCCAGGACGAAGACATCGGCGGCCGAAAGCGGGACTCTGAGTCCGTCCGGAGCGACGGGCCCCAGGAAACGCACGTGTTCCTCCAGCCCCAAATCCGCCACCTGGCGCTGCAACGCCTCGGTCTGGTCCCCTTCGGGGCTGGCCCCGCCGACCATGAGATACAGCAGATCCGGAAAACGGGACAACAACCGGGGCAAAACCTCCAGCACCCGCTGCTGCCCCTTGCGGGGAACCAAAGCCCCCACCGTAATCAACACCCGGCTCTTTTCAGGGATACCGAGCGCCCGCCTCGCCTCATCCCTGGGAACTGGACGAAACCTGTCGACATCCACCCCGTTCCCCACCACGGTGATCTTGTCCCCGTCGGCTCCCAGGGTCACCACGTGGCGTTTCAGCGACTCGGAAACGGCGAATACCCGATCGGCACCGTCCAGAGCCTGCAATATCTTTTCCCAGCGTGCCGGGTCCCGGGACAGGGGCACCTCGGTGCCGCGCAGGGTGATGGTGACCGGAACCTGGAAGCGACGCCCTAGTCGAACCGCGGCATAACCGTCCGGATAGGCGAAATGGGCGTCGATCACATCGAAGCCGGAAGTACTCCGGATACGCTCCAAAAGGCGGCGACATCCCCAGGCCATGAAGTCACCGTCCCACGATTTGAACAATCCCGGCACCGAGAAAAAACGGGGATAATGAACCGGTATTCCCTGCTGCACTTCCCGATCCACGGAAGGCAGCGGCCGAAAATGGGGCCGGAACCGGCGAATCAGCCCCTGCAGGGGAAACCAGGGCTGGGGGGAAACCACCGTGAGGGGAAGATGTTCGGCCACCCGGAACATTCGTTCCCGGATGAACAAGCCGGCTCCGGGACGGGCCGGGGATGGAAACAAACTGGAAAACACCAGAATATGCGGCCTGGATTCGGTCATCGCCGCCGCACCCCCTCGTAGACGTCGCGGTAACGCGCCACGCTGGCTTCCCAGGTGCGCTCTTCTTCCACGAAGCGGCGCGCCCGCCTCAGGATGTCCGCCCACCGCTCGCGTCGATCCAAAGCCTCGGCCAGCACCGCCGCCAGATGCGCGGCATCGCCGGCGCGGAACAGCAGCCCGGTGACTCCGTCCCGGATCAGCTCCCGGTGGCCGCCGACGTCCGAAGCCACCACCAGTCGTCCCCGCGCCATGGCCTCCAGAGGCTTCAGGGGCGTGACCAGCTCGGTCAGGCGCATGGGCAGGCGTGGATAGACGAACACGTCCACCAGATCGTAATAACGGGGCACCTCGGCGTGAGGCACCCGACCGGTGAACCGGATCTTGTCCCGCAAGCCGAGTGCTTCGGTCCGGCGTTGCAACGCCTCCGCCTGGGGGCCGCCGCCCACCAGCAGCAACCTCACGTTCGGATGCCGGTTCAGCAGCGTCGGCAGCGCCTCGATCAGCAATTCCAACCCTTCGTAGGCATAGAAGGAACCGATGAAACCGAGGACGGTCTTGCCCGTCAGTCCCAACCGCCGTTGCAAGGCCGGATCCGGCCGGGCGCCGAAGGTGAAGCGGGCCACGTCCACGGCGTTGGGGATCACCGTCACCTTCGCCTCGGGGATGCCGCGGGCGACGATGTCCCCCTTCAATCCCTCGCAGATGGTGGTCACCGCATCGGCATGACGAAACACGTAAGTTTCCACCATCCGGGTCAGACGATAGCGCAGGCCACCCTCGGTCGCAGTGCCGTGATCCACCGCGGCGTCCTCCCAGAAGGCCCGGCATTCGTACACCACCGGCAGGCCGTGGCGCCTCCCGGCCCGCAACGCCGCCAGGCCGTCGAGCGCCGGCGAATGGGCGTGGAGCACGTCGGGACGCAGGGCGGGAATCAGTTCCCCGAGCCGCCTCTCCAAAGCCCGGACCACCCCCCACTGATTCAGCACCGGCCAGCGATCCCAGAACGGATCGGGGGCGGTGCGGTAGAAGCGGAAACCGTCCACCTCCTCCACCGCCGTGTCCGCCTCGTGCTTGGGCGAGGTCAGATGGCAGGTTTCCCATCCCAGGGCCCGCTGGCGCTCCAGGATGGCGCGGGTGCGGAAGGTGTAACCGCTGTGGAGGGGAAGGGAATGGTCGAGGACGTGGAGGATCCGCATGTCACTCGCCCTCCAGGAAGGAGGCGAACATCAGCAGGGACCAGATGGGCGCGCTGTAATCGCGCAGCCCCCGTTGGTGCTGATCCAGCAGATGGCGGACGAACCCCATGTCGAACCAGCCGGAATCCCCCATCGCCGGTCCCAGCAGCGCCGCGCGCACCCGCTCGCGCAACGGGCCGCGGAACCAGCCGGCCAAAGGCACGGCGAATCCCATCTTGGGACGGTAGAGCACGTCGTGGGGCAGGTAAGGCTCCAGAGCCTTCTTGAAAAGATACTTGCCCTCGCGGCCGCGGAGCTTGAATTCCGGCGGCAGGGTCGCAGCCCATTCCACCAGGGGGTGGTCGAGGATGGGCACCCGCACCTCGAGGGAATGGGCCATGCTGGCCCGGTCCACCTTGGTGAGGATGTCGCCGGGCAGATAGGTCTTCAGGTCCAGGTACTGGACGCAGGACAGGGGATGGTCGGGGGCGTTCTCGCCGTGGCGGCGCAGCACCTCGACGGCGTGGTATCCCTGCAGCTCGCGCCGGAAGGCGTCGCTGTAGAGCCGGGAGCGCAGTCCGTCGCCCATCACCGAAACGCTGTGGAAATAGCCCTCCAGGGAATCTCGCCCCAGGGACTCGAAGGTGGACTTGGCCCGCAGGAACTTGGGAGCCCAGTCGAGTTTGGGATAGAGCCGGCCGAGCAGGCCGAACAGGGGACGGCGGATCGGCGCCGGGATCAGGGCGCGCATCCGCTCCTCGTACACATGCCAGCGGTAGCGGCGGTAACCGGCCAGGTTCTCGTCACCGCCGTCGCCCGAGAGGGCCACGGTGACCTGCTCGCGGGCCAGCTCGCACACCCGGTAGGTGGGCAGGGCGGAGCTGTCGGCGTAGGGCTCGTCGTAGAGACCGGCCAGCCGCTCCACCAAGGAGAAGTCGTCCGGGTCCACCTGTCGCACCCGGTGGCGGGCGCCGCAATGGGCCGCCACCTGGCGGGCGAAGGCCACTTCGTCGAACTTGGGATCGCCGAAGGCGATGGAACAGGCGTCCACCGGATCGTCCCGCAGCTCGGCCATCATCGCCACCACGGCGCTGGAATCCACCCCGCCCGAAAGAAACGCCCCCAGGGGAACGTCGGCGACCAGGCGCAGGTCCACCGCCTCGCGCAGACGTTCGACCAATCCTTCGGCGGCGGCGGTCTCGTCTAATCGCTCGTCGGCCTCGAAGCGCACGTCCCAGTAAGTCTTCGGGACCAGGGGCTTGCCCCGGTGCACCGTCAGGCACTGGCCGGGGGCGAGCTTGGACACCCCCTGATAGACGGTTCTGGGATCGGGCACGTAACCGTAGGCGAAATAGTCCTCCAGGGCTTGGGGATCGAGCTGGCGGGGCAGACGGGGATGGCACTTCAGGGCCTTCAGCTCCGAAGCGAAGGCGAACCAGCCGTCTTCCAGGCGGGCGTAGTAGAGGGGCTTGATGCCGAGACGATCCCGGGCCAGGAACAGGCTCTGGGCATCCTCGTCCCAGACGGCGAAGGCGAACATGCCCCGCAGGCGCTCGACGCAGTCGGCCCCCCAGGCTTTCCAAGCGTACAGAATGACCTCGGTGTCGCAGTGGGTCCGGAAACGGTAACCCTGCCCTTCCAGTTCGCGGCGCAACTGGGGAAAATTGTACACCTCGCCGTTGTAAGTGATGACTGTGCGGCCGTCGTCGCTGACCATGGGCTGGGCACCACCAGCCAGGTCGATGATCGCCAGGCGCCGGTGCCCCAGCCCCAGACCGGGACGGATCTCCAGTCCGCTGCCGTCCGGGCCGCGGTGGATCTGGCTGTCGTTCATCCGCTGCAGCAGGCCGCGGTCCACTTCCCGCCGCCCCTCCAGGTCCATCAATCCGACGATGCCGCACATGGATCGCTTCGCTCCTCGTCAATCCATCATCACGTTTCTTGCCGCCAACTGTCGCGCGTACAACCGCCCATAAGCACCGCACATCTCCGCCAGGCTGTGTTCCGCCACCGCCAGGCGCCGCCCTTCCCGGCCGTGGGCGTGGCGCAGCGCGGGGTCCTTCAGATAGACCGCCATCGCCTCGGCCAGCCGCGCGGGATCGGCGGGCGGCACCAGGCGGCCGCTGACGCCGTCGCGCACCAGTTCGCCGTTGCCGCCCACCTGGGTGGCCACCACCGGCAGCCCCGTGGCCATGGCCTCGAGAATGGTATTGGAGATGCCCTCGGCCCGGGAGGGCAGGACGAACAGATCCAGCCCCCGCAATACCCGGGGAACGTCGTCCCGCGTACCCGGCAGCCAGACCAGACCCCCCAGCCCGGCTTCGACCAGCAGGGTCTCGCATTCCCGGCGCAGGGGACCGTCGCCCACCATCACCAGACGCACCATCCGCTGCAGACCGGGTTCGGCCCGCAGCAGTGCCGCGAAGGCCCGGGCCAGGGTCACCTGGTCCTTGACTCCGTGCATCCGCCCCACGGTGCCCACGAGCACCAGATCGGGATCGGTGAAGGGGCAACCGGGAATCGGCTCGCGGCCGCCCTCGGGGGGGCGGAAGCGTTCGGTGTCGACCCCGTTGCCGATGCGGGTGATCTTTTCCGCCGGCACGCCGATCCGCTCGGTCAGATAAGCCTCGAGCTGGCGCGACAGGGGGACGTAATGATGGATCAGGGGGCGAAAGACGCGCCGCAGCCACTGGTACTTGCGGTTCGTGCCCTCGGGGTCGAACACGTCCCAGCCGTGCTCGCCGTGGATCCGCACCGGCACCCGGGCCAGCCAGGCCGGCAGCTGGCACTCCAAGGCCGCCAGGTTGCGGGTGTGGACGACGGCGGGGCTGAGCCGGCGCAACAGGCGATAGAGACGGTGGTAGAGGGCGGGGTCCTGCCCTTCCCGCTTGTGCAACTCGTGGATGACGACGTCACCGCGGCGGATCCGACGGCGGAAATCGGTCGCTTCGGTCAGGCAGACGATGGCGTGGCGGTAGTCGTTCAGATGATCGACCAGGTTCACCAGGCCGTTCTCAAGCCCGCCCACGCCGAGGCGGTGGATGACGTGGACGATCAGGGGCGTTGCCATCCGCTCGCCTCGGCGGTTTCCAGCACCTTTTCCACCACCGGCACCAGGGCGGCGGTGAAGTCCCGCAGCACGGCGCGGCCCTCGTCCGGGGCTGTTTCGAACGGGACGGCCACCAGCACCGCGGCGGCGTCCCTGGGACGGCCCAGCAGCTTGTCCCGGGCCTCCAGAAGCTTGGCCAGATGGTCGTTGACGGTGAAACGGCCGGAAACCCAGTTCCAGCGCCACACCAGCAGGCTCTGCCGCGCCGATTCCACCAGTCCCTCCCGCACCGTCAGGACGGTGCCGCCCAGAATCACCGACCGTTTCCGCTCCCAGGGCAGGCGCCACACCGGATGCTTCTGAGGCACCAGGACGTTCTGGGAGTTGACCAGCTCCCGCCCCTGGGCCTGGGTACGGTAATAGCGCAGGTACAGCGCCACCCGGCGTCGGCCGTCGCCATAGACCGCCTGGACCGCCGCGTCGGGATAGAGGTAACGGGGGGTCCAGGCGGTAAGATCATCTTCGATCCTGTGCCAGCCGCCGATACGCTGCGGCAGGGTCAAGGTCACCGGCGCGGTTCGAGCCAGGGTACGCTCGCGGATTTGGGCCGCCCGCAGGGGCCAGACCGCCGCCACCAGAACCGCCGCCAGGGTGACCGCCGCCACCGGCTTCCAGCGGAAGGTCGCCTGAGCGTCACCGCCCGCCGTCGGCGTTTCCGTCGCCGTTTCCGCCTCCCGCGGCTCGTGCCACAACGAACCGATCCAGAACATCAGCATCATCACCAGGCCGAAGAAGACCCAACCGTAGATGTAATGATCGACGCCCAGAGCCAACTTCATGTCGCTCAGATGGGCGATCATGACGATCATGAAGGCCCGCAGGCCGTTGGCGACGATGGGGAAGAAGGTGGCCAGGGCGATGAAAGCCAGGCGCCGCCACGGGGAACGGTAGTTGAGATAGGCGTACAGGCAGCCCAGGGTGACGGAGGCGATCAGGTAACGCAGACCGCTGCAGCCTTCCACCACCGACCAGTCGCCGGAGGGGATGCTGAAGAAGGTGCCCTCGCGGTACACCGGAATCCCCACCAGGCGGATCAGGGCCACGGTGAAGTCGGCGGTGAAGTTCATCAGCGGCGGGATGAGGAATTCTCCCATGGGCACGGCGAACACCAGAAACGCAATCGGGAAGGCGATCTCGCGCAACACCCGCCAGCCCGCCAATACCCAGACCACGGCAGGAATCATGGCCACGAAGGCCAGCTGCTGCACCACCAGCACGTCCACCACGTTGGCCAGCAGCCAGCCGAAGCCGAGCAGGGCCAGGACCGGGAGCGCGCGCCAGTCCGGCCGTGGCTCCAGGCGGGCGAGCCGCGCCCGGCGGCGCCAGATCAGCCACAAACTGATGGGGAAGATGAGATAGCCGTGGGTGAAGGTTTCCGAACGCTCCCAGATGGCCGCCATGGAGCGGAACGTCTGCCAGTAGAGGACGAACAGGGCGGTCAACGCCAGGGCAAGGGCCGCCAGCGCGCCCCGCCAGGCGGGAGACACATGGAAAGTCAGCGGCATCGAGGTGCGGGTGTCGGCGGTGGTGCTCATGAATCGATCCCCAACACGCGGTCCAGTCGTTCGAAACGCTCCCGCCAACTGTAACGGCCTTCCACGAAACGGCGGTTCTGCGGGGCGTGACAGGGCAGGAAGTCACGGTCGCGCAGGGCCTGCACCGCGATTTCGGCCATGGCTTCGGCATCGTCGGCGCGGGCCACGGCCAGGCCGGCTTCGAGCGCCAGTCCATCCATGGCCATGGTGGTGGCCAGCACCGGCTTGGCCATGGCCAGGGCCTCGAGCACCTTGTTCTGAATCCCGCGGGCGATCCGCAGCGGCGCCACCGCCAGACGGGCGTGGGCCAGATAGGGACGCACGTCGGCCACCGCCCCGGTCACCACGATCCCCTCGCGCCGCCCCAGCAGCCGGACGCTTTCGAGCGGGCGGGCGCCGACGATGTAGAAGCGTGCCTCCACGTGATGCTGGAGGATGCGGGGAAAGACCCGGTCGGCGAACCAGCGCACCGCATCGACGTTGGCCCAGTAGTCCATGGCGCCGGTGAACACCAGCGCCGCTTCCCCGGGGTGGTAGGGATTGGCGAACTCCCGCCCGCCGCGGAAATAGTCGGTGTCCACCCCGTTCTCGATCCAGTCCACCCGGTCGGCCGCCTCCGGCGCCAGACGGCGGAACAGGTCCGCCTCGGCCTCGCTGACGAACAGGCTGCGGTCGAAGGCGGCGGCGATGCGGCGGTCGTATTCCAGCAGGCGCTCGGCCTCGCGGCGGTAGATCCAGGCGCTCCAGAACGGTTTGCGCCCGGCGTACTGGCGCCACTTGTCCGAATCGACGTCGACGAAGTCGATCACCTTGCGCACCGGCCAGGCGGGATCGACGAACTGAGCCATCGCCGAGGAGAAGACCAGCACGGTGTCGATCCTGCCTGCGGCCACCAGCCCGGCGGCCCAGCGCTCCAGGACCCGATCGCGGTAACAGGCCAGGGTGAGCGGCTGGCCGCCGGCCAGACCGCGCACGGCGGCCATCCGGGACCGGAAGGGATGACGCGGCCGCAGACAGGCATCGGCGCAATAGTCCCGCACCGCGTCCTCGTGACGCCAGTCGTCGGGATCGTCGACGAAGGTGCCCAGATACAGCGGCCGCCGGCCCGCCAGGTGCTTGAGCCAGTGGAACGAGCGGATCTTGTCTCCCTTGTTGGGGGGATAGGGAATCCGGTGGGTCAGATAGAGGATGCCTTTCATCAACCCAGATCCCTCGCCAGCCAGGGGCCGAGCCATTTGCTCACCGGCAGCGGCAGTCGCTTCCAGGCGGCGATGAAAAGGCGGTATTTGGGATTGAGGGGATTGATGTCCGGCATTTCCCGGGCCCGGATCAGGTCGTACTCGTAGTGGAGCGGCTGCGGCTCGAAGCCCCAGTGTTTCTTGAAGCGGTAGGAGCCGGTGCCTTTCTTGCTGCGGCCGTAGTCGAACACCCGCACGCCCCTTTCCACCGCCCGGCGCATCACTTCCCAGTACATGAAATCGTTGGCGTACAGGCGCCGCGCCTCGGCGGTACCGCCACCGTAGTAGGGCAGCACCTCGTCGCGGAAATAGAAGTTCATCACCCCCGCCACCGGTCGCCCCCGATGTTCCACCACCAGGATCTCGCAGCGGTCGCCGAAGGTGTCCTTGAGAGCCTGGAAATAGGGCTTGGGAAACACCGGCGTGCCCAGGTTGCGGACGCTTTCGGCATAGACTTCGTAGAAACGGTCCACCCCGTCGTCGATCACGCTCTCGAGGCCGGCCTTGATGCCCTTGCGGATCATGGCCCGCTGCTTGCGCGGCACCGCCTTGAGATTGGCCTCGGGATCGGGATCGAGCGTCTTGCGGAAGGTGACGTACAGATCCTTGACCGGCCGGTCCTTTCCCGACGGCCGCCGCAGACGCCATTCCAGGTAATCGACGCCGATGGCGGCGGCCTGATCGCGCGCCTCCTGCACCAGCGCCTCGGCGATATCGTCATCGTCGGCCAGCGGACCGCCGTAGACGCAGAAGGGGGTGGAAATCAGGGCGTTGGCGAACAGGCGGCTGGCGATGTGCCCCAGGGGCAGGAGGCCGACGATCCTGCCGTCCCGCTCGGCATAGCGGTAATGAGTCCGGTGCCCCAGGGCGTTTTCCAGCACCGTTTGCCAGCCGCTCAGGTGGAAGAAGGTACCGTCGGGATGATTCTCCACGTAGGCGTCCCAGCGTAGGGACTGCTCCGGGGTCAGCGGTTCAACGTTCATGGACTCGAGGCAGAAACACGTTGGCGACGGTGTCCCAGGCGAAATCCCGCAACAGGCGCCGCAGGCGGGATTCCATCCGGCCGAGGTTAAGGTAATGGCGCAGGCGGGTCTTCCAACCCAGCCCGGGGAGCCTGGGCTGATCGGGATCGATCTCCCAGGGATGGAAATAGAAGACGGCCGCCTGACCTTCGGCGTTGATCCGCCGCAAGGCCCATCGGGTCAGGGCGTAGGGGTAGAGGCGGAAGAAGCCGCCCCCGCCGCAGGGCCAGTTGCGTCCCGCCAGACGCACCGTGGTCACGGGGATTTCCAGCAGCGCCGGGGCGTTGGCGGGACGAAAGGCGAAGCGGGGCGCCTCCGGCATGCCGTAGAGATCGTGCCTGACCGGATAGATGCTGGAGCTGTAGCGGAAACCCGTTTCCTGCAGGATCTCCAGGGCCCACAGATTGTCGCGGCCGATGGAATAGCTGGCGGCGCGGTAACCGAGCACCACCACCCCACCCACGTCCTCGAGCACGCCCTTGGCGCGGCGGACGTCGGCACGGAACGCTTCGGGGGTCTGTTCGCTGACCCGGCGGTGCTCGTAACCATGACAGGCCAGTTCATGCCCGGCGGCCACGATGGCGCGGATCAGCCCGGGATAGCGCTCGGCCACCCAGCCGAGGGTGAAGAAGGTGGCCTTCACCCCCGCCTCGTCGAACAGAGCCAGCACCCGCTCGGTATTGGCCTGCACCCGGTGGGGCCAGCGGTCCCAGTCGCGGCGGGGAATGTGGGGCTCGAACGCGGAGACCTGAAAGTAGTCCTCCACGTCCACGCTCAGGGCGTTGACCGGGGTCATGGAAACCGTTCGTCGATGATGGATACGATACGCTCTGACGCCTTTCCGTCCCACAACGCCGGGATCCTTCCCCGCTTGCCGCCGGTCTCGAGAACGTCGGCAACACAGGCGCGGATGCGCTCCGGATCCCGACCCACGACGGTGTTGGTCCCTTCGGTCACGGTGACGGGCCGTTCGGTGCTGTCCCGCAGGGTCAGGCACGGCACCCCCAGGGCGGTGGTCTCCTCCTGCAGCCCCCCGGAGTCGGTGAGCACCAGGCGGGCGTCCTTCACCAGTCCCAACATGTCGAGATAGCCCAAGGGAGGCAATACGGCCACGTCCGCTTCCCGCAGGCGACTCTGCAAACCGAAGGACTCGATCCTGGCGGCCGTGCGTGGATGACAGGGAAACACCAAAGGCAGTCGGCGGCTGATCTCCGCCAGCACGGCCAGCAAGCGGTCCAGCATCTCGGGATCGTCCACGTTCCCCGGCCGGTGCAGGGTCAGGACGCCATAGTCTTCGGGGAGGTCGTGGCCGAAGCGGGCCAGGGTCCGGGCGGCCGGCTCGGCCCGTTCCAGGTGGGCGAACAGGGCGTCGATCATCACGTTGCCGACGAAGTGGATCCGCTCCGGCGAGATGCCTTCCCGGATCAGGTTGGCCTCCGCCGCCTTCTCGGTGGTGAACAGCAGATCGGAGAGCTGGTCGGTGAGGATCCGGTTGATCTCCTCGGGCATGGTGCGGTCGCCGCTGCGCAGCCCGGCCTCCACGTGGATCAGCGGCACCTGCTTCTTGGCGGCCACCAGACCGCAGGCGATGGTGGAATTGACGTCCCCCACCACCAGCACCGCCGCCGGTTTCACCTCGTCGAGCACCGGCTCGAAACGCTGCATGATCTGGGCGGTCTGCCACGCATGGGTGCCGGAACCAACCTCCAGATCCACGTCCGGCTCGGGAATGCCCAACTGGTGGAAGAAGGCATCCTTCATGGCTTCGTCGTAGTGTTGGCCGGTGTGGACCAGATAGGGCGCCAGACGGGGATGGTCACGCAAGACCGCATGAATCGGAGCGATCTTCATGAAGTTGGGTCGGGCCCCCACCACGCAGGCCAGGCGTACCCGCCTCATGCCCGCTCCTCCTCTGCGGCCCGCCCTTCTTCGGACGCCGAAGGGGACGTTTCCGGTCTTTCGCCCGAAGGAACCAAAGGCGTCATGGCCTCGCCCAGATTATACGAGGCGTCTATGTCCAACTGGAGCAGGATCGCTTTACGCAGCAGGGCACGCTCGTGCGCGACGATGCGCTGCAACTCCGCCACGATGCGTTCCAGCCTTTCGACACGCTCGAGCAGGGGAGCGGATACGGCGGGCGACGGCTCGTCCAACCGTCGGGTCTGGACGAACACTGGACTGACCGCCTCACCACCGGAGGTATTCGCTTCGCCGGCTTCCGGCGCCTCCTCTCGAAGTTCCTGCACCACGCTCTGAACCACCTCGGCGTCGATCCGGTGAAGTTCCTCTAGATAGGCAAACAACAGCAGGCGGTCGCACAGGGTATTGACGATCCTGGGAACCCCCTTGCTGTACTGATGAATGGGAACGAAGGCCTCTTCCTCGAAACGGGGATCCTCTTGCCAACCGGCCAATTTCAGGCGATGCAGGATATAGGCCCGGGTCTCCTCCAACGTCAGGGGCCGCAGATGATAGGTGGCGATGACCCGCTGGCGCACCTGGGTGAGGGCGTCGCTTTGAAGTATGGTGCGGAATTCGTCCTGGCCCAGGAGAAAGGCCTGGAACAGGGGACGACCGTTGAGCTCGAAGTTGGACAACATGCGCAGCTCTTCCAGCGACTGCAGGGGAAGGTTCTGCGCTTCGTCGACCACCAGCAGAACCCGCCGTCCCTCCCGGGCCTTTTCCTTGAAAAAGGACTCCAAATTGCGCAGCAAGGTTGCCTTGTCGTCACCGTCGTAGGAAAGCCCGAAGGTCGCGGAAACGATGCGCAGGGTGTCTTCGGCCCCCACCTGGGAAGTGACCATCAGGCCGGCGACGACGTTCTCCCGGCGCAGGGATTTGAACAATTCCTTGACCAGCATGGTCTTGCCGGTGCCGGGCATACCGGTCACCACGATGAATCCCTCCCCCTGGGCCAAGCCATAACGCAGATAGGCCAACGCGCGCTTGTGCACCGGGCTGTTGAAGAAAAACTCGGGGTCAGGCGTCAATTGGAAAGGTTTTTTGCTGAGCCGGTAGAATTTGGTGTACACGGTCAAAATCTCATGTTCAAGGAAGCGATGGCGCGATTCTCCTGGTAGTCCCGACCGGCGATCCCGTCCGAGGACTGCTGCTGGTGGCGGTACTCCAGAGAGGCGTTGACGTTCCGGCTCAGCCGCCGCGTCAACCGTACCGATGCGAGCCAGAACACGTTGGTGGAATCCTGCCCCTGCCGCCTCGAAAAATCCGACCACTGCCACCATCCCTGAAACACGGTGCTGGTTCGCGTTCCCCAGCGCCAGTTCCAGCTGCCGTTGATCCCCAGGACCTTGGATTCGTCGCGGCTCACCTGAAAATTCCGCTTTGCCACGAACACACGGGCGTTGAAGGTGGTTTTCGCCGTATTCCCGGTGAAGGAAAGATCAGCGCGTCGCCGTATGAACACTTCGTCCACGAGGCGGGGAAGATCGATCGCCACCAGGGCCGGTTGCTCGGTAACAGGATCGACGATCGGATTGCCGAACTCGTCCACCACCTGAAACACCTGACGCTGGGCCAGCACCGTCTGGGTGGTGGTGACCGATTCCGTGTAGCGGGCCTGCCATACGGTATGGCGGGTCCGATGATTGATCAGCCCCATGAACACGTTGCCGGTCAAAGTCCCCACGTTGTTGCGACGATAAATCCCCTGCAACAAAGTCCGACGTGTGGGGGAGAAGGTGATACTGGCGAAACTGTTGCGCCCACCGCCGGCGGAAAGGGTCAGCTTGCGGTTGGGCGTCCAGGTGGCTCCCACGGTATAGAACAAGCCGTCGTTGCTGGCATTGGTGGTGGTGCGGAAATCATTGTCGAAAAAACCACCCTGGACGAAAGTGCTGAAAGTTCGGGTCCAACGGTAGTTCAGCACGGCAATGCCGTTGCGGAACCGGACGTCGTCGCCGCCGCTGCGGACCTGGCGCTGATTGTTGAAGCCGATCTGCCAGGTGAGAATCTTGAAGCGCTTTCCGCTCCTGAGAAAGGCGGACTGGGTATAAGTGTGCGCCGCCGAGGCGGCCCGCCCCGAGGTGGTCACGTAATAGTAATCCAACAGCACCCGCCCGTCGGCATAGCCACCAAGATGGGGCAACCAGTACGGCGTAACGCCAAAAGTGTAAAAATTGGCCCGATTGCCCACGTTCACCACGTTACCGGCGAACTGGCGCCCCTGGGGATTGACCAAGGTCTGACCGGCCGTGGCCCGGGCGTTGAGAAAGACGGAGTCGACGAGCCTCGCGGTGGAATTCGCCTGAAGCTGATGAAACAGATCGTAGGTCCGTCCCTCCTGGGTGGAAAACAAATGCTGCTGGCGATAATTGAGATTCAGCGCCAGCCTGCCCGGCATCCTGTTTTGACCGCCGCCGAATCCCCCGAGACCACCGCCGAATCCCCCGAGACCGCCAGCCTGCCCCCTGGAAATGGAAATGCCCGGGCTGATCTGCGTCACCCAGGCACTTTCCTCATTATCCGGATCCAAATTG
>Ga0256839_1003396_pt1 | contig 16452 bp, 20 predicted proteins | sample 354166metaG_FD_185968 | JGI IMG/M metagenome (GOLD analysis project Ga0256839, IMG submission 185968) | Hydrothermal vent microbial communities from Mid Atlantic Ridge, Atlantic Ocean - 354-166 | ecosystem: Environmental > Aquatic > Marine > Hydrothermal vents | place: Atlantic Ocean: Mid... | reverse complement strand
GAAGGCACGCTCGCGGTGGTGCAGGCGGAGGCGCCGCTCGCCGAGATCTTGGACTACAGCCGGGCGCTGCGCAGCCTGACCGGCGGCCAGGGGGCTTACAGCCTGGAGTTTTCCCACTACGCCGAGGTGCCCCCGAACCTCGCCGAGAAGGTGATCGCGGAGCGCCGGGCGGAGCGCGGCTAGGCCTTGCGGGAAGCGGTTCACGCCCTTAAGCGCGCCCTCGAAGGCGTGCTCTTCGGCCAGGAGGCGGCGGTGGAGGCGCTCGTCGCCACCGCTCTCGCCGGCGGCCACGCCCTGCTCGAGGGGCTCCCGGGGCTCGGCAAGACCCTGCTCGCCCAGGCCTTCGCCCGGGCCTCGGGGCTCCGCTTTTCCCGCATCCAGTTCACCCCCGACCTCCTACCCGCCGACATCACCGGCACCGAGGTGCTGCGGGAAGGTCGGTTCGTCTTCGAGCCCGGGCCGATCTTTGCCCAGGTGGTGCTCGCCGACGAGATCAACCGGGCCCCACCCAAGACCCAAAGCGCCCTGCTGGAAGCGATGCAGGAGGGGTTCGTCACCGCCGGCGGCACCCGACACCCGCTCCCCGAGCCCTTTTTGGTGCTCGCCACCCAGAACCCAGTGGAGCTCGAGGGCACCTACCCCCTCCCTGAGGCCCAGCTCGACCGCTTTACCGCCCGGATCCTGCTTGAACCCCCGCCCCGGGCGGTTTGGCAACGAATCCTCGAGGAGGAGCCCACCCTCCCTGAGCCCGTCCTCGACGCCAAGACCCTTGCCGCCGCCCGGGCCGAGGCCGCCCGTCGTCGGGTGGCCACCCGCGGGCTCGAGGCGATGGTGAACCTGGCGTTTCTTAGCCACGAGGACCCGAGGCTCCGCTTCGGCCTCTCCCCCCGGGCGACCAAGAGCTGGCGCGACCTCGCGCGATCGCTCGCCCTCCTCCGGGACCGGCCCCACGTCGAGTGGGACGACCTCCGGGACGCCGCCCGGCTCGCCCTGCCCCACCGGCTCTTCCTCACCGAGGAGGCGGCGTTCGAGGGGGTGCGCCCGGAGACGGTGCTCGCGGAGCTCCTTGAGAAGGCGATGCCCCGGGCATGAGGGCGAGCCGGTTCCGGATCAAGACCCCCCGGCCGGTGCCGGGCTACGGCACCCGGAGCCAGGCCCGGCCGGGGCGGGGGGAGGCGTTTTTTGACCACCGCCCCTATGTCCCCGGCGACGACCCCCGTCTGCTCGACTGGAAGGCGAGCGCCCGGCTGGGCGAGCCGATCGTGCGTCAGAAGGCCGAAGAGCGACCGGGGCAGTTCTGGCTCTGGATCGACGGCTCGCCGAGCATGGCGCTTTTTGGCAAGCGGGCCTACGCCGAGCAGGTGGCCCGGGCGCTGATCGAGGCCGCCCGGGGCGAGCGGATCCGGCTCCTCACCCCGGGAGGGCCGCGACGGCCGGGGAAACGCCTCGAGGGCGACCCCCGGGGCCTGCTCGCCGCCCGGCCCTACGCCCGGGGCACGCCCCTTTTGATCACCGACGGGCTTGAGGAAGGGGACTTCGCCGCCTACCTCAAGCGACTTCCCCCCTTCCACCTGATCCTGGTACTCGCCCCCGAGGAGATCGCGCCCCCGCCGCTTGAGGGAGTGCTTGAGGACGTGGAGAGTGGGGAGCGGGTGGCGGTGAACCCGGGGCAGGTCCGGGCCTACCGGGCGGCGCTCGAGGGACACCTCGCCGGGCTCGAGCGCATCGCCCGCCGGCGGGGAAACTTCGCCCTCCTAAAGGTGGGGGAGCCGATCCTGCCCGCCCTCTACCGGGCTGGGGTGCTCGAGCTCCGCTAGCCTAGCCCACCCTCGCTTCGCCCTCCGGGGTGAGGTAGAAGGGGCGGGCGTCGGTGGAGACCACCGTCTCCGCTTCGATCCAGGCCCGCATGTCCCGGGGCAAGACGAACATCGCCTCGATGAAGTCGGCGTCGAGGTGGCGAAGCTCGAGCCCGCGCTCGAGGATCCTCGCCCCGAGCACCCCGGGGGAGTAGGTGGCCGGGTCGAACCCCTCGGCGGCCACGATGAAGCCGTAGGCCAGGAAGAAGCTCGGGATCCAGTCGCGGTAGCTCCGCACGAAGGGAAAGACCTCCCGCATCGTCCGGTGGAGCACGGTGTGGACCTGGTAGCGGTCGAGCATCAACATCCCCGCCTGGGTCACCACCACCCCGCCGGGAGCAAGCTTTTTTGCCACCAGCTCGTAGAACTCGCGGGTGTAGAGGAGCTTCGCCGGGTTCTCCCGGCCCACCGGGTCGGTGAGGTCGAGGACGATCACGTCAAAGCGCCGATCGCTCGCCTCCAGCCAAGCCCGGGCGTCGGCGAAGACGAGCTCGGTTCGGGGATCGTCGAAGGCCCCCTGGTGCCACTCGGGCATGTGCTCCCGGGCCACCTCGACGAGCTCGCGGTCGATGTCCACCATGACCGCCCGGGCCACGCTCGGGTGCTTGAGCACCTCCCGGAGCGTGGCTCCCTCGCCGCCCCCCACCACCAGCACCTCCCGGGGCTCGGGGTGGGCGAGCATCGCCGGGTGCACCAGAGCCTCGTGGTAGATGTACTCGTCCCGCTCGGTGGACTGGACCTCGGCGTCGAGCATCAAGACCTTGCCAAAGCCCCGGCTCTCATAAAGCAGGTAGGACTGATAGGGCGTCTCGCCCTGGGCAAGCACCCGGCCTACCCGCCTAAGAAGCGACTCCTCCGGGGTGATGTGCTCGATGAAGTGCAGGCCGTAGGCCATCCCGACTCCTTTCTACCCCGGGTGCCGGCGGTAGCTGAAGGCGTCCTTCCGCCGGGCACCAAAAGCCTCGGCGAGGCAGGCGAGGACCTCGCCCGCGTCGGCCTCCCGGTAAAAGTAAAGATCCAAGGTGGCGGAGGCTTCGTCCTCGGGCCAGGTGTGGATCATGACCGAAGCCACCGGGCTCACCACCGCCGCCGACAGCCCCTGGGGCTCGAACTTATAGACCACGCTCCGGATCGTGGACTCCTCCGCCCCCAAGCGCCGGACCGCGTCCCTAAGCGCGCGCTCCACGAGCGCCGCGTCCTCGAGGCGAGCCACGTCGCAACCGTAGATCTCTCCGACCCAGCGTCCCCCTGCGACTTCTGCCACGGGGATCCATGCTACCACCTGGGGCGGGCACGCGGTTTGCGGGTTTTGGTCTTGAACGCCGTTTCCTCGAGCCTCAAGTTCTCGCGGAGCCAAGCAAAGGAAGCACGTCTCATGCTCCACGGCCGGGTGGAGCGGGTGGGCGAGGCGGGAAGCTTCCTCGTCCTCGGAGAGGAGAAGCTCCCCGTCTCCACCCCCGACCACCGCGACGTGCTCGAGGCGGCGCTCAAGTTAGCGGCACCCGGTAGGATCGAGGCGGCGAAAAGGCTCCTTGCCCAAACCCCTCAGGTCGCGGTCTTCGACACCGCCTTCCGCCAGACCCTGCCCCCCGAAGCATCCCGCTACGCGATCCCCGCCGCCCTCGCCGAGGCCTGCCACCGGCGATACGGCTGCCACGGGATCTCGCACGCCCACGTGAGCCGTAAGGCGACACCCCCCGGACCGCCGATCGAGAAGATCAGGCTCGTCACCCTCCACCCCGGAAACGGGCGGCGGCGCCGCCGTCGCCACCTCGATGGGCTGTATCCCCTAAGAGGGGCGCTGCATGAGCGCCCGATCCGGTGACCTCGACCCCGGCTCGCCCGGGAGAAGGGGCTCGCCGAGGTCGAGCCGGGAGTCGTGTCCCAAAGGGCTCTCGGACCTCTCCCACGGCCTCCGCGATCTGCACCGGGCAGCAGCCAGGAGGTACGAGGGTGCAAAAACCCGCGTTACGAGCCTGCGTGCATCGGATCGCCTTCTACGTGAGGAGCTACGCCCCCCTCTTGGACGGGATCGACGCCCTCGGCTTCACCGCCGGCTTCGGGGAGAACGACCCCTGGGTCCGCACGAGGGCTCGGCTTTTGGGTTCACCCCCGACGAAACAAAAACGCTACCGGCGGCCCGGCGATCGCCCGCGGCACGCCGGCGGCGCGGGGGGTCCCGACCGACGAGAAGCTCAAGAACGCCCTCGAGGCCCAGAGGGCCCTTACGGGGCGATGAAGAGCTGAAAGGCGAGCATTCCCACGATCGCGATCGTCACCGTCGAGGCGACGAGCTCGCTCGGGGTCTCCTCCAGAGCGTCGGTCAGGATCTCGGAGAAGACCAGCCAGATCATCGCCCCGGCGGCAAAGCCCAGGCCGAAGGGCAGGAAAGGCTCGAAGACCTCGACGAAGAGGAAGGCCGGAACCGCCATCAGGGGCTGGGGCAGGCTCGAAAAGACGCTCCAGCCGGCGGCCTTAATCCAATGCACCCCCCGGGGCACCAAAACCAGGCTGATCGCGAGCCCCTCGGGGATGTTGTGCACCGCGATCGCCAGGGAGATGAAGGCGCCAAAGGCGTCGCCGGCGCCGAAGGAGACCCCCACCCCCACCCCCTCGGCAAAGGAGTGGGCGGTCATGACCAGGACGATCATCAACACCTTCTTGGCGTCGATCTTGGTCATCTCTCCCCAGTTGATCCCGCCCCGGGACTCGATCCAGCGGTGGCTCAAGAGGATGAATACGAGCCCGGCGAAGATACCTACCAGGGTGCGGGGGGCCGAGAGCGGCAGCCCCTCGTAAATCAAGGAGAAGCTCGCCGCCAGCATCAGGCCCGCGGCCACGGCGTTGGCAAACCCCAGCCAGCGTTTTGAAAACTTCTTGACGAATGCAAAGGGAACCGCGCCGAGCCCGGTGGCCAGTGCGGTCAAGAGGGCGTATACGAAGACCTGCGCTACCATGTATACCTCCTAAAGCACTTCCTCCAGCGCGCCGAGGATCTCGATCACGGTGCGCCCCCGGGCGGTGAGGGTGTACTCCACCCGAGGCGGCACCTCGGGATAGGCGACGCGTTCGATCAAACCCAGCTCGGTCAGCTCCTTGAGGCGTTCGGAGAGCGTTCGCGGGCTCACCCGGGCATTTTTCTCAAGGTAAGTGAACCGCGTGGGCCCTTCGGCCACCGCCCGCAGGATCTCCCACCCCGCTTCCCGGGAAACCGCCTTGAGCACGCTACGAAAGGTGACGTCCCGGCGCATACCTGGCGAAGTATACGCTATGGCGGAGGAATAGAGCAACCGCAAAAAAGAAAAGCAACTATGCACTTTTACAAGGGGTTACGATAGAAGCGTGCGCGAACGAAAAAAGGAGGACTGGCTCGACTTTCTCGCCCTAACCCTGGCCGCCTATCAGCTTATCCTACCGGGCGTTCTCTTGATGCTCCTGTTCGCCGTCGCGGTGGTTTGGGTGCTTAAATGGATGGCCGGGTAGGTAGCCAGTATGGAAGAACTCTTCGAGCGCCTCCCCGAGGATTACCGCGAACGTCTGGGTCGACCCGGGGAGTACCCCTTTACCCGGGGCATCTATCCCCGGATGTACCTCGAGCGGCTCTGGACGATGCGGCAATACGCCGGCTTTGGAAGCGCCGAGGAGACGAACCGCCGCTTCCGCTACCTGCTCGCCCAGGGCCAAACCGGGCTCTCGGTCGCCTTCGACCTGCCCACCCAGCTCGGCCTCGACCCCGATCACCCGCTCTCGGTAGGTGAGGTGGGGCGGGTGGGGGTTTCGATCGCCACCGTCGAGGACATGGAGCGGCTCTTCGCGGACATCCCCCTCGACCAGGTGACCACCAGCATGACGATCAACGCCCCGGCGATGATGCTCCTCGCGATGTACCTCCTGGTCGCCGAGCGCCAGGGGGTGCCCTGGGAGAAGGTGGGCGGAACGATCCAAAACGACATCCTGAAAGAGTACGTCGCCCGGGGAACCTACATCTACCCACCGAAGCCCTCGATGCGGCTGGTCACCGACATCTTTGAGTTTTGCTCCGAGCGGGTGCCCCGCTGGAATACGATCTCGATCTCGGGCTACCACATCCGCGAGGCCGGGGCCACCGCCGCCCAAGAGATCGCCTTCACCCTGGCGAACGCCAAGGCCTACGTTCGGGCGGCGCTCGAGCGCGGGCTCGAGCTCGACCGCTTCGCCCCCCGCCTCTCCTTCTTCTTCGCCGCCCACAACGACATCTTCGAGGAGGCCGCAAAGTTCCGGGCGGCGCGAAGGCTCTGGGCGCGGATCATGCGGGAGGAGTTCGGCGCGAAGGACAAGAAATCCTGGATGCTCCGCTTCCATACCCAGACCGGAGGCTCCACCCTCACCGCCCAGCAACCCTTAAACAACATCGTCCGGGTCGCCTACCAGGCGCTCGCCGCGGTGCTTGGAGGAACCCAGAGCCTCCACACCAACGCCTACGACGAGGCCCTCGGCCTCCCCACCGAGCAAAGCGCCCTGATCGCGCTCCGCACCCAGCAGATCCTGGCCTATGAATCCGGGGTCACCCGGGCGATCGACCCCGCCGGGGGCTCGTTCTACCTCGAGCACCTCACCGACGCGCTCGAGCACGAGGCCGAGGCGCTCATCCAGCAGATCGACGCCATGGGCGGCAGCGTCGCCGCCATCGAGGCCGGCTTCATCCAAAAGGAGATCGAGGAATCCGCCTGGCGCTTCCAGAAGGAGGTCGAGGAAGGAAAGCGCGTCATCGTCGGGGTGAACCGCTTCACCGTGGAGGAGGAAACCCCGGTGCCGGTCCAGAAGATCGACCCCGAGGTGGGTAGGAGGAGGGCCGAGGAGATCCGCCGCTACCGCGCCGAGCGGGACCCGGCCCCGGTAGAAGCCGCGCTCAAGCGGCTGAAAGCCGCCGCCCGCGGAGAGGAAAACCTCTTCCCCTATGTGCTCGAGGCCTTCCGCGCCCGCGCCACCCTGGGCGAGGTGGCGGGGGCGCTCAGAGAAGTCTTCGGCGAGTACCAGCCGAGCTACTAGCGCCGCCCCAATCGAAGGGCGTAGAGCGCCGCCCCCAGGCTGAAGGCCAGCAGCACCCACTTGAAGAAGGTCAGGTAGCCTGCGAGCACCGCAAGCCCGGGGCGGAGCTGGCCGAGCTGGGAAAGCAGCAAAAGGTTTTCCCCCAAGTCGGCGAGGGCCGCCGCCAGCGGCAGCCGGGCGTAGGCCGGAGCCCGGTAGAAGTAGCATAGCCAGCCGGAAAGCGCCGCCCCGTAGATCGGGGCAAACCCCAAGTCATAGAGCAAAAAGAGCCGGTAAAGCGCCCGCCCCTTCTCCCCCAAAGCCCCCAAGAACCCCGCGAGCCGCTCGGGCCCGTAGCCTAAAAACCAAAGGTCGGGCGGCGGCCCCGCGAGGGCGACGATCGGAGGCAAAAGCGCGAACGCGAGCACGAGAAGGAGAAAAAGGGCGAGCAACCCCACCCCGTAGCGCACGAGCGGGTGGGCCAGTACCGGGCAAAGCCGCGCCTCCACCCCCCCCGAGCCTACAATGAAAGCATGGAAGAGGAAGTCTGGGCCACCCTCCACCGGCACCTCTCGGCGATCTACGCCGGCGACTGGGCGATCTACGACGAGACCACGAGCGACGACGTGGTGGTCTACGAGTGGTTCGTCACCCCCCACCGGATCGAGGGGAAGAGCTTCCACGCCTTCATGATCGAGCACGACTGGGCTGGGGCCGGCGAGGACTGGCGCTACGACCTCCTGGACCCCCGGCTCGACCTCTTCGGGAACGTGGCGGTGGCGAGTTATACCCTGCTCCTCACCGTGGCGGGCGGGGAAGGGGTTCGCCACCGCACGGTGAACGAGACCCGGGTACTGGTCAAGTACCCCGAGGGCTGGAAGGTGGTGCACGTCCACAAAAGCCCCGGCCAGTAGGGACAAGCTGCCCCAAAGGGAAGGCCTAAAATGCCACCCGGAGGTGGAACGATGAAGTACCGCATCGAGCGGGACTCGCTGGGCGAGCTTAAAGTCCCCGCCGACGCCTACTACGGCGCCCAGACCCAGCGGGCGGTGGAGAACTTCCCCATCAGCGGCCTGCGCTTCCCCCGCACCTTCATCAAGGCCCTGGGGGCGATCAAATACGCCGCCGCCGAGACCAACCTCGAGCTCGGCCTCCTCGACGAGGAACGGGCCAAGGCGATTTTGCAGGCGGCCGAGGAGGTGATCGAGGGGAAGCTCGACGACCAGTTCGTGGTGGACATCTTCCAGACCGGCTCCGGCACCTCGACCAACATGAACGCGAACGAGGTGATCGCCGGCCGGGCCAACGAGATCCTCACCGGCCGACGCGGCGGCAAGGAGCCGGTCCACCCCAACGACCACGTCAACAAGGGCCAGTCCTCGAACGACACCATCCCCACCGCAATCCACGTCTCCGCCGCGCTCGAGCTCCACGAAGTGCTCCTCCCCGCCCTCCGGGAGCTTCGGGACGCCCTCGCCGAGAAGGCCGAGGAGTGGGACGAGATCGTCAAGATCGGCCGCACCCACCTGATGGACGCGACCCCGATCCGCCTCGGCCAGGAGGCGAGCGGCTGGGCAAGGCAGGTGGAGCTCTCGATCGAGCGGCTGGAGTCGGTCCTGCCCCGGCTCTACGAGCTTGCCCAGGGCGGTACCGCGGTCGGTACCGGGATCAACACCCACCCCGAGTTCGGCCGCCGGGTGGCGGAAAAGCTCGCGAAGCGCTTCGGCCTCCCCTTCCGCGAGGCGGAAAACCACTTCGAGGCCCAGCACGCAAAAGACGCCGCCACCGAGCTCGCCGGCCAGCTCGCCACCGTAGCCACGAGCCTCATGAAGATCGCCAACGACATCCGCTGGCTGAACTCCGGCCCCCGCTGCGGCCTCGCCGAGATCCAGCTCCCGGCGGTCCAGCCCGGCTCCTCGATCATGCCCGGCAAGGTCAACCCGGTGATGAACGAGGCGCTGATGATGGTGGCCGCCCAGGCCATTGGCAACGCCACCGCGGTCCAGATCTCGAACACCCACGGCAACCTCGACCTGAACGTGATGATGCCGGTGATCGCGAAGAACCTCCTGGAGTCGATCCGCTGGCTGGGCAACGCCACCCGGGTCTTCGCCGAGAAGGCCGTCCGCGGCATGAAGGCCAACAAGGAAAAGGCCGAAAGCTACGTCGAGTGGTCGCTGGCCATGGTCACCAGTCTGGTGCCGGTGATCGGCTACGACAAGGCGGCCGAGCTCGCCAAGCGGGCCATGGCCGAGAACAAGACGATCCGCCAGCTCCTCCTCGAGGAGAGGATCCTTCCCGAGGAAGCGATCAATAAGCTCCTCGACCCCTGGCGGATGACCGAGCCGGGAATCCCCTAAAGCCCGCTCGGATTTCGGTGCCGGGGCACACTTCACCCGTGCCCAGGCGCTTATATTGAAGCTGGAGGTGAAGTATGCCGTACCCGTTCAAGCTTCCTGAACTGCCCTATCCCTACGACGCGCTCGAGCCCCACATCGACGCCCGCACCATGGAGATCCACCACACCAAGCACCACGGCGGCTACGTCAACAACCTGAACGCGGCGCTCGAAAAGTACGACTACCTGCACAAGTACGAGGCCGAGACCCTGGTTGGGAACCTGGCCGCCCTGCCCGAAGAGATCCGCACCGCGGTGCGGAATAACGGCGGCGGCCACCTCAACCACAGCCTCTTTTGGGAGATCCTCACCCCGGGCGGCCCCAAGGAACCGGTGGGTGAACTCAAATCGGCGATCGAGGCAACCTTCGGCTCCTTTGAGGCCTTCAAGGAGAAGTTCAACAAGGCGGCCGCCACCCGCTTCGGCTCCGGGTGGGCCTGGCTCGCCCTCGACGCCTTTGGCAAGCTCCACGTCTTCTCCACCCCGAACCAGGACAACCCGGTGATGGAAGGCTTCATCCCGGTGCTCGGGCTCGACGTCTGGGAGCACGCCTACTACCTCAAGTACCAAAACCGTCGACCCGAATACATCCAGGCGTTTTGGAACGTGGTCAACTTCGAGGTCGCCGAAGCCAAGTACCAGGCGGCAAAGAAGTCGCTCTCCTAAGGCTCAAACGTCCCGCGCCCCGCGCCTTAGGGTAGAGGCGTGGGGCGCCTATTTTTTCGCGAGGCGTTCCTTTTCCTCGCCGTCCTCGGGCTCGTGCTTACCACCCCGCTCCGGGGCGCCTGGCCGCAATTCAGCCCCGATGAGCTCGAGCTCCTCTACCTTCCCTGGCTGCTCTTTACCGCCACCAAGGCGCTCGAGCAATAGGGGTCTTCGAAGCCCTCGCCCGCCGTCTCGAAGCGGGAAAGGCCCTCGGCCCCAAGCGGGTGCTCGGGACCTTCTTGCCCGCCTCCCTCGTCACCAACGACGCCGCCCTCTTCGCGGCGATGCCGCTCGCGCTCGGACAGAAAAGGGCGGAGCTCGCCGCCCTCCTGATCGTCGCCGCCAACGCGGGGAGTGCCCTCACCCCCTTCGGAAACCCCCAAAACCTCTACCTCTACTGGTACTACAACCTCTCCCCCACCGCCTTTTTCGCAGCCGTGCTCCCCCTTGCCGGAGGGTTTTTCCTGGCCCTGGCGGCGACTGCGCTTTTTCTCCCGGCCCACCGGAGGAGGGCCGGGTCTCCACTCCCCTGCCCGTGCTCGCGGCGCTTTTCGGGGTGATTCTCGTCACCCTCCCGGGTGGACTACGGGCTGCTTCTCACCTTCGCCGCCTTCTTCCTGCTCGTGGACAACCCCGAGACCCTGCTCCCCGCCCGCTTCGCCCTCTCGATGGGCCCCTGCCGAGTCCTCAGCAAGGCACCGGCGGCGATCTTCCTGGCTCCCTTGACCGCCTCTTGGAAAGTGCTCCTTTGGGGGGTAAACGTCGGCGGGTTCGGCGCACCCGTGGCTTCGATGGCCAACCCGATCGCGCTAAGGCTTTTTCTAAAGGGCGCACGGACCGCCGGCGCTTTCTCGTCCTCTACGCCCTCACCCAGGCGGCGCCGGTACTCGGGCTCGGGCTATAGCTTGACGGGGCCCTCGGGTAAGGCTAAAGTAAAGCTTGGCCGCTAGGCCATGGGCCCTTAGCTCAATTTGGTAGAGCAACCGACTCTTAATCGGTGGGTTGCAGGTTCGAGTCCTGCAGGGCCCACCACTTTTTTCGTTTAGGATGGGCGCGTGCTGGTCCCGCTCGACCGCGCCCTCTTGGAAGGCGACCCCAGCGCGCTCGCGCTCCGGTTCGACCTCCCCCACGGCGAGCCCTGGGGCTGGGCCCTGGCCCAGGCCCTGCTCTCCGCCCGAAAGCTTTCCCGGGTCCTGATCGCCGGCGAGCCGCCCGGCTTGCTCTCGCTGGTGGAGGCGGAGCTCATCCGGCTTCGGGAGCTCCGCGAGGAGCTCCGGCAGCGCCATCCGCTCGCCGATCTCGGCGTGAGGGTGGCGACCGAGGGGGAGTGGGCCGCCCTCAAGGTGCTGGAAGAGGGTGGGGCCCGCGAGCTCGCCGGGGTCTACCGCCGATACGGCCGGGCCCCCTTCGTCTGCCACACGGCCTTCGTCTGGAACGACCGGCTCGAGGTCGTAAAGCGCCCAGAACCCGCGGATCTTGACGCCCTCGTCGGCTACGAAGCCCAGAAGAAAAAGCTCGCTCGGCTCGCGGAGCGCTTCCTCTCGGGCAAGCCGGTCCCCCCCACGCTGCTTTATGGCGCAAGGGGAAGCGGCAAGTCCACCGCCGCCCGGGCTCTGCTCTTCGCTTACGCCGAGCGGGGGCTTCGCTTCGTCGAGCTTTTTCCCGAGGGGCTTTTCCACCTGCCCGAGCTCTACGAGGAGCTCGAGGGGCTTCCCTACCGCTTTGTCCTCTTCCTCGACGACCTCGCTTTCGAGCCCCAGGACGAGCGTATGGCGAAGCTGAAAAGTCTGCTTGAGGGCTCGCTTTTTGCCAGGCCCCAAAACACCTGGATCCTCGCCACCAGCAACCGCCGCAACCTGGTGCGGGAGGCCTGGGCCGACCGCGAGGGCCCGGCCGCCTGGGACACCGCCGAAGAGCTCCGCTCGCTCGCCGACCGCTTCGGGGTGGTGATCACCTTCCCGCCCTTCGACCAGGCCCGCTACCTGGAGGCGGTCGCCCTCCACCTGGGGCGGCCGCTCGACGAGAAGATCCGGGCCGAAGCCCTGCGGTTCGCCGGCGAGGGCCGGGGCTACTCCGGCCGCACCGCCCGCCAGTTCGCCGAGCTCTACCGCTAGCCGGCGAGCAGCCTGGTGCGCCGCCGCTGCTCGAGCGCCGCCTCGACGAAGGCGGCAAACGGCGGGCTCGGGCGCATGGGGCGGCTCTTGAACTCGGGGTGGGACTGGACCCCGAGGAAGAAGGGGTGGTCGGGGAGCTCGATCGCCTCGACGAGCCCCTCACCCCGGCCCGCAAGCCCGGGCGTCACCCCCGAGACCACGAGTCCCGCCTCCTCCAGGGTCCCGACGTACTTCGGGTTCACCTCATAGCGGTGGCGGTGGCGCTCGTAGACGAGCTCCTTCCCGCCGTAGACCCGGGAGAGCAGGGTGCTCGGCTTAATCCGCATCGGCCAGTCGCCGAGCCGCATCGTGCCCCCGAGACCCTCGACCTCGAGTTGCTCCGGCATCAGGTCGATGACCGGGTGGGGGGTGTAGGGGTCGAACTCGGTGGAGTTCGCGCGGGGAAGACCGGCCACGTGGCGGGCGAACTCGATCACCGCCACCTGCATCCCAAGGCAGATCCCGAGGTAGGGGATCTGCTTCTCGCGGGCATAGCGGGCGGCCTTGATCTTGCCCTCGATGCCGCGCACGCCGAAGCCCCCGGGCACCAGGATCCCGTCCACCCCGCGAAAGGCCTCGGCCAGGTCCTCCTCCCCCTCGAGCTTCTCCACGTCCACCCAGACGATCTCCACCTCCGCGCGGTTTTGGATGCCTCCGTGGCGGAGCGCCTCGAGGAGCGAGAGGTAGGCGTCCGGCATCTTCACGTACTTGCCGGCGACCGCGATCCGCACCCGGTGCTCGGGGTGTTTGAGGATCTCCACCGCCTCCCGCCAGACCCCGAGGTTCGGGATCACGGGCTCGAGCCCAAGCCCCGCCTCCACCCGTTTGCCGAGCCCCTGCTCCTCGAGCACGAGCAGCACCTCATAGATGAAGTCCACGTCGTAGCTGGTAAAGACCGAGTCCTGGGAGACGTTGGTAAAGAGGGCGACCTTCTTCTTGACCTCTTCGGGAACGTCCTTCTCCGAGCGCAGCACGATGATGTCGGGCTGAATGCCCACCGAGCGGAGCGTGGCCACCGAGTGCTGGGTGGGCTTGGTCTTGAACTCCTCGGAGGTGCGGAGGTAGGGGACCAGGGTGAGGTGGATGTAGAGGGTGTTCTCCGCGCCCTCATCAAAACGCATCTGGCGGATCGCCTCCAGGAAGGGCAGGCTCTCGATGTCGCCCACCGTCCCCCCCACCTCGACGATCACGATCTCGGCGTTTTGCTCCCGGGCGACCAGGCGGATCCGCTCCTTGATCTCGTCGGTGATGTGGGGGATGACCTGCACGGTCTGGGAGAGGTAGTCGCCCCGGCGCTCCTTCTGGATCACCGAGAGGTAGACCTGGCCGGTGGTGACGTTGTTGATGCGGGCGAGGTCGCGGTCCAAAAAGCGCTCGTAGTGGCCGATATCCAGGTCGGTCTCGGCCCCGTCGGCGGTGACGAAGACCTCGCCGTGCTCGTAGGGCCGCATCGTCCCCGCGTCCAGGTTGACGTAGGGGTCGATCTTGAGGGCGGTGACCCGGTACCCCCTCCCCCTAAGGATCGCCCCCAGGGAGCTGGTCACGATCCCCTTGCCCAGGCTGCTCACCACGCCGCCGGTGACGAAGATGTAACGCATCCCCTTACCTCCGGGACCCCAGTCTAAGCCAAACCCCGTGAGCGCCCCCGAGGAGCCGGCGGCGGGCCAGGTAGGCCCGGACCGCGCGCGGACCCTGCTCCATCGCCTTTTTAAAGGGCGGGTGCTGGGGGAGGTAGAGGAGGACCGAAAGCTCCCCGGAAAGGGTGAAACCCCTTGCCCGCGCCTCCTCGGCCAGGAGCCGGAAGAACCGCCTTCGGGCCTCCTCCTTGGGGAGGCGGAGGTAGTGCTCGGGGCCGTGGCGGCGGGGATCGAGCCGCGCGCGGTAGCGGCGCCGCTCCCGGCCTGGCATCCTTCGCACCGCCCCGGGGGCGCAGTAGGCGGGGTCGAGGTCGGTGAGCACCCCCCGGCAGGCGAAGGGCCGCGCCTCGTAGACCGCGCAACGCCCGCCCTCGAGGAGGGGGCAGGGCGAACGCGAAAGGAAGTGGCGCTCGGGGAGCCGGGGATCATCCTTGGCCCGGGCGAGGAGGCGGGCCCGCCGCCTCCCTTCGGCAATGGCCCGCGCCCGGGCCTCGGCGGGGGCGTGGGCGAGCACCCGCTCGGCCTCGCCGAGGCTTGCCTCCACCCAGCCGTAGCAGCAGAAAAAGCAGCCCGCGCGGCAGCTTGGAACGAAACCGCTTTCCCTCAAGTAGTCGGTGAGGAAGCGATCGAAGCCGGCGTGGGCACGGGCGACGGCGTCCACCCGTGCTATGCTACCTGCCGGAATGGAGCGTCCCCTCAAGGTCTTCTCCGGCCGCTCGAACCCGGAACTCGCGCGATCCATCGCCGAAGCCCTGGACCTCCCCCTAGGAAGGAGCACCACCCAAAAGTTCGCCAACGACAACCTCTTCGTGCGCTTCGAGGAGTCGCTCAGGGAGGCCGACGTCTTCATCGTGCAGTCGCTCACCCCCCCGGTCCAGGACCACCTCTTCGAGCTTCTGATGATGATCGACGCCGCCAAGGGAGCGAGCGCCCACCGGGTGACCGCGGTGATCCCCTACTTCTCCTACGCCAGAAGCGACAAGAAGGACGAGCCCCGGATCTCCATCGCGGCCCGGCTGATCGCCGATCTGATCGAGACCGCTGGAGCCGACCGGGTGCTCACCATGACCCTGCACTCGCCGCAGGTGCACGGGTTTTTCAAGATCCCCCTCGATCACCTCTCGGCCGAGACGGTGATCGCGAACCACTTCGCCACCCGGCTCGAGGAGCTCGATCACGCCGTGGTCGTCGCCACCGACGCCGGCGGGATCAAGCGGGCGAGCGCGGTGGCGAAACGGCTCTCCTTGCCCCTCGCCTTCATCGAAAAGGAGCGGATCACCGACACCCAGGTAAAGGCCCGCAGCCTGGTGGGGGACGTCCGGGGCAAGATCGCCCTTATCGTGGACGACGAGGTCTCCACCGCGGGCTCCCTGGTCAAGGCCGCCGAGACCTTGATCGAGCACGGCGCCCGGGAGGTCTACGCCGCCGTGGCCCACGGGGTCTACGTGGGGCCGGCGCTCGAGCGCATCCAAAAGAGCCCGATCCGGGAGGTGGCGGCCACCGACACCTGCCCGCCTCCAGAACCCTTGCCGGAAAAGCTCAAGGTGCTCCCGGTGGGGCCGCTCTTCGCCGAGGCGATCTGGCGCATCCACCGGGGCGAGTCGGTCTCGGCGCTCTTCCGCTAGCCATGGAAGCCCTGACCCGCATTCCCGAAGAGCCGCCCCGCGGGCTCCTCGTCTTCCTGCACGGTTACGCCTCCGACCCCGGCTACCTGGAGGCGGCGGTCCCCGTTTTTCTGAGGTCGGGTTTCGTGGTCGTCCTCCCCGCGGCCCCGGACCACGGCCCGCGGGCCCGGCCCGAGGGCTTCCCCACCGACGACTGGGAGGCGCTCGCGGCCCACGCCGCGCAAGTGGTGGCCGACTGGATCCCCGAGCTCGCCGAGGCGGTTCCCCGCTGGCAGACGGAACACGGCCTGCCCCTTTACGCCGCCGGGTTCTCGATGGGGGCCTACGTCTGGCATGAACTCATCAGCCGAAGGCTCGCCCGTCCGGTGGCGGCGGCGCTTTTTGGCATGGGGGCGATCCCCAACGTGCCCCTACCTGAAGGCGCGGAGAGCCCGCTAGCCCGCGCCAACGCCTACCCCCCCACGGCCCTGCTCCAAATCCACGGTGAGGATGACGAGATCGTCGCCCTCGAGCTCGTCGAGCACACGCTCGAGAGCCTTCGCCCCGCCTACGCCCGCCACCCGGGCCGGCTTGGCCTCTTGAAGGTGGCGGGCGCCGGCCACGAGCTCACCCCGGGGATGGCCGAGGCCGCCGCCGGCTGGCTTTCCGCCTGGAGGCCCAATGACGAAGGAACGCCTCGCGGTTGAGGGCATCCCCGCCCTCTTGATCTCGCCCGCGCGACCGGTGGGCGCGGTGCTCTTTTTGCACGGCGCCGGGGGCAGCAAGGAGCGCACCGCCGAGCTCGCCACCCCCCTCCACGAGCTCGGCCTCGCCACCCTGCACCCGGACGCCCTTCACCACGGCGAGCGGGGAGACGGAAGCGAGGTCTTCAAGGATAAGCGCCGGATCGTCGAGGCCCAGCTCGCCTCGATCGAGGAAGCGCCCCGGCTCCTCGCCTGGCTCCGGGCCCGCTTTCCCGGCCTGCCCTTTTACCTCCTCGGGGCCAGCATGGGCGGGTACGTGGTCCACGAGCTCCTCGCCCGGGGGGAGGAGGCCGCCGCCGCCGCGGTCTGGATGAGCGCGGCCCGGCCG
>Ga0256839_1003395_pt1 | contig 16456 bp, 23 predicted proteins | sample 354166metaG_FD_185968 | JGI IMG/M metagenome (GOLD analysis project Ga0256839, IMG submission 185968) | Hydrothermal vent microbial communities from Mid Atlantic Ridge, Atlantic Ocean - 354-166 | ecosystem: Environmental > Aquatic > Marine > Hydrothermal vents | place: Atlantic Ocean: Mid... | reverse complement strand
CCTCTACTTAGAGCCAGCAGATGGAAGCTGGCGCAGCGCCATTGACCACGTTTACGTGAGGGACGGCTTCAGAGGGAGGGGTGTGAGGGCGCTTGAGGAGAGCTTCAGCTCGCCTCCTGACTGGAGCACCCTGCGCTGGCGGTTTGCGGGTGGCGAGTACATCGGTAACTCCAGCGGACAGGCTATAGCCTACCTTCCCGCATACCATGCAGCCGACTTCAACTACAGCGCTGAAATGAGGGTGTATGAAGCCAACGCAAGCCTGAGCGGCACCGCTGGTTTGGTCTTCAGGTACAGGGATGAGAACAACTACTACCTCTTCACCGCATACCCCGAGCTCAGCTCGGTGAGACTGTGGAGCGTGGTAAACGGCACCTGGTACCTGCTCAACGAGAGCAGCTACAGCTTCACGCCCGGGAGCAGCTACACCCTTGAGGTTTCGGTTTCCGGAAGCAGGGTGCTCGCGAGGGTGAACTCTGTACCCGTGCTCAGCTTCAGCAGCCTGAGCTCCCACCCCGCGGGAAGCGTGGGGCTCAGGGTGAGAGACGCCACGGCCGGCTTCGCCTGGCTCAGGCTGCAGGACGCCTCGGGGGTGAGCTACGAGAACTTCTCACCACCCCTGCTGGGATGGTGCACCCTCAGGTGGTGCACTTCCTCGGGAGCCTACGGAAGCAGCGCCCCCTACTCCAGCCTGCTCAGCTTCTCTCCCTCGCCTGTGCTATCAAACATGAGCTATGCCGCAAGGGTGCGCATCACCAACGGCACTGCCTGGAGGAACCCCACCGCTGGTTTGGTCTTCAGGTACAGGGATGAGAACAACTACTACCTCTTCACCGCATACCCCGAGCTCAGCTCGGTGAGACTGTGGAGCGTGGTAAACGGCACCTGGTACCTGCTCGCAGAGGGCAGTGCAGGCATCTCCTACGGAAGCTGGCACCTGCTCAGGGTGGAGGTGGCGGGCAGCCGGGTGAGGGGCTACGTTGACGGCAGGTATGCTGTGGAGTTCGCAGCACTGAGCTCCCATCCCTCGGGCAGGGTGGGGGTAAGAGTAAGAGACGCCACGGCTGAGTACGACTACGCCCTTGCGGAGACCTGGTAGGATGTACCTGCTCTACGAGGATGGCAGGGTCGTGTGCAGGGTGAGGCTGGCTGACAGCTTCTGCAGCAGGCTGCTGGGGCTGATGTTCAGGAAGGCGCTTCCTCCGGGAGAGGGGCTGCTGATAAAGTTTCCCCGCTACGCGGGACGTGGCGGCGTGCACTCTTTTTTCATGCGCTTCCCCATAGACCTCTACTACCTTGACGAGACTCTCAAAGTGGTTGAGAGCGCGAGGCTTGAGCCCTGGAGGGTGCACATCCCGAGGAGGCGCTGCAGCTATGTGCTGGAGGTGAGCGCGGGCACGCTGAAGCTCAGAGCAGGTGAGAGGCTCACCCTTGCTCCCGCTCCCAGGGAAAGAGGGGGCTGAGGTACTCGGCTATGCTTTCAAGCGCCTCCTCATCAAGGCACTCCTCCCCGCTGACCACCTCCAGGCTCTGCTGCATACCCTCTGCCACGTGCACGGGTATGCCCTTTGAGCGCAGCTCGCCAGTCAGAAACTGCCTGAGCAGCTCTTCTGCCCTGAGATGCCTGCGCCTCACGAACACCGCCCACCTGCCGTTGAGGATGAAGGGCTTTGAAAGCTCTGAGCTGTGCATGCTCAGAAACCTCTCCTCATGGCTGGAGTTCACCGGCGGACCTAAGTGCAGGTGCGCCTCGGGCAGAGTCGCTTCAAGCAGCTCAAAGAAAAGGTGGCACCTCCTGCCGGCGTGCACACCCCCGCCGAGCACACGGAAGCCAGCCACCTCAAGCTGCCTGCGGAGCAGACGGTGAGCCTTGCGGAGCTGCGGGTAGAGGATGTCATCCACAACACCTGGAGCCGGGAAGCGAAGCCCCAGAAGCACCGTGCCCCTGGCGGCAAGCATAGCCGCCACCTCCTGCCTGCTCACCCTGCGGGGAGGCGGAAAGAAGAAGCTCATGCTGGGTGCCCGCAGGAAGCACTTGCTGGCATACACAAACTCAGAAAACTTCTGCAGCGAGAGCGCCGCCGCCACGTTTCTGCGCTCGTCCACCGGGTCTATGAACACTAAGGGCGAGGAGAAGCGCCTCCTCTCCCGCTTTTCATCCACCTCCCCCATGCCGAGAACCACGCCGGGCTTCCAGGTGGCGGCGCTGCGAAGCACCTGCTCAAAGCTGCCGAACCTGAGCACCAGAAGCTCGCAGAGGTAGCCGGAGAAGCCCTCCACCCTTGCCTCAGCTCCGTAGCATGAGATTCCCCTGAGGAACTGCTTGAGCAGCCTCACCTCATTCTCAAGCCCGCCTACCCTGCTCCTGACGTAGTCGTTGTGGAAGGGTGTCCTGTCAACAGCGCTCTTTATACCCTTAAGCTCGCGCAGCGCATAGCAGGGCACGAGCTCCACCTCATACCCCATGAACCTGCCCCTGAGGTAGGGGTGCTCCGCATACCTCTTCTGGGGCTCAACCAGCACCTCAGAGGCTATCTGGGCGACTATGCTCTCCATCTCCTGCTTGCTGTACTCCTCGGGGAAGAAGATGAACACGTCCAGGTCCTTTTCATACCTGAGCCAGGTGCCGCGGGAGGCTGAGCCGAGCAGGCGGGAGTAGAGACGGCGGTCATGCACACGTGCGGCTTCGTCAACCCTGGCTATGAGGTCCTTCTCAACCTCCCTGAGCTCAGCCTCCTCCTCCGGTGTGGGCACTATCCTGGGGAGCACCTGCTCAATAACCTGCTGCACGCTACTCCCTCCTGTACAGGTAAACGTCCATCTTGGTGTAGGGTATCTCTATGCCCTCCTCCGCAAACCTGCGGTATATCTCGGAGTTCAGGTAGTGCACGGCTCTGCCCTTGTAGCGGGGCTCCACCACCCAGCAGAGCAGCTCAAACTCAAGCCCCGAGGAGCCGAAGCGCCTGAAGCGCACCCTGGGCTCGGGCGTGCTCACAACGTACTCACAGGAATTTGCAATCTGCTTTAGAAGCTCCTCCACCCTGCCTATGTCGCTGCCATAGGCTACGCTCAGGGGCACGCGCACCCTGAATCGGGGCTGGGGTGCGCTCTCGTTCACTATCTTTGAGCTGGCTATTATGGAGTTGGGTATGCTTATCAGCACGTCGTCCCTGGTCTTTATGCGGGTGCTCCTGAGACCTATGTGCACCACCTCGCCCCTCTCCCCGGAATCAAGGATGATGTAGTCGCCTATCTTGAAGGGTTTGTCCATAAAGATGCTCACGCCGCCGAAGAAGTTGGCTATGGTGTCCTTTGCAGCAAAGGCTACCGCAAATCCCGCAAGTCCCGCAGATGCCAGAATGGGGGTGATGCTCTTCTCCCATACCGAAAGCAGAGCCATCGCCGCACCGGCAAGAACCACGGCTTTGGTGATGTTCTCAAGCAGAGGCAGAAGCTCCCTGCCAACGCCCGTGGCGTCTATGAGCCTGGAGCCTATGCCGGCGAAGATTAGCGAGGTTGACCGGAAGATGGCAGCCACCCATATCAGGAGCGCCAGGGTCTCAAGCAGATTGGTTGTGTAGAACTCAACGTTTTCTGGTGGTGAGAGATAAAGCACCGCCTGCACAGCCCCCAGGAGCACTATGCTGGCAAATATTGGCTTGTGCAGAATCTCTATAAGCCTGTCGTCAAACTCAAAGCTGGTACGCTTAGCTGCCTGCAGCATCACACGGGTTATCAGCAGGTCTGCAAGCTTGGCTAAAACCATGAAGGCAAGAAGGATGAGAAGGGCATTCAGGTACTGGGAGGAGGTGAGCTGGAGCGCCTGCACGGGCACGAGTTCGTCAACCATCAGAGAGATGTGAGAGGACGGGGAATATAAACCTTGGGGTTGCGCCCCTTCTGCTTCCCCCGTCCCTCTCTGCAAAAAAGGGGAGAGTATGCGCCTTACGGCGCATACACGCTCATGTTTATCAGCCAGTTGAAGGAGTATCCGTCGCTGTAGCAGTTCGGGTCTGCTGTTGTTGCGCCAGGCTCCCAGCCGTTGGTGCAGCCGTCGGCAGTGGCTGTGATGTTCAGGTACTGCGTGGGCTCAATTATGGTCACGTTAGCCGCTGCGGTGTGGCAGGCTATGCACGCCTCGTTGGTACCCTTGAGCAGGTCGGTGGTGTCAACGCCCGAGGCATTCTTGGCACGGTAGTAAAGCGGACGGTGCGCCTCTGTGGTGCTGTCCTCAAACTCCGAGGTTATGTTGGCAGCGGGTATGGTTAGCCCTCCATTGTCTGTGCTTGTGCCGTTCCTGACACCGTGGCAGTAGGTGCACTCAACCATCGCCGCCGCATGGTAGCTGGCTGTCACACCTGTCTGGTACGGGTTGTAGTAGTCCTCACCGGAGCGCTGGTTGTTGGGTATGTGGCAGACCCTGCAGGGCGACGTGCCTATGGCGCTCTGGCTCCAGTTGTGGGCATCGCCAGCATGAAGCTCGTCGCTTATGGTTGTGTGGCAACGCTCGCAGTTCACGTTGCTGCCGTTCACAAAGGTGTGCTGCCCCGTGAACTTCGCCATCGCCTGAGGCATCACCAGGAACGCCGTCGCAAGCAACCCGAGCACCAGCAGGATATTTCTCACTCCAGTCTCACCTCCTTACTTCCAGTAACTTATATTCCACCCGGCATAACACCCCGGGGTGCCCGGTGGGCAATCGCTGAAGTTCGCAACCACACCCACAAACGCTCCAACCTGCACGCTCACGTTAGCCGCGTGGGTGTGGCAGGCTATGCATGCATCATTCGCTCCAAGCAGGTAGTCGGTGGTGTCTGCTCCAGAGGCGTTTCTGGCACGGAAGTAGAGAGGACGGTGCGCCTCTGTGCTGCTGTCCTCAAATTCCGCCGTGACGTTGGCTGCAGGTACCGGAGGCGTGGAATAACCTGTTGCAGAGCCGTTGTAGTTTCCGTGGCAGTAGGTGCACTCAACCAGTGCCGCCGCATGGTAGCCGGAGGTGTTGCCGCCGTAGGCGTTGTAAAGCTCCGAGCCGGAAATCCTCACTATGTGGCACACCCTGCACGCCGAGCCAGAGCTCAAACTCCAGTTGTGCGCCTCACCAAGCTTAAGCTCGGTCGCTATGTCGGGATGGCACTGCTCACAGTTCACAGCACTGCCGTTCACAAAGGTGTGCTGACCTGTGAACTTCGCAACGGCACGGGGCATCGCCAGAGAAACAACTGCAAGCAGCCCCAGGGTGAGTATTGCCATTCTCATATTTTACTCTCCTATCTGATGGTAGTAGTTTACCATTCTAAAAAATTATAGAAATATAAAAGTTTGGAAAAAAGAGAGGTTCAGGAGTCTCTGATGCGAAGATGTATCGGGTAGTAGTAGTTTATACCGTTTATCTCCGTTTTGCGCAGGTATTTATGCAGCATGTTGTGGTATATGAACATTCTGACGTGGGAGTCTGACACCCTGTACCCCTGCTGCCTGAGCCTCTCGCCTATCTCCGTGCCGCTGAGCTTCTCGCCGTCTTTGAAAACCTCAAGGATTGCCCTGATTTTTCTGGACATGTTGCCAAACTTTTTAGCCCTTCTCGCCTTCACTGGCACGCAACCCCCTGCTTCTCATCCACTGCAAGCATGTCCTTTATTCCCGCTATCCTCTCAAACACCATGCCACCGCCGCGCCTTGCAGCGCCTCCGGCGAGGGCATCGTTCATCAGCTCGTCAACGATGTTCAGCACCTTCCTCTGGCTGTGGAAGTAGCCCAGCGCACCCAGGGGTATTACGGCAAGGGTGTAGCCGTCTGCATCCTTCACCATGCTCAGCCCGGGAAAGGCACGCTGCAGCATCTGCTTTATGCTGCTGCGCTTCCTGCTCCTGCCAACTAAGTAAACCCCGTCCTCTTTGACACCGTAAACCACCGCCGTCTCAACACCCTCGCGCTGCAGCAGCCAGTCAACCACCTTGGGCATGTGTCCGAGGTCCTCGTTGCGCAGAAACTCCACGTTTAGCATCACCAGCTCATCTTTGGTTGCCATATTGGCAGCCAGCTCCCGCACCACCTTCTCCCTATCGCTCACCGTCTATCCCTCCAGAATCTGCTTTATTACCACGAACCCCGCACCTTCCACGGGAATCAGCAGGTAGTTCAGCATGCGGGTGTCTCCTGATGGACACAGGAGGGAGTAGGTCCTCTTTGGACCGCACTCCCTCACTCTGCGCTTCTCAAGCACCTGCATCCCTCAACCCCCACCTGCGCATCAGAGGATGTAGTCTATGCCCAGATTTGCCATCATGGCTGGCACTTCTCTCTCAACAGGCTGGGAGGAAGTCTGCCTGGGGCGATAGGCTGCGAAGCTACCCCTTCTCCGCGGTATCTGAATCTCGGTGGTGCTCCTCCTGGGACCCATTATGTCTGGCGAGTGCACGCCGGTCATTATGACCATCACCTGCACCATGCCGTTGAACTCAGGGTCTATCCTGGCACCCCACACCACGTTGGAGTCCTCGGTGAGGTATGCTGAGACCACCTCGCCGATTCTTGTTGCCTCCGCAAGGGTGAGGTCCTCTCCGCCGGTGATGTGAACCAGCGCCCCGGTGGCGCCGTGGTAGTCCACATCCAGCAGCGGGTTCTGAAGCGCATGCATGACTGCCTCCTCTGCCCTGTTGCGGGTGTCGCTCTCGCCCAGACCTATCATGGCTATTCCGTGCTTTGAGCCATCCTGCATCACCGCACGCACGTCTGCAAAGTCCAGATTCACCAGGCTGGGCAGGTATATGGTCTCGGTTATGCCCTTGACCATCCTGGAGAGCACCTCGTCTGCAACCAAGAAGGCATCGTTTACAGGCAGGTCTGGCACATAGCCGAGAAGCTTGTTGTTGTCTATGACCACGACGCTATCTGCATGCTCCCTGAGCTTAGCAAGCGCCTCCTTTGCCTTTGGTATCCTGGCACCCTCTATCTTGAAGGGCATGGTAACAGCACCAACCACCACAGCACCCGCATCCTTGGCAACCTCAGCCACCACAGGCAGCGAACCGCTCCCTGTCCCACCTCCAAGACCGCCGGTCACGAATGCAAGGTCCACGCCTTCAAGAATCTCCTTGAGTGCCGGCTTTGCTTCAATCGCCGCAGCTTCACCTTTCGCAGGGTCGCCTCCTGCTCCAAGACCGCGGGTTATCTCGTACCCTATCAGTACCTTCTTGTCGGCGCTTATCTGGGTGAGATGCTGCTTGTCGGTGTTTATGGCTATGAGCTGGGCACCCTTTATGCCAAGCTGAGCAAGCCTGTTAATGGTGTTGTTCCCTGCACCTCCACAGCCAACCACAACTATCCTCGCTTCGCCTATCTCCTTATCCAGCGCGTCGCCAACGCTGGAGCCACCCTTCGCCTCGGATTCTGCCCGCACCTTGTTTATTATGCTGTTCATTCTTTAAACCCCCTTTCATTCATGTGTTCACACATGTTCAATCTATTCACTGATGAGGGTATATAAATTTTTCGGAGGTGCCAGTTGCGCAAGGTATATATATGCATGGTATTCACAGAATCCTGCAAACAGATAATGAAGAGTGAGCGAGTATGGATTACTTAGAACTTGTGCTTGAGACCCGGGATTCGGCGGGCATCACCCGCCTCAGGCTTGAGGGTCTGGAGCATGAGGAGGTCAGGGAGAGGGTGCTCCGGCACCTCAACTACGTTTTCAGCTCTGAAAGGTTCGTGGATGTGAGCATCTCAGCCAGGGATGAAGAGAGCGAGGTGGTGCGGGAGTTCAGAAAGCTCACCAGAGGCAGAGCCTTCAGCAGGGTGATGGAGTTCATAAACTACCTGTACGGGGTTGAAGAACCCGAGGCTGCTCTAAGGCAAGAGGCTGAAGACTGGGTGGAAAAGCATGTGAGCAGCGGCATGACCCAGAAGGAGAAGCTGCTACTGCTGTTAAAGCATCACCACAGGGGCAAGTGGGTGCGCTCTCAGGAGCTAAGAGACGAGTACGAGGCGCTCTTCGGGGAGAAGATAAAGCTCAGCAGCATCTCCACCTATCTCGCCAGATTCCACGAGGCGGGGATACTTGAGAGGAGAGGCTCACGGGCTCAGTGGGAATACCGGCTGCCAGCCGGCAACATCAGTAACCTGCCCAAGGAAAAATAATGGGCAGGCAGTTCTGACCCTACCTTCTCCTGCCGCCTCCTGCTTACCTTCTCCTTCTCATCGCCAGATACGCACCCGCGCTGGTTATGAGCACCGGCAGTGCACCTGCAGGAAACTCGGGAAGACCGCCACCGGCATTGTTGCCGGCGTTGTTGTTGCCTATGTTGTTGTTGCCCACGTTGTTGTTGTCACCGGTCATGCCGCCGCCTCCGCCTCCTCTGCCTCTTCTCCCTCTGCCCGTATCGTTGTTTGCGGCATTGTTGTTGCCTATGTTGTTGCCAGCGTTGTTGTTGCCCAGGTTGTTGTTTCCTGCATTGTTGTTGGCGGCGTTGTTATTTCCAGCATTGTTGTTGGCTATGTTGTTGTTTCCTGCATTGTTGTTACCTGCGTTGTTGTTTGCAGCATTGTTGTCGGTGCTGCGCATCGCGCTTACCGTAGCCACCGCTCCCAGCACCATGAGCGCCACCAGCGCCAGGGCTACCATCTCACCAGCCTTCATACATCACTGCCCGGAGTTAAATAACGTGATTAAAACTTCCTGAACTTACATTCAAAAATAACAAACTGGAGGGAGTACTGCCCTTTCCGGCAGAGCCCTCCCCCTCACCTTCTCCTTCTCATCGCCAGATACGCACCCGCGCTGGTTATGAGCACCGGCAGTGCACCTGCAGGAAACTCGGGAAGACCGCCACCGGCATTGTTGCCGGCGTTGTTTCCAGCGTTGTTATTGCCTGCGTTGTTGTTGCCCACGTTGTTGTTCCCTGCGTTGTTGTTTGCGGCATTGTTGTTGCCTATGTTGTTGCCGGCGTTGTTATTACCTATGTTGTTTCCTGCATTGTTATTGCCGGCGTTGTTGTTTGCAGCATTGTTGTTGGCTATGTTGTTGTTTCCTGCATTGTTGTTGGCAGCGTTGTTGTTTGCAGCATTGTTGTCGGTGCTGCCGCTCATCGCGCCCACGGTAGCAACGGCACCTGCCACCATGAGCACAACCAGCGCAAGCGCGAGTAATTCACCTGCCTTCATACGCATGTAAATTTAAATGTTAACATACTTAAATAAAACGGTGAAGCTCATGAGAAGCTGGGACCTGATGCTCTCCGGTGCAATTCTGATAGCTGCTCTGGGTATGCTGGTGTTTGGCAGAAGCGTATTAAATCCGGCAGCCGTGGCTGTGCTGCTGTTTCTGCCCGGTTACCTGCTCCACCTCACCCTCTTCCCTGAAAAACGCCACCCTTCAGAGCGTGCCGGCATGAGCTTTCTTCTCAGTGTCGCCCTCCTCTCCCTCTCCTCCATGCTTCCCGGCACCTCCAGACTGCAGGCGGCGAGCATACTCCTTCTGAGCATGGTGCTTATTTTCGCTGCCCTGTATCGCAGGAGCAGAGCCCCGAGCCCCTGGGAACCGGAGCTCAGGAGCCCAGCCACCCTCCTGCTTCTCCTCCTGCCCCTGCTTCTCCTCGGCTACGCCCTGTACACCTCATCCCAGGGTGAGAGAGCTTTCACCGAGCTTTACGTAGTTGAGCCCCCTGAAAAGGTCCGGGCTGGCGTGCCCTTTCCGCTTCACATCGGAATCGCAAACCACGAGGGCAGCAGCATGCAGTACACCCTCAGCCTCACCGCCACGGGTTCTGCCGGCACCCTCAACCTGCACCGTGAAGCCTTGAGCCTGCCTCCCCTGCCTGTGGAGAAAGGCGTCTGGAAGAGGCAGTGGGAGAAAAACATCACCATCTCCCTGCCCGAGGGCAGCTGGACCATAGACGTCAGCCTCAGGAAGCCCTCTGGTGAGGAGCTGCACCTCTACATTCACACCGAAGCAGGCTAAGCACCCACCAGCCTGGCATACAGCGGCATCAGCACCGTGGGCAGTGAGATGAAGGTGCCCAGCGCGGAGCCCAGATTGCCCAGAGCCGTGACCAGCACCACCCTGAAGGCTCTGTTTCTCATGAGCTCGCCCATCCCGCCCGCGCTGAACATCTCGGCAACATCCCTCACCGTCACCCTTCTTCTGGACGCCTCCACATAACCTGCGAACCAGCCAGCGGCGAGCATGGGATTCAGAGAGGTTAACGGAGAAGCCAGCGCCCCTGCAGCAGCAGAAAGCAGCGTGCCCCTCGCTATGAGCACGGCTATGAAGGTGGGCACCATGTGGTTAGCCAGCCACAGCGCAACACTCTCCCCCACCGGCACGCCCCTGTAGATTGCGAGAGCGAAGAGTGCAACAACCGCAGCCGGGATTGCAAACTTCAGCAGCCTGAGCACAGAGAACCTGGACGACGGCATGCGGGTGAGCTCCTCAAGCGGCGGAATGCGATCAGGATTCTCTAAGAACTCCTGAATACCCTTTCTGTGCCCCGCCCCCACAACCGCAAGCACGCTCCCGTGGCGGCGCTCAAGCTCAAGCAGCTTGGCTGCCATGTAGGCGTCCCGCTCCCTCACCAGAACCTCGTACAGTGCGGGCGAGAGCTCCGCAAGAGCCGAGAGCACATCGCTCAGGTGCTCCTCATTGCGTAACTCCTTCATCTCCTTCTCAATCTCCTCCCTGGTGACACCTCCCAGCTCCAGGAGCTCCTTAACCAGCCCGAGCTTCTCCCGCAGGCTCAGCTTAGAGAAGGCTCTCCTCAGCGTCACCCTCAGGTCTCTGTCAATCAGCTCAACCCTGGCACCCACTTCCCCTGCAGCCTCTATGGCTGCCAGCATCTCCGAGCCGGGCTGCACACCCACCTCCCTGCCGAGCTTCGCCTGCAGCGACATCATGAGGATGCTGAAGAGCAGCACCCCGGGGTTTTCACGCTTCAGGAGCTCAACAATGGGCGGATGCTCCTTAGTTCTCAGCCCCCTCAGCCTGCGCTCGTCCAGCTCCACCGCCACCACAGCAGGCTTGAGCTCATGGATGCGGCGCTTAACCTCCTCAACACTCTCCTCAGATATGTGCGCCGTGCCCACAATCGTTATCATCTCACTACCTCGTACTCCAGCACCAGGTCCTTGCCTAAGGGATAGTACCTCAGCAGGCGGAGCTGCACTCCGCTGTCAATGCTCTCAAAGCCCTCCCCGTCCGCTAAGGTAACTGAGCTCCTTCCCCCGACGATTACGGGAGCTATCGCCACCCTTACCTCATCCACAAGTCCCTCACGCAGCATGCTGAAGTTCAGCTCCCCGCCGCCCTCAAGCAGCAGCTTCCTTATACCCATACCGTAGAGCCTCTCCATGAAGCATGGAAGCTCAACCCTTCTTTCGCCGCACACCACCACCTCCGCTCCAGCCTCCTTCAGGCGCTGCACCCTGTGCTCGGGTGCCGCCTCTGACACGCCTATGATGGTGGGCGCCTCATCGCTCAGCACCCTCGCTCCGGGAGGCGTTCTGGCGAGAGAATCTGCAACCACCCTGGCGGGCTGTCTGCTGCTCTCCACCCTGTGCACCGTCAGCCGCGGGTCGTCATGCAGCACCGTGCCTATGCCCACCATAACTGCGTCCACCTCTGCCCTTATCCTGTGCACCCTCTCCAGGTCTTCCTTCCCTGAAATCCTGGTGTCACCAGCCACCGTGGCGAGCTTCCCGTCCAGTGTCATTCCCGCATTCATTATAACATAAGGTCTGCGCATAACAACCTTAATAAGCCTGAGAGGTAGATAAACATTCTCATGCTGTGGCTTTCCGGAGAGGTTATGGAGAAGCTGCTGGACATGCGTGAGGTTATATCCAGGGTGGAGCTCGCTTTCAGGGAGCATGGACTCGGAAGGGTGCAGATGCCAGCAAAAACCTACCTGCAGTTTGAGAGGGGAGACCTCAGGGCGATGCCAGCGTATATAAAAGCTCTTGAAGCAGCAGGCGTGAAGGTGGTGACCGTTCATCCAGAAAATCCAGCTAAGGGGCTCCCCACAGTTATGGCAACCTATGTGCTTGTGTCCCCGGAAACCGGCGAGCCCCTTGCCATAATGGACGCTACCCTGCTCACAGACATGCGCACAGGTGCAGCGGGTGCGGTTGCATCCAGATACCTGGCAAGAAAGGACAGCCGTGTCCTGGGTCTGGTGGGAGCGGGAAGGCAGGCGAAAACCCAGCTCATGGCTATATGCGAGATTTTCAGCATTGAGAAGCTTCTGGTGAGCAGCAGGGGCAGGAGGAGCGCCGTGGCTCTGGCTGAGCTCGCGGGCAGAATGGGCATTGACGCCAGGGTATGTGAGCCAGCAGAAGCCTGCAATGCAGACATAGTTTGCACCACCACACCCTCAAGAGAGCCCGTGCTCAGGGCTGATTGGGTGCGGGAGGGTGTGCACATAAACGCCATAGGCGCAGACGCGCCAGGCAAGCAGGAGCTTGAGGCTGGGATACTGCACAGGGCGAAGGTGGTGGTGGATGACATTGAGCAGGCAGCCCACAGCGGGGAGATAAACGTGCCCCTGAGCAGGGGTGAGTTCTCCTTGGAGCGGGTGCATGCCACTCTCGGCGAGATAGTCGCCGGGAATAAGCCCGGGAGAACCTCGGATGAGGAGATAACGGTATTTGACTCAACCGGGCTGGGAATCCAGGACGTGGCAACTGCAGCCGCAGCATACGCACGTGCCACTGAGCTTGGCGCAGGTGAGAGGCTGGGAGGATGAGAATAGACCTGCATGTGCACACGGTGTACTCGGGGGATGCCGCGCTTAAGCCAGAGGAGCTGCTGAAGCTGGCTCACTCAAGGAACCTGCAGGGTTTGGCTGTCACTGACCACAACACAATTAAGGGCGCACTTGAGTGCCTGAAGCTCGGGATTGAGCAGGAGGTGGTGGTGATCCCGGGGGTTGAGGTGAGAACCGACAGAGGCGAGGTGATAGGCTACTTCATCCAGGAGGAGCCGAGAAGCAGGGAGTTCTTTGAAGTGGTTGACTTCATAAGGGAGCAGGGTGGTATGGTGGCTGTGCCGCATCCCTTTGACCCTTTCAGGGTCTACCGCCTCAGAGGGCTGGATGAGCTGCTGGAGTATGTTGACGCCGTGGAGGTGATGAACGCAAGATGCACAATGAACAGCTCAAATCTCAGTGCCATGAAGTTTGCGCTTGAGCACGAACTCAAGGTAACCGCGGGAAGCGATGCTCACTACCCCGAGGAGGTAGGAAGGGCAGGTGTTGTGGTGGATGAGCCAGAGGACGTGATGAGGGGCAGGGTGGAGGTGTTTGGCACACCGCAGGGTGTGGTGGAGCAGCTCAGGCGCAGGCTCAGAGCCTTCGGGAGGATGCTGAAATGAAGGACAGGCTAAAGAGGATTGCCGCAGAGAGCGCTGCAGAGCTGGTGCAGGATGGTGATGTGGTGGGGCTGGGCACGGGCACCACCGCCAGACACGTGCTGCAGGTGCTGCGGGAGAGGGTGGAAAAGGAGGGGCTCAGGATAACAGGCATCCCGACAAGCGCCGACACCAGAATTCTGGCGGTGAAGCTGGGGCTCAGGCTCAGCACCTTGGAGGAGCACCCGGAGCTGGACATAGCCATAGACGGCGCCGACCAGCTCACGAGGAGGCTTGAGCTGATTAAAGGAGGTGGGGGGGCACTGCTCAGGGAGAAGGTGGTGGCAAACTGCGCAAAGCGCTTCGTGGTGGTGGCTGATGAGAGCAAGCTGGTGGAAAGGCTGAAGATGCCTGTGCCCGTTGAGGTGCTGCCCTTCGCCTGGAAGCCCGTGGAGCTGGCGCTGAGAGAGATGGGCGCCCTTGATGTCAGGCTTAGAACAGGCTCAGGAAAGGCGGGACCGGTGATGACAGACAACGGTAACTACATCCTGGATGCGAGCTTCGGAGAAATTGAGAAGCCCGAGAGGCTGGAGGCTGAGCTCAGGGACATAACAGGAGTGCTGGAGTGTGGAATCTTCTGCCCGGCAATTGTCGGGGAGGTTCACTTAGGCACCCGGCATGGACCCAGGGTGCTGGGACAGGGGCGGGAGGTGAAATAGAAAAATTTAAATACCACTAAGGGCAGTTTTAAGTGGTGGTATTGATGGCGAAGACGCTTAAAGTGGGAGATAGAGAACTGGAGCTGGATGAGGACGGGTTCCTGAAGGACCCGAGCCAGTGGGACAAGGAGGTTGCCGAGGCTTTTGCCAGAGAGGAGGGCATTGAACTCACAGATGAGCACTGGGAGATAGTGAACTTCCTGCGTGAGTACTACCAGCAGTACCAGATAGCCCCGATGATAAGAATCCTGGTGAAGGAAGTGGGCAAAAAGCTCGGTCCAGAGAAGGGCAACCTGAAGTACATCTACAAGCTTTTCCCCAACGGTCCAGCAAAGCAGGCGTGCAAGATTGCAGGTCTGCCGAAGCCCACTGGTTGTGTGTAAACCCTTTCCCCCTCTTTTTTCTCTGTTTTTTGAGGAGGTCTGAGCCATGTCAACCAGAAGTGGAGAGGTCAGAGAAATCAAGGTTGGCAAGTACGTGCTCATAGATGGTGAGCCGTGCAAGGTGGTGAGCTACTCCACCGCAAAAACAGGAAAGCACGGGCATGCAAAGGCTAACGTCGTTGGCATAGGGCTGTTTGACGGTGTGAAGCGCACGCTTGTGGCTCCGGTGGATGCCAAGGTGGAGTTCCCGGTGATTGAGCGCCGCACGGGACAGGTGATTTCAATAATGGGGGACACCGTGCAGATAATGGACCTTGAGAACTACGAGATGTTTGAGACAAAGATGCCCGGGGAGGGAGAGATTGAGGGTGAGCTCAGCGAGGGCGCTGAGGTAGAGTACATAGTGGCTATGGGCAGGCGCAAGCTGACGAGGGTGCGCTGAGGTGCTCCGCCAGGCTACCTTCGGCCGAAGACGGGCGGGTGCAGACGGCAAGTACGTTGTTCTGGGCGTGCCCTATGATTCCTCGCAGACGTACATGCAGGGGGCAAGGGAGGCACCCCGCGCCATAAGGGCGGCGTCGGCAGAGATTGAAGACTATGACATGCTTGAGGGTGTGGACCTGCTGGAGCTTGACATCTCGGATGCGGGCGATGTTGAGGTGAGCTTTGGAAGCGCTGAGGCTACGGCAGAGCTCACCGGGGAGGCTGTGAGAGAGATAGCCTCTTCCGGCTCGGTACCGGTGATTCTCGGAGGGGAGCACACCGTCACAGCCTTCGCAGCGGGCGCCGTGGAGGCTGAGGTGCTTGTCGCCCTGGATGCGCATCTTGACTTCAGGGACAGCTACTTAGGAAACAGGTTCTCGCACGCCTGCGCGCTGCGCAGAGCTGCAGAGGCGCTGGGGTGCAGTGCTGCTGTGGCCGGGGTGAGAAGTGCATGCCGGGAGGAGCTTGAGGATGCGGAAGAGCTGGGAGTGAGGGTGCTGGAGTTCAGAAACCACACCCCAGAAGAGCTCGCTGAAGTGCTGGGGAAGCTCACCGTGGGCAGAAAGGTGTACCTGAGCATTGACCTGGACTTCCTTGACCCGAAGGAGGCACGGGGTGTGGGCAACCCGGAGCCGCCAGGCTACTCCTACACCGATACGCTGAGGGTGCTGGAGTTCCTGAGGCAGGCTGAGCTTGCGGCGCTGGATGTGACAGAGGCTGTACCGGCCCTTGACGCCTACACGCCGGTGCTGGCTGCCAAGCTGGTGCTTAAGGCGCTGGTGAGGGCAGAGAAGCTTGTGCCAAAGTTTAGCACGTGAGGCTTTGCCTCAGGTATATGCACGCGGGGGTGCCCGAGCGGAAAAGGGGGCAGACTTAAGATCTGCTGGCTCAGTGCCTTCGTGGGTTCAAATCCCACCCCCCGCATTAGCCTTCCGAAAAGTTTAAATAAGCAGGTGATGGTTGAGTTGTTGGAGGAGAGACAGGAGGTAAGGTAGCATGGTTGAGATAAGCATTGATGAGAACCTGTGTGCAGGCTGCGGCACCTGTGTGGATGCCTGCCCGTCGTCGGTGTACGAGATGAACGACGAGGGCAAGAGCACCGTGGTGAACCTGGACGACTGCGTTGAGTGCTGCGCCTGCACCGAGGCATGCCCAGAGGGGGCAATCTCCCACAGCTCCTGCTGAGGGAGTTGCTCCACCCTTTCTGTTTTTCTGTCTTTTGATTACCTGCAGTAATTAGGGATTACAGAAAATATGCATAATGTTAGATGTCGGCACCTTCACGGTGATGCAATGGCTCTTACAGGTCTGCGCTGCAGAAACTGTGGCAGGCGGTACCCGGCAGAGGCGCTGAGCATCTGCGAGGATTGCTTTGGACCTCTGGAGGCTGAGTATGATTATGAAGCTATAAAAGACAGCATCAGCAGGGAAAAGATAGAGGAGCGCCCACCCACGCTGTGGCGCTACCGCGAGCTCCTCCCGGTAGCTTCCGGCTCATGTATAGTTGACCTTCATGCAGGCTTCACCCCCCT